>Ga0116171_10000015_pt1 | contig 184081 bp, 168 predicted proteins | sample AD_JPNHW2_MetaG_FD_89798 | JGI IMG/M metagenome (GOLD analysis project Ga0116171, IMG submission 89798) | Active sludge microbial communities of municipal wastewater-treating anaerobic digesters from Japan - AD_JPNHW2_MetaG | ecosystem: Engineered > Bioreactor > Anaerobic > Digestate | place...
CTTTTATCAATTATAAAATGATTTACCAGATGTCATTCCCTTGAAAAAGGAAATCCACCGTTTTATCCGGAATGGGTTCCCGCTTTCGCGGGAATGACACACCAGTATCATACAAACAGGCAAAGCGGAGGAACGATGGGACGTTCAGTAACATACAAAATTCTTGAAGAACACCTTGCAGAAGGAAGGCTTTTTCCCGGTGAGGATATCGGGATAAGGATTGACCAGACCCTTACACAGGACGCTACGGGTACAATGGCATACCTCCAGTTTGAGGCGATGGGAATACCGGAAGTAAAAACAGAAATATCTGTGTCATATGTCGACCACAACACACTGCAGACAGGTTTTGAAAATGCAGATGATCATAAATACCTCCAGACCATGAACTCGAACTTCGGGATATACCACTCCAAGGCAGGCAACGGCATATGCCACCAGGTTCACCTTGAAAGGTTCGGCAGACCCGGTGCAACTCTCCTGGGTTCTGACAGCCACACACCCACAGGCGGCGGCATAGGAATGATCGCCATAGGTGCAGGGGGACTGGATGTTGCAGTTGCCATGGGCGGAGGCCCCTTCTTCCTTACGTGTCCGAAGGTCATCAACGTTCAGCTTACGGGAAAGCTTCGCTCGTGGGTGAGCGCAAAGGACATCATACTTAAAGTGCTCCAGATACTTACGACCAGGGGGAACGTGGGATACGTTGTGGAATACACCGGACCCGGTGTGGCAACCCTTTCGGTCCCGGAACGGGCAACTGTTACTAACATGGGTGCCGAGCTTGGAGTTACAACATCCCTCTTCCCCAGTGACAGTGTGACAAAAAAATTCCTCGAGGCACAGGGACGCGGGCAATCATGGAAGGAACTGCTCCCGGACAGAGACGCAGTATATGACAGGGTAATCGAACTTGACCTTGGCGCGCTGCAGCCGATGATCGCATGCCCTCATTCACCTGACAACATAAAAGAGATCTCCGCTCTGAAGGGAATGAAGATAGACCAGGTTGCAATTGGAAGCTGCACCAACTCTTCGTACAAGGACCTGATGATTGTTGCGGGGATACTTAAAGGCCGCAAGGCGAACAGCGATGTGAGCTTTGTTGTAGCGCCGGGATCAAAGCAGGTATTCCAGATGCTTGCTGAAAACGGCGCACTTGCCGATATAATCGCAAGCTGTGCAAGGATAATGGAGTCGGCATGCGGCTTCTGCATAGGTTCAGGCCAGGCCCCGGTCACAAAAGGTGTTTCCCTGAGAACAAACAACAGGAACTTCGAAGGGAGGTCAGGCACGGCAGATGGACAGATTTACCTTGTGAGTCCCGAGGTCGCGGCCCTTTCGGCAATCAAGGGTGTACTGGCTGATCCAATGGAGCATGACGCGTCAGAGTTCCCACGTATTGCTATGCCTGAAAAGTTCAGCATTGATGATTCACTTATAATACCGCCGTCAAAGACAAAGACAACTATCTTCCGCGGCCCGAACATCGGCGAACCTCCATACACTGATCCCCTCGCAGATGAAATACGCGGTGTCATTGGACTTAAAGTTGGCGACAAAATAACAACCGACCATATAATGCCGGCAGGCCAGAGACTCAAGTACCGGTCTAACATACCCGAGTATTCAAAATACGTATTCGAAGGAGTTGATCCCCAGTTCGCGGCCCGCTCGCTCGAAAACAGGGAAAAAAACATATTCACCGTAATCGCCGGTGGTTTAAGCTACGGCCAGGGTTCGAGCCGCGAACACGCAGCTATTTGTCCCATGTACCTTGGAGTACGCGCGGTAATGGCGAAATCCTTTGAGCGCATACACTCGGGGAACCTGGTAAATTTCGGTATACTTCCACTTGTTTTTAAATCCGAAGCCGACTATGACAGAATATCGCAGGGCATGGACTTCAGCATGACAGGCCTTATCGAGGAGGTGCGCCGCGGAAGCCTGATAAAAGTCAATGCCGGCGGCAGCATGATCGAACTTGAACTTCTCGCAACAGAGAGGCAGCGCAAAATACTCATCGCCGGCGGACTGCTGAACTATACAAGGAACAGCATGTAGCCGTGGAGTCCGCCCGTGGTATAATTCTATGCCAGCCGGACAATTGCAAGGGCTGCAGTGTATGCTGCGGCCTCTTCAATTTCAGGGACTGCAGCATACTCGGCCTGTCGGAATTTCTCGAAGCCGGCAGGTACCGGGTGCGTGACTTTACGACGTACGAGGAGTTCAGACTAAACGCCGAGGTCCGGGACGAATTCACGCACATATGCCCATACCAGGGTTTTTTAGCACCGGGAAAGCCGGGCTGTCACATTCACCCGCTCTCATCGGGGAGTGAGGGGAGGGAACGGTCCCTGTTCTCCGCTAAAATATGTTCCAGGTTCCTCTGCCCGGCGCACTCAATACTCACAGCAGAAGAGAAAGAATCTCTGGTTGGACATATAAATGACTGGTACCTCTACTCTATTGCTATCGCCGATCCCGAAAGCTTCGCGTACATTCACAGCTATATCACGCAAACATTCGGCATTGACCCGCACGAGGAGACCGCAGGAATACTCCTTAACGAGGGACTTAACAGCCACGCAGAGTCATTAACACAAAGCAGTGATATAATCTTTTATTATTCGCAGCCCGAGTATATTCTTCACAGGGAAAATTTCTGCATAAGGTACAACGGAAAGAACAGGGAACGTGTAATTGAAAGTATAAAAAAAAAGGCCCGTGAGGCAGGGCTGATCAAGTGATGAATCAGCCCCGGCAGCTTCATCCTGCTAAAACCTGAACGGAGGGTACTGGTCAGTAAGACCTATCATGAATGATGATATCCTTGCAGTATACCTGAAGTACATGGAGAGGAACATGAACAGCGGGTTGGGCCATCTTCCGGTAATAATCACCCAGATAATTCCCGCGATATAAATAACCGGAACAAAAAGTGTTATAAACCAGAGCATGACAATGTGCGGAAGACTCACGAGAATGATTCCCAGCACACTCAGTCTTAGTGCGGCAAGCAGCTTCGAATACTTGAGCGGATATGTCAGGTCCAGCTGCATCTGGTGATCAATTCTCTCACGTCCCGCGAATTCCGGCCTGTCTTCAACAATTCCCGTGATGCATGTCTCGATGTAGAGATAATATCTCAGCGTGTTCTCGGCGATCTGTGCAAAATCCTCAATGCACTTTCCGGTAGAGATAATTACTATCTGGTTTATGAATCCGAGTATACCTGATAGTACAGTATATATGCAGAGCACAATGAAATGCGGTATCATGCTGATTGTATACAGCTGCAGCAGCCTGAGGCACGCACCGATCCGTGAATACCTGAGTGAGAAATCAACTGTAAATGCTGTTGTCCCCCTCGCCTGGTATCCGCCCGCTCCTGCACCCCTGGTGATTCTTGGCGAAGATTTCGGTTTTACTGAAGGTCCTTTTTCAAAAATATCAAGGTCCAGGTCCTCTTCAGGTACAATCCGTTTGTAGTCCTTTCTTGCCGGGACAACAGGCTGATTCTCAAACTCATCAAGACTTATCTCCGGCAGTTCATCAAGTGTATCAATAAGAAGCTCTTCATCCGGGGGAGCGGCCTCGCCGATCTGTTCGAGTCTCATTTCAGGATCGACCTCGTCGAGTGTAAGTTTAATATCCTCTTCCTCACCCAGGTCGAGGTGCATCTCCCTCTTTTCAGAAGTGGTGAGTTCATCGAATGTCATACCTGCGTCTTCCAGTGTGAGTTTTTCATCCTCTTCACTGATCTCGCTGTCAACTATCGGGGCATTCTCTGCTACTTCAATATCCAGGGTGTCGAGGTCTATTGTAATGCTTTCATCTTCATCCTCGGGTGCCTCTTCGATTATCGCTTTTCTGCCGGACGGCGCTTTGCCCTTCCTGACAAAGTCCATATCTTTTTCTGTTATTTCATCAATGTCAATATCAAGCTCGTCAAGGTTAAGTTTGATATCCTCATCATCTCCCTGGCCTGCCTGCTCTTTCATTATATCCCTGACATTTTTTGATTTGGCAGGTACAGCAGGCTCGCTCCCCTCTGTGTCAAAGTCCAGCGAGTCCAGGTCTATTTCAATATCCTCTTCAGGAATTTCCCCTTTCGAAGGATGACTGTCAAATGCAGGCTCTTCAAAATCAATGTCAAGCGCGTCAATATCCAGTGTTATGCTGTCATCAGCCTGGGGCGCGGCAGCTTTCTTTTCGGGCAGCGCTTTTATCGATGCATGGACAGGCTCCTCGATATCTATGTCAAGTGAATCGATGTCGATTGTTATATCCTCATCCGGTTCAACAGGTTTTTTACCTGCCGCGGCCGGCTTCTTTTCAGGTTTTTCTAAATTAATCGTATCTATATCTATTGCGATTTCATCATCATCAAAAATCAGTTCCTCACCCTTACCCTCAGGCGCTGCAGCTTTTTCAGATTCATCTTCAGTAATGTCAAAATCAAAAATGGGCTCTTCCTTCAATGCTGCTTTTTTTGCCGCAGAGGGTTTAACAGGTTCTTCTTCAGGCAGATCAAAATCAAAGAGGACATCATCACCTGCCGCGGTTTTCTTTTCAGCTCCAGTTTTAACGGGCACCGCTTCAGGCTCCTCTATATCTATGTCAAGAGAATCAATATCAATTGTTATATCTTCCTCAACCGGTTCAGCTGCGGCCTTTCTCTTCGGCTGAGGTTCAGGTTCTTCAAGCAGGTCAAGAGCATCAATCTCAAGTGCCGCCAGGTCCTCTTCAGGCTGTTCAGGCTTTTTACCTTTCGCTGCCGGCTGTTCTTCAAGCTCTATATCGAGTGAACCGAGATCAACTGTAACATCCTCATCATGCTTTACCCCGGATTTTCCCGATGACGAGGCGAACATTGCGTCGATTTCATCCTGCTCTGTTATTTTTTTATCCCTGTCCGGTAGTGCGGCAGAAGGCTTCCCTTTCTGTTCGGCATTAAAATCGGCAAGCTCACTTTCAACCTCAATTTCAGCAAAATCAGGTTCGGGTATTTCCCTGCCTGCTTTTTCCTCCTCCTCCCCTATTTCAATGTCGAGTTCATCCAGGAAAAGGTCGTCGGATGATTCAGGAGCAGGGGCTGGTTTCTTCGCCGGTTTTTCTGATGTTTCAGCGTCATCAAAAAGTATTTCATCTTCAAAAGAAAAATCCTTCTCAGAAGTTTCAGAGGCCGCTTCCTCAAGCTCAAGGTTAATGCCCTGTTTTTTAGCAGGGGCAGGTTTCTCTTCGGGCAGCTCTTCATCAAATGCAGCAAATTCATCTTCCATTGTTTTTGCAACAGCAGGCTCTTCTGCAAATATATCCTCTTCAGGTATATCTCTGGAGGTTTTTTTAGCAGCAGGTGCGGCATGATCCGGGATTTCATCAAACAGGTCATCACTGACCGGTTCATTGAATTCACCGGGCCCGGCCAGGCGCCTGTTATCAATAATATTTTCAATTCCGCACTTGGGACAGGTAAAGGCAAACTTCTTGTCCGCCACCTTCTCATCGTCCACAGCGAATGCTGCCACGCAGCTTTTACACCTGATAATCATTGCCTGCTCCTGTTACGTTATCTGCCCGGAAAAAACTTCTCGTTTACATTATGCTGAATAATAATAGGCGAGATTGGCAGAAAAATCACCATAAACCATTTCATGTCCCTGCCGTTCAGCAATTCAGATTTCTGCATATACTTAAGGCAGAGATAAACTCCCCATACACCGCACGTAAATATCGTAAGGAGAATATTCATCACAGGATCGTCACCGAAAACCCTGCTTATCCTTGCCACCCACCAGAAAAAATACACTCCCAGTGACAATATCAACAGCAGAAACATTACAACAAGATTGTTTTCAGGAATATATTCATCCATTGCATTACCCTTTAATTGCTGTTTTCAATATGACATATCATATCTTTACTATTAACGGAATTTTTTTAATAATATCTTAATACTTTTTGACTGCAGTTTCAGAAATCCTGAGACAAAAAAGCAGCCTTTTTGCAAAACTCCGTTTTGCGACGGCAGGAGAGACCCCTGCGGGGCTTTTTCGGGGGCTCCGCCCCCGGCCCCATTTAATAAATTGAGAAAAACAACAAGCCTGGTATATAAATTCCAGCTGCTTAAAAATTATCAGGCCGCTCCTTAACTGTTATGTAGAGTTTCCTCTGCTCCCTGTCTCTCCAGACAGTCACGGTTATAGTATCCCCGATTTTCAGTTCGTCAATAATCTGGAGTATGTCATCCAGCCTGTTTATCTTCCTGTCATTCATAAACAGGATTACATCGCCTGTCTGAATCCCGGCCCTGTACGCCGGGCTTGCAGGAGTTACCTCTCCAACAAAAACACCTTCACCTCCATTAAGACCGAGCTGTTTTGCATCATCATCTGAAAGCGGGAATACATTCACACCCACGTAACCCCTCTTTACCTTTTTATATTTCTGCAGCTGGTAGAGTACTGATTTGGCGGTGTTTACCGGAATGGCAAATCCTATCCCCATGTACCCGCCGCTTTTTGAGTATATCATCCTGTTTATCCCTATGACCTCGCCGTAAATGTTGATAAGCGGTCCGCCCGAATTCCCCGGATTAATAGAAGCATCTGTCTGTATGTGCGATCCCCCCATGAGGTCAACCTCACGGCGGCCCACAGCGCTGATAACACCCACGGTGAATGAATTATCCAGTCCGAAGGGATTGCCGATGGCGATTGCCCAGTCCCCCACCTGCATTTTATCCGAATCACCGAAGTAGACCGGCTTTAACTTCTCTGCAGGTTCGATTTTCAGCAGGCCGATATCGGTCTGTGCGTCAGAACCTATTACCTTAGCCTCGTAGCTTTTATTGTTTATGTTAACCGTGATCTTGTCAACCCCGCTTATAACATGGTGATTTGTACAGATGTACCCATCCTCGGATATGATAAACCCGGTACCCAGCCCAATCCTCTTCTGGACACTGGAATGACTCCCCCTGTTGAAAAATTCCTTATGCACAGGATCGTTCAGAAATGGATTTTTCACCTTAACCATCTGCTCCGTGGTAATGAAAACCACGCTCTCCTTATACTGGAGAAAAATTTTACTGAAAACATGCTGTATCTCGTCAGCTTTTGTTGACTCCACTTCGGATTTAATGGGTGATTCGCCGGAACTTCCAAAAACCACACCCTTGTTCCTGGTGCATGAGTAGAAGTTAAATCCCAGGGAGATGACTGCGGCCAGTACTGATATAATGACAATGTTTTTTTTCATTTTTTCTGCCTCTTTTATATGACCTTATACACTAATAACCGGATTATCATTTAAACCCGGGTTCCCTGTATTTCTCATTTTGCTGTTCACGCGCCTTCTCCTTCTCTATCTCTTCGCGGAAGATATACCTGTCATCGTGTGACCCGTCGGTACGGATTGAATTCATGTCGACCATGGATTTCTCCTTCTTTTTACAACCGGTCAGGGAGATGATAAAAATTAATGATAATAAAAGTGCCGCTTCTGCAGATTTTTTCATAACATACCATCCTGAACATGTATTAATAGCAATAAATACAGTGTATTCAGCAATTACACAGAAGTAAAGTGCATTTCGGAGATATTTTACCCAGACCCGGATCCAGTATTAAACATAAAAATTTCTTGTAAAATATTAATCAGGCTTCAATATAATAACTGATTATTTATCCCGGGGTACCAAAGTTTTACAACGGTCTTAAAATTCTGATCCGGGTAATTCCCGTAACTGTCTGGTTTAACCAGTAAGTCATGGCAGGATAAGAAAAAACTGTTTATTAAAGGAGTCAGGCTTTGTTCGACAGAATTAAAAGCAACAGGATATTGAAAATATCTATCCAGGTTCTTCTTGTCCTGTTTTTTATTGAAAGCGCTGTTTTTCAGGTAGTGACTATAAAAAATTTCAATGACTTCAAATATCATAACCATTTTTTAGATGAGGGTTCAATCCTGACATTTGACGAATTGACCGATAAAAAAGGGGGACTGTATGATATCAGCGACGATTACTGCATTAAATTCAACAATGTACGGTCATCAGACAATAATACAATAATTGACGCAGTACTTGTAAACACATCCGGAGTTAATTTATCCGGAGTTAATTTCTATATACAGAGCAAAACATTGACAGAGGAAGGGAGGCAAAAACAGGCGGGACACATCCCCTTTTCCAGGAAGGATTTTGAAGACGATGATCTGTGTGTTGATCTTAAAAATCAGTCTGTTAGCGACTCCGATGTTTATGCAGCACCGGGTAAACCGGTAATGATTCAAATTGCAATAAAGAACCATGCAATAACAAAAGATGAAGTATTACTCATCAGGGGCTATTGTAAATACATACAATATGAAAGTCAGAACATGTAACAACATACTTTCTCTTAGCGATGAGGGCGCCGCAATAAATACCCCATACCGCGCAAAAACATCTGCATAACATAAAAAATTATGTCGAACCTGTAATATGAAAACCTCATCGGGAAATAAATCAGTCGAATACAGAACTGCTGAAGCAAGGGACGGCAGCATGACACTGCTTGTCTCCATTGACGGCAAGGAGTTCCCGCTGCACAGCAGGATAGCTCCAGGAAAAGAGCTGTCAGAACCTGCGCCCGACCCGTCAAGGTATGACCTTGTAATTGTGCTCGGCTGCGGCCTGGGCTACTCCATGCTTCAGCTTAAAGATGAACTGCACAGTTACAGCAGGGTAATAATCATCGACATCCTTACGGGCATTGAGAATGACATCGGGCGCAACAGGCAAACACAGTTCCTTGCTTCAGCAGGAAACGTGAAGTTCATTACAGGTAAAACAATCCTCGAAATAGAAAAAATAATTGCGGAGAGCATGAATCTTGATGACCTGCGGGGAATCCATGTCAGGGAACACGCGGCCTCGTTCAAGCTGTTTCCTGAATACTACGCGTCCGTAAAGGCTGCGGTAAAAAGGGTACTGGACAAAAAGGCTTCAGGTGCGGCAACGGTGAAGGCATTCGGCAGATCGTTCCTGCGCAACGCGATCTTTAACGCGGAACAAATCGCATCACTGCACCCGGTTTCATCGCTCAAGGGGATATTCACCGGATTCAGGGGACTCATTGTTTCATCTGCACCTTCAGTGGAGAGACACATAGCGCATATCCGCGCAAACCGGAACAGGTTCGTGATAATAGCCGTGGACTCCGCCCTTCCCATGCTTGAACAAAACGGAATCACACCTGAACTCTGCGTGTCCATAGACCCGCAGCACAGGATAAATGAACACCTGCTCGGGCATACCGGGGAACGCACTGCACATGTATTCTCCATAGTCTCACCGCCTGAAACTGTAAAAAAATACGGCGGGTTCATTTCACTTAACAGCCACCCTGTGTCACAGGTAATTGAAGACATGTACCCGGGCATCACAGGTTCCATAGATTCGTCAACAGGATCCGTTGCAGGGGATGCGCTCAGCCTCGCGCTGCTGTGCGGATTCGATTCGATTGCGATGACTGGTTTTGATTTTTCGTTTTCACACAACAATATATATGCGCGCGGCACCGCATACCAGGACCGGTATGCGCTCATGTTCAACAACAGGATACGGACACCTGAGTCGTTCAATGCTGAATACATATTCAGGGCAAGCAGGGGATTTATTGAATCGGGAAGGTACACGCGCAGGTCGTTCACAGGGTACAGGGACTCGCTCTCAAAGTTTATTGAACAGCACTGCCCGGGCCGGGTGTTCTGGATCGGCGGCGGGCTGCTGCCTCAAGGTGTCGTTCCTGCCACTGTCGATGATTTTATCAGCACACCTGCTGAACATGATACAGCGGAAAGGGCTGCTGAAATTATCGGACAGGCTAAGGTTACGGCAAACCCGGTCAACCCGGCAAAGGTGAAAAAATTCCTGACGCGGAAAGATATATGGGAACAGCTGGTAAGGGAATCGATCGGCGATGGCGTAAATATTGAGGATTACTCCAGGCTGAGGGGTTTGCTTATTCAGTCCTTGTAACGGTTTGTCCGGCATCTGTGAGTATTCTGCCCATCTTTGTCACTGTTTACTTTACATCTGTAAGAATTATGTCCACCTTTGTAGACATCTGCATGCCATTTGTAAGCTATTTCTTGACGTCTGTAAGCATTCTGTCCACCTTTGTAACCATCTGCATACCATTTGTAAGCTATTTCTTTACATCTGTAAGCATTCTGTTCACCTTTGTAACCATCTGCATGCCATTTGTAAGCTATTTCTTTACATCTGTTACGCAAGGTGCGGGATGAAGCCCAAAGTCCTCAGCCCCCGGCGGTATGAGCCTTTAAGTGTCGCATATTCAATCAGCCGCCACCCCCGGAAGGGGTTTATGAACTTAGCAGGCCTCACACGGAGTACACGGAGAAAAGATTTAAAAAATGTCTCTCGCAAAGGCGCGAAGGTACTCGGTTTGTCATCCTCGCGAATGCGGGGATCCATTCAATAAAATAAAGGAATAACCACCCGCTGCGGTGGAGACACGGAGTTCACAGAGAAAAGATCTACATTCATCCTGTATATCCTGATCATCCCTGTTAATACATTTTTAAAGGTCAATAAATTTAAAGGGTTTCAGCGCCCGCAGGTTTTCCCCTACTCCCGATACCCTTAACCTTTGCCTTCAGCTTATCCTTCCGTTTCATGAACTCATCAATAAACTCCTTCGATGAAACATACTTGTCAACAAAGGTTACGATGTATGACTCCTGGTACCGGGGTGGAACGATTGTAAGCGGCCACATATGCTTAAGTATGATATCCTTCTCGACTTTGTTAACAGAAAAGTACCTCAGTGAATTTTCAAGCGCTATGCGCGGATGTTCCAGCCCGTGGTACTTGTCCCTGTGAAGTTCGGGTTCATCATGGTTACGCCAGTCATAGAGGAAGAAGTCGTGCAATAATCCTCCCCTTGCCGCAGAAACATAGTCCATGTGGAAGTACTTGCATACCCTGTACGCAATGTATGAAACAACCTTTGCATGTTCCAGGATAGAGGAGTTGTGATGAAAAAAATTCTCAAGCTTCATGAACTCCGGGTTGTCAAGTATCTCCCTTACAATAGAATTATATTCTGCATTATCTGGCCGCCTTTCACTCATAACAGATTCTGCTATCTCGTTCATTTTACCCTTTGCAGCACTCACTTTCAGTTTAATATTCCTGCTCAGGTTATCACCAAGGTTCCTGTAAAGGTAAGGGAAAGCCCCGAGGAGCCTTTTATATGAATCAAGTATCCGGTCAATCTCGGTATGACTGAGCGTAATATATTTGTCATACAGGTAGCGCAGGTTTTCCCTGAACCTGTTGAGTGCAACAACAGATGCCGTCAGGTCTGTGATAAAATAAACGACCATCAGTGTGGAAATCACAACGGCATTACTGTTACCAAGCTGGAATACATACCTGGAAAGAAAAGGATGGAGCAGGTATGCCAGACCCATTGCAAGAACCCCCCATGCACAGGAAAAAGATGCGCAGACCTTTCCCTTGAAATTGAACCTGTTTTCGCTGTAGTCCCACAACTGTAATTCAAAAAATCTTTCAAAGAGTTCGCCGGTTATGAACTCCACGCTGGTAAGGAGAACAAAATATACAGCAAACTGGGCCGCAATTGGTAACCCGCTGATCAGGGACTGGATAGAGATTATTACCAGTGCGCCGATTCCGTAAACCGGAACAAAGGGCCCGAAGAGAAACCCGGGGTTGACCAGTCTCCCCTGGGTAACGGACCTGTAGATAATTTCAATAATCCATCCCGTAAAAGAATAAACCGCGAAAAAAAGTATGATGTATTCCGGTTTCATTTACTCTCCTGCAACCATATTTTATCTATTCGACTTTCTTACTATAGTATAAAATTACAAGAATGTTTCACACATCCATACAAGTTTAAAATATATTCCTGTTCGAATGCCATCGCCCGGTCGAGGGGAAAAAAAATTTCAAAATCCAAAAAAAATGTTTGACAGACCGATCGGTCGGTAGACATGTGTTATCAAGTTAAAAGCCATGAAAAGCCTGATAAAACAAATCGCAGCAGCGCAATATGCAGCCAAACCGCAGTCATTCAGCTACGGTTATTACTATTTTTATTTTTACGGTAGCCACATATCGGCGTAGCGCGGTTTTATCATAAGCATACAATGCAAAAAGACCCTTTGATAAAACGCAAAGGGTCTTTTTTTTGGCAAACAAGGAAGAGGAGAATACAAAATGAAGAATCTTAAACTGGTCAAACTCGATGAGTCCGGTAAAAGAACCGAGATCAGGGTGGGCAACTCCGTTATAGGCAGGGACTTTGTGGTGATCGCAGGTCCGTGCAGTGTTGAGAGCGAAGAACAGACCATGAAAACCGCAGAGGCCGTAAAAAAGGCTCATGGCAATATGCTGCGCGGGGGAGCGTTCAAACCCAGGACTTCACCGTATGATTTCCAGGGTCTGGGACTCAAGGGCCTGAAGATACTGGAAAAAGCAAAAATAAAAACCGGCCTCCCGATCGTAACAGAGGTTATTGACCCGCGTGACGTTTCATGGGTATGCGAATACGCGGATATACTGCAGATCGGGGCGCGCAACATGCAGAACTTCTCGCTCCTGAAGGAAGTGGGAAAATCAAAGAAGCCCATCCTGCTCAAGCGAGGTATGCACTCGACCTTCAGGGAATTGCTCAGCTGCGCGGAGTACATCCTTGCAGAAGGGAACCCCGATGTTATCCTGTGCGAGCGCGGAATCAGGACATTTGAAACATATACAAGGAACACGCTCGACCTGAGCATCATACCGGCAATGAAGGAGATGACTCACCTTCCTATTATGGTTGACCCTTCGCATGGCACGGGAAAACTGAGTCTCATTGAACCGATGAGTCTTGCGGCAGTGGCAGCAGGGGCTGACGGAATCCTTATCGAGGTCCACATAAACCCTGCGGAGGCAAAGAGCGACGCGGACCAGCAGCTCACTCCGACACAGTTCAGCCACCTTATGGAAAAGGTGCTCAAGCTGAAAAAGTTCATGGACGATGAAATCGGGCCCAGTATTATCGGAGGACATAATTGAGAGAGATAAAGATCAATCTCGAAAACAGGCTTTCAACTGTTTACGCAGGCGGATCGATTGACGATATCGGCAGATACGCGGATCTGTCAAAAAGCATAATCGTTACCGATGTGAATGTTCACAGGCTTTATGCTGACCGGTTTAATGGCATCCCTGCCATTGTTATCGGAGCAGGTGAAGGAATCAAGACGCTTGCAACTGTTGAGCAGATCATGAGAGAACTTATAGCGCTCGGCGCTGACAGGAATACCTTTATTATCGGCATAGGCGGCGGTATCGTGAGCGACATCGCGGGTTTTACAGCCTCAATCTTCATGCGCGGGCTTGATTTCGGGTTCGTATCGACAACGCTCCTTTCACAGGTTGATGCGAGTGTGGGCGGAAAAAACGGTGTTAACATTGACAGGCTCAAAAACATGGCGGGAGTTTTCTGCCAGCCCCGGTTTGTTATATGCGACCAGGCCATGCTTGCCACCCTTACGGAAGAGGAGTACAGGAACGGACTGGCAGAACTTATTAAGACAGCGTGCCTTGACAAAACCGGACTCTACGACTTTGTCTGTCAGCACCGGGAGGCCCTCAGGAGCCGCGAGTCTGCGGCAGTTGAAGAGGCAGTTTACAGGTGCGCGGCATTCAAGGCTTCAGTTGTTGCACAGGATGAAAAAGAAACCGGACTGCGCAGGATACTTAACCTGGGACACACCGCAGGACACGCGGTAGAGAAGGTCCACGGCGTGGCCCATGGCCACGCGGTAGCTGCTGGTATAGGTTTTTCGCTATTCATGTCAAAAAAGCTGGGTCTTATTGACAGCAGCACAGCGGGACAGGTTTTATCAATGCTGAAGTTTTTCGGCCTTCCATCGGGGATTTATGATACTGCATCTGCCGAAGACTCGGTGAAACTTGCAGAGGCGGCGGCCAGCGACAAGAAACGGGACGGCAGCACTATCAAGTTCGTTCTTCTCGAAGGTATAGGTAAACCTGCAGTGCAGGATATCAATCTCTCTGATCTTGAAAAACTTATTTATGAACATATTACTTGTGGAGAAAACTGTTTATGATTTGTATAAGTATCGCAGATGTAACTGCCGCTGAGGCAAAAAAAATTATAAGCGAAAATGAACTTTGCGAAGTGAGAATAGACAAACTCAAGCTCACCAGCGATGATATAAAATCTCTTTTTTCAATAAAAGGGAAATCCATCGCCACATACAGGCCCTCTGAATCACTCTCCGAGTCGGCAAGAATAGAATCATTGATCCTTGCTATAGAGTCAGGCGCAGCCTATGTTGACATTGAAGTGGAAACCGATGACCTTTTTAAATCTGAAATAATTAAAACAGCAAAAAAACACGGGTGCAGGGTGATCACATCATACCACAATTTTGTAAAGACCCCAGTAATGCGCGAACTTGAACAGATCCTTGCCTGGTGCCTTGAGAGCAGCCCGGATATAGCAAAGATTGCATGCCAGGTTAATTCAATCGAGGATAACGCAAGGCTGCTTTCGATCTACAGCCTCAACAAAAATGTAATATCGATAGGTATGGGCGAACTTGGAAAAATCACAAGGATCGCAGCTACGCTTCTCGGTGCGCCGTTTACCTATGCCGCAATTGACAGCAGCAGGAAAACAGCACCCGGCCAGATAGATACAGCCAGCCTGAAAAAAATTATAAACATGATATCGGAAGCGTAATGAATACCGGTGCAGGACATAGATTCTTTGGTGTTACAGGCAACCCTGTTCTTCACAGCAGGAGCCCGCTCATGTTCCGCGAGATATTCAATGAATACAGCATGGACGCGTCATACATACGCGTTGCTGTGCGGGAAGCTGCGGACGCCGCACGGCTAATGAGGGAAATCGGTTTTTCCGGGATGAATGTTACTGCCCCGTTCAAGCTGGGCATCGTAAATCACCTTGACAAAGTTACGGATGATGCATTAAAATTGGCATCTGTAAACACGGTTGTCTCATCAGCCGGTGTACTTAACGGCTACAACACGGACTTCACCGGTGTTGCAGACGCGCTTGAATCACATGCAGGAAACATTTCAGGAAAGCGGGTGATCATCGCTGGAGCCGGCGGTGCAGGAGTTGCTGCGGCATGGGGTGCCCTGTCCCGCGGTGCTCATGTAACAATCCTTAACATTACGCTTCCCGAAGCTGAAGCGGCAGCGCGGAAGACCGGCTGCAGCCATGATCTACTTGCAAACCTTAACAGGTACACTCCTTCCGCGGACATTTTTGTTTCGGCAATACCTTACGAAGCTGACGAACTTGACATAAGCGGAATGAGGCCCGGTACATTTGTCATGGACGCGTCGTATAAAAAATCGCGCTACGAGTCCGCTGCTGCAAAGCTTGGCCTTAACTTTATTCCGGGCGAGGAATGGCTTGTATACCAGGCAATTCCTGCCTGCAGGCTCTTTACAGGTATCACACCGCCGGCTGAGCTTTTAAAGAAAGGACTTTCCCGTGCTGCCGCACCGAAGAGGAATATTTCACTTATAGGATTCATGGGCTCAGGAAAAAGTTCGGCCGGGAGGGAACTTGCCCGGATGAGAAATATGGAATTTATTGACACCGATGAACTTATTGAAAAACGCATGAACATGAAAATAAGCGATATATTCACCACGCTTGGAGAGGAGCGGTTCAGGGAGATAGAAACTGAAACTTTATTATCACTTAAAGGGCTTAATAACATAATAATTTCATGCGGCGGCGGAATTGTACTCCGTGATAAAAACCGGAGATTCCTTGTAAATGAAACTGAATGTTTCTGGCTCTATACCTCCGCTGAAGAATCACTCAGCCGTATAACAGACGACAGCAGGCCTCTCCTTGCAGGGGACAACAAGCATAAAAAGGCGCATGAACTTTTTGAAAAACGAAAACCATTATACGCGCAGGCATGCACTGCGCTCGTGATATCCGAGGGTAACCCCGAACATACAGCGGAGCACATAAATGAAGAAATCAATCTCGCCATCTGAAGCGCGCGGCACACAGGCTGCCCCCGCCTCAAAGAGCGAAATGCAGAGGGCGGTTGCAGCCGCTGTAATTGCACACGGCCGGAGCATAATCACAAATCCAAGCTACTGCGAAGACTCAAAAGCCGCGCTTTCAATGGCCGGGGCGCTCGGTGCCAGGGTGCAGATGTTCCCGGACCGCGTTATAATCGACGGCGGAATCAATCCCGCAAATGACACACTTGACTGCGGCGAATCAGGGCTGGGCGTAAGGATGTTTACACCGATCGCGGCACTGACCGGAAGGCACATAACACTTACAGGAAGGGGAAGCCTTCTAAAGCGTCCGGTATCAACGATCGAAGAGTCGCTAATGGAACTGGGCGCATCTGTTAAATCACATAACGGGTTCCTGCCTATTGAAGTTTCATCAAAGCTCAAAGGCGGATCAACGGTGATCGACGGAAGCCTGAGCTCCCAGTTTCTCACCGGTCTCCTCATGGCACTGCCCTCCGCAGAGAAGGACAGCGTGATTACTGTAAAGAACCTGAAGAGCAGGCAGTATATAGACATCACGCTGAAAATCCTGAAAAATTTTTCTGTTGATGTTAAAAACACGGACTACAGCGTGTTCACGATCAGCGGGGGGCAGCATTTTGTACCTTCGCAGGTTGACATTGAGGGCGACTGGAGCGGTGCGGCATTCCTGCTGTGCGCAGGCGCGATCAGGGGCGAGGTTACAGTTACAGGACTGAACAATTCATCGCTCCAGCCTGACAGGGCAGTAGTTGATGCACTTAAACGCGCAGGCGCTGCTGTCACCGTGCGTGCCGGAAGCTTCACGGTAAAACAGGCAAAGCTGAAGGGCTTCGAGTTTGATGCAGCTGAGTGCCCTGACCTCTTCCCTCCCCTTGCCGCGCTTGCGATGTACTGTGAGGGCAGGACTGTTCTTCGCGGGGCAGGCAGGTTGACCCACAAGGAGAGCGACAGGGGTGCTGTGATAAAAACAGAACTGGGAAAGCTGAACGGCAGCATAGAACTTGACGGCGACTGTATGATAATCACAGGTTCCCGGGTGAGGGGCGGTCACACCGACTCGCACGGCGACCACAGGATTGCAATGGCATGCGCGATTGCAGCCCTGGGTGCTGAGGGGCCTGTTGTGATTGACCATGCGGAGAGCATTGATAAATCATACCATGAATTTTACGATCATCTTGCGGCACTGGGGGTTGATGTACAATGAACAGCTTTGGAACAGTATTCAGAATTTCAATTTTCGGAGAATCTCACGGTAACGGTATCGGTGCAGTTCTTGACGGCACACCTCCGGGCATCCCGCTTTCGGAGAGCGACATGGAGGCAGACCTCAGGCGCAGGATGCCCGGCGGAGAGGGGACAACCGCACGACGCGAACCGGATGTTCCGGAAATCCTGAGCGGAGTCTACAGGGGATTCACTACGGGGGCTCCACTTGCGGTTCTCTTCCGCAACAAAGACGCGCAGTCTTCCGCCTACGACAGGTTCACGGAAACTCCAAGGCCCGGACATGCGGATCTCACCGCCAGGAACAAGTACCAGGGATTTAACGATCCGCGCGGCAGCGGACACTTTTCAGGCAGGATCACTCTTGCGCTCGTTGCGGCAGGCGTTGTGGCAAAAAAAATTGTCCCCGGACTTTCCGTAGAATCAGAAGTACTCGCGATCGGCGGCGTAAAGGACTACGCTGAAAAACTTAAAGAGGCAGTGGCCGGGGGCGATTCCCTTGGTGGCCTGATTGAAGTCCGGATAAACAGAATGCCTGCCGGTCTTGGCGAGCCATTCTTTGATTCGTTCGAATCGGTCCTGGCACACCTTGTTCTGTCCGTGCCTGCTGTACGGGGAATAGAATTCGGCACAGGTTTTGCGGCAGCATCGATGAAAGGCAGTGAACACAACGATCCGATTGTCGCGACCGACGGCAGGACTGCAACCAATCACGCAGGCGGAATAAACGGCGGCATAACTAACGGCAACAGCGTTGTATTCAGGGTTGCTGTGAAACCGACTCCCAGCATACACAAGGCACAGGAGACAATTAATCTTGCAACAGGAAGCACTGAAACACTTGAAGTAACAGGGAGACACGACGCGTGCATAGCGCTCCGCGCCCCGGTAGTATTTGAAGCATGTGCGGCAATTGCCGCTGCAGACATGTACCTGGTAAACAGGGCAATATATAAACAGGAGATTATTCTATGAAACTTGAAGAGATAAGAAACAACATAGACCTGATCGATTCCAAAATACTCAAGCTTCTAAACGACAGAATGGAACAGGCGCTGCTTGCGAAAAAATTCAAGAAAAAAATTGAGGACAAGGAGAGGGAGAACGAGGTGATGGAACGCCTTAGAAAGAATCCGCACACCCTCCTCCAGCCTGAATTCACAGAGGCGCTGTACAAAATGATCATAAACTGGGGCAAGGAGCTCCAGGCAAAAGACTACAGCGTAATCGGTTTCCAGGGTGAACACGGTGCATACAGCGAAGAGGCGGCACGCCACTGGAACATAAACCTTGTCACAATGCCGTGCACAACCTTCAACGGAGTGTTTGAAGGCGTTTCCTCCGGCATGTTCGATTACGGGATCGTGCCCGTTGAAAACACCCTTGGCGGAATAATTGAAACAGTAAACGAACTCCTCACCAGCACTGACCTCCAGATCGTTGGTGCGGTCAACATGCCGGTACACCACAGCCTGCTCATGCTGCCCGGTACCGACCACAGGGAGATACGCGAAGTCTACTCGCATTCACAGGCGCTGTCGCAATGCAGGAGGTTCCTGTCAAGGAACAACCTTACACCGATACCGTTCTATGACACAGCCGGTGCAGCGAGGATGCTCACAGAGAAAAAAATCATGGGGGCGGCCTGTATCGCGGGCAAACTTGCAGCCGAGCTTTACAACCTGGAGGTGCTCAAGGAGAATGTTGAGGATTCCGACATCAACCGCACAAGGTTCCTAATCCTTGCCACTGCAAAATCCGCAGAGAAGGGAAGCAAGTGTTCAATCACCTTCACTACTGCGCACAAGTCCGGGACACTTTTCAAGGTGCTCGAAGTATTTGCCGGTTCAGGGATAAACCTGACCAGGATTGAATCAATACCCACAGAGCCCGGCAGCTACTCATTCCTTGTTGATTTTGAAGGATCTGATACTGATCCGGTTGTAACAGAAGCGCTTGAAAAAACCAGGGATATATCAGCGGGCCTCAAACTGCTGGGCTGCTACACTGAAAAAAATATTGAAAACAACACTGCAAGATCGGAGGAAGCATGAAAATATTTATATTAGGGGCCGGCAGGATGGGAAGCTGGCTCACAGAGGAACTTTGCCATGATCATGAAGTTGCGGTATTTGACACTGATCCGAAAAAGCTTAAATACTTTTTCAATGTAAAACGTTTTCTGAATGTTGACGAAGTTAAGGCATTCAAACCTGACATGTTCATTAACTGTGTAAGCCTCCAGGCAACCGAGAAGGTATTTGACCAGGTCATTCCGCTCCTGCCAAAGGGATGCATCCTTTCGGACATTGCGTCTGTTAAAAACGGGCTTGATGAATACTATAAAAAAACCGGAATGCGGTTTGTTTCAACACACCCCATGTTTGGACCGACTTTCGGGAATGTGCGTAACCTGAGCAGTGAGAGCGCCATAATAATCTCAGAGTCCGACGCTGAAGGTAAAAAATTCTTTCATAACCTTTACAGCTCGCTTAAACTCGGCCTGTACGAATACTCGTTTGACGAGCATGACAGCGTGATCGCCTACTCACTTTCGACACCTTTTGCATCAACCCTTGTATTTGCCGCATGCATGAAAAAAATAGACGTTCCGGGAACAACTTTCAAGAAGCACATGGAGATAGCGAAGGGGCTCCTGTCTGAAGATGACTACCTGCTCTCGGAGATTCTGTTCAACCCGTACACACTGAAGCAGATTGAAAGCATAAACTCGCAGCTTTCATACCTCACCCACATAATAAAGGACAGGGACACTGATGAAATGACCAAGTTTCTGCATAAGCTGCGGGAGAACATAAAGTAAGCGGGAAATAAAAAAGGGGGCATGCCCCCTTTTTTATTTATTAAAACATGCTAATCTCTACTCAACAGAGAAAGACTGGATGTTTTCCGAATTCAGCATTTCCTTTATATGATCCAGTTCCTTTTTACTTTTTATTCCTTCTATTCGTATTTTAAAATATTCGCCGTCCTGAATAATCTTCACGGGCCTGTCTGTCAGACCTTCAATAATCTCCTTCTGCGACTGCGCGTTCTTTCTTGAATAGAAGGCGCCCGCCTGGAGCTTCATACTGTCATAATCCCCGGAGTATTCATCATACCCTCCATCTTTGACAACGGTCTCCTTTTTAACCGGTTTATCCTCCTGGTAGGGGTACTCCTCATCCGATACAGGTTCAACATATTCATTTTTCTTCCTGCCCGTATCATTTGCGGCAGAATTATCACCCATCTTTATAATCCTGATCCCGACTTTCACTTCACCTTTTTTTATCATTTCAAGTTCACGCGCAGCATTGAATGAAAGGTCAATAATCCTGTTGCCCCTGTATGGGCCCCTGTCATTTACCTTCAGCTTCACGGTCTTTCCGTTTTCAAGGTTGGTTACTTCAACGATTGTTCCAAACGGAAGAGTCTTATGCGCCGCAGTTAAAAGATTCATGTCGAACTTTTCACCCGAGGCTGTTGTCTTTCCATGAAACTCCCTGCCGTACCATGACGCGTATCCCTTCTGGTAATAATTTTCAGCCCTGTCGTAATCGGCGTTTGCCCCGGACTCGTAGCTGTTATCATCATCAGCAACGCCCCTGTCGCCAGCCGGTTCCTTTTCATTGTATGAAAAATCTTCACTCTCATCCTTAACCGCACCGGATTTAACCCTGGCTGTTTTTTCCTCAGACTTCTTCTCTTTGCGGGCGGAGCTGTCACGTTTATCTGTATTTTTATTTTCAGTATATGCGGGAATCTCGTCGCCGCCCGCTTCCCTGTCAAATTCATCATAATTTTCGCTGTCAAAGCTGCCAGCGTAATCATTTCCCCTTGTCTGCGCCTTGCCCGGTGTGCACCCCGCAAGCATGATAAAAATCAGAAGACCGGAGATGATAAAAACCGTACTTTTCATGAAACTCTTCATTGTAAAAACCTCCGAATATATAAACACCTGTTTATTATATCGGAATTTAGCTTTATGCCCTTTACTTTTTTAATGACTTTATGTCGCAAAATTTCTTGACCTGACAGGAGTGGAGTGAAGTAATTTCCGAAGAACCTATCGGTATAAATGTCATTCCCGCGAAGGCGGGAATTCATTCTTACACCTGTAAAAACTTAATAACATTATGGATCCCCGCTTTCCCGGGGATGACAGAATATTAATCCGGTATATTATTATTAAAGACGTCCCTGATAACAGGTGGCTGTAATATGCGCCATAACGGAAAGAGGAATAGATGAAAATAGTATCAAGCAAACCCACGATAACACGCAAAGACCTTGAAGGGGTCCTTGACTGCATGATCCATGACGAACTGAATACCGGAAGCCCTGTAAAGACATTTGAAAGCGCGGTGTCCGACATTACTACGCTCAAATATCCTCTTGCAGTAAACTCACTGGTTTCAGCATATATCCTCATTTTCAGGGCGCTTGACATCTCCCCGGAAGACGAAGTGATCATCCCGTCATTTTATTCAGCGGCTCCCCTGAGTGCCATGAAGCTGACTGGCGGCAAACCGGTTATAGTTGACTCATCGCAGAGTTCGGTATTCCCGTCGGTTGAACAGATTAAAGAAAAAATTACGGAAAAGACAAAGGCGGTTATTTTATCTGATTCGTGCGGGTTCCATGCCGAAACTGAAGGACTCCAGGACGCAGGTGTCCCGGTTATCGTGGATATATCGCATTCCATAGGGACAGAGGTTAACGAAAAGCCTGCGGGATCATACGCCGCGTTCGCGGTTGCGTCGTTCGCCCCGTCAATGATCATAACAACAGGAAACGGCGGGATCGTGCTCACAAGCAACTCAAAGTACTTTTCAGTCATGCGCGAAATGCGGAGCGGGACTGATGACACACCCGGATTTGACTTCACCATGACCGACCTCCAGGGAGCCATGGGCATATCACAGGTCATGAAGCTCAAGGATTTCATCCGCAGGCGCAGGGAGATTGCACTCAAGTATTATGAGTCTCTGCGGATAACAACGCATAAACCTGTATTCCCGTACAGCGATTCGTTCGCGTACCAGTCGTTCCCGGTACTCTTTGATTCGCCCGCCGACCGCCTTGACAAGTACTGGAAAAAAAACGGCATAGAGCTCGAACGTACAGTACCTGTACCGCTTCATGCACTGCTTGGCCTCAAGGGATTTGACTATCCCAACGCCGACCGGCTATCGAAGAAACTTTTTTCGCTTCCGCTTTACCCGACACTGACCAAAAAAGAGATCGACAAGATCGCAAAATCGCTGGCAGCTTTCATATAACAGGCGATGCGCAATATGAAGAGATACGAACTTACAGTTGAAGACCACTTTTCATCTGCACACCAGCTCAGGGGCTACATGGGCAGGTGCGAAAATATTCACGGCCACAACTGGCGTGTAAAACTGCGGGTTACGGGCAGCAGGCTTGATAATATCGGGCTTCTTGTAGATTTCGGAATACTGAAAAATAAACTGAAAGAGGTCCTTTCAAGGCTTGATCATGTAAACCTGAACGATACGCCGCCGTTCAACAGTATCAATCCGAGTTCAGAAAATATTGCTGAACATATCTGCACAGAGGTTCAGTCGGCTATAAGTGAAGAATTTCATGACGTCACAGTATTCTCTGTGACCGTCTGGGAGTCACAGACATCGAGCTGCACATTCTACCCGGAAATCAGGCCGTAGCAAGCAGCTCGTTTATCTTGCCTTTAAGTTCATCAAGATTTGAGGACTTTGTAAGGTACGCATCCGCTGTCCATGTCATAAAATTGCTCTTGTAGTTGGAGTACGCGGTATAGATTATCACGGGAATTTTCCGCTCAAGAGAAATAACCTTACCCAGGGTTTCAATTCCATCCATCTCGGGCATACGGATGTCCATGATAACAAGGTCAAAATCTTTTTTGCGCACAAGGTCCATGGCCTCTTTACCGTTTGATGCTCTCGACACTTCGAATCCCGACTCTTCAAGTTCCTCTGCGTACAGGTCGCGGAGGCTCTCTTCATCTTCTACAATTAACAGTTTTGCCATATGTTTCACCCGGGTTTAATTTTACGGGAGGCCATAATTCCCTTGTACTATAACTGTTTATGCCTGCCCTATTGAAATTTACTTTTTTTAATGGAAATTTCAAATTTAATTATCGTTTTTTTCATCATCGCCGCTTTTTTGTTCTGCGGCAGGTATGGGCAGTTTTATCTGGAATTCGGCTCCGCCCTCAGTCCTGTTCAGTGCCTTGATTTTACCGCCATGGTCCTTGATAATTTTTTTAACATTTGCAAGTCCCAGGCCTACACCGGTAATCTTGGTAGTAAAAAATGGTTCAAAAATAATATCCGGATTTTCTGTCATAATCCCTGTACCACTGTCCCTCACTGTTATTTTTACCCAGGATTCATCAAATTCTGTGATTATTTCAATCTTCCCCCGTTCAGGAGTAGCATCAATTGCATTCTGAAACAGGTTCAGGAACACCTGTTTCATCTGGTTAAAGTCGGACTTGACGCCCGGCAGGTTATCATTAAGGTCCATCCTGATCTTGATATTTCTTTCAAATAAAACATTTTTCAGAAGTATATATGTGTCCCTGATAATATGGTTGATGTCATTGAATTCTTTTATATATTTTGAGGGCTTTGTAAAATCCATGACATTGGAGAGAGTTTTTTCCAGGCGTTCGGACTCCCTGAAAATAATATCAGCAGACTTCACAACTTTTTTCATGTCGACGTCGCCCTCTGCAGCATGCTTGAGTATCCTCTTCGCATAGCCGCCCATGGTGACAAGAGGGTTGCGTATCTCATGTGCGATGTGCGATGCTATTCTGCCCACCGCCGCCATCTTTTCCGATTCGACTATAGCCTCCTGTCTCTCTTCAAGGCGCTTCATCTCCTTTTTCACATCGACAAGGTTAAGGTAGCTCTCGATCAGAAACGCCGCCTGGAATGAAAACACCGAGAGGAGGTCTATGCTCTGGGTTGAGATGCCTGTCATGTTGTACTTGTTGTCTGCAACAATTACACCGATCGATTTATTGAGGGAGATCAGCGGCATTATAATAAACTCATCAACCTCCATAAATTTTTTCATGTCCTCATCAATCCTGCTGTCTGACTGGGCATTTTTAACGTGAATCCTCTCCATATTTCTAAAAGCAACGACAAATAAATTTTCCTTTGAAAGGCTGACCCTGAAGGATCTGACCTTATCAAGCAGTTTGCCCTTTTTTATATCGCTGGGGAACGCTGATACAGTATCCACATCGGATGACGAAAGCGAGTTCCATATCTCTATTGCCTCTTCAAATGAATCCGGCCCCACCGCCATTCTGCCGATGAGAACATCATCCTCGGCTATGAAGAGCATGGCCCTGTTGAAGCCCAGGCCCGAACCCGACGTAACCCCCACGAGTATGTTATAAAAGATACTGTCAGTCTCCTTCTCGTCGCGCATTGTTTCAGAGAGGTGACTGAGTATGGATGCATGGTAGTCCTTGCTGAACCTGTCAGTTATATCATCAATAATAATTACAGCCTGCTCTTCGCCATTAACCATCATTCCTGAAATTTTCAGATCTGCGATCATCGACTTTCTGTTTATAGACATCAGGTGAACATTTTTCAAAACAACTGCATCAGTACTGTGTTCGCCCAGGACATGGCTGATCCCAATTTTAAGACGCGTGTTTACGAAGTAAAAGATACTGTTAAGCCCTTTCCCGGTGATATTTTTTCCATCGATACCGAACTTCTTGCAGAAGCCTTCGTTTGCGTACAGGATCCTGTCTTTTCTGTCTATGACTATAAAGTATGAATTGATCGAGCAGATTATGTGACTGTATATTTCATGGTATTTTTTCAGTTCATCGCTCTGTGATGATACGATGGAATCAAACTGCTTGCCCACGGTCAGGAGTTCCTTCATCACATTGGAAATATCATCGCTCTGTTTTATCTGTGTTTCGTTTAGAACGAATTTACCTTTTTTAAACTCATCAACTATCTGTCTCAGGTTTTTCAGATTGTTCCATAAAAAGAATCCGACCCTGTAATAATAAAAGTAGAGCCTTGTTATGAAATAAACGATCATACCCGAGATGAGCATGATATACGTTGTTTTGCTGACATTCTCCGCAAACATGAGAAGACCGATAATATACACAGCAAGCACGACATTGGGGATAAATATTTTTATCATCCAGTAGATGATCTTTTTCAGGTTAACGTTATTTTCCCATAGTCTGTTCATTAATTATCTCTTCAAAAAGATTAATTCTATTATCTTCCGCAGCAGCCCCGGTAATTCCGCATTATCCCGAACATGACCCGGAATGGAGTGGTCCTTTTACAACTGTGCATATATTATTAATACTGACAAACTGCTGATACTTCAACTTTATATATAAATAAATGCGGATATCCCGGAATTTTAAAAAAATGTTTTAATGAATTATTACTGGTTGCACATTAAGTGTTTTATCAATAAATTGATCCCGTATCTCCAGGCGGTAAGAAAAGTTAAAGCACAGGGGCTTTATGATGATTTTTAAATGGATACTGAAAAACACGTCGATTAAAAGCCGGATGATCATATCGCTTTCAGTTATTCTTGCCGCTGCATTTGTTATAACCAACCTGCTGAATTATACGTTCTCGCATACCGCTGTGAGGCAGAATCTCATGAACAGTGTCCTTCCGCTGACAAGGGATAATATTTACTCCGAGATACAGACAAAAATCGTAAGGCCGATTTTCATCTCATCGCTAATGGCAAATGACACTTTTTTAAAGGACTGGACGATTAACGGCGAAAAGAATAAGGTTTTAATCAGGAAATATCTTAAGACAATAAAGGATAAATATGATTTTTTCTCTGTCTTCTTCGTTTCCGGGCAGACTAACAACTACTACCATTACAGCGGGATGCTTAAAAAAATTTCAAAAAATGATCCGCACGACGTATGGTATTACAGCTTTAAAAAATCGAACAGGGAATATGAACTCGACGTCGATACAGACGAAGCCGGCGGCAACAAACTCACTGTATTCATCAACCACAGGCTTAATGATTACCACGGCAGGCTGCTTGGCGTAACAGGAGTTGGGCTGAACCTTGATCGCATTGCCGATATGATAAGGTCATATAACAGTATTTACAGGTGCAGCATATACCTGACAGACAGATCCGGCACCATACAGCTTCACTCCGACAGGACATTGATTGAGAAAGTAAACATAAGAAACATTCAGGGACTTTCTACTATAGCTGATACAATACTTTCAGGTTCAGGTGACCCGGCACTGCATGAATTTGAAAGCGGTGGAAAAAAAATTCTGCTCACATCAAGGATAATTCCGGAATTTGACTGGTTCCTTTTTGTTGAAATTGATGAACAGTCGCGCATGGAATCGATCATTAAAAATATTAAAACAAATGTCGTGCTTAGCATCATCATATCATTACTGATTCTCTCGATTGCCATATTCACGGTGAACTATTTCCAGTCAAAAATCACCCTTATGGCTGTTACCGACGAACTGACCGGCGCATACAACAGGAAGGAGTTCTCAGCCCACTTCAGGAAGGCTGCATACGCCTTTCACCGGAACAGAATCCCGTTTTCAATAATAATCTTTGACATAGACGATTTTAAAACCATTAATGACGCCCGCGGGCACAACGACGGGGATAAGGTGCTTAAATTAATATCCGGTCTCGCCACCGAAAGTAAAAGGCTCACAGACCTCCTGGTGAGATGGGGCGGTGATGAGTTTGTTCTTCTGACATCTGCCGGAACCAATGAATCTGCAATGGCAGCAGAAAGGCTGAGGAAAATTGTTGCCGGCTATGATTTTACAGCGGATGATACAGACAATGAACACCCTTCATTTCATGTCACAATCAGCTGCGGAGTTTCAGGATACGCAAAAGGTGACACCATTGATTCCGTGATATCGCGCGCTGATACTGCACTGTACAGGGCCAAATTAAATGGTAAAAACAGGGTTGAGTCCGAACAGGCAGCCGCAGTTAAAGTCAGGAAAACCGCAACACGGAGAAAGGAATGAAAATAGTAGCTGCAACAGCCAACATGAACAAGATAGATGAAATCAGGGAAAAATTTTCCGGTATTGGCCACGTTGAAATTATACCGGTTTCTGACCTGGGACCTGTGCCCGAAATAACCGAGGACGCTGATAGCTTTAAAGGTAATGCGCTTATCAAGGCTAAAATAATCTGCCGTATGTCAGGCATGGCTTCCATGGCCGATGACTCGGGACTCGTGGTGGACGCGCTGAACGGGGAACCAGGAGTATATTCCGCGAGATACGGCGGACCGGGTCTTGATGATAGAGCACGGTACATGCTCATCCTTCACAGGATGGAGGATATTCCCGATGAAGCCCGGCAGGCCCGGTTCGTATGCGCAATTGCAATTGTTCTTCCAGACGGCCGTGAATTTGTCACAGAAGGTTCCTGCGAGGGTTTAATAACACGGTCTCCCGAGGGAAATACCGGTTTCGGTTACGACCCGGTTTTCTTTATCCCTGAAAAACGGCGAACCATGGCACAGCTTTCCATGAAGGAAAAGAACAGCCTGAGCCACAGGGGCCGTGCGCTCGATAAGGCGGCGATTATACTTAAAGACCTGGCTGCAGAATAGATGCGGCGGGATACGTCATCAAAAATTATTTCTGCACTTGAAGCATTTTACGGAGTGGTTGTACCCGACCTTTCGTTCAGGAATAATTATGAACTCACCGTGGCCGTCGTACTCTCTGCGCAGACTACGGACCGCCAGGTAAACGGTGTTACCGTGAAACTTTTCGGCATGTATCCGGACTTTGCATCCCTTGCATCTGCCGGAAGGTCCGACGTTGAGAGAATAATAAAGAGTACAGGATTCTACAGGGTCAAGGCAGCAAATATTATCGCACTGGCAGCGGCAGTTATGGAAAGATTCGGAGGCATACTTCCGGACAACTCCGCGGACCTCATGGAACTTCCCGGTGTTGGTAAAAAATCGGCCAATGTTATTCTTTCCATTGGTTTTGACAAACCAGCGCTCGCGGTTGATACACACGTGTCAAGGATTGCAAAACGTCTTGGCTATACGGATGAATTAAACCCGCTCATGATCGAAAAAGATTTATGCGGTGTTATACCGGAACAGGACTGGAAAAAGACACATTTGCTGTTTATCAAACACGGACGATCAACGTGCACCGCAAGGAATCCCCGGTGCGAAGCATGTGCAGTATCGCGATGGTGCAGGTTCTTCAACCCTTCTGCCTGATACGCTCATCCCTGTATTTGACGAATGCCTTCACAACTTCAAGATCGTATATATCCCTTCCGTCCGCTGCAGCAGGATCAGTATCAGTAATATTCTTCAATGCTGAATATGCATGCCTGCTTATATTTCTATCCACGCTTGTGAGAAACCTGATCAGGAAAGTGATTGAATCCGGGTTATCAGCATAAGCAAGGCAATCGATGATCCATATTTTCATTGAATTATTCCCTGATGCAAACATAGTAATGAATTCACTGCTATGATCTCTGAAATATCCTGAAAAATATTTTTTAAAATTATCCGACTCGAGGAATGTATTTTGTTCCGTTATGCTCTGCTTCTCCGCATATGCAGAGAGCATTGCAAAATCAAGCTTAATCCCCCTGCCTTCAAGATATCCGAATACATTATCCGCACTTTTCATCCTTTGATTTTCAATAATCCTTTCCCACACGGCAGGATCAAAGCTTATATTATACCCGTACCGCTTTGAATATGATACAAGATCCGATATATTCTCGTAATTCCTGCCGGTGCCTGCCTGACGTTCAAGTTCCGGAATCAGCGAAATAAATCCCGCCTTGAGCAGCATCCTGATTGACCTTGAGCCTGCCTGGCTGTTTTCGCCCGCATAGAGATAAATGCTGTAATAAATCGCAGCGACAGACATAAAAAGAATTATTCCGCCGGCAACAGAGAGGGAAAGCAGTTTAACAATCCGGTACCTGTCGCGTGCAAAATCATATGCCAGTATAAAAATAAATGTCATATCTTTCAGCAGCTTAACAAGTCCTGTACCCCTGCCCGAAGGAACCACTGTATAGATAAACCTGTCAGCCTGGAAAAAAATTATTGCACCCAGAATAAAAACCGGTATTGCGATACCCGGCCTCCTGTTCTGGCGAAGTACAAAAAAGAGAATTAGAGCATAGAAGATCATGTTGGAATATCTTCCGTCCAGCACGTCCAGAAGAGGTTTCGTAACAGAAAATGTGCTCCTTCCTGAATTAATTATCAGGAAGGCAATATTAAGAAGGATTGCAAAAACAAAGGGGAAAAGCCGCATATCAAAAAAAAGCTTAAGCTTCGCGATCCTGCCGTACTTTAACCTGTAATCATCAATCAGTTTATCATATTCCAGCTGTGAAAAAATAAATACACAATAAAAGGCAAGAACGAAAATATATGAACGGGTTATTGCCGCTACCCCGCCCCAGTTATACTTCATGTTGAATAAAATATTCACTCCGAAAAGAAAAATTAGCAGAAGGAGGAAATGATAGATTCTGCCCAACTGTTGCCTGATTATACCCATTTTTTTACCCTGCAACAGTAATAAACGAAAGTGCGCTATAATTCAATAAAAAAATAATTCTTTGTAGTTGAATAATATACAGCCCTGTGTTATTAAAAGTTATGAAATTCGACGATCGACAGTTCGCTCATCTCTACCAGAGGCAGCAGGAGGAGACCGGTTATCCGGGCAGGCTGCTCCCTTTTATCATGAACCAGCTTAAGGGCTGCTCATCGGTCATTGACATAGGTGCAGGCTCCGGTTTTTTTTCAATCCCTGCAGCAGCGTCAGGATTTTCAGTAACTGCCGTGGAGCCATCTGAAGAAATGGCTGGAATAATGCAGAAACTCTATTCAGATACCGGATCAGGCAGCCTGACAATCAGTCTATCAAGGTGGGAGGACTGGTACGGACCCGTACATGACGCTTCAATTTGCGTCCACTCGTTCTACCCGCTCACAGACAAGCGCTTCTCTGTTAAAAAAATGCTCATGTACTCAGAACACCGTATAATCATAATCCGCAATTCACCAAAGATGAGATCAATCACAGGGGCTATCCGTGCTGAACTCGGCATGTCAGGGATTCCTGACCATAATGAACTGCTTGTGTCTATTCTCAATGAGCTCAATATTGAATTCAGTATTACTGAAATTACTGAACAGCGGGACACTGTAATTACAAGCCTTGAGGACGAGGCTGAATCCATTATAGTCAGAACAGATTTTAACCGCGAACTCAAGTCTGAGGTTATTGAAATAATCCGTAAAAACACTGCGTATTCTGCCGGAAAATATATCTTTCATTCAGTCTTCTGCGATAATGCGTATGTGTTTTAAACCTGCTGCTCTGGTAAAACCTCCGGCCCCGGTTAAAAACCGAATATTTATTGACTATTACCGTCTGATATTCCATTATATACTAAATATCATGAGGTGACTATGAGCCGGAATGAACCAATCAACAGGTCTGAACTTGCTGAAAGACTTGATAGTGACTTTGACCTTTTCAGGGAGCTTACCGATCTTTTTATTGATGATTCAGCCTCATTAATGGGCAGGATTAAAAACTCAATCGATTCCGGCGACATGGAGAGCTTGCGAAAAAATGCACATACGCTCAAGGGTGCCGTTTCCAATTTTTCTGCGCAGGGGGCTTATGACGCCGCATTTGAGCTTGAAACAGCGGGAAGAAACAGCTGTATTGACGGACTTGCTGACAAGTATACCGCTCTTGAAAACGAGATACAAGCAGTAATCCAGGACATGAAGTCCATACTCGAGAAAGGTTCATTCTGACAATGCCCTCGCACCTGGAACTCCTCTGGGAGATGACAGATGCCGCTAAGGATATTTCACATAAGGCAGGCGCCATCCTTATGAAGGGATTCAGATCCAGAGCCACAACGATCAGCTATAAAAGCAGAACAGATATGGTTACAAGCATGGACGGTGAATCCGAAAGGTTTATCTGTTCAGAGATATGGAAGCGCTTCCCCGAACATGCCATTGTTGCTGAGGAAGGGAGCGGCAGGGATTCCGGCTGCGAGTACCTCTGGTATGTTGATCCGCTCGACGCGACAAATAATTACGCGCACGGCATACCATTCTTCTGCGTTTCAATTGCAGCGATATCAAGAAGTTCAGGAACAGTAGTCTGCGGCGCGGTTTATGATCCCTGCCATGACGAACTGTTCCATGCCGTGTCCGGAGGCGGTTCATTCCTTAACGGAGAATCCATTAAAGTTTCGGATACTGCAGATCACGGGATCGCCCTCTTCTCTACCGGCTTCCCTTACGCAAAGAGCGACATGGAACATAACAATCTTAAGGAATTGAACAGGATTCTCCCGGAGATACAATGCGTAAGAAGACTGGGCTCTGCAGCCCTTGACCTCTGCTATACAGCCTGCGGACGTGTTGACGGCTACTGGGAGCCGATGCTGAAACCCTGGGACACGGCTGCAGGGAGCCTTATACTGACCGAGGCGGGCGGCAGGGTGAGCCGTTATAATGGTGATCCCTTTGATCCGGAGTTCCCTGAGATAGCAGCCACTAACGGCAAGCTGCACAGTTACCTGGTGGGGATGCTGACGGGCAGCCCCATATAAAAGCCCCCTGTCCCCCATAGGGGGCACGTAAATAAAAACGATGGATGGCTTATGAATCAAAGTATTAAAACACCTGCATATATATTGTAGAGCCTGTAAAATGCCTGCGAAACCATATGACAGGCACAGAGATTTTTTCTTTTCCCGGGATTCCGGAAAGAGTAATAAATAGAAAGCGGAAAATGAAAGAACTGTAATTCACAGTATATTAAAACCTCGTGCCCCTCAGGGGGACAGGGGGCTGTTAAGTGAATTGATAACATAAAACAAAGAGAAACATAAATGGAAATAGAAGTAAAACCGCAGTTCATAACCGTAACCGAGCTGAACCGCCTGGTCAGGGAGGAAATAGAAAATAATCCATACCTGACCAATATCTGGGTCAAGGGTGAAATATTCAACCTGACATACCATTCGTCAGGACACATATACTTTACGCTGAAGGATGAAGGTGCAGCTGTATCCGCGGTGTTTTTCCGTAACTATAACAAGAACATGAAGTTCAGGCTTGAGGACGGGATGAGTGTACTTGTCCTGGGGGGCCTGACCGTGTTTGAAAAACGGGGAAGTTACCAGCTAAATGCAATTGGCGTGCGGCCGGAAGGCGCGGGCGAACTCCAGAAGAGAATTGAACAGCTCAAGAAAAAGCTTATTGAAGAAGGGATCTTTGACCAGGCGCACAAGCGCACCCTCCCGTTTTTACCGAAAAGAATAGGCGTAGTTACATCACCTACCGGTGCAGCCCTCCACGACATCATCAAGGTTGCGCTCCGAAGGTTCCCCAACATAGAGATTGTCGTGGCGCCTGCAAAGGTCCAGGGGGACGATGCCCCTGGTTCTATTGTGCGGGCGATCAGGGAGCTGAACAGGCCGCAGTGGAACATTGATGTCATTATTGCCGGAAGGGGCGGAGGTTCATTCGAGGACCTGATGCCGTTCAATGAAGAGGTTGTGGTCCGGGCTTACTACAATTCCGTGGTGCCGATAGTCTCGGCAGTTGGCCACCAGGTTGACCACCCGCTCTGCGATGACGCTGCAGACGCGTACGCCCCCACACCCTCGGCAGCTGCCGAGATGGTGGTCCCGGTCCGCAGCGACTTCGAGGATGAAATCAAGTACCTGACAAACAGGATGAACATGGCCCTTGCATCGGGAGTCGAAAAATTCGACGCAAGACTTAAAAATGCTGCTTCGAAAAAAGTTTTCCGCGATCCGAACGAAATAATAAATATAAGGGAGATGCTCCTAGCTGACATAGAGGCCCGAATGACCATGCACATGAAACACACAATCACGTCAAAGAGGGAGAAACTGCTCCGGCTGCCTGACATCATGATGCTTGAAAAAAGGATCATCACTGGCAAGCGTCATGATTTCAGCATGCAGCTCCAGGCAATCGAAAAACTCTCCCCCCTGAACATTATGCGCAGGGGCTACGCTGTTGTAACAGGTGCTGACAAAAAAATAATAAAAAGTGTGGAAAAAATTAAAGCAGGTGATAGGGTTGAAATACGCTTCCATGACGGACTGGCGGCTGCTGAAATAACCTCTGCTGCAAAGGAGAAATAATTGGAGAAGGTGAAAAAATCCGCCGCGAAACCGGCCTTTGAAGACGCCCTGGCCGAACTGGAAGAGATCGCTTCAAAACTTGAAAGCGGCGAGCTTGGGCTTGACGATTCCATAAAGCAGTTTGAAAAGGGGATTCTTCTTGCCGCGTTCTGCCATAAAAAACTGGAAGAGGCTGAACGCAAGATAGAGATCCTCCAGAAGGGCGGCGGCGACGTAGTTGCAAGAGAGGTTGCCGTAAAAAGCGACACAGGTGAAATTGAGGATGATGAAGATATGCAGGGTTCACTGATATGAGAAACCGGATGCTGTTAATAATAATTGCAGGGGCTATTACTTTTGGCGCATGCACCAAAAGTAAAGGTGTGGATTTCTGCGAGGGTGTGGATACCGAGGGTAAAGGTGTTTCGTGCGGGAAGGAATTCACAACCGGTGACCTTACGGGCGTGCTGACCGCAGACCAGCCCTTTGAGGCAGAAAACATTTCTGTTAAAATAATGCGCGAAGAGAACGGGAAGGTGAAGCCTGAAAAGAATATATCTGTGGCAGTTGACCGTGAAAAGAAGAGGGTCAGTTTTGACCTCTCCTTTTACAATCCGGGTAAGTATTCTGTTGAGGCATTCAAAGAAAGCGATAAAATCGGCGAAGGTGAACTTATAGTAACCGACACCTACTGATCAGGGTTGCCGGTTTTAAGCGCCTTGAGCTTTTTCTCTTCAATATATACAGCGATGATTATCATAAACGCGCCAACTACGATCACTGAATCTGCGATATTGAATGTTGGCCACCTGTAGAAACCGTCAACTCCCACGGAGATAAAATCCACGACACCCGGCCTTCCTGGAATAAGCCTGTCAATGATGTTGCCTATCGCGCCGCCTATTATGAGCGCCATTGCAATCCTGAACAGGATATTCATGTTCTTTTCATAAAAGTAGTAGCCTGTCATAAGTGCAAGAACAATGATCGAGACTACGAGAAAAAATATTTTGTGCCCCTGCATAATTCCAAAGACACCTCCCTCGTTAAAAGTAAGGTCAAACCTGAGGAAACCTCCCAGGAAATCAATGCGGCGGAATAGCCCCAGGTGGTCAAGTGCAAGTTCCTTTGTAAATACATCTGCAAGCAGTGCGGCAATCGCTACGATCAATGGTGTTGTATGTTTCTTCATTCTGTATCAATCCTTTATATAAATAGGGATTAGGGGCTTAGCCCCTTGAAAGGCCCCGCAGGGCCCATGCCAGATGCGAAACGAAGTTTCGCAAAATGCATTTTATAAACTTTTAATTACGCTTGTACATCGCGCGCAGATTTCCGGGTGTTCAGGGTCACTGCCCAGCTTATCAAAAAAGTTCCAGCACCTGACACACTTCTGTCCGGTACTTTTAGTAGCCGCCGCTGCCGATGAATCGTACTGCACAAGCCCTGAATCGCTGCTGCACAGCTCCACCTTTGCAACCTGCAGGAAACGCCTGAGCTCCTCGCCCATCTCTGACATGAGGGCCCTTGCAGCTTCATCCTTCACGTATATCTTCACGTCCGCCTCAAGAGAGGTCTTGATAAGTTTCTCCTTACGCAGCTCTTCCAGTGACTTGAGCACGTCTTTTTTGATCTCAACAACCTTGTTGATCCTGTCATGGACCGCGGGATTGTTGAACTTTTCATCGAGCTTGTAGTACTTTTCCATGTGCACTGAACCTTTGTGCCCGTTGAATTCCCAGATCTCTTCAGCTGTGAATGAAAGCACCGGGGCGATCAGCCTGACGATGCAGTTGTATATTTCGCGCAGGACAGTAAGGTCACCCCTCCTGATCTTCGCGTTCTTTGCCTCGACATAAAGGATGTCCTTGGACACGTCAAAGTATATCGAGGAGAGTTCAACAGCGCAGAAATTAAGCAGCCTTCTGTATACAAGGTGGAACTCATAATTCGAATAATGCTTAATCACGTTGTCTGACAGCTGGTAGAGTTTATGAAGCACCCATTTGTCGATGTCAGTGAGTTCATCGTAATCAACCGCGTCCTTTTCATCGGAATCGGCAATATTACCGATTATATACTTCAGTGTGTTCCTGATCCTCTTGTAGGACTCGGCAACCTGCTGCATCATGTTCATGCCTATTCGCACGTCGTTCCTGTAATCCTCAGAAGATACCCACAGCCTGAGTATATCAGCACCGAACTGGTCTATTATCTTTTCAGGCGGGATAACGTTGCCAAGGGACTTGCTCATGGCCTTGCCGTTTTCATCGAGCATGAATCCGTGTGTGAGCACCGTGTTGAACGGCGCCCTTCCCCGGAGCGCAATTGCAGGCCAGAGTGATGATTGGAACCATCCCCTGTGCTGGTCGCTTCCCTCAAGGTATATGTCCGCGGGCCAGCTGAGGTCCTCCCGCTGGTCCAGCACTGCAAAGTGAGACACGCCTGAGTCGAACCACACGTCAAGTATGTCAAATTCCTTCACAAGGTTTTCGCAGCCGCATGTGCATTTTGTTCCGGCAGGTATAAGTTCCCTGATATCCTTTGTATACCAGGAATCAATTCCATCCTTTCGTGATATATCCGCGAACATCCTGACCGATTCCGCTGTCATTAGATTCTTTCCGCAGTCAGCGCACCTGAACGAAGGGATGGGAACTCCCCACGACCTCTGCCGCGACAGGCACCAGTCAGGCCTTGTCTCGACCATCCCCCTGAACCTGGTCTCGCCCCATGTCGGGACCCACTCTGTTTTATCAACAGACTCGAGACCTTTCTTACGCAGATCCTTGTGGTCCATGCCGAAGAACCACTGTTCAGTTGCCCTGTAGATAAGCGGTTTCTTGCAGCGCCAGCAGTGCGGATATGAGTGTTCAATCGTTCCGCTGTGAACCAGGGCATTCTTTGACTCCAGGAGTTTAACCACTTCGGGGTTTGCCTTGAACACATGCATTCCCTTCATTTCAGGGAAGTCAGAGGTAAATTTACCTTCATCATCCACGGGACAGAATATTTCAAGATTGTTTGCAAGTCCCACAATGTAGTCATCATGACCGTGACCCGGGGCTGTGTGGACAATACCTGTACCCTGTTCAAGTGTAACGTGAGTCCCGAAAACAACTTTTGATTCGCGGTCTATAAACGGGTGCAATACTTTAAGTGATTTAATGTTGTCAATCGAGAGAGCTATCTCACCTGCGTTTTTCATTCCTGTTATAGACTCAAACTGTTCAAGAAGACCTTTTGCAAGGATGTAGTTCTCGCCGCCGAATTTGTACGACGCGTACTCGAACTCCGGGTGAAAGCTTACCGCAAGGTTCGCGGGCAGAGTCCATGGAGTTGTTGTCCATATAACAACATATGTCTTATCCCTGTCACCTCCGAAATTCACAGTAGACGGGTCAACCTTGAACTTTACATAAACAGATGAAGAGATATGGTTGTCATATTCAACCTCTGCCTCGGCCAGTGCTGTTACGCATGTTGGGCACCAGTAGATCGGCTTCTTGTTCCTGTAAATATATCCTTCCTTGAGCAGCTCGCCGAACACCTCGACAATACGCGTCTCGTATTCCGGCGACATCGTCTTATAAGGATTATCATAATCGCCGAAAACTCCCAGCCTCTTGAACTCCTCCATCTGAATCTTCACAAAGCTTTCTGCATATTCCCTGCACTTCTTCCTGATCTCAACGCGGGGCATCTCTTTCGCCTTGTCGCCCAGTTCGCGCGTAACATTAAGCTCGATCGGCAGACCATGACAGTCCCAGCCCGGAACATACGGCGACCTTTGGCCGAGCATTGTGTGGTGCTTAACAATAATGTCCTTGAGGATCTTGTTCAGAGCGTGCCCCAGGTGAAGGTGGCCGTTTGCATATGGCGGGCCGTCGTGGAGTATGTAGGTCTTTGCCCCTTTCCTGGATTCCTGGATACGACTGTATATTTTTTCATCCTGCCATTTTTTAGCAATACCGGGTTCCCTTTGAGGAAGGTTTGCCCTCATGGGGAAATCGGTTGCAGGAAGGTTTACTGTTTTCGAATAATCCATAATGTCCTCGTTGTGTATCCGGAGATACTTAATCAAAAATCTTAAATCAGAAGTAACTGTAACTGGCACAGAATTTAACAGGCAGGCCACAGAGTTTCACTATTTTAACCTCTGTGTCTCTGTGGCAAAAAGCCCCTAAAACCCGGTTATTACGGTTTTTTAAGTAAATATTAAGGCTTTCCCCGTGACTCATTTTGTCAATATTTTTTTAACCGGACATGTTTCAGCACAGCCCTGTACTCCCGTATGTAAAACGGCAGAACAGGAGCTGAATGCCGGCATGAACGGAGATGAAATGGATCGGCATAACGTGCTGGAGGCCGGGAGAAACGGAAGCAGACCCTCCGGATAAATAAGGCTTTGTCAGATTCTGATATTGTATTCTCCGGCAATCCGGTAGAGTTCAATTTTATTATTGATACCAAGCTTGTTATATATATTGGTCAGATGTCTCTCCACTGTTCTTTCCGATATTCCCAGTTTGCCGGATATCTCCTTATAAGATAGACCTGATACTATCAGTCCTGTAATCTCAAGCTCCCTGTCTGTAATCATATAGATCTTACGGAATTTTTCCACATCCCTGAGCTCGCTTGAAATAATAAGAAAGCCTGAAATATCATTAAACCTGTCCTTTATACAGGAAATATAGGTCTTCACAGCCATGTTTCCCGTTACTGTACTGAAATTCAGCAGCGCAATAAAATTATCGATCCTGCCATCAACAATATTCTTTATGCTTTTGACGAACTCCCTGCTGTCAGTTAATATTCCGGGGAATGAACGATTTGCCGCATCCCAATTGGACTCCCTTAATATCATATCAGCTGTCTTGTTCGTCTTTATAATCCGCAGGTCCATATCCAGTACAAAGACAATTTCACTGATATTGGCTATGATTTCATCAAACGGCAAAACCGAGGCCAGGTTCATAAACCTGAACGTGAACACCATGAAGTACAGACCGAGAACAAATAACTGCATAAGTGCCATGCCTATAAACTGGTATTGATAAATCCTGAAAAAAGGGAGGATGCAGGTCAATACATAGCACGCAAGGCAGCTGATACTGAAAAACACAATCATGTGCCTGGATTGTATTCTCTCCTTGTTGCTCTTTGTTGTACGGTTCCATTTAAACAGGACAAAAACAGCAAGTAAAAATGTGACCAGCAGCAGGACTATATATAAGTACATCCGGATGCTGCCGGTATTCAGAATACCAAGCCATTCATCCCCAAACCTTGTTACCTCGCTGAAGATAAAAAAATCAATCCAGTTGGATATAATCAGGAAAATATAGGGGAGGTAATTCAGTACCAGGTAACAGGTTTTTATTTCAGTTCCGCTTAGTATGAGGTAGAAATGAAAAATAACAGGCGCATAGAGAAACCCGCCGGTATACCCGGTTTTAAGAGATAGAATAATCAAATCCATGCTATCAAGGGAATAGGTGATACCGATGAAGAATGTCCAGATTATCATTGAAAAGCATAACACGCCGAATAACACATGAGTGTTATTTTTATATTTGTGCATTACGGTTTTATACCCCAGGTAACACCATAATAGCGACAGTATTGATGTAATAAGCGTGTACTTGCTCATATCTTTTATTGTGTTCCCATGTTCAGCCTGTATATCCATAGCATACACGCCATGTTGTTTCAACAAATATTTTACAGCAGGTTTTCATGAAAATATTATAACTACGTGTTTTCCCCGATGCAGGAAAATTTAATCAGGCCCATAATATATCTAATATGATTCATATTTTTAACAATGGAGAAATAAATGAAGGCAAATTTTAAATTCCTGGCATCAATACTTCTAAGCAGTCTGCTGCTTCTAAATTATTGCGGCGGCGGTTCATCAGGCGGCAGCCCTGATATTTACGCCGCGGGTTCCTGTAAAAATGACAGTACCTATGTTGCCGGCTACTGGAAGAATGGAACATGGACAGAGCTGACAAACAGTTACGGCGCGTATGAGTCTACAGTTGTTGCAATTGTTGTGAAATAAAAAGCTGCATTAGTTTATGCGGGGCGGAAGAGATTATATCCGCCCCGGCATCTGCATCACAAAATCTTTTTTCATTGACCACCAAACATCATCAATTCATACTTATCGCAGGGGTATAATAAGATGCATACAGGTATTGTAATGGCAACCATGCTCGAGGCTGCGCCTTTTATTCATGGACTGTCCATGGTCCAGGAAACGCGTGAGCCGTTCCCCTTATACACCAGTGGTGACCTGGCACTTGTGATCTCGGGAATCGGCAAGGTCAACGCGGCGCTGGCAGCGGCTCATCTTATCCGTGAAAAAAATATTTCAGTGCTTCATAATCCGGGCGCCGCAGGTGCGCTGCGTGACGGAATCAACGCCGGGGAGATCTATCACATAAAAGAGATCATTGACTGGGACAGGCCCGGGCTCATGAAAAGAGAGATCCGGAAGATTGCTGCTGACAGGCTTGAAGGTTTCAATGAGGCTTCCCTTGCAACGCTGGACCGGCCTGTTATAACGCGCGGCGAACGCGAACGTGTGGGCCAGGCCGCGGAACTGGTTGACATGGAGGGTGCGGGATTTATCCAGGCCTGCCGCGTGCATAAAGTTAAGGGCTACCTCTGGAAGATCGTGAGCGACACAGCCGAGCATGAACATGATAAGGATATTATCGCGAACATCAAACTGATGATTGAGGATCTCTTTGTGTTTATGAAAGAGAGGGTGCTGTAGTTCATTCCCCCGATTCTGCACATAATACGACATAAGGCATTCAGGCCCTATTTGCCAGAATAAGAGCAAATTAAATAAAAGAAATTGACATGCAGACTTATCCCGGTATATTTCATTGTATACGTTTTTTTATACATGAATTGTTGGGAAACCATGTCTCACGCTCGCAGAGAGCCCTGCGGGGATTTTTTTAAGGGGATGCACCCTTAACCCCGTTGTAAAAAATCGATTCACAACATTTCTATAAATTTATATTTTTCGCAAACGGAGTTTCTCATGAAAAAGCTTATATTACTTTTTAACAAAAAGCACCTGGTACTTCCTTTGGCTGCGCTGCTTTTCTTTGCATGTCAGAATGACATACCGGTACAGGAACTTGCAGACGCAAGGGCCGCGATACAGTCTGCAAAGGAGGTTGATGCTGAAAAACACAGCCCCGATGAACTTGGCAAAGCCGAAGCCCTTGTAAAGCAGTCTCACGATGAAGTAGTAAAAGAGGAGGCAGACTCCGCAAAGAAATCAGCCATCCTGGCAGTTGAGACTGCAAAAATCGCCGAACAGAAATCTCTGCCGCTTTTTGCGCAGGAGAAGCTTTCCGCTGCCGATGAAAAATATAGCGAGGCAGATAAACTTTTCGCCGGGAAGTTTTCACCTGAAAAATTCGCCAGGGCAGGTGAAGTAAACAACGAAGCCAAATCGGCGTACGATGCCGGTGAATTCCGCAAAGCTGCAGATCTTGCTGTTGAAGCTGAGACACTGGCAAGGGAGGCCTGTGATGATTCACTCCAGAATTCATCATCCCTCGACAGCGAACTCTCTGATGCAGGAAGCAGGCACCTTGGCCTTAAAAACGATGAGATGGCAGATGCCGCTGATGCGGAACTCAAAGCTGCGGCAGGCGCACTGACAATGGCCACCGACGCCAGGGACTCACGCGATTTCCGCACAGCCTATTCCGAACTTGATAAAGCCAAAGCAGCCCTTGACCTGGCAGAGAAAGCTATCAAAAAGAAAAAACTCGCGTCCGAGATTGTATCGCTCCGCAGTAAGCTGGAGAGTATCAGGAGCGGCAAGAACCCGGAAACAGTAGCAGCTGACCTTGATAATGCCATGCTTGAACTTAACGGCGCAGAGACCGCACTTGAGCAGGACAACATTTCTGACGCAGAGATGCGTATAAATTCCGCAAAGGAACTCATTGCCGGTACAGAGAACAAGCTCAAAAAGGGTTCCGCTGACGAGGCCATTGCCAACGCGGAAAAAATGCTGGCTTCCGCAAAAGAAAAGGATACGGCAGGGAAATACACCGGGAACCTGGGCACTGCCGAATCACTTATCAACGAAGGGAAGGAACTGTCATCGTCTGAAAATTATAATGATGCAATAAGTAAAGCTGACGAGGCTGAAACAATAATAGCTGCTGTCCTGAACTCTCTCGAGACCGATTCAACCACAACAGATGTAACCGTATCAGATGCAAATTCGGATACAACAACTGCTGACCAGGGCACACAGGAGACTAAAGGAGAATTCTATACTGTGCAGTGGCGAAAAAAAGATACTGACTGCCTGTGGAGAATTTCTCAGAAGGTTTACAACGATGCTTCGCTATGGCCGTTAATATACGTGGCTAACAGGGACCAGATTAAAAATCCTGACCTTATCTTCCCGGGGCAGAAATTTAAAATCCCACCCAAGCCGGACAAAAAGCCGGGTAAAAAAGAGCTTAGAGATATGATCCAGAAAGAAAAATCGAACAGCGGGGACGGTGCTTCCAAATAGATGAAAAAATTTTTTCTTGTTACAGCGCTTTTGCTTGCCAATGTCCCTCTCGCACCGAGGGACATTGATTTAGACCGGATATACATTAATCCCCAGAACGCAATATACTCGCAACTTACACAGGCCAAGGAAAAAATCTATTCGGAGATCTCTTCACTGGCTGTTGATACAAGGGCAATCTACGCGGAATGGGCTGACGGTGAGACGATTGTCTACATAAGGGAATACAATGCGGTAAACATAGTTCTCACCTACAACCGGAACAGCGGGAAGAAAATTGAACTGGCCAGGTTTAACGGAACAGTAACATCTTCATCGATGAATTCATCCAGGGATACTTTTGTTGTCAAGACCCTGGAATACAGCGAGTCCGGGCCGGCAGCAGTCATCTGGCTTATCGGCCTGAGGGGCAGTCCGGCTGTTAAACACTCATCTCCATATTTTTTTCTTGATTACACGATGATCCCCGGAAGCGACTCCATACTCATACATGGAAGGAACGGGCTTGTGCGCATGAATCCCATGGGCGACGTCAAGGAGGTGATGGTTCCGGCCTCAAGGTATAAAGAGATTGAAATTGGCGAACCTGTTCTTTCATTTATTTCCCCTGACGCAAAGAGGAGCCTGCTGATTACAGGTAAAGGCGGTTCTTACAATGCCAGGCTTTTATCAGGTTCATCAGCGTCAGACATCACCGGGATAGTGTCTCCCTCGGACCTTTGCTGGATAAGCAACTCAAAGTTTGCCTACTGCGGAGGCGGGGCAGGCGAATACTCTGTAAATGTCTACGATTCATCTGCCCGTAAAAAAGCTGTCATAATTTCCGGGACTCTTAATCCCGATATAAACTTCTCGCGGGAAGCGGGCATGCTCACATGCCTTGACAACCAGATGATAATATTTTTTTCGGGCAACGAACTCAAACGCAAAGACACCGGGATCGAAGGCGAAGAGGTTTACTTTTCACCTGACGGCCGCAAGTTCACCTCTATATACCGCGGCAGGCTTTACGTCACCAGCCTGAACATGCTGCAGAAAAACAGGCTGGCTGTACGCAGGAACGCCGAGACCATCAGGTTGATCTATAAATCAGCGCTTAAAAAAAATGACTCATGGCAGAATGACTACTCGAAGACATATATTGAAAAAAAGATCAGGTTGTACGAAAATTTCATAAGGACAATGGACTAGGTATGGTGAACACCCGGCGCCTGAAGAATTTTTTCATAGCATACTTTAACAAACTGAACTACGGCGCCGGGGGGAAACGTTCAGAATCACATGTACTGCCGGAAGATTTTGTTTACCATAAAATCCGCAAAGACCGGATATGGATAAACATACTGCTGTTCATCACGACATTCATTACTACCACGCTTGCGCAGCCCCGGCTCTCTGAATCCCTGAGCGGCAGCATATTCAGCGGGCTGCAGTACTCATGTACCATCATGGCTATACTCTCAGCCCATGAATTCGGACATTACTTTGCCGCAAGGAGGTTCGGTGTTGATGCCACTCTGCCATACTTCATTCCCTTCCCGTCGCTGATCGGGACAATGGGTGCGGTCATCAAAACCAGGTCACCCATACCGGACAGGCGCGCCCTGTTCTATATAGGCGCCATGGGCCCGCTTCCCGGGTTTATTGTAAGCCTCGCTGCTGTAATTACAGGAATATATCTTTCACAGGTACAGCCGGTACTCCCATTTGAAGAAGGGAGTGTACTTTCATTCGGCGATTCACTCCTTTTCTCGTTTATTATTCACCAGGTCCATGGAAATATTGCGCAGGGAAGCGACCTGTTTCTTCACCCTGTTGCATTCGCGGGATGGATAGGTTTTCTGCTCACAACGCTTAACCTGATGCCGGTAGGCCAGCTTGATGGCGGACACATACTATACTCACTCATAGGTAAAAGGCAACGCTACGCAGGGTGGATTTTTCTTGCAGCGCTCGTTTTTCTCAGCTTTTACTGGCCGGGCTGGATAGTCTGGGTAATAATAATTCTATTCCTGGTTATGGTAGGTCACCCGTATATTCATGACACGGGGGAGGATTTGACACTTGCTGAAAAGGTCACGGGCTGGGTCTGCATGATCATACTCCTCCTGACTTTTATCCCGGTGCCTGTGACTATAATCTGAAGTTTACCTGCTGTTTATTTTCACATACTCCCTGTAAAGTCTCAGGACCCTGTATGTACAGAATAAATCCGCAACGTACCATGTTACACAGAAGTGATAAAATGCAAGGGCGTTGATCCTGGTATTGACAACTATAAATGTTTCACCCTCAGAGAGCATGGAGAGTCCATAAAGAAAAAAAGCAGTGGTAAGGCCGAAGAGCAGCAGAATTGTGGACGCTGCAGAGATCATGCTCGAATATTTTTTCAGGCTTATATAGATCATTCCGAATATAAAAAGCAGAATAACAAAACTCATGGTTCACACCCCTCTATTTTGATACAAATCTGTCATACCCGCGCAGGCGGATATCCATAGTTTCAGTAAAAAATAGATTCCCGTCTTCACGGGAATGACATAAATGTTAAGCATACACAAGAACATTCATAATTCAGGTCCTATGTAAATTCTTAACGATGTGTACTGATTAAAACAGCCTTCTAAAATGTCAATGATTAAGCACGCTACTTCTTCTCAATGAACACCCAGTTAAAGAAGTTCACACTGCCCTCCTTAACCTGGTATATTATACTCTTTTCATTATCATCGATCCTGAATACCGAGCTGTTACCCTCCTCTACAACCCTGTATTCGGCAAAGTTTACACGGCTGTCATCGGAAAAATAGATTTTCAGCAGCCTCCCGTCGCTGAGGAACTCATAGCTGAAGTAATTAATCTGCTGCTTCTCTGAGAATATGGTTGAATTAAGCGCAAGTACACCGTTGCTTAAAAAAAGCATCGATGCGGGCTCCATCTCGCCGCCTGTATAAAAAAATGTCCGGGTGATAGAATACATCCCGTCAAACGCCCTGTTCACCTTTTCAGAAAGATACTTCTTCTCCTCGTGCCCTGAAACACTTATCCTGTCCTGTACAGACTTAATGTCACCCGTGCCGTCTTTACGTACCCAGCCCTCCGTTGACTCCCACCTTGCCTTTGACCATCCCTTTGAAGAATCAGCTGCCCCGGTATTATCAGCTACTTCCACCGGGCACCCGAAAGGTATCACGCATATACTTTCCGAGGCAGTATCAGCAGACTTTTTAACCGATGCCCCATCAACTGATATTATGTACGCCTGCCTTGTTGTATTCCCGGCCTGGTCTTTGCACATTGCCAGGAACAGGGCAGGAAGAATAAGAACAGCTGTCATTAAAAATATTTTTTTCATATAATCACCTCACCAGATCACTTAGTCCCTGTATACCTGACCTCGCGTAGTCAGCTGCAGTCTTACCCTCGCTGTCTGCAATGTCAACCCTTGCACCGCGGCTCAGCAGTTCAGGGACAAGGTCAAATACCTTCAGTTTATTTTTATCGTTCGCCTCTTTAACAATATGTGTCAGCGGGGTCCTTCCGAATTTATCCTGCACATCGATACGCGCACCGTTCTTGATAAGAAGATCTATTATCCCCAGCACTGCCTTCTTTTCTTTATCCGAAAACTTGTAGTCCCCCGTATAATCCATGATCACCTTTTTCAGGGGCGTGTTGCCGTTTGCATCCTGCGCATCAACAAGCGCGCCGTTCTTAAGCAGGGCCTCGATAATTACCGGGTTCTTTACCCTGCAAGCAAGGTCAATGGGAGTCCGCCCGTATTTGTCCGCACGGTTTGTGTCACCGCCCTTTGCCGTAAGTTCGGCGATGACCTTCGCAGCCTTGTCCGATTTCCACTTGTCCTTTGCCCCTGTCATTATTGTTTTTGACAGGATATATATCACGGTCTCCTTCTTCTGGTTTTCGGTATTGGGATTGGCACCGTACTTAAGGAGAAGGCTGATGAAACTGTATTCACCTGCCTCTGCCGCCTGGAGCAGTGCAGGTTTCCCGTCACCTCCCGCATCATCAGCTTTTGCGCCTGCCTTGAGCAGCAGGTCGGCAACCGCATAACATCCGTCATTGCCTATCTTCACAGTCTTGAACAGCGCTGTTTCACCGGCATTATCCTTCAGGTTAAAATCGGCCGATGCATTAATGAGAATTTTTGCACCGTTGCTGAATCCCTTCTCCGCAGTAACCATGAGCGGAGTCTTTCCATCCTTGTTTTTAACATTAAGGTCTGCGCCGCCCTGTACAAGTGCATTTACAAATGAAAGTTTATTGGCCGTGATTGTCACATGCAGCATGGTCTGCCCGTCAAAGAGCTCGTTAACCTTTGCCCCGCCCGAAATGAGGTGTGTGAATATCTCAAGGCTGTTCTTTTCGTAAGCGACTACAAAGAGTTTCTTCCCTGCGCTGTTTGTCACATTCACGTCGGCCCCGCCCCTGACAAGGTAGTCAGTAACCTGGGTGTCCTTGCTCTCAACAGCTGCCACGAGCGGAGTGTTTCCGGTTTCATCCTTTATATTGGTGTCAGCCCCTGAATCGATGAGCAGCCTTATTACCGCCCCGTTCCTTTTGTAGATTGCGTGTATCAGCGGATATTTTCCGCTGAGATATTTTTTGTTAATGTCGATATTCTTCTGTATCAGCAGCTTCAGTGTATCAAGATCGCTCTTTTCGATCGCAAGGAAGAGCAGGTTCTTCCCGTCGGGGTTTGCAGCGTTCGGGTCTGCACCGTTGTCAAGCAGCAGTGTAAGCATGGCCCTGCTCTTTTCGTATCCTGTTACAACAAGTTCAAGCCCGTTCTGGTCCTCTCCCGATGCGTCACCGCCGTGCAGCAGCAGGAATGATGCGTTCGCAGTAAACCCTGAATTAACAGCTATCGCAAGCGGGGTCCTCCCGGTACTGTCCTTCTGCCGCACCATGGCTTCATCGGTCTCGATCATCGCCATCAGTTTCTCCCCTCCCTTTAACGGCGCAAGGTAATGGTAGACCGACATACCCTGGTTATCCTTCAGGGTCAAATCAAGATGTTCCTTATCTTCAAGAAGCAGCCTGGCAAATGCCGTACTCCCCTTTTCAATTGCAACCAGCAGCGGTGTCCTGCCCTGGCTGTTTTTTATATTAAGGTCATATGTGCCCGCCTGCATTGCCTTTAAGAACACTACATCGTTCTTCTCTGCAGCAGCATGAAGCATTGTGTTTCCCGCGCTGTCCTTAATTGCAAGTGAAGCCCCGCGCTGTATAAGTTCATTAACAACAAGTTTCTGGTTTTTCCTGTACGCGTAGATAAGCAGCGGTTCGCCCCCCTTCTCCATGAAGTTCAGGTTTAAACCGTTATCGCATAGTATTTTGAAACCGGAGATGTTTCCTGCATCGATCGCTCTTCCAGCAGGCGAGCCGCCGCTGTTGTCCGGGGCATTTACATCAGCACCCGCCTGGATTATCTTAATAAGCAGGGCATCCCAGTTTTTGCCCTTGAAACCTGCTGTTACATGGAGCGGCGTGACTCCCTGGCTGTTTCCCTTTGTGATGCTAAGACCCTTGTCCATCAGCATGGAAACAGTGTCATAACTGCCCCCTTCAAGCGACATGAAGAGGAGGCTCCTCCCTTCATAATCGGTATAGCCGGTGTCTGCACCCTTATCCGCAAGGGCCTTTACGCTGTCCCACCTTTTATTCATAACCGCAAGCACGATCGGCGGCCTGCCATCACGGTCCTTTTTGTTCAGGAGTTTGTCCGGCATGTTCATGGCACTGATGGTTTTACCGTTGTTTTTGCCTGAAGCAAGTATATGCAGCACGCTCAGTCCGTTGCTGTCTGTCTTTGTGACGTCAGCTCCGTTATCTATTAGAAACTGCATCACCTTATAATTACCCAGCTGCACCGCATATATGAGCGGCGTCATTGAGTTGTATGTTGTTTCAAGCGATGCCCCTTTTGACACAAGGTACTGGACTGTTGCGAGGTCATTTTTTTTGACCGCATAATTAAGCAGGGTGTAGCCGTTCGCTGAACAGGTTTCAAGTTTAGCACCCTTCTCAACTATAAGCTTCATTACCGCAACCCGTCCCTCACTGTAGGCATATAATGCCAGGGGCATCCTGTACACCGTGCTGTCCGGGGTACAATCCCCCTTTTCAAGGAATAGCTGTACTGTTTCCATGTTCCCGTTTTTTATAGCAATACTGAGCGGTGTATCACCCTTGCCCATAACGTAATTGATGCTTCCGTGCTGTTCAATAGCCTTCTCGATTACAGGGAGTGCATCCCTGCTTTTACTGGCAGCAAGAATGTGCATAAGGGTATAGCCCTTTTTATCCTTCCGGTTGGGATTTACATCAAGGTCAAGCAGGTAGTCAACAACCTTGAACTTCCCGTTCTGCGCTGCGATCATCACGATCGTCCTTTCAGATGAATCGTATGTCTCCGGGTCGAGGCCTCCTGAAATAAGCTCCTGCACCTTTGCCAGGTTCCCGGACTTTGCCGCTGCAATGAGCTTTGCCTCGCTGGCATAAACTTGCGCTGCGGCAAATACAGATACCGCAAGTATAACAGCAGTTAAATATCTTTTCATTCCGCAATAACCTCTCTATATCTATGGATGCAGGTAGCTGTTCGGATCAACAAACTCCTCGTACGCCCTTATCTCAAAGTGCAGGTGACACCCGAACGAATGACCCGTATTACCAACCGCCCCTATGATGTCGCCGGAATTAACCTTCTGTCCCATTTCAACCCTGACCTTGCTCAGGTGGCCGTAGACTGTCCTGAAACCGTTCTTGTGTTCAATGATTACGTAGGACCCGTAACTGCAGGTGCTGCAGTTGCGTGAATCCTCGACAACGTAGATCACGACACCGTCAGCAGAGGCTTTCACATCGGTGCCGCACGGCGCGGCAAGGTCTATCCCCGTATGGTTGCTCACCTTGCCTTTAAGAATCCTCTTGCCGAACTTGCTGGAAATAAAATAATCCCCTTCGGTAATCGGCGCCTGGAACATATTGTTTATATCATCGCCCTGTTCAAATGAGTTTTTATCTGTCGAGAGAAACGCACCGAACACCCAGCCCTCGTAGTCCAGGTACTTTACCTTTACCCACTTTGACTTCTTGCCTCCAAGTGAGACAAGCTCGCTTTCAATCTCGATAACCTCAACCTCATCCTTATTCTGAAGACTGAAGAGCACCGTACCAAGATCATCCGGCGCGTCCCTGACCCTGAGGATGTCAGGCTTGACGTAGAGTTCCATCCCTTTATCAAATTCAGTCATCACGTATTCGCTGCCTGAACCACTGCCCGATCCGTCACTGCTCCCTGCCTCGACAAGGTAGTGCGCGAAGACCCAACCTTCAAAATCACCGGACTTAACCTTGATCCAGTTCGATTCATAACCGTCGGAGTAATCAGTGTTGGATGAACATTCTATAACCTCAACAATGTTTCCCCTGCTCAGGCTGCCGATGCTTTCGGAGTCAATAGACGGTTCGCTCCTTACTCTCAGGCTGCCGGCATTCACCTTCAACCTTGTCCCGGGGTCCAGCTGCTTTATATCCTGAGGAGTATCGCTGTAATCTCCCTTGAACTGAGCCAGTATAAACATCCCTTCAGACGAAGGGGCACCGAACCCGGAACCACATGCATACCCTGTTACAGAATCGTAATCAATCGATCCTGACTTATTATCCTTCACCGGCTTCCTGTTTAATAACATGTCTGCCGGGATATATCCCTCTGTACCATCCTGGGTTCTTATCAGGAACCAGTCCTTCGTTAAGCTGGGGTATTCCTTTTTACCTTTCATGTCAGGCTTCATCAGAACCTTAACTTTATCACCCCGCTTCACAGTTGCGGTGTATTCCTTAATGCTGTCATAGGGAAGAGACCTGAGCATGTATGAATCAGCCGCCCATGCGTCAAATTCATCCTGCTTCAGATACTTCGATGCATAATTCTGATCCTTGATATCATCAGTTTCACCCGGATCAACAGGAATGTCTATCTTCATATCCGGCGACATCTTCAGGACCTTGGCCTGGAAATCGTAAAACTTCTTCAGTATCCGCTGCCTGTGCTCCTCGTCTTTCTTTTTGATCTCTTCTCTCCTGGCGTTCTCCTTATCACGGAGCTTATCTACCTTTGATTGTGCCGAAAGAGAGGTTGCGGCCATAAGAAAAGCTGAGCAAACAGCTATTATTCTTTTCATTCAAATACCCCTGCTGGTGTATGATACATCAGTATCTGTTAACTTTATAAATATAAATTATTGCATTTTACGAAATGATTAGTACGTTATCATTTCGAACGAATGCGGGAAATCTCATATTCAGCCTGAAAGAGATTTCTCAGTCACTATCACTTCTTCGAAATGACAGGTTCAGGGATTAATTCAATCGTAAAGTTCTATATTTCAAATTTAATTATTATATCAGGATTTTCAATAATAATTCGGCCGGATATCATCATTGTGTATAGCCGATCCATTCTGAATTTTCCACCATACTCGACGGCAAAAATTAAAATTTAACTCCAATAACGGATTGCAATGTAAATTGATGCGCCCTGAGTCAGATCCTTGAAATTCCGCATTTTTCTTGCCTTTAAAACAATATTGACTAAATTGGTCATATAATTAAACAGAGTATATCAGCTCAGAAAATACAGCGTACATAATAAATCAGGACTAATCAGATGAAAAGATTCACATTTTTACTTCCGCCTTTTTTAATAATTACTCTCCTGTTGTCATGCCAGACAACAGGAGGCAAAAACTCATATGATACCATCAAAAAGGAGAACGAGGAATTTCTCCGCGCCGAAGACCGGGGTACAGAGACATTCAGGGTGCTGCTCTCGTCAGATGAGTACAGGGTAGTTCAGCTGAAGAATGAAAAGACTATTGTGCGGGCTGATGATGAAGGCGGCGATAAGTTCATGGTTGCCGAGATGGAAAAGTATGACATGATAGATGAAGTCCGAATAGGCGTTGTTTCAGTATGGCTCTTCCCCGATTCAGGCGCAATCAACAAGATCAGGTCACAGCGACCGACAAACTTTACAGAGATAGACAGTCTTATCAATGACGACATCATGAGGTGGAGTTTCAGGTTCCCCAAAAAGGTTGTTGAACCTACAAAGTTCGATATCATCTACCGTGTAGTTCTCAGGAAAAAACTTTCAGACGAGCAGATACTCAACTCTGTCCAGGAAAAAATGAAGGAAGGCCAGTAAGCCTTCCTTCACCTCGTCTATTAAAACTGATCTCTCTCTAAAAACTACAGCAACGTTGTATTTATAATAAACCTGATCGAATTTTCATCGATCATAAGTTTCTTTGATATAGCCTCGGGGTCCCAGCCCTTTCCTGAAAGCTCCCTTACTGTTTTTACCACGTTGTCATTCAGGTTTCTCCCGGGCATGCTCTTAATGTCACCCTTAACCTGCTTCAGTATGGGATTGTTGTTGTCAACTGCCTGGATGAAGTCCGAAAACTCCTTCATCTTCCTGTCTGTCTGGTGGAACATCTCCTGCAGCCTGTTGTCTGTACTGTCGATCTCCCTTCGCACGGATTCAATTTTCTGGAACATCGCATGTATCTGTTTAACACGCTCCTCCATGTGATCAGAGAGCCCGTCAAGCTCGCTCAACCTGTCCTTAAGCTCGTGAATGTCGCTCTCTTTTGTCTTGAGGATCATTGTCTCTTCGTCAATTCGTTTCAGCGCGCTTGTGATCTTGTCAACGCGCCTGTCCGAGCGCTCCATGACCTTCTCGAAAGATTTGATCCTGCTGTCGATCGACTGGATGATCAGGTCTGACTTGCTCACTGAATCGAGGTTGCGCGTAATCACGTCCTCGTATTCATGCAGCTCGCCGATCCTTCTCTCCAGCATGTTGTATGTTTCAGAGAGCCCGTCAATTCTTGAGTTCACGGCATCAACCCTGGATACGGTATCAAGCAGCTTGTCCGACTTGTTTATTACAAGGTCGTTCACCTCCATGAGGTTCCGGATCTCCCCTTCGATGTCCGCAAGCTTATCCTTTTTCGCTATGTATGTGCGTATCTCACGTTCCGCGTTCTTTTTGAGCTCCTTGATCTGGTCGATATCCGCGATGAACTTCTCAAGGTCGCGCGCCTCCCTCTTTGCCTCTTCAAGGGTCTTGATGAGAGTATCGACCTTGCCGAATACATCGTTATGCTGTTCATAACTTATAATTTCATTCTTTATTTCACCCAGGCGTTTTTCAAGCTGCTGCTCGTCGTCCCTTATGCGGCCCAGCATGGAATTGAGCTTCAGGTCAATGGCCTGGTATTCTGAATCCATTGTGCTCAGCTTACTGTCCGCTGTTTCGATTATCCTGTTCTCAAGCTGGATGAACTTGTCCTCGAACTCGTCCATCTTCTTGCTTATCAGTTCAGCCTCGCGCCTGGTCGCCTGCACGATCTCGTCCTTCTTGGTTACCGCGTGAATGCTCAGTTTATCGATCTCTGTGCGTACGCGGTCTACTTCGTATTCGAATGAGCTTACCAGTTTTGTCTTGGACTCCTCCATGTTAGTTTCAACGGTACGGAGTTTTGTTGTAAGGTCTGTCGACTTACGGTTAAAGTCATCGAAAAACGTGGCCTCCATGCTTGCGAAGGTATCGCGCAGGTTGTTAAGCTGGGTGTTAAGGTTCTCGGCCTTCTCGACTGTTTTAATGAGCGGGTTAAGCTTAAGCCTGAAATTGTCGTGGAGAAGCTCACCGGACTCGGCGAACCTGGTCTCCATTTCGGTCATTGACCCTGAGAACTCATCGGAAAGCTGCAGCATACGTTCCCTTGACGACTGGGCAAGTTCGGTCTCCCTGCGCTCAAGGTCGTTCTTCATGTTCTCAGAGAATATATAAAATTCATTCGAAATCTCCCTGGACCTTTCGCGCAGCTTGTCCTCGAAGTTTCCGGTCATCTGGTTCACCTGGATGTTCATGTTCTCCATGTTCTCAGTGACAAAGGCGAGCTTTTTAGTCATGTCGCCGAATCCCTCCTGGGCAGATGCGATAAACTGGATCTGCTTGTTCACATCCTTTGCGGCGGCAGAGATCACGCGTATGTCATCCTCGACCTTTTTCAGGTTGCTCTTCTCTACGTCAAGCCCCTTGATCCTGTTTTCAATGTCGCCGATCGATTCAGCCATGTTTTTTGCAAGGGCGGTCGATTTTTTAATAAGTATATCGATCTCGATTGTGGCGTCCTGGAACTTGCGGCTCTCCTTTTCGGTAAGTTTCCTGAAATCGTCAAATATCTTTGCTGAATACCGGCGCAATTTGGCCATCCGGGCATTGGCGTTGTCAAGTCTCCTGAACAGGAAGAGCATAAGGAAGCAGGCTGCTATGGTTGCTAGGTTCAATATCATCTTGAAATCCTTATTGGGGTATTCCTGAAATTAACGACCGTCAGGCACTTATAATTAATCTAATACGACATAATAATAGTATAAAAACCGGCAAATTTGTCAATAAATATTTTATGTCACATACCCCTGCCGTGTTCTCCCTCGATCACCCTCATGCTCTTCCACCTCCCGTTCCTGAACCTCAGGTAGAACATGAATCCCAGGAAAAACGCATAAAAAGTAAGTATCCACCAGCATGTATAAATCCCCGCATTAAAATAGAAAACAGCGGCCCACGTGGGGATTATGAGCGAGAATACCGCTACAAGCAGTACTGCCTTCATGACAAAAGATGTGTCCCCCGCACCTTTAAGCGCAGAGGAGAATGTTATACTCATAGCGTCAAAGAATGAATAGAGCGCCACAAACCTGAGGAGCAGTTCAGCCATACCGCGCAGTTCAAAAAGCCTTCCCGCATCGCTGCCGCGCATGAACGGTTCAACAAGAAGCCACGGCAGCAGAATATAAATCAGTCCAGTGAAAAACATATAAACAAATGATATGCGGAAACCTGCATAAACACTCCGCTCCGCAGTGTCCGGCTGATTTTTACCAAGGTACTGGCCCGTGAGCACGGTAATACCTATGCCCAGGCCAAGTATGGGCATAAATGAAACAGAGTTTATGTTGAACACTATGTTTGAAGCTGCAAGTTCCATCATGCCGAGGCGCCCCACTATAAGAATAAAAGCAGTGAAGGTGCCGATCTCAAGGAAGAACTGAAGTCCAGCCGGGAATCCGAAACGTATCAGCCTTGCAAAAAGCTTTCTCTCAGGTCTCCATCCCGAGCGCGTGCAGAATTCCTTTTCATGCGGGGAATAAAAAAACATCACAAGGTAGATTGCAAGCACACTGAAACCGGAGATGACCGTGGCAATGGCAGCTCCCCTTACACCCATAACGGGGAATCCCAGTTTGCCGAAAATAAGGATGTAATCAAGTATTATGTTAACAAGAGTACCCGCGAAGTTAACCCAGAGCACGGGCCATGTGATCCCCCTGCCCGAAAAAAATCCTGCAATCGCGGATGACGCAAGCGGCCCCCATGAACCCGCGCAGAGTATAGAAAAGTATACCGATTCATATTCCCTGATTGAAGGATCATGGCCGATCATGTTGAAAATCCGGTCTGAAAAAGGTACAAAGAGGAGAAGAATTATTCCTCCTGCGATACTGCAGTATATCCCCTGCCATACAGCCCTTCCTGCGCGGTGGTTTTTCCCGGCGCCGTGGTACTGTGCAACAAAGGTTGTTGTGTAGCTGCATGTTCCCATGAAGATGCTCATGATGGTAAAGTTGAGCATACCGGAAGGTACAACTGCAGCGATTGCTTCGGGCGAGTACCACGAGAGGAACATGCGGTCAACAAACTGCTGCAGCGACCATGATGCTGTTGTTATAATCAGCGGTACGGAAAGAACTACAAGTTCCCTGTAACCGCCTTCACCTTTCCATGGTATTTTTTTCATGATATTGGATACTTCTGCTGCGATAAGAATTTACAAGCAAATAAATTGAAGGTTTATACATTTATGGCCTTGCCCGCTTTGGTGATGACTGGGCCTGACAATATGAGTGTCCCGGGCATCCTAATCTCCTGACGGATCAGTGCTGATCCCCGTTGTTTCAAGGTATTCCGTATAGTTTACTTCACCTATTGCGTCAAAATTCATGATACTGCACCCTACCCTGTACACACCGTTTTTTAAAATGGTAATATTTTTTACCTCACACATGACAACGGACGTCCTGTCGCCCGGCATATAAACTGTAAAGATAACAAGGCTATTCTCCCTGAAATGCCTGATATATGCCCTCTCCTTGAAAATCACTCCCAGTCCTGTCATGGAAAGATCAGTAATATAGATCCGGTCGCTTGAGCTTTTAATAATACTCTTGTCATTTGTAAAATAAGTGGATATACTCATACCGGTTTTTTTAAGTGATGAATAATCCTCATCCGTAAGCGGTTTTGATTCATTCACGCGCAGGTACCCGAAAGGCATCATGTACCTGTAGAGAAACGGTACCGCGATTTCAGAGATCATCCGCCTGTTTGACTCGTGTTCCTCATGATAAATCGTATCAATGTAATATTTATATTGCGGATCATCGTCACAACGCTGCGTAACATCTTTTATAAAGTACGGTTTTCTCTCTTTAATAAAATAATTCATACGCAGGTCGTTCTTCTGTTCGCTTACTGCGTATACTGTCACCTTCTCATACTTTTTCCCGAGTTTTGCTTCAAGGTCATCCTTCAGTGCAAGTATTTTGCGCTTGTTATCCTCAAAGTTCTGTTTTAACGTAAAATCTGAAATTATGTTCGAGATATAAACATTCCCACCGTTGGTAGTAACCGTGGCTTTGATACGTTCCTCCTTCCTGGGTATGTTCATGATCAGCATCTCGGATACCGTGCATTTATATTCATTGCCGGAACGTGATACTATCAAAGCACGGGCCAGCAGCAGTTCATTCCCGTTTCTTATATACAGGCTGACATTATCCTCTGCTACGGGCTCAGCAAGGGTAAATATTACTCCATCCTCATTGAATACAAACGAGGATGTTTCAATGTTGAGCTCTTTGGTTTTCAGGAAGACCATTTTCCTGGTGAATAGTTTTTTAAGGTAATCGTACATTATCTTACGGTCTGTGATCTTTTTTACTTCAGGATTCATGATAACTCCATTTTTTGTATAACAAATGCGGTTGATATATAATATTCATTATAACAGTTTCAGTCAAGCGTCAATATAAATACTCTGCCTTGCTTAACTGCTGCTTTTTCTGGTAAATATAACTGCATGCACAATGAAGCGTGAATATTTCCGGAGATTTATCTCTTGGCAGGCGCCTGGTTATGACCAGTTTTCCTTGACAACACTGAACGTACGCGGTATCAGTGCACCTGGTAAAGACGATGAATCCTCGAAATATAGAACTTCTTGCTCCGGCAAAAAATGCCGATGCAGGAAAAGCCGCAATCAATTACGGAGCCGATGCTGTTTACATCGGACCGGAAAAATTCAGCGCAAGGGCAGCTGCCGGGAACAGTGTTTCCGACATCGAAAAACTTGCGTCATACGCACACATGTACAATTCCAGGGTATATGCGGCTCTCAACACCATCCTCTTTGACAACGAACTTGAAGAGGCCCGGAAACTTATACATGACCTGTACAGTGCGGGCATAGACGCACTGATAATCCAGGACATGGGGATACTGGAGATGGACCTTCCGCCTGTTAGCCTGCACGCCAGCACCCAGGCCGGGAACTACAGCCCTGAAAGGATAAAGTTTCTTGCATCTGCGGGATTTAAACGCATAGTGCTTGCGCGCGAACTATCCATTGAACAGGTTTGCACAATACGAAAAAGTGTGACATGCGAACTGGAATTTTTTATACACGGCGCGCTATGTGTCAGCTTCAGCGGCAGCTGCTACATGAGCGCCTCGGCTGGCGGCCGGAGCGCCAACCGAGGCGAGTGCGCCCAGCCCTGCAGGAAGGAGTGGGACCTTTCGGCTGAATCGGGCGGTGTAATATCACACGGGCACCTCCTTTCGACAAAAGACCTGAACCACACTGAAAACATACCCGAACTGATAAATGCAGGCATAGACTCATTCAAGATAGAAGGCCGCCTCAAAGATATACACTACGTAAAAAACATAACCGCACACTACAGGCAGACAATTGACCGCGTACTTGAAGAAAAGCAGGAGCTCGTGAGATCCTCCTCCGGCAGAGTCTACTTTGACTTCAACCCTGACCCTGAACGCACTTTCAACCGCGGATACACGGAATATTTCCTTCATGGAAGAACCGGGAGTGTTTCATCCTTCAGATCTCCCAAGTCCACAGGTAAAAAGACTGCAGCGGTAACAGGCATAAACGGAAAATCTTTCTCGGTTAAGGCCGATGAACCACTGCATAACGGTGACGGACTTACCTTCACTGACAGTGAAGGTAAACTGAAAGGTATCCGGGTAAACCGGGTTGAGGGGAATAAAATTTTTCCGCTTGAGATGAATTCTATATACACTGGTGCTGTCCTGTACCGTAACCATGACGTGATGTTTGAAAAAACGCTCGATGCATCCCGTACTGAACGGAAAATTGCGGTAGACATGGAACTCACGGTTAAAGGACACATTGTCAGCCTGACACTGACAGATGACGACGGGCTGACAATATCAATGGACTCGCCGCTTACAGGAGAACAGTCCCGGTCCTCCACATCTGCAGAAGAGGGCATCATGCGCCACCTGAAAAAACTGGGTGCGACAATGTTTATATCGCGGAACATAAAAATAGAAGGCGTAGAAAACATATACATTCAACCCTCGATCCTTAATGACCTTAGAAGGCGCTCAACTGCCGCACTTGAACAGAAAAGAATTAATGAATTCAGCCGCACGCAAATACCGTTCAAAAAGACATCACACCACTACCCTGTTGATGAACTGGACTTTACATACAATGTAAGCAACAGTCTTGCGCGGAATTTTTATGAACGCCATGGAGTTAAAACGATTCATCCTGCGTTCGAGTGCAGTGAGGAAAACGGGAACGTCCCGGTCATGAAAACAAAGCTCTGCATTAGATATGAAACAGGATGCTGCCCGAAGTATCATGAAGATGACCGGTCAAACAATCTGCTCTTTATTAGCGACGGCAGAGACCGTTACAGGCTGGTCTTTAACTGTCCAGATTGTGTAATGTATGTTTACACTGCGGATAAAAAATAGTTTCTTTTATTGGTTCAATTTGTTTTTTTTACTATAATATATCTACAAGGATAATCGCATGAATAGAATCGAAATAGAACGCATAATCAACCGCGTAAGATATGTATTTATATTATTCTTTTTTCTTTCCGCTTTTGCAGCCATGAAATCCGGATCAGTTCCGGAAGTATATATATCTGTGCTGACAATAGCGGGTACGTACCTCGTTGTTGCATTAGTTAACACATATTTTATAAAACGAAAGAACGTAACCGATACTCTGATTTTCACCTCTGTCACTCTTGAAGTCATTCTTATATTTCTCGTAAAGTATGCCTTTCACAACGATCCGTATCACGGATACGCAATGTCTCTCAAGGAACCGTCAACATTCCTGCTCTACATGGTTTTTGCCATTATATGCGGACTGCGCTATAATAAAAAGCTTAACATCTATTTCGGAGTACTCTCAGTGTCCAGTTATATCTTTCTTATTTACCTTGGAACAAAGTATGGCGGCATGGTCTTCAGTAAAGATCCGGCAACAGTTTTTGACAACAAAACTCTACGCCTTGCCCAGGAGTTTCCTAAAATCATGTTCCTGGCAGGAACAAGTTATTTCCTCTACCTGATGGCTTCTTTCACAAACCGCAACGTGAAGCAGCTTGAAGAGGCGCGGCTTGAGAGTGATGAAAACTTTCACCGCACTTCAACAGCAGTAGCAGGGATGAATGAACAGATAGAAAAGATATCTGCATCATCAAAGAATATAACTTCAGCCTGCCGTGAAATATCGGTACGCAATTCTGAACATGACGGTTCAATAAAAGAGATATCTGAAACTGTTGACCAGTTCACTGCAAGCGTGCATTCAAATACCATGCAGGCAGCTGAATCGAGCAAAGACCTCGGCTCACTTAACACCGTGATAGCAGGTAAAAAGGTTCTTGCAGAAAATCTATCATCATCGATGAACCGCATATCAGGTCACAGCCACGAGATATCTAATATAACAGGCGTTATAAACGATATCAGTTTCCAGACAAACCTTTTGGCGCTTAATGCCGCGATCGAAGCTGCGCGTGCGGGTGACGCGGGCCGGGGCTTCATGGTTGTCGCCACCGAGGTAAAGAACCTCTCGCAGAAGACTACCGAATCCTCCAAAAAAATCAGAGAAATAATAGAACGCAACACTGCGGACGTCGATTCAGGCGCTGACCTGGTGCTTAAAGTTTCTGAATTTTTTGCCGAACTGATAAAGGAGATGAACGAAATCGTTTCTGCGATAACACGTATTTCTGATGAATCCGCAGGACAGATGAACGGGATAAAGACCATAGGGCATGCTGTAGAGAACCTGGTACATACAGGGAGCGTGTTCACTACTGCAATAAGCGAACTCTCCGGTTCCAGCGATGAACTAAACGGAATCATAGGTTCACTTGAACAGCTTGCCCTCGACCTTGGGAGAAACTGATATGACAACAAAAGCTTTCCAGGACTACTACCCGGACAACTATTCGCACTGTTACGGCTGCGGCAGGCTGAACGACAGGGGGATGCACATTAAAAGCTACTGGGACGGCGATGAAGGACTGTGCCGTTTTACACCCGAACTTCACCAGAGCGGAGGGTTCCCGGGCAACATATACGGCGGACTGATCGCATCACTCATAGACTGTCACTGCGCCGGTACAGCTGCTGCTGCAAAGCACAGGCATGACGGGTTTGAACTTGGCGAAAAACCGATCTCCCGCTTTGTGACAGCCTCTCTTAAGGTGGATTACCTGAAGCCCACACCTGCAGGGGTGGAACTTGAAGTACGGGCAAAAATTGTAGAGATAAAAAACCGGAAGGTTGTACTCACTGCAACAGTTACCGCTGATGGAGTGGTCACCGCAAAGGGTGAAGCTGTCATGGTGCAGATCCCGGAGAATGCCTGATTAAACTGACAGACACCGGGCAAAAGGAGTGGAAGTCAAATATCCGGTTTCACTTTCTAAAGTAAACTGTAATTCCCTGCAGAAAATTCTTCAATATCTGGTCGCCGCAGACCTTGTAGTTTTTGTGACCTTTTTTTCTGAACAGGGCTGAAAGTTCAGGTTTCGTGATTTCAAATCCTGCAAGCCTGAACATCTCGAGCATATTCTCCTCTTTAAAATCAAGGGCTATTCTTAATTTTTTTAATACAAGGTTGTTTGAAATACGACCCTCGGGTTTAACAGCAGGTTCACTTTCCGCTGTTTCCTTTTTTCCTCTTCTCTGAATAATCAGGCCGTCAAGAAAGAATTCAAGCTCCCTGTCGCTACATTCAACATATCCCTCTTCGTCATCCTTTTTTAAAAAATTCAGGATGGAATACTCGGAAAGTTCATACCCCGCAAGTTTAAAAATTCCGGACATTTCAGCGTTGCCGATGTTGAGGGCGTATCTTAACCGCCGCAGTATATCATTTTTATTGATATCTCCCATATGTCAGTCCCTCTTCGAACGGTTATTCCGGTCTCTCTCTCCTGCGCCGCCGCGGTTGTCGGGCCGCGATGAACCGGACGATCTGCCCCTTCCGCTCTCACCTGCACCGGGTCTGGATGTCCGGGTAGACTGTTTTGGCGAACTGCCCGATGGCCGGGATTTAGGACGATCTCCCGATCTCTCTTCGCGCGGCTGATTGCTCACAGGCCTGTTATCCCGCCTGTTGCCAGGTCTGCCAGGCTGGCCTGAAGTTTTATCGGTATTCCATTCTCTTTTTCTGTTTCCCCTGTCGTCCGGGCCTGATGATCTTTCCTTCTGCCTGTGATCAGCTGCCGGCCTCTCGCGCCTGATATAATGCGGCTTCTCGTCATCGAGCCGCGGTCCGTCAGAACGCAATGGCTGCCCGGACGTCCACTCCTTCTTCTGGGGTTTGCCGGTACCTGAAGTTTTTTCTGCAGATCTTCTGTCCCTGTCATTCGCATTCGGCCTTTCTCTCCGGTTTATGCCGCCCTGCCTGTTACCTGAATCAGCAGCTTCCGATTTTGATCTTGAATCTGCCATACTCGCAGACATTTTTTTAAACCTTTCGCTGTATTCACCCTTGTATTTACCGGGTGATGAAACAGCATCCCTGTCCCGCTGATTATCACCTGAACCATGTCTTACAGAATCCCGTTTATTTCCGCGGTCCGTTCTGCCTCCTGAATTTACCGCCTCCCTGTCACCGGAAAAACTCTCCCCGCGTTCTTTATATCTTCTGACAGATGCAGATCTGGCCCTGCCCGCCTTCATTTCCAGGTTTATCCTGACTTCACGATCCCTGTACATTGTACCGTCCAGTTTCTGAACCGCTTCTGCGGCTTCATCAGCAGTGGACATCTCAACAAGAGCGTACCCCTTCTTCTGGTTCATCCTTATATCTTCCACTGTTCCATACTTTGATAAAAGTTTCCTGACATCCGCCTCAGTTACCTCAAAGTTTAAATTCCCGATAAAAATTTTTTTGTCATCCATAAATAATTCCTTGTTAGTTAGATATCTCAAATATTGACTTGTTGCAAAACTCCATTTAACGATGGAATCCCGGCTGGCCGGGAGTGCGGGGCGTTTTCAGGGGCTTCGCCCCCGGACCCCCTGTTAAAAAATGAAAAACCAACAAGCCTACTGCTTAAACGTGATGTTTGCTGAATCAATATATACAGGCTTCCGGTCCATACGTTTTTCAATCAGCCTCATATGCTGGAACTCATCTTCGCACAGGAGAGTTACTGCGATTCCCTTTATTCCAGCCCTGCCTGTCCTGCCTATGCGGTGGATATAATCCGCTGCAGACCTGGGAAGCTCGTAATTGACAACATACGGCAGCTGTTCAATATCAAGCCCCCGGGATGCAAGATCGGTCGCCACAAGCACCCTGATCTTTCCCTGCCTGAAACGTGCAAGAGCCCCGGTCCTGGCTCCCTGGCTTTTATCTCCATGCATCGCTTCAGAAGATATATGGTTCACGTTGAGTTTGCGTGCCACATTGTCAGCTTTTCTTTTTGATGATACAAAGACAAGAACCTGTTCCCAGCCGCCGTCGTTTATCAGGTAACGCAGCAGAATTCCCTTGTTATTCCGGTCAACCGTATAAACGATCTGCTCAACAGGTTCTGCAGGAGCAGCCGATTTTTCAATCCCGATTTTTACTGCACCGTCTAAAAAATCAATACCCGCTGATTTAAGATTAGTACCAAGGGTCGCGGAAAACAAAAGATTCTGCCTTTTTTCAGGGAGCATTTTCAAAATAATGCCGACTTCATCTTTAAATCCCAGGTCCAGCATCCTGTCTGCTTCATCAAGAACCAGGATCTCGACATGAGAAAGCTTCACGCCGTTACTCCCCGCGATATCGATAAGCCTCCCGGGAGTTGCAACCAGGATATCCGCCCCGCCCGCCAGGCTCTGCACCTGGGGATTTATTGAAACCCCGCCATGTACCGCAGCAACCCTTATCTTTCCGGGAAGGTACCTGCTGAAAATCTCTGCGGATTCAGCCACCTGCACTGCAAGTTCCCTGGTGGGTACAAGCACCAGTACACGGACTGAACTTTTTTGTATACATTTATTTTCTGTTAACCGCTGCAGTATGGGAAGAAGAAATGCCGCGGTTTTACCTGAACCTGTCTGTGCAGATACAGCAAGGTCTTTCCCTGCGAGTATTACAGGGATGGCCTCCCCCTGAACCGGAAAGAGTTCCCTGTAGCCGAGCTCATCTGCTGCACGGCATAAATCCCCGGATAGGCCGGGAACCTGAAACGGCATATGGTACTCCTGGAATGTTATATGAGGATAGATATTATCCTTCTATTTAATATAGAACATTAATGTTTATGACAAAATCAGATGTAAGTGCAAAATAGTCAACAGACTTTAACAGTTTTACTTGAAGCTATTTCCCTTTAATATCGACTATCCTCTTTAAAAATTTTTAAACATTTAAGATTGGACTGCACGAATTCTCTAAAAAATTATTGAAAACAGTAAGTTAACTAACAATTAATGTATTTTCCTGATACAGGAGAAATCCAATGCAAATCACATCAAGCATCATTGAAGGGTTCATCACGGGCGCAGGGCTGATCATTGCAATCGGCGCGCAGAACGCCTATGTGTTGCGCCAGGGTATCCTGGGCCGGCACCGCGCCCTCCTTGCATGGGTATGTTCTCTCAGCGATGCGCTTCTTATAACACTTGGCATAGCGGGGATGGGATTCGTTTTTACCAGTCACCCCGCAGTCACAAAGGCCGCAGCAGGTGCAGGCGCGCTCTATCTTCTGTGGTTTGCCTTTAAATCATTCCGATCTGCGGTAAAGGGTGAATCAATGGATATGGATGATGCGGGCGGTTCAGGCGGACTGAAAGAATCGGTGATCACCATATTCGCGCTGACGTACCTCAACCCGCACGTTTACCTTGACACTGTGGTCATGCTCGGTGGATTCGGGGCAGCAAGACCCCATGAACTGCAGCCCTTCTTCGGACTTGGTGCAGTAGCCGCATCGTTCGCATGGTTCTTTGCCCTTGCCTATAGCGGCAGGATACTTGCGCCGCTTTTCAGGAAACCACTTTCGTGGAGGATACTCGATACCGTTATCGGTTTTGTCATGGTCTATATTGCGTTCAGGCTGGTTCTCTTTGCGTACGGGAAAGTTTAAGCCTGCTGATTCAGCAGGCTTCCGGTAGATTCAGTCTCCTGCGGCGCCTGGCTTTTATTCCATAAACCGACAGTATCCCAGCCGCGATAAACGCGAAGATCGATGCAGAAAAAATATACGGATGCATCATTGCATATATGGCAGCAGAGAGCATCCCGCTTACAGTATACTTCAGCGCGGGCCTGCCAGAAATAAAACCCGCGGCAGCGGGGGAATGCGCGTAGTACTCCCTGATAAAAAACCGACCGGCCGCAGACTTATTAAGCACCCTGTCGCGGAAAGAACGCAGGTATTCAACCTGCCATGCCTCGCCTGAACCGTACGCCGCTGTCGCGATAAAGCATTCCTTGCTCGTTCCATCAAGCATGTCAATAAATGCATCGCGGTCAAATTCAAGCTCCAATGTTTCAGAACCTTCAGTATAGCAGGTGATTCCATTGCAGTAATCATCTGACTCGTATGATAAATCAACGCCGTCAACAGCCTCGATGGTATATGTTTTCCCGTTATAGCTTACAGTATACGTAGCCATGGCTGAATAATCGCCATTATTAACATACCGGGAACTGGTACTGGTGAATGTTACGCAGTTAGTTCCTGTATCGTAATCATCCCCTTCACACAGCCTGATACTCTGCAGTGTAACTTCAGCATCATCATTTGTAACATCAAAATTAAGGTATCCTTGTGATGCCGATGAATTACATGGAGATGGTGCCTCTTCGCAGTCCTCACCTGTGTCATCATAACAGGAAAACAAAGTTATTATTATTAATAGTATTGCTGTAAGTGTTAACATTTTTTTCAAAATAATGTCTCCTGTCAGAACATCAGCATAGATGAAATATTGATATGGTGGTCCGGGTACTGCGGAGTCCTTATGTATTCATACCCGAAACGTAATGATGTAGTCTCCCATGGCTGCAGCAGAAGTCCACCACCTGCCATAGGCGTCCAGATTGTTTCAGGGTTCTCGTCAGATCCCCTGAAATAGGCGAACGAGACGCCGTATCCGGCGTTAATATAAATTCCAACCGGTTGTACTATCATGTAATCCCAGGAGGCCGAGAGTCCCAGCACCATGCGTCTTTCATTATACTGCCTGTATGCGCTCGCTGATTTTTCGACAAAAACCGTATTTGTCAGCGGCCTTATCTGGAACCTCAGCAGCAATGAAATCCCTGATGTGTGCTGCATCCCCAGCCCTAATCCCAGCATCCAGTCCTTTGTGTTGAAATTCGTCTCCAGTTCAAATCCTTTCTTCCATGTACCCGCCTCCGCCGGTTTATTGTCCTGCTCCTCCCCTGCGGATTCCTCCTGGTCATCTTCTCCTGCCGGAAATACAATGGTCATATTATTATTCTTATCAGAAGTTGTGTCTGATTTTGCAATAAGAAATGAAGAGTCACCGGTGAGAAGTGGTGACTCGGCCGTGAACCTGTCTGAAGCGCCCAGCATCACCGGGATCATCCCTAAAATAATAGTCATAAAAACTTTCATGTTAATCCTGTACCTCATTACAATCTTTATTTTTTCCCGCTTCCCTCATCTGCAGGGACAAGTCCCTCGAGGAGATTTTTGAAAAAAGTATCTACCCGGTTTTCGCCGGCCAGCACTTCGGGCACACCTAAACTGAGTGTCACCTCATCGTCGCGTATGGCAAACCCGATTAAAAACGGAATGTTCTCTATACTCGGCGGAATCCCCCATATAAGCCTTGTGTTGAAACCGCCGCCGGAAAAAAACTGCACCGGTACTTTGCCCATATTGCTGATCAGTCCCGACGAACCGTAAAGCCCTGTTTTATTGCAGTTTTCAATACGGGAATTTCCTTTCCTGGTAAGGTACATCATAGGAAGAAAGCGTAAAAAGGGATCAGTCCTGTCTATCATGCAGTCGCGCTTCTCTGCGACCTGCTTTCGTATATCCTCCGCAATATCCGCGGGCGTGGAATCTTTTTTTACTTCAACATATATTGCAATCGCAAGGTTGGCGGTTGAACGTAGCCCCTTCTGCCTGAACCGCAGATCCACGGGGATAGCAAAACGCACAGGACCATCCTGGTACCTCCATGCTTCACGCGCGGCAAGCACCACTACCTGCCCCAGCGTATTTTTATAAGAGCCCGGGATAATGACACGTTTCCAGGTGACTCCTCTTTTCCTGCCCGAGGGTTTTCCAGTCGGCGCGATGTTATTCCTGGGGAATGGTTTACGGTATTCAGTCTGGTTTGCCCTTGCGAGCTCCGTGTCTGTGATTGTTGCTGTTGATCCTTTTGGCTCCTCACCCCTGAGTACACGGAAGATATCCTCCATCCATGTAAGCAGTCCCATTCCGTCCATGACAGCATGGTGGGTCCTGAAACATACACGCAACGGGCTGCCATTAATGAGTAAGACCTCGGATGTGGGCCCATTCCTCAGGCAAAGCCCTTTGTCAAGGAACGGTGCGCCGGCCGGGCCCATGCCGTCCCAGCTGTTGCCGTCAACCTCTGTTACAGGTGGGGTGTTTCCTGAATCGACCCACCTGCTCCTGCCCAGGTGTCCTTTAAGCACAAGCCTGCTGCCGGGATTTGCCGCGGAAGCAATTCTTACCGCGTCGCGCCATTTCTCCACATCAAATGATCCTTCTCCTTCGGCAACAAACTGGTTAAGGCAGGGAGGGCATATCCTTTCCACAACTGCAAACAAACGGTCGTTGTATGACATCTTCCTTGTGTATCTTTTTTCCGGCATCTTTATATCCTCAGGTATTTTTGCCACAGGGGGTGAGTATTCAAAATTTCTGCGAAATGATAAAATAATCAATCTCCGAGCAACATCATTGAACAGTTTCACACATTAGTATAAAAATCAAGCTCTTTTAATGGTTTAAATTTTTATACAGGCAATGATAAAAAAATGCCCGGCATTGACCGGGCTTTTAATGAAGGAAATTTAGAAAATAACCGCCAGATGCTGTAGTTATTTTCAGTTAGCTTAAAACACATATACTGACATGTCAGTTTATAAATCAGAATAAATATTAATCTGTCAAGATTTTTCAGAAAAAATTCCGACGGCATAAACCTTAACAAACTCGTCAGCGAGCATATCTGAATCGCCATCCTTCATGTTTTTTATAACCACGTAATGATAACATACGCGAAGAAGTGCACCGCCTATCATATTACCAGTCAGATCCACATCGATATCCGGCCTGATGCGGCCCATTTTTATACCTTTTACAAGATAGTCTGTTACAAGTTCAAGAATCTGCTTCTGGAATCTGCTGAGGGTCCTGTCAAAATTGCCGCCCAGACCAAGCCCTACACGCAGCAGTATGTTGCAGTACTCGGGATTGGCGATGAAGAAATCAATCGTCTGCTTTATCTTGTACTTGAACACCTTGAAGCCTGTATTGAATGCTTCGTGAATGTTTTCAGGCTGAACAGAGAGCATCTGCTTCCAGTCGCTGTAAAGCGTTTCAAGCAGGGTCAGGAACAGGTCCTCCTTGTTTTCAAAGTACTGGTAGATGGTACCGCGGGCTACACCTGCCTCGTTCTGTATGTCAGAAATCTGAGTCTGGTGATACCCGTTTTCAGAAAAAAGCTTCCTGGCACAGTCGAGTATCTGCGTCCTGCGCTGCTCAGCGTTCATTCTGCTCATTAAAATCTCCCGGAATAATAGTTAAACTTTTGCGATACCTGGTTTCACACCAGCAGGTAATATTAATTAATTTAAAACCAGTCTGTTGCGGTTTCAAGAATTAACGATTTATAATGATCTGTCACTTAATAAAATCCGTCAGATCAAAAAAAATCACCCTCTTGTCCGGAAGAAAGAGTGCCGGACCTGCGCTCATCATTTTTTCCCTGAACTCGGCGGTCTCAGGCACAAAGAAGATCGAGTGCCGCAGCTCATCCTTTGAAAATGACACACCGCCCGCCGTGATCCTGTTTCTTTCTGACTGCCTTATAAAATAATTGTACCCCTTCCTCTTCGCGTCCGCAGTAAGCTGTGACTTTAAAGCATCAGGGTAATGGTGAAGTTTCCCTGAAGCGCACCAGTCCCACCGCAGGCAGTCCATGATCAGCGGCAATATTTCCGGAGATTCAGCATGTGCAAGGCTGATAATCAGTACAGCAAGGTCATTCCAGTTCCTCCCGGTGCCGCCCCGGGTATCCTGCATGGCAAGCTTTTCATAAAACGTAAAGCATCCGCCGTAATGCGCGGCCAGGCACCTGCCTGTTTCGTTGAACCTGCCGGAATTGTGTACTGCCTCGACAAGTTCCGCTATCCGCACAATCCTCTCCATCTCTGCTGCGTTAAGCCACTTTGTACTTTTAACTGCATAGGGCGGATCAGGGGACCAGGCCAGGCCGTACTCCGCGGACCGCTCCATCATCTCTGTGCCTGGAAGAACTTTAAGTATCCCGGGCTGGAAGTGGTGGGGATTTAGTCCCAGTATCCTGTTAAACGAGTTTGCGAAACCGGTGTAGTCCTCGAACGGCAGGCCCGCAATAAGGTCCAGGTGAATATGTATGTTGTTGTTACTGATCAGGCGCTCAATTATATCGTACGATTTCCTGTCCATGACGCGGTGAATCGCCTTGAGCGTCGCGCTGTGTACAGACTGTATCCCGATCTCAAACTGGAAAAGGCCGGGCGGAACCTTTGACAGAAAGTCAAGGTCATCTTCGTCAAGGAGCCCGGGGTATATTTCAAAATGGAAAGTGGTTTTCCCGCTGCAGCAGTTCTTTACAATATGTTCCCATACAGGCCTGTAATGCTCTTTACGGCTGTTGAATGTGCGGTCAACAAACTTCACCAGTCCGGGGCTGAACGAAGTGATAAAATCAAGTTCATCACATACCATGCTTACTGGCCTGAACTCAAGCCCCTGGTCCTCGCGCGACGACAGGCAGTAGGAGCACCTGTACGGGCATCCCCTGCTGCTCTCGTAGTATATAAACCTGCCCGTAAGCCTTTCCATGTCGCTTTTATTATACGGGAAAGGGATTAAGCTGAATGGCGGATTCTTTTCGCGGATAACCTTTTCCTTAAGGCTGAACCCGGACTCTGCAAGCTTCAGCATACCGGCCTCGCCCGCCCCTGCAACGATGTAGTCAGGGGCATATACTGACGCCATCCAGTCGCCTGCGTTGTAGCCGGCATCCGGGCCGCCAAGCACTATGATAGTTCCCGGAAGAGATTTGCGCAGTTCAGGGATCAGCTGTTTAACTTTCACGGTGTTCCATATATATACAGATATGGCTATTACCGCAGGCTGCGCTGCCATAATATCAGCAAGTATGGCGCTGTTCTTTTCGTTAATTCCGCGTTCAAGTATAACGGTATCACCGCATGCAGGCGCAATATACTTCTGCAGGTACAGCAGCGCGGGATTTGAATGCACATACCGCGCGTTCAGGGCAAGGAGAAGAACTTTATTCATCAGGCGTTGTTTCTTTTTTACTTTCTGTCCTGCAGCGCTCAAGGCATTCGTCGGATTTCCTGCTGCAGTCCCTTATGCATGAATCAACTGAACCTATGGCCCAGTCGCCGCCCAGTTTAATGTTAAAACCCGCCTTGTCCGGGTCGCCGCAAAGCTGCACGCAGTCCCTGCGGTTATACTCGCAGTTATCCTGGCATGGTGAGTGCTCAATAATCGAACATGATAAAACTGCCGAGCAGATAAACAGTGAAACAAAACTTAGTATTGTCCTCATGGCATCACCCCCGCATTGGAGTTTATACAGCAAAGATAACAGCATATCACAAACAAAACGACTTTTTGCAGGCGTTAAAAGCCGCTGGTATTACAGGGATTTATGTTACGATTAATTTTCACATACTAAAAAAATAATGACGCGGACAGGCGTATCCTCACGGCATGCCGTTTTTTTATATTCAGCAATGGATCATGTCCTGCCGGGATCAATCGCTTATTACAGCCCCGGTTGTCACATCAGCCAGGTCCCGGTTTTCATGCCTGAATTTTTTTGGAGGTATACCGGCGATCCGGCTGAACCATTCATAAAAAACCGTGGTGGAATTGAAACCCACGGCATACGCCACCGATGTAATTGTACGGTCTGGTTCTGACAGGAGGATTTTTTTTGCTTCTTCAATCCTGTATTCATTGATAAAGTTTTTAAAATTCTTATTGAAATTTTCATTAATAATCCGGGAAAGCTGGTATGGTTCGATCGCAAGTTCCCGGGCCAGGCTGCCCACCGAAATGTCCTCATCGCAGAATATTTTTTCCTCATCCAGCAATGACCTTAACCTGCTTATAACGTGACTGACATCGAGGTTCTGTGTCATCGAAATTTCATAGCGCCTGTTTTCTAACTGAGTATGTAATACCTTAAAAAATCTGATGTTTTTCTTTTCCATGATGAATATAACCAGTGTCAGTAAGAATGACAGGGCCGTCAGGAACCTAATAAGATCGAAAAAAAACGGCAGTGGATTTTCAATAATGATAATCGCCATTATGCTCCCGTAGAATATGATATAAAACGGCAGGCAGATAAGCACTATTGTTATGAGATGCGGGGACACCTTCTTTTCCCTGATCAGTTTGATATCCAGCATGAAAAAACATTCCCTTATAAAATATATCATATAGCCCACAATATTCAATATGACTGCCGAAATCAGTCCTGAATACAATCGAAACATAATGTCATCATTTGAAAAACTGGGAATCTGCATAATGAAGGACAATTTAGTTGCAGCATCCAGTCTTGCCAGTGGAATCAGCAGCAGCACTGTTATTAAGCTGAAGGCAAAATGAAAATACTCGATTGGTCTGAACCGGAATGAATCATTATTGGCCGATTTGAAAGCGAAAAAAAACAGCGGTCCGGTCATTGCCAGGAATGGCATATACCAGAAAATCATCCAGGAATAATCACCAAGTTTTCCCGACACCCACAGACCATTCACCAGCTGGAGAGAGCCCAGGCAGAACATCAATCCTGCGAACATGTAGTGGTATACCTGCTTTTTGTTTTCAACGATGAGTCCCAGCGCCATGGTCCACGACATAAACCCGCCGAAAAAAATTAAGAAGTAGCTTAAATCGTTGATCATACCTTTATCCCCTATGCCTGCGTGTACCGGACCAGTCTTACCATTAAACCGGAGTAATGATTATTTTCTAATGTTTGATGGTTTCATCATAATCAGCGATGAATCGCTCATTGAAGGTTTTATAATTTCATGAATACTCATGTCCAGTTTTTTCCTGTCAATATTTTTTAACAAAGATAAAAATCCGTCATTAAATAAGATTTTAATTCGTGAGAACATTTAAAACTCGAGCTCATTGCTGAATAAAGTCTCATGTGCCTGCTTCGTGAGGGATAAGCGTGTCAATCTTCAGTTATCTCAGGAAAATATGGAATTTAATGCCTCTCGAAAGTCTCTTTTTTGCTAAAATTTATAAATCATGAAAAGAAAATATATCAGGATTTCTAAAAGCTGATGATTAAAGCATGAACATAAAGTACATTCTGTTATTATTGGCGCAGACCATCCGGACGGTTTTTATTTTCCATGATGCCTTTCTGCCAATTAAAATTTATCATGACAGGAGGTCTTTCATGAGAAGATTATTAATAATAATTGCTTTCCTAATAGCCGCCGGATTCACGCTTTCATGCGAATCTACCAATGCAGATGATACATCGAATTCTTCTGCAATCGAAACAACAGATGAAACCGTCAGCCCAGATGGAATCGGGACCGCTTCATCAGTGGAAAAATTGACTGCATCCGAGCAGAAGGATTTTTTTAAAACATATGTTTCACTCGGCGACAGCCTTACCCAAGGGTGCCAGGGTATCAATGTCGAAGAGAGCAGGCAGTATTACAGCTATCCGGCACAGTTTGCCCGCGCTGTAAAAACCGAATTCAACCAGCCCCTTATCGAATTCCCTGGGATAGGAATGCCTAATCCTGAAGATGCGTTCAAAAAAGGATGGTTTTCTACATGGGCCAGCACAATATCCCGCTTCATTAAAACGTTCATGTACTGGTACCGTGCGGACAGGTATGACAACCAGGCAAATCTGAACAACTTCGGAATATCAGGAGCGACTGTTGATGACCTGATCTCATACGATGGTACAAAAAAAATCACTGATATAACTGACTCTCTGCTCATCCAGGTGGTTGGATTAATGAATCCGTTTATATGCTCAGTAGTGGGACTTAACCCTGCGGCCAGCAAGTCTGCCCTTGACCAGGCTCTTGACAGGGATCCTACGTTTGTCAGTGTCTGGATCGGCAACAATGACACAATATTCGCGACGATCATGGGTGACGACGGCATGCTTTTAATGACCGACCTGGACAAATGGAAGGCGAGCTGGGATATTCTTGTGGCAAAAATAAAAGCAAAAAAATCTATCAAGGGTGTTGTTTTGATCAACCTTCCGGACAATACTATGATCTCATATTTGCAGCCGCTTCACAATAAATATACCACAATAACAGAGGGTGCAGATATTCCGGAAGGATCAAAAGTACCTGTTTTCTCAACAAGGGTGAGCTGCGTTGCAGATGTTATAACACCGGAACAGATTAAAACAATCCAGGAACGTATTATCGCGATCAATAAAATAATTAATGAAACAGCAAAAAAAGAAGGTTGGGCTCTGGTTGATGCCTATACCATGATACGCACTGAACTGGTTGCCGGTGTAGCTCTTACCCGTAGCGATGGGACACAAAGCAATATAGTAGTCAATGGTGATTATGCTACCGGCGGATTCATGTCGCTTGACGGTATACACCCCTGCTCCACGGGATATGCCATAGTTGCAAACAGAATGGCCAGAGCCGTGAATGAAACATATGGCACAAGCATTCCGTTGATTGACGAAGTTGAAGTCTGGAAAAATGACAGCCTCAATCAGGATCCGATAGACCCCAGGGACTATCCGGCTCAAATGGGTAACCTTACCTATATCGTTAATACAATGGTCCGGCTGATGGCCCAGCTGATGTAGAGATTTTCAATAGTTCAGCATAAAAAAGCCGCTGATTTATCTGCGGCTTTTTTATGCGCGGTCAGTTTAATTCAAAATCAGACCGCGGTTTAAAAACTGAAAGTCTTATGCCTGGATTTCATCTGTTAAATTTTCGGGTTCAGTGAAGGATACTTTCTCCTTCCTTGTTTTATCGAAGACAACAAGTTCATCAACACGCTTTATGATAATATTTCTTACCATTTCCGTTGTATCCTCAATACTCATGGATGCAAATCTCTCATACGGGATTTCCTCCTGTATATCAAGGTAGAGATGCTGGATACCGCTGGTATTCATGCTGTACTTGGGAAGGGCAATACAGGTACCTGATATAGCGATAGGGATGATCGGAAGCTTCATCTTGTGCGCAAGTATAAAGGCGCCTGGTTTGAATTTTTTAACCTTCCCGTCCATTGACCTGGTACCCTCGGGACATATATAAACAGAACTCCCCTCCCTTAGTCTCTCTTCGCTTGTAGTCATCATTTTTTCAACGCTCTCCTTGTCGCCGCGGACAAGCCTTACATACCTGTTCAGGTACATATTCCAGCCTACAAATGGAAGTTTAAATACCTCTGCCTTTGAGACCCACTTGAAATGCCTGAAAAGGTTAAAAGCCAGGAGTATATCAAGCTGGGACTGGTGATTTGAAACAATCACATATGTCATGTTCTTCCTGATGTTCTTCCTTCCTGTAACATGGACTCTCCAGAACGGAAAGCACCAGGTGTACAGGGCGCCCCAGAAACAGGTATACTGGTGCTGTATTACTTTTCTTTTATCAAAGGGTAGAGTGATCAGCCAGATTAAAAGCGCCGGAACAAAAAGTATCGCGCATGTGATCATGATAAAAACAAGATATATCATTGAAATTATTCTATCAGACATAAATTATTCCTCCGCTTCAAGCGCTGACTCCGGTTCTGACACGGGCTGCTTTCCATTACCCGGGGACACCGGCATCTCGTTCGGTTTAAGTTTGTAAATATGCTTAACAACGTCATCGTAACCGGTTGATATGAATTTTTCCTGGTGTTCAAGCAGCAATTGCTTGTTCGCATAAGTCAGCGGGCACCAGTTGCTTTCAATGATGGATAGAAAGGTCTGAAATGATTGAAACAGTATACGGAGCTTAAACGCATTCTGGTAGATCGATTTTATATTTTCAGATTTCAGGCTTTTACCGTAATTTATTTTTTTCAGGTCATCCTTTATGGCATTAAGGTCAGCCCTTTTATATCCCAGAATTTTTTCAAAGGAAACAACAAATCCCAGTCCCGCCATACCCACAGGTTTTGCCCAGAAAAATGCTTTTGAGAGAAGGCGATCTACCTGCTTTTTCTGTGAATCACCCATGGCTGCAATATTACACTTTCCTATTTCATCAAGCGTAGCTGATACCATGTGTGTAGTGCCGTTGGCGTACGCGCAGAAATGGCAGTTCATCCGGTCAAACCAGCTGTAATCAGCAAGATTTACCCTTCCATAATCAACATAATCCTTTTTATCAAGCACCTTTGAACCATTAGAGAGGATAGACAGAACTCTGGTCAATATCCTTAGAAATAAAATCTGGAAGATTAAAAATATGACTATCGACGGGTACATAATGTATCCGCCTACTGTGCCCCTGATGAAACCATGTTTTTTATTATTGGTCCAGAAAATTCCTTTAAGTAACATTACATACCTCGCTGATTTTTTAATCCGGGAATATTCTTTCAAATGAATTTCCCTTATTCTGTAAAACAACATGATACAGGGCATAACCGTATTTACCTGTTATACGCACTACGGCAAGGCTTAGCGGCCATCTGCCTGAACACAAAAGTACAATACGGCCACATGCCAGTTTCTCTTGTTGAATTTCCCGATCACTGTATTTACAGGATTAATTGAAAGGCCACCGTCACAGGGAAGCTCAAATCGTCATTACTGACCTTATCAGGAGATACAGCGAATTGCCGTAAATGGTTGCGATTTTTTTTGCGGGTTACATAAAAAACGAGAAAAACTGGAGACTGTCAGATATTTTACTGGATTCAACATCATAAAATCATATCGAATAGTTTTATGATGTTGAATCTTCTTCTTCCAGCTGAAAAAGCTTCATACATAAAAGTAAATCTTTGCTTGGAATATCGTGTTGTTTTAACTTTTTATCTATTCGAAGAACATATGCGCTTCGATTAAAGAAACCCGAATTGTCCAGCAATGCCCTGTCGATCATTCGTTTGGATGCTTCGGTGAGATTGAGATTGTAAAAATCCGGAAAACTGACATCAATTAAATAAATTTCGGATAATGTTTTGTGTCTGACTATTTCTTTTAAGAAAATTTTTTCCTTGTTGGAAAAAAGCAGCAGATTCTTTCTGAGTTCAGACTGTTTAATACTGGAGACAACATCAACTTTCATCAGAACCAGCCTGACATCATTCCCCGCATTGAGCAAAGGAATAAATATCCCTTCCATCATTTCATTCCGGTTGATATCAAAGAATTTTTTTTTCGCTTTTTCCGCAATGCACTCTTCCAGCTTTTTCATTCTCTCGGTCACGATGATATCTCCGAAGTGTCCTGCCCGGGTAACTTCGAATAAATTCATACCGATTATATCGGTACTCAATTCGATATTTCTGTATTGCGCGCCTTCTGTTACAAATTTTTTCAAAGACCTGTTAACTGCTAAAAATGCTCCATTAAGATCAAGAATGGCATAAAGACTATCCAGAGAATCGATAACCTGCTGTATGTTGTTTTCATTAAAAATTTCCGCAAACTCCGGTCTCACTCAGATCCCCCGTTTGTTTTTTCTAAAAATGATTTCGTCCTGATAATTGTTTTTGATTTGAGGAAATTTGTTTCGACAAAAAGTCTTCAAAGCAAGTCAGCATGAAAAATATTTTATGCCCAATGCTGCTGCTCTTTTGCCTGTATTTTTTGCTAAATCAAACATGTATTAAGTCAATAATAATCGAGGCAGCATTTTTATGCCAGTATAAAATTTATTTTATACTGGCATAACATCAATTTTATAAAAATATAACATCGCATATTTATTAAAATCAAATTAGATCTTGCGGAAATTAATCATGCCGGGCAAACAAGTTTACATAAAGTTAAAATAAAAATTAGAAAATCATCCAGGTGACTGAACGTCAAGGCCGGCTTTGTTTAAGCATCATGCTTTATGCCGGCAGGCGGCCCTTGTGGCCGCACCATGTAAGTGAATTTTACTTACGATAAAAACTAATCTGTAACCTGAATCAAGGGGTGGTGCAGGTTACAGGAAGCACGGTTATCTCGCAGTTTCCTGGATTAAAAAAAATATGATTTATGGAGGAAAGATCTTATGTCAAACGAGTTTAAAGGTAAAGTTGCTATTGTTTCCGGGGGAGGGTCCGGGATCGGTGCTGAAACGGCAAAAATTCTTGCTGCCGGGGGAGCATCAGTCGTCCTGTCAGACATAAGTCTGCCGGCCGCTGAAAAGGTTGCAGCTGAGATCACGAAAGCCGGCGGCAAGGCAGCAGCATTTAAAGCGGATGTGGCAAATGTGGAAGATGCTAAAGCTACAGTCGAATTCGCCAAGAAGACATATGGCGGTCTGCATCTGGCTTTTAATAATGCCGGGATTGTAGGTGCTGAGAAATTTGTCGGCGAACTCTCGCCTGAAGAGTGGCTGAATGTCATTAACATCAATTTAAACGGCGTATTCTATGCCATGCGTTACCAGATACCGGTGATTCTGGCGTCGGGCGGAGGTGCAATCGTAAATACCTCTTCGATCGCCGGTTTTATAGGGATTGCCAATCTGGGCCACTATTGTGCCTCCAAACACGGAGTCGCAGGCCTCACCAAATCAGCTTCGATCGAATATGGTAAACAGGGTATCCGCATTAACTCCTTACACCCGGGTTATATCGATACACCGCTCATCTCTCAGTGGACAGACACAGAACTGAAGAGCACACTGGAAGCGATGCATCCCATAGGCCGACTGGGTCAGCCAAAGGAGATCGCCGAAGTTGCCTGCTTCCTGCTTTCAGACAAGGCTTCGTTCATGAGCGGGTCTCAAGTCGTTGTTGATGGCGGATTCCTTAGCGTATAAACGGGATTATCATACAATCTAACATTAAAGATTTGCGTTACAGTGGCTGTTCCATTCCGGGACAGCCTTTTTTTTATGCAAAAATTGTGCAAAGATTTACGAATTAGAACAATCGACTTTACTTACAGACAAAAAAGCCTCTGAAAATATCAGAGGCTTTTTCATGCGCGTCCGGAGGGATTCGAACCCCCGACCAACGGATTCGTAGTCCGCTACTCTATCCAGCTGAGCCACGGACGCAATGTTTAAAAATTTATAAGTGCTGTAAGCCTTGAAGTGTACTTCCCTATATAAGGATACTCCTTCTTTTCACCCTTTCGCATCATGAGTGTGCCCATGACACAGAGAGCAATATATACAATGTAATGAACGTAAATCAGCATTACAAGGATAAACCTTAAAATATCCATCCACGATGGGAGGAATATATGCGCAAGGAAGTAGAGCAGGAAACACGCAGCTATCATGTAGGCTGCAAGCACGAACGCCTGCTTCCCGTGGAACATGTAAAACTCATCATCCTTCTTTATACTCATTGGAATGAACCAGCCGATAAACGGAAAATATGTCAGTTTAAGCGGATCAAAATTCCTGATATAATCTTCTGCATACCTGAAATAATCTGCTGCACGGGATTTAAGTTTAAGAAGGGATTCTTTGTTAATTTTTACAGGTTTCATAATAATCCATTCGGAGAAGGGGGGATTCGAACCCCCGGCACCAATATTGGTGCAATTGCTTAGCAGGCAACCCCCTTCGGCCACTCGGGCACCTCTCCGGCTAAAAGCGTTTGTAAAAAAAATCGGAGAGTAAGGGATTCGAACCCCTGGGGCTGTTAACCCAACGGTTTTCAAGACCGCCTCCATCGACCACTCGGACAACTCTCCGGGAGCAAATCTATTAAAAACAGGTCTCATGTCAAATAAAAATTTTTAAGGGGGATTAAATTGTGGCATAAAAACGCAACAGGTTCGCAGCCAGGAGCATATTTACACATGAAGAGTAAAATATAAACAAAATGACACTATAACAGTAGATATGCTCCGGGTGTCAATTACGGGGGGAAAGGCCCCTTGCCCCTACACTATCTGTGTCCCTACACCCTTATCAGTGAAGATCTCAAGCAGGACCGCATGCTCAACCCTGCCGTCGATAATATGGGTCTTCTTCACACCGGACCCGATAGCCTCAACACAGCAGTTAACCTTGGGAATCATACCCCCCTTGATCTCTCCGGATCTGATCAGTTCCGGAATATCCACGGCCTTGATAGACGACGCAAGTTCTCCCTTTATCATAACGCCCTGGATATCTGTCAGGAGTATCAGTTTCTCAGCCTTCAGCGCCTCTGCAATCTTCCCTGCAGCGATGTCCGCGTTGATATTATATGTTACCCCGTTTACATCCGATCCGATCGGGGCAATTACAGGTATGAATTTGTCCTTCTCAAGGATTCTTATAATTTCAGGATTCACACTCTCCACGGCACCAACAAGCCCTATGTCCACTTTGGCGCCCTTATCATCATGGAACAGCTTGCATGCAGTGATAAGCCCGGCGTCCTTGCCCGAGATCCCGACGGCCTTGCCTCCCGCGATGTGTATGTTGTTCACGATCTCCTTGTTCACCTTGCCCGTAAGGACCATCTCGACGATCTCCATGGTCGCAGTGTCGGTAACGCGCAGCCCGTCAACAAACTCGCTCTTGATTCCCAGCTGTTCAAGCAGGGTGCCGATCTGCGGGCCGCCTCCGTGGACCACAACAGGATTTATGCCAACGAGCTTCAGGAGCGCCATGTCCTTTGCGAACGAAAGCCGCAGCGCCTCATCGGTCATGGCGTGCCCGCCGTATTTTATGACAACTGTCTTGCCGCTGAACTCCTTGATATAAGGGAACGACTCAATCAGCGTATTTATTTTTTCAATGGATTTCTGCATTGGCTTCTCCGTTCAGGGAATAGTTACAATGAACAGATTTCTATTCAGGGTACAAGTATTTTTTTAAATCCGGCTGAAGGAGGCGGGCTGCATTTATAATTAATCTGTTTACATTTTCTTTACCACAATGCCATTTAGTTTTGTTATCTTTATTATAAGAGAACCTCTATAAATTACAATTTAGAGGTGTTCATAAACATATTCCCGGAAACAACAGGAACTGGAAGATGATTACATTCAGCGGATACGAAAAAGTTATAGAAAAAGTTTACGATCACAAACAGGAGCATGTCTTTGAATACTGGGAACAACTCCTTGATGTAGAGAGAAAGGAACTGCTTGATGATCTTGCAGAGATCGATTTTGACCTGCTGAAACAGATTTATTCGCACACGCACGACGGCCGCATCACTGAATTCCAGCCCGCACCATACATAACGCTGCCGTCAACTGATGCAGAACGTAAAAAATTCATGCAGGCGCATGAAGCAGGTGAAGCCCATATTCGAGAAGGTAAGGTTGCCGCGTTCCTCGTGGCAGGTGGCCAGGGATCACGTCTTGGATATGACGGACCAAAGGGTAAGTTTCCCGTGGGCCCGGTTTCCGGTAAGACACTCTTTCACTTCCATGCCGAAAAGATAGCCTCATCGCAGGACAAGTATGGGGTGGTGATCCCGTTCTTCATAATGACATCGCGCGACAACCACCAGGAGACCGAAACCTTTTTCCGTGAACAGGACTACTTCGGACTCAGCCCTGTCAACGTGCATTTCTTCACGCAGAACATGATCCCCTCGCTTGACCTGAAGGGAAAACTTATACTCTCAGAAACTAACCGCATATTCATGAACCCGGACGGACACGGCGGCAGCCTTACAGCGCTCCGCACGTCGGGTGCGCTTAATAAGATGCAGCAGAATGGTATTGAGACAGTATCCTATTTTCAGGTGGACAATCCGCTGGTCAAGATAATCGATCCCCTGTTCATCGGATTTCATGTTCTCGAATCTTCAGAGATTTCCAGTAAAGCTCTCAAGAAAGCGAGCGCAAATGAAAAGACAGGCGTATTCGTTGCATTCGGCAGCGGCAAGACCGGGATAGTTGAATACTCGGACCTTACCGAAGAGCAGTCGCGCATGAAGGGCGCAGACGGAGAGCTCATCTTCTCAGCCGCGAATCCTGCGATACACCTATTCAGCCTGAAGTTCATTGAAAGCATCACCGGCGAACAGGGACCGTCGCTCCCCTACCATACTGCAAAGAAAAAAATACCTGCAGTGGTCAACGGCGCACCGCAGGAAATCAGCGGGTACAAGTACGAAAAATTTGTATTTGACGCACTCCCGCTTTCATTAAAAAATGTAATCCTTGAAACACCAAGGGAAGAGGAATTCGCGCCGGTCAAAAACGCTGCGGGTACAGATTCTGTTGAGACGGCCCATGAACTGATGGAGAAGCTGTACAGGAACTGGATAATATCGCGCGGAATAAAAATACCTCCATCTGTAAGGGTGATCGAAATCTCACCGCGCTTTGCACTCTGCGCAGAGGACATCCCGGCAGACCTTGAAATCCCCTCAATGGAAAAGGTGTATCTGGAATAACTGCACTGGGGCAACCTGATGTCATACACTGTAATTTTCGGCATTGCGCTGGCGCTTGCCATGGACGCATTTGCCGTATCCATATCCTACGGCTGCTCGCCGGTAAAAATGTCTTTTAAAAACACATTCACGATTGCCTTCTTTTTCGGCGCGTTCCAGGCCTTCATGCCTGTGATCGGATGGTTTTCAGGAAGATTGTTCGATCAGTTGATTAAGTCCTGGGACCACTGGATCGCCTTTTCACTGCTGGCGGTAATAGGTTTACGCATGGTCATCGAAGGGATAAAGGATAACGACGGCGCTGATTCATGCGAAGTGCAGAAAGACCTGGGATACAGGAAACTGCTTGTACTTTCAGTCGCAACAAGTATTGACGCGCTGGCAGTAGGCCTGAGCCTCTCCCTGCTCAATTACGCAATAATTGTTCCCGCTGCAATAATCGGCGCTGTTACATTTACAACCAGTTTTATCGGAGTACGCATGGGGTGCAGGCTGCAGCACATCCTGGGCCGCAGGGTGGAAATCCTTGGCGGAGCAATCCTTATCTTTATAGGTATCAAGATACTTGTTGAGCACCTGGGCTGACAGCTGCAGTCATTCATACCTGAACAGCGGCAGAATCCCCTTAACCCTGTCCATAAATGAAATCCCTTTAACCGGAATTCTATTATCAGGGGGGATCGGATCTTTTCTTATATGCAGGTGTGCGGGATAGAGGTACCTGAAATCCACCTGCATGAGCTTCTTCGCTGATTCAACCTGCTGTTTCCTGTCCGAAAAAACCGAAAGTATACCTACAGTATTATCGTTGATCAACGCAAGCCCGCTGCCGCTGAAGAGCGATCCGGTACTCCTGTGATAAAACGCGATATTCCCCGGAGTATGACCCGGTACATGAATAAATTCCAAACCCCAGGGCTTAAGCGGATTGTCTGTGCCGTGTTCATCAAGTTCGACAAAATCGCACTTGCCAGCTGCGGGAGTTTTACCAGGTGAATGATGCATTGGTATCCTGAGAAACGGGTGGAAACAGATGAACGCAGACTTCCCTCCAGGGTAATAAATACTGTCATCTTTGTGGATGAACACCTTAATCCCCGATGCGCCTTCTGATGCGGCGATTGAAAGTAGTTCGGACACACCGCCAGTGTGGTCATTGTGCCAGTGGCTCAGAGCAATCCCTTTAATATCACGCGGGTTCAGTCCTGCATCCTTAATTGCGTCAGCAATGATTCTGCCGCTGCCGCTGCAGCCGGTATCGATGATCAAAATGCCGTTCTCCGCCGAGGTGTTGAGTATAAATACATTTGAACATAAAAATGATACACCGCAGAGCCACTTTACCCTGACAGAGTAAATCCCTGCAGATGGATTCAATGTTTCCACGCAATGTTTCATGCTTTGGCATCCTTATTTAAAATTGTGAAACAATCATTAAAACTAAGTTTTTATGCTCTATGGTTATACTGCTGAATATAACCATAAAAATAAGTCCTGACTAATATACAAGTTAATATAAAATAATAATTTTTTTGAAACTCAGTCGGGTTTATTTTTTATTGACACTTCCGCCATGAATTTAATTATGACGCATTGAAAATACTCTTATATGTGAAATTACTGAATAGGATTAACTGTTAAATATGATAAACAATTCTCGACAGATGCTGATTCTTGGCCGCAGGTTCAGGCATTTTGAAATAAATCTCTTCAAGTTTATCAACAATAAAATGCACTGTTCTTTTCTTAATATCTTCATGAAAACCATGAGTTGTGCGGGCTCCGCTTTTTCTGCTGTAATAATTCTGTTTTTTATCCTGATCCAGAGTAATCCGGGCGGCTTCCCGCTGTTTTTTTACCTTTCAGGATCGCTTTTAATAGGCCAGTTATTTGTACACCCTGTTAAATGGATGGTTAACCGGCCAAGGCCTTGTCTTGCTTTAACCGGGGCCAGGGTATTCCGGGCATTAAATAACAATAATTCATTCCCTTCTGGTCACACCTGCGCGGCAATCACTATGGCCTTTGTTTTAGCACAAACTTTTCCCCATGCAGCTTTACTGTTGTTTATCCTGGCCGTGATGGTAGGCATCAGCCGGATTTACCTTGGTGTTCATTATCCCACTGATGTTCTTGCCGGTGCAGCAATAGGCTATTTTTCCTTCACCATTGCACCTTATGTCTATATGCCGGTAATCGCCTTCATAAGCTCACAGAACCCGGTATAATTTAACGAAGTATATATGACATAAAAAGCCGGTTTTTAAAACCGGCTTTTTGTTTCATGCTGTCTGTAATAGTCTTGTTGTCTTTCTCATCTTTTTAACCGGGGTCAGGGACGATGCCCCTGAAAAAGCCCCGCAGAGTCTCTCTGTCGTTGCAAAACGGAGTTTTGCAACCAGTCTAATATTTATTTGTCCCAGTTATGGCTGGGCAGGTTTCCGTCTTTCTGGAACTGCTCGAATTTTTTGTCAAGGTCACTGATTGATTCAGTGATAACCTTTTTCAAAAGTTCCGCAAAATCCCCGGCCTTGCTGAAGCTGTCATCTGAACCTGTCTGCTTAAAGCTGTTTTTGTAGATCAGCTTGTTTTCAGGTATCTGCTTTATGGTCACATTCATGGCAATTCCGGGCCTGCCGTCCTTTTTAAAATCCGTAAAATCAACCACTATAGATATATCCGCTCTGGTCGGAGACTTTTTATCGACATTGGTAAAAAGATTTGAACCCTCGAGGTCCTTGATATAAATGTCAAGAATATCCTCTTTAAGTTTGACATTGCTGGATTCATATTTACCTGTAACAACCGCGTTTACCGGATACTTGCTTTTATTGTGTGATGCGGGATTATAAACATACGAATCCTTTACTGTAATCTGCGATGCACATCCTGCCGTTAGTATTACGAGTGCTGATACAGCAATAAAAACTTTACGCATTTCGTTCCTCCGGAAATTTATTTACACCGGCCTGACTGACGCCGGAGTTTATATCTGATATTATACAGATAACAGAGCCATTGTCAAGCGAAAAGAGGTGTATTCACCGCTGCCTTGCTCAGAGCATTTTAATTATATCTGAGATATACGGCATCAGCTGTTTCTTTCTCGACAGTACATCTTTCAGAAAGTAGATACCATCAGCCTGTTTGGGGTATTCAATTCTCCCGGAAAAGTCCTCACTCCCCCTGACAAAAAAGTAGCTGCTGAGCCTGTTAAGGTCGGTCACCAGGAGTGAACTGAAAAGCATACCGTGCTGGTGAGCCAGTTCTTCAAGATGCCTGAGAATTTCTTCCGACCTGTTCATGATTTCATCCGGGTCATTTACCTCGACCTGGCTTACACAGAATTTACAGCCCGCTTCGTTGTACTCCTTCATGTCCATGGACACAATCTCCTCAACGGGCTTGCTGCTGATAACGGAAGCCGCAGCAACCATGTCTGCCCCGAACTGTTCAACCGTGAGGCCCGTAATATGCGAAAGGTACTCAGCGGTGTCAATGTCAGACTGGGTCGTTGTTGCAGACCGGAGTATGAGTGTATCCGAAAGTATGCCGGCAAGCAATATCGCCGCGATCTCCTTGCGTACCGGAATCCTGTGGTCCCTGTACAGCCCCGCGATAATTGTCGAGGTGGAACCCACAGGCCTGTTTATAAAAGTGATCGGGTACGTCGTGGCCGGGTTACCCAGCCTGTGGTGATCTATAATTTCCAGTATCTTTACATGCTTTGCACCCTCAACCGCCTGTGTAAGTTCATTATGGTCAACAAGGATGAGGCCTGTATTGGGTTCCTTCATCAGGTCCCCATGAGTCAATACGCCTGCAACATTCATCCGGTCATCAACAACAGGGAGCGACTTTGACACCGAATCGGAAAACTTGCCGCTTATGTTTTTTATGTAGTCATCAGCATTAAGGGGTTTCAGAGTGGTGTCACCGGCATAACGCACAGGGGTGGAATGGAGCGCCAGCCATGAAGCGCTTGCAGTATGGAATGGCGTCATGAGAACAGTAACGTTATTATCCTCCGCAAGCCTCTTTATCTCTTTTGTTATGATTGTACCAGCGGCAACTACAAGCAGCCTTATTTTTTTCTTAATTACATATTCCTGGATATCGAGCCTGTCACCCACAATCACTATCGAGTTGTCTGCCGGCATGATGTCGATGAACCCGCTTAAGGTTTCCACTTCAGACGCAGCAGCGATTACCTGCGCGCTGAAGAGTTCGTTCATGTTCCTCTCGACCACTGGTTCTGCCCGCAGCGTCCTGATAAGGTGTGCGGCAGAGGTGGAGATAATGCTGTTTTTCTGCGGATCTATTTTTTTCAGCAGGTTCTGGGCAAAAGCGTTAAAATGAAGGGAGGAAAGATACTTGTTGTTTTCATCAACAACAGGCAGCATCCTGAACCTGTTGCTGGTCAGCACCTGCATGGCTTCCCAGAGCGGGGTGTCATGCGATATAGTTACAGGCTCACCGCTCATGTGGTTTTTCACCCTGGGAATTATATCACTTAAAAACTCCGGGTGCGGGATGCCGAACCTGTCCAGGATATACGCTGTCTGAATATTTATTTTTCCCGCACGCGCAGGCACGATGTTCGTCTCACCTGCTGCCTTTTTCAGCTCTGCATATGCTATGGCAGATACTATGGAATCCATATCAGGATTCTTGTGCCCTATCACATATATTTTTTTCATCAACCCTCCGTCGTACCCGGCCAGATGCTCTCACCCCTAAACCATACTGAGATTAAGCTATTACCGCAACAATGTTTATTAAAATTACTGATTTAAAAAACTGTTTTTTACACTTTTTTTGAAATATCCCGGGTATGGCAGTAATATAAGATAACAGACCTGATGCAATCCGTAAAACAGCTGCCTGCGTGATCAGGTTATTTAATAATATCCAGATGGATGCTCATGATGAAAGAAAATATCATAGACTTCATTACTATTACAGCAGGGGAATCGGACTGAATGCGCACATCACGTATACTATATATAATATTCGAAACAGTCACAATGCTCTTGATTATCCTGATAATGATTCTTGTGTACTACCATGTTAAAAATAATATCAGGAAGGAATTTATCAAGATCAGGACATACCAGATCAACCAGACATCCGAGCTTCTTGATACATTCCTTGAAAGAAAAACGAAAGCATTTAAACAGTTCTGTTCTATAAGCAACAAGCGGGAAGCTGCAACACTTCTGAATGATTTCGCAGATGTATATACACTGGACAGCAGACTTGCAGTTCGCCAGGTACTGGTTAAAGAACCGGGAAGCAGCCTGTCTCCTGGATATGATTACAGCGCTTCGCCTGCTGCAGCATTTTTCATGAGTATCAACTCTGCAGGTATCAGCCACTCGGGGATGTTTAAATCAGCAGAAAACGGCAGCATAAGCCTCTACATCGCATCAAAGCAGGGAAGCAGTATTCTTGCAGGCCGCGTTCCGCTTACGACACTTTCACTGGATTTTGCAATCTCCGCAGGATACCGGGACGATATTGTACTCTTTGCATCAAGCGAGGGTGAAGTTCTTGCTTCGTCAAAAGATTCCCTGAAAATACCCGTTCTTCCGGATGAAACGGAAAAAACAATCACTCTTGACAGGGAGTATCTGATAACAAAAAAATTCAACAGTTCAATCGACGGAATGATAGTCCTGCTTACTCCTGTATCAGCAGTATACAAAGCTGTTGAGGTGACTAAAAAGTATATTGCATATTTCATTTTTTTCCTTTTTGTGTTCTTTATACTCCGCCTGTTACTCATGTTTGTGATATTGATCCTGCCGCTTGAAAGGTTCATCCATATGCTCACTGACTGGGGAATTGAAAATAAGCCGGAAATGCATAGCAGTATTTTTTTCCGGATAAAGGAATTTGATACGCTCTATAAAACTTTCTTTGAAAAAACACGCCTGATACATAATTCGATTACAGAACTTAAAGAGAACGAAACAGAACTTAAAAACATGAGACAATACCTGAAGAGCATTATAGACTCCATGCCTTCAATTATCATTGCTGTAGACATGAACGCACGCGTGACAGAATGGAACAGGGCCGCGGAGCAATTCACCGGTATAGCCGTCGAACATGCAGAGGGCAGACCAATATGGCACATGATCCCTGAACTTGGGAAATACAGTGATGCATTTTACGAAGCCCTTTCCCTCAACGAACTGCGCGAATTCAAAAAGCAGGTCTTCACTAAAAAAGATAAAGTATATATGGACATAACAATCTTTCCGGTTACAGGCCTTGAATCAGTGGCAGCTGCAATCAGAATTGATGACATCACCATGTTTGAAAAAGCGGAGAAAAAACTGAGACAGGCCCAGAAGATGGAGATTGTAAGCACACTTTCGACCGGGATTGCTCATGACTTCAACAATGTGCTTGGCGGCATAATTGGGGCTGCATCCATAATGAAAAAAAAGGTAACCGGCAACGCCGGTATGGATGAACTTATGGAAAGTATTACAAGATACCTTGAGATCATTGAAACATCGGCTAACCGTGCAACAGGCATTATAACAAGGCTCCTCGCGCTCACAATGCGGCAGGAGGTTGAGTTCCGCATTACAGATCTTAACGCCATTGCCTCCAATGTTGAAAATATATGCAGGAGCAGCCTTGATAAGTCTGTCGTTATTAATGGCCTACTGACCGATAGTCACCCGATCGTTAATGCAGACCGGAACCAGATAGAACAGGTAATGCTGACCCTGTGTATCAACGCGGCGCACTCAATGACAATTATGCGGCCCGATGATCAGCAGCAGGGAGGAAGACTGACAATTTCAGTTACTGACAGGATAAACGGAGCAGAACTCTCTTCAGTATACGTTGAGGCAAATCCCGGAATTGATTACAGGTCATTTTCTGTTACTGATGAAGGTGTCGGTATAGAAACATCCAGGCTCCGTAAAATTTTTGAACCGTTCTATTCAACAAAGTCAGATATATCCGGTTCAGGACTGGGCCTGTCAATGGCATATAACATCATCAGGCTGCACGGGGGGTTCATCACAGTTAATTCAAAGCCCGGCCAGGGATCGGAATTCACAGTTTATCTGCCTGCAGTAGAAGTTGAAGATTCAGCCCGGGTTGAGGTGCCCTTACAGGCATCATACGCGGGTGAAGGCACTATTCTTGTCATTGACGACGAACCTGTCATAAGGGAACTCGCTGCCGAAATTCTTGCGGACTGCGGTTACAGTGTTATTACTGCATCTGAGGGTTCCGAGGCTGTTGCAATATTCAGGGAGAAAGGTGTATCGATAACACTTGTCCTGCTTGACCTTACGATGCCTGGAATGTCCGGCATAGAAACATTCGCTGAACTGCAGAAAATCGATCCGCAGGTGAAGGTGCTGATGTCTTCAGGTTTTGTGCATGACGAGAGGATAGGAAAGGCCGCGTCATCGGGAGCCGCGGGTTTTATCCACAAGCCGTATACAATGGATAAACTTTCAGAAACAGTTTACAGGATACTAAGCATGAAAGACCGGGAAAGATAAGGCAACATAATATTTTATAATCAGAATAATGCTCCGTCATTGCGAACGAAGTGAAGCAATCTGTTTAAGTAAATCACATATATTCTCATTGAAACCAATTGACTTCTGAAACAGATTGCCACGGCATTCCATGCCTCGCAATGACAGCGGCTAACTAAAAATATAAAACAAAACTCATTTCCCCAGCACGTACTTGTTGATAAGAAAATCAGTCTGCATGGGATTAAGGTCATACTTTTTGCTTACATCGTCGATGAGTGAGCTCCTGTCAATTTCAGGATTTTCCTTCAGCTGCTCCGACATGTATTTTACTGCATTTTTCAATGATTCGTCCATGTTTCCCCCTTTTTCTCCGCTACAGCGCCCTCATATGTTCAGGCTTGAGAATACTTTCATCTTTTGTTGATATAACCTGGTCAATGAGCTTAAGCACTGCACTCTGCTCTTCAGGCAGGTTTGCCCTGATAGGCAGATAGTTTGATGCGTGGTTTGAGGTGAAATAGCACTTTCTCTTCACGCTCATATTTTTAATAATAGTTCTGAGCTCACCAAGCAGTCCGAACTTGTCTGGAAGCACAAATTTTCCTGACTTGTACTCCTGGAAGAGCAGGGTGTTGGGCAGTATCATGACAGTGAGCGCAGAGGCGTAGTCCGGGGACATCTCGCCAAGAAGCTTTCCGGTATCGCGCGCGTGGTCTGCTGAAAGTTCGGTGCCGCCAATACCAAGAAGCACGGTCTGTGAGAGTTTGATCCCCGCATCAATGACTTTTGCCGATGCCTCTTTCATGTGTTTGGGGAAAGCGCCCTTCCTTATGCGCCGCAGAACCTCTTCGTTGCCGCTCTCAATCCCCTGGTATATAACGCCAAGCCCCGCCTCCCTGATGGCGCGCAGTTCCTCGGGAGTTTTGCGTAAAATGGCCTTTGCGTTGCCGTACATGTTTATGTTTTCCATGTGCGGATTCTTCTGTTTTATATAATGCATGATGCGCAGTATATCATCGGTCGGGAGGATCAGCACATCGCCGTCTGCAAGGAATGCCCGTTTAAAACTGTGCCTGTATGAAGAAGCCTCGTCAATATCCTTCCTGACGGTCTCCCAGTCCTTTATCCTGAACCTCTCATCAAGATCCTTGTATGTACCGCAGAATGTGCACATGTTGTGCGAACACCCCACTGTTGCCTGAATAATCATGCTGTACGCCTCGGATGGCGGACGTATCACATGCCCTACGTAATCCATTTATGTAACCTCATTGTATAAATTTTCTTTAAATGATTACCGGCTGTTAAAACACTTTTTCCCTGACATAACCGGTAACCGATAAGAAACCAGTCACCGGCAAGTGTTACAGCATCCTATAAAAAACGGCCCCCTTTGTTCAACTATTATTTAGGGGGTAATGCGGGTCCCGGTTCAGGACTCGAATGCAGTGCCGAATTCATAGTCCCGCTTTATGTATTTCATTATGATTGCAGTCTCGACATTGAGGATACCCTCGATCCTGCTGAGACGGTTGTATACCAGGTCATGGAGCTCGTCAAGGGACTTCACAATAAACTCGGCGTTAATATTTGTCTCACCTGTAGTCATGACAATGTACCAGAGTTCCCGGATCTTCTCAAGCTCACGGAGCACGGAATCGATCATCTTCATGTCGACGTTGATGTAAAGGTCCCCTGCGATCTCAAAGCCGGTCCTGAATGGATTTGCAACAGCAACAATCTGTATGTACTGTTCATCTATCAGCCTCTTTATGCGGCCGCGCACTGTTGCCTCGGAGATATTAAGCTCCCTGGCAATATCCGTGTTGCTGGCGCGGCCGTCTTTCTGCAGAATGGATATAATCCGGGAATCCGTGGAATCGATCCCTTTCTTTTTTATATCCTTCTGCTCATTCTCAGGCATCTCTGCCTTGCCTGCAGTTCCCTGCACCTTCCTACTCATAGATGTTATTCTGCGCAGGGAATGTTCCGCTCTTCACTTCGCTGTCATAGCCTTCGAGAGCGGTTTTAACCAGATCATGAAGGTTAACATATTTTTTTACAAACTTGGGCTGGAATGTTTCATCTATTCCCAGCACGTCGTTTATTACCAGTACCTGCCCGTCACAGTAACGTCCCGCGCCGATACCTATAGTGGGGATGGTCAGTTTTTCAGTAATCTCCTGCGCAAGGGACTCGGGGACCTTTTCCAGAACCAGCGAACATGCACCCGCATCCTGAAGTATGAGTGCGTCCTCAATTATCCTCTTCCGCTTATCCTCCTCCCTCCCCTGGACAGAGTAGCCGCCGAACTTGTGCACGGACTGAGGTGTAAGGCCCAGGTGCCCCATAACCGGGATCGAAGCGGTAACCATGGCCTCTACCACAGCCCTGAACTCCCTGCCACCTTCAAGCTTAACAGCGTTCGCACCCGTCTTCTTCATCATATTCCCGGCGTTCCGGAGCGAATCCTCAACAGAAATGTGGTAGCTCATGAAGGGCATGTCTATAACAAGAAATTTTGATGGCGCGCCCCGGCGAACAACCTCTGTGTGATAGATCATCTGTTCCACTGTCACGGGTATTGTGTTATCGTAACCGGCAAATGTGTTGGCCACCGAATCTCCCACAAGAATAATATCCATTGGTGTCTGCTCAACTATCCGTGCAAAAGCATGATCATAACATGTGATCATTGATATTTTTGTTTTCTTTTCTTTACATGATTTAAAATCGTTCACAGTGAAAGATTTGTATCCTGCAGCATTCAAATAAGCGCTCATAAACATATACCTCCTGATTTAACGTCATGGTAACCAGATAAGCATCCCAGCAGAAAATGTCAAAAATTATTGCGAAAATAACAAAAAAAAATATAAAATTTGCGAATTTATTGATAAAAATCCATAATATATGCGAAATTCTACTAATTATTTATAAAACAGGCTCATCCTGCAAGTTTAATTTTTAAAGATATTTCTTGACATAAACTGTTCCGCTCCATTAAAACTATATCCGTATTAATAGCTGCCTGGATTCTGCTCCTTCAAAAATAAGCCATACTTGGTAAAGAAAATTCAGCCGGCATCACAAATAACATCAGCAATTGCACGGATATAACCGCTGAAACCCGGAAGGACAAAAATGAATATTGCATATGTATGTGACCAGTACTGGCCTGTGATCAGCGGTGTTTCAGTATCCAATGACATGTTCAAAAAACACCTTGAAAAGCTCGGCTGCAAAGTCTGGTTTTTTGTTCCAGACTATCCCGGTGCCGCAGAGCTGGACAAAACCATGGGCAACAGGGATGTATTCCGGTTCAAGTCCTACCCCCTCTTTTTCAACAGGGAGAACCGTCTGGTCTTTAAAATGGAAAAGAAAAATCTTTACAAAGCTCTCGATTCGATAAAGCCCGATATCATACACGCCCATTCGGAATTCGCGATTGCAGTGATGGCAAACAAATACGCCCGTAAAAATAATATACCATTTATATACACAACACATACCAACTGGGAGGAACTGGCAAGCCTCTATGTTCCCTTCCTCTCCAACCTCATAGGAAGGCTCTATGCCCGCCACAGACTCAGTAGAACCTGGAACAAAGCTGACCTTCTGATAGCGCCCACATCGCTCATGGAGGTGCTGCTACAGTATTACATGGTAAAGGTCCCGATAAAGGTGCTCCCCACCGGGGTTGACAAAAGCGACTTTGTTTCAAAAACCCTCAACAAAAAAAAGGCCCGTGCTATCATCATAAAGAGGCACCCTGAGCTTAAAAACAAGAAGATACTTTTCTTTGCCGGCAGGATAGGCATGGAGAAGAACATAGAGTTTATAATAAACTCACTTGCGCTGCTGCTGCCATCCATGCCCGACACGAGGCTTATAATTGCGGGTGATGGTCCGGCAAAAACGGATATCATGAAGTATACGGCAGATAAAGGCTTGAGCGACAAAGTGACCTTCACGGGATTTGTTGCGCGCAGCAGCCTGAAGGAATACTACTACGCGGCTGATGTTTTTGTATTCGCTTCAAAAGTTGAAAGCCAGGGGCTCGTTGCCCTTGAGGCAATGGCCTGCGGCACGCCTGTTGTTGCAATCGGCAAAATGGGTACACGCGAGGTTATGGGCGGTGACAACGGCGGTTTCATGGTTGATGATGACATTGACATGTTTACTGAAAAGGTAAGCCTTCTGCTTAGTGACAAAAAGCTTCACAGGATAAAAACCGCTGAAGCACTGCGCCACGTGGAGAAATGGACGATAGAGACAATGGCCGTTAAGCTGCTGAATATCTATAAAGTACTGAAGGTTAAGAAAAACGCCGGCAGGTAAATAGAGATATATACTCTCCTAGAAAAGTCCCCTCATAAGGACAGGTTTGAAACCCTTTGCGTTCAGTGATTTAAACATCCCAGAAAAGAATTCCAGGGAGCTTTCAAGTTCAAGGTCGCATTCATGCACAGCTACCCTGAGCCTTGTTTTGCGCGAAAGAAGCGAAACAAGATACATAAGCCGCGCGCCGGTCTTCAGAAAAACAAGTTCACTCCCCTTGATGCTCCCCAGGGATATTACGGGTGAAAAAAATGAATGCCCGCTGAAATCCATCGAGAAAAGTGATTCGACAAACACAGGGTTTAACCTTCTCAAAAATTTGCGGTTGTTTCTGCACGCGATCCAGCACGGGGGGCATATCCCGGTATCAGTACCTGTGAACGCGGTTACCTCTTGATACATTTCCCTGGTTTTATCGCGCAGTTTTTCAGTATCAAGAAGGTACTCTGCCTGGTATTTATGATAGAACGATATAAGCCTGCCAACGTTTTCCGGGCAACGGTGGGTCAGCCCGTGAAATACTATTTCAAGCGCCCCTTCTTCCATCTTCCTGCTCAGAAAACGTGCAAGAGGTGAACTGCTCTCAAGCTCTTCGTCAAAAACGAGGTGAACTGCAAGCGGAACCCTGTAGCGGTCAATCACAGTACGGATCTTCGCAACCGTAGCCTCGCCTCCGGAAACCTTTACGTCATGCAGCGATAACGCGTATCGCCTGCCTGGACCTGTTGACTCTGATGGCAGATACATTCTGAGCATTCCCCTGATAATTTTTTTACAGGATGACTTCACATATTATGATTTCAAGAAATTTATGTCGTGACTTGAAATTATTTACACTCTCCGCGAATACCCTATAAACATCGTTACTATTTGACAAAGATCAGATCTATTATTAAATATAATTATTCATAATCAATGAAAACCATAAAACTTTCGCTAAAACAAAGGAGGACTTAATGTCATACTTCACACTTGGCATAATTGCTGCTGTTTTCGTGTTTCTTATTGTACCCAACATCCGCATTGTTAACCAGAACACGGTGCTGGTTATCGAATTCCTGGGCAAATACAACAGGGTCATGAATGCGGGCCTTAATATTAAAATACCGGTACTGGAAAGCGTGCGCGAAAAGGTTTCACTGCGTCAGCAGAATTTCAGCATTGAAGGGAAGTACCCGTCAAAGGACAAGGTTATAGTCGATGTTAACACCAACCTGATCTACAGGGTAAATGACGCACCGGAAGGGATTAAAAAATATACCTATGCGCTTGAAAACAGGTCAGCATCAGTGGGCGCCATAATCGAAAACTCGCTAAGGACATATATTGCTAAAGAAACCCACGAAGGAATACTTGAGAAGAAAGAGGAACTGGCCCTTCACATACGTACCGACCTTGAAAAGCAGTACGAGGAATGGGGAATGCTGATCAGCAGCTTCCAGATAACAAATGTCAATTTTCCACTTACGATTACTGATGCCATGTCCGAAGTTGTTGCATCGCAGCAATTAAGAAAAGCAGCAGAAAACAAGGGTGAGGCAGTGAAGATCCAGGCAATCAAGGAGGCCGAGGCGGAAAGGGAACGCAAGAGGCTGCAGGGTGAAGGTATCGCGCTTGAGAGAGAGGCAATAGCCTGGGGACTACAGAAGTCTGTTGAGATTGTACAGAAAGCCACGGGTGGATCATCCCAGGAGATTCTGTCTATACTGACGCTGACACAGTATCTTGATACGCTGAAAGGAATAGGGATGTCTCCCAATTCAAAGGTGCTTTTTATCGACAGCAGCATCCAGAAAAACACGGATATGATGCAGCAGCTTATGGCTGTTTTCGACACACAGAATAAACAGTGAGACTCACTGTTTCATCATAAATTATGCTCAGAGCATTATAACAAATATAGAGTTTTTAAAAACTATCTCTATTAACGAAAACATGCTCTGAGCCATAAACCTACCGTTTAAACAGCCCGGTAACCGATCCGCTTCCTTTAACATGCCCCTTCATTGCTTTTTTCAGTTCCGCAGCCGAAAGGTTCCTGTCAGTAATCCTGGTATCCAGCGCGTATACTGTAAATACATAGTGATGTACCTTGCTTTTTGGCGGACACGGACCATTATACCCTGTTTCACCAAAATCATTCCTCCCCTGTATAATCCCGTCAGGCACACCGCTTTTGGGGAACCCCTTAGCAAGGTTTACGTATGCTCCCGGTATATTGTAAACAACCCAGTGGATGAATGTACCCCCGGGTGCGTCCGGGTCCTCGCAGATAAGGGCATAACTTTCGGCTTTACCCTGGTACTTCCAGTGAATCTCCGGTGAGAGGTCCCTGCCTTCACAGGAATACTCGGCGGCAAGATAATCATTGTTCTGGAACGAAGTAGAGGAAACAGTCATCGATGAGCTTTCGGGAAATCCTCCGCTGCCTATGGCTGCAGCAGCTGACATAAAACATGCAAAAATATTTTTTCGCATAACAGCCTCCCAAATCTGTAGTATGACAGATAAAATTAACAGAACATACCGGGAGAAATCAAGTAAAAAGGCTGGACCTTAAGTGTTCAGGACCTGAGCGTGGCAATCATCCGCAGAGGATTAAGTATTATCTCAAACGCGTCGAATACGGAGGCGCATATGATATCCGAATTCATAAGCGCGGCAGCCGAAGCACCTTCAGCCTGTATAAGGGCAATACCGACCGCAACCTCTTTCAGCATTAGTGAATCATTGCGTCCGTTACCAACCGCAATTACCTTATCCGGCCCAAGTAATGATATGTACCTGCCCTTCTGCAGGTCCTGGCTGCCGGGCTCAAGGATCATCAGCCTGCATGCTGCACCTTCAAGCTGTACCCTGGCCATACCGAATGTATCCGCTGTAATTACATGGACCTCAAGGCTGGCCGCAATCCTGTTGAGCATATCCCGTACACCGGGTATAAGCACCCCGTCAACAGCAAGTGTGCCGTTGTAGTCCAGCACAAGGTACTCTGCCCTGATATTTTTATGTCCGGGTATGCTGTATTCAATCATACAGCCGCTCTCAACATGCAGGTTGCTCCGGTCAGATATATAATCTTACACCAAGCCTTATGACAGGCCCTGACATGTCTATCTCAACATTATCCTTCTCCGGCTCCATGCCCCTGTAACCCAGGTCAAGAAGAAAGTCAACCGCCGATCCCCGCGGCAGCCTGTACGCCGCCGTGAAAATTACCTGCCACGCGAAACCGCTGAAAAAATCTGTACCATCCTCAACGTCTGAGCTATAATCCAAGATCATGAAGCTGTAGCCCAGACCCACGGTTATAAAAGGCTCAAAAAAAATCTTATCCCTGAGAAAAGGAAGCCTGACCTGCGCGTTGGCAAAAACCGGAAACGTGTACATGTTTGTCTCAGCCTTGAGAGACGCGTTTGTTCCACCCCCCGCTGTAACATCCCCAAGCTTGTTCTCCCAGCTAACCCAGAAAAAATCAGCTTCAAGACCGAAGACAAAATACGGGTCAAGATTATATACGTAATTAAAGCTCAGGTCAAGCCCGAACATTCCGGGATCTGACGCGTAGCCTGTACCGATTTTTCCTATGAACTCATTGTCTGATGGATTGACAAAAACATTCGTTTCGCGGACTACCACTGTCTTGTCATCCGCTACTGCCTGAGAATAAACTCCAGAGCATAACATAAAAATCATGCCCGTAATCATTGTCAGCCTTTTCATAATAACCCCCGTAAGTAACTATTTTCCAGTATATCACCCTTGAATCTGTACTGAATATTTTCCCGAAGTTCAGCGTAATAATAATACAAGACAGCGCCGGACTCAAATCAATTGGTAACCATAATATCAATTTTTTATGCAGATGAGATCAAAATACATCCATAAAAGCTTCACCGGGCTATATTGATAGAATAAGAATCTATTTTTTCTTTGGGCCTGTTTATTAATTGCCAAAAATAAAATATTGCATTCATCACTCAAAGACTGGATACAATTATGTCAGATAATAAACTCCATTCAAGCTTTTTTTCATATTTCCGTGCAGCATATAACTCCCGTGCCCCGGATAAACCTACTGCACCACCCTGAACTTTGCGATAACCTTGTCTATCTCTTTCATGAACTGGTAGAGGTCTATTGGCAGCCCTGAGGAGTAGCGCATCATAAAAATATATTTTTCATTTTTACCCAGCACAGTATCACCTGTACCTGCGTATTTTTCCGTATAATGCTTCCACGAATCAGCGGTAAAAACAAAAATCGAAAACATGACCGCATAGGGCGCGGCCACCTTCCTGGACTGCCAGTCCCGCGAACGTGTCGGCAGGCATACATGAAACACCCGCACCTTGAGGTCCGCGGAAATATACTCTTTCGAGTCTATGACCCTGTAGCTCTGCCAGTTCTCCGGAAAGGTTATCTCGAATCCGAACTCGCTGTTTTTATAATGAAGCATCTGCGCCTTGATGTCATCCTGTGAAGCGCAACCTGCTGTAAAAAATATACTGCATAGAATTAAAAGCAGCCGGAAACCGGTTAAACGCATAATAACCCCCGTAAGTTTGAACAATACACTGCTTTACTTATGATTGCAATAAAAAAACGCCTGATCTTTCATCAGGCGTTTTTTTATTCATGATCTCCGAAATTCTATTTAAAGTTGAACTTCTTCTCCCTGCCCTGCTCCCTGATCGTCTTGATCACTGCAGAGTCAAGGGTCTCATCATTGCTCATCTCCTTCTGCTTCCTGTCGATATATACCCTTCTCTCCTCGCTCAGCTTGAGTATGCGCTCCTGAATTTTTGCGCGTTTTCTGGACATCTTCTCAACGTATTCCTTTCTCTGCGAGTCGTTCATCCCCTTCATTTCAGCCGGAAGGTCATCATCCTTCATTGAAGGGAGGTTAACACTGCCGCCTTTAACTCCGTCAACAATGTCCCAGCCTGAACTGTTATATTTATCCGAAGCCTTAGAGATAGTTCTTTCGACCTTTGAACTGTAGGAGAGCTCCTCCGCATTGCTGTCCTGCTTCTCCTGTTCCTTTTTCTTTTCATGACCGGCAGGTCCGTAAGCCATGTACGTGGCGTTAAGGTCATCATTGAGCTGCGCCAGTTCCGCGTCCTGCGGCGCCTGGATCACCATTACTGCCGCGTTCTGGTCGATGGAAAAGTACCTGCCGCCGCCAAGATCAGCACCGTTCTTCCAGTACGACGCGATACCGGACTCTATGTCGCCGCAGTAGATCGTGTTCACGACAACTCCCCTCTCCTTTGCCCTCTTCACTGATTCAGAATACCTTGTGTTACCCTGGTCAAAAGGCTCGTTACCTGCAATGAATATCAGCTTGAGGCTCCCGCCGCTTTTATCCCACGCAAGATTCTTCAGGGCTGAATCAATTACCATGCCGCAGTACTCGTCACCACCGTTTGTAGTGAGCTCAAAGAGCCTTGCAGACACCTTGTCAAGGTCCCCTGTAAATGATGTTACCATTCTCATGTAGCCCTCACCCTCGGGCAGACCGCTGTTGCCGTACTCAAAGATTGCGACCTCAAGCCTGGGTGATACACCCTCTTTCTTTGCAAGCGCGAGTTCGTTTACAATCCTCCACAACTGCGATTTAGCCTGTGTGATCAGACCGTCCATGCTGCTGCTTGTATCAAGAAGTATGGCAAGCTGGATTTTAGGGCCTTTGTTGAGGTCCGGGCCAGGCTTCCCTGAAAGTGAAACTGCTGCAAGCAGTGCAATTAGAGTAATAAATATCCTGTTATTCATGGTGTTCCTCCTTAAATTTATCTCTTTGACAGGGGTGCCATGAATCCGGTTCTTACTTTTTTTGGATCGGGGAATTTTTATAAAAAAGAAACCATTCATGCCTCAACCGTCCGGGCTGCACGCCGTAATCCCCCGTAGGTTCGTAACGCGTTACGCACCTGCAAAAAATTCATGCTGCGATTGAACGGTTCAGGCCGGGACATATACCGGCAACAAAATATGTTTATGACACAAAAATCACCGAGTGTTGGAAGCATAAAAATTTAATCAATCCTCTTGACCCTTCCCACCTCGCCTGACTCAAGCTCTACCTTGATTCCGTGCGGGTGGTCGGCGGAATTGGTCAGTATCCTTTTCACCACACCCTCTGTGAGCTTCCCCGTGGCCTGGTCTTTCTTCAATACTACTGCGACCTTCATTCCCGGTTTAATGCTGCTGCGTTTTTTCCCGTCCATAATCCCCCTTACCTTGATGCCGCGTATTTTGTAAGTATCCGGTCAAGCTGGTTTGCGAAGGCCTGCCTCTCTTTAGGCGTGAACGCAGACGGTCCCCCTGTATCGATCCCGCTGTTTCGTAAATCCTCCATGAAGTTGCGCATCGTAAGCCTTTCACCTATGTTCTCCCGCGAAAAGACAGCTCCCCTTGAATCTATCACCATTGCGCCCTTCTCTATTACACGCGACGCAAGTGGGATATCCGCAGTTATCACAAGGTCACCGGGTGCTGCCATCTCTGCGATTTTATCATCGGCCTCGTCAGGTCCCGCGGGCACAACAATCATCGAGATAAGCTGTGACTGCGGAAACTTTAAGGAGACATTGGCAACGAGTATTACAGGAACATTTACACGTTCCGCCGCCCTGTAAAGGATCTCCCGTATAACAACTGGTATGGCGTCTGCATCTACATATATATTCATGGCTTTTCCGATTCCGGGGTCTTCTGAACTTTCCGGTTTAACCGGTAATTCATATTTTTTCGTGGATAGCTTGCGGGTTCAACAATAAAACAGGTATAACAATTATTTAATTCATACAACTGTCCGGGCTGCACGCCGTAATCCCCCGTAGCTGCGTAATGCATTACGCAGCTACGGGGGATTCATGTTTCGATTGAACAGTTCAGACCAACACAGGTAAAAATTTATAAATCTATTTCAGAAAAAAATATGCAGCAGCGCAGGCAATTATTACTGCAACAATCGCGATCGGTAATGCCATGGATTTTTTCCCGTAATTCGCGCTCTTCTTCTGCCAGGGTGGCGGCGCTACATTCACAGGCGCGTCCTTGTTTGCAACAGGTTTACCGCAGCTTGGGCAGGTCGCTGTGAATTCATGAACCATGGTTCCGCAGTGAACACATTTAACTTTAACAGTCATAATAATCCTCCGGATTTATTTACTCATCAGCAGGTATATAAAAACTATATATACACGTTCTAAAATAGGTTCTGACGCTATTTTTGTCAACAACTCCTGTATATTTAATTTGACATGGACCCCTGGTATCCAATATTTTCAACCTGACCGGTCAGCTTATGATAATAGATTCCCACACACATATATTTCCCCCGGAAATGATCAGCAGAAGGAATGATTTCCTTGATGATGCAGGATTCTCAGCTCTCTATGCGGATACTAAAAGCAGAATGGCAGATACCCGCGACCTTCTGCGCTACATGTATGAAAACTCAATAGACCACGCGGTTGCCATGGCATTCCCCTGGCACGACGCGAAGAACTGCTCCATGCACACCGAGTACATGGCTTCGGTGATGAAGCTGAACAGCGGCCGGGTGTCATGTTTCGGTATGGTGGCGGTTAATTCCGGCCGCGACCAGGTGAGTCAGCAGGTCCGGGAGATAAAGAGTGCGGGACTGGCAGGTATTGGTGAACTGGGTTTTTATGCAGGGGGCTTTACTACAGGCAACGCACAGTTCACGCGCCATGTACTTGAAGCGGCGGCAGCAGAATCACTGCCGGTGTGCCTGCACGTTAATGAACCTTTTGGCCACATGTACAATGGAAAGTATGCGCCGCGCCTTGATGAGCTGTATATGATACTTAAAGAATTCAGGGAGGTTAAGGTTATTCTTGCACACTGGGGCGGCGGACTCTTTCTGTACGAACTGATGCCCGAAGTTAAAGAGGCGCTGAAAAATGTGTACTACGATACCGCTGCAACACCCTACTTATACACAGCAGGAATTTATGATTCTGCCATTGCCGCAGCGGGTCCGGGTAAGATTATATTCGGCAGCGATTACCCGCTGCTTGGCATAAAGCGTTATGCTGATGCGCTGAATACACAGGATGCGGCTGTATTGGAGAGGATCATGTACAGCAACGCCGCTGCGATCCTGGGGCTCTGAGTGTTCGGGCTACTGCCACACGATTGATGTTGCCTTGAAGATCATGTAGACTTTACTTCCTGGATAGAGCTTCATCCTTGATGCAGAGGCCTTTGTAATGTAAGCGTTAAAAGTTTTACCGGACACTTCAGCTTCCACCCTTATTATTGCGCCGCTGTTTTCCGAAACCATGAGTTTTATTACACCCTCAAGACAGTTCCGCGCCGAACTCTCTGCTGGTTTTTTCTTTGACAGTATAATATCATTGGGATGAAGAACCGCAACTGTTTCTTCTGCATGCGGCCCGCTGCTGTATATCTTCACGCCGCCGGGAAGAGATGCATGCCACAGCATGTCTTTACCCCTGGTCCACGGCCCGTTTATGATATTTGAATTTCCTGATCCCAGTATTTTTCCGCCGCTAAGTTTAAGAATATTCTCTGTAACACTGGCCAGCCAGGTAAGGTCATGGCTTGATACAATAACCGTGGTGTTATGCCTGGACTTCATAGTCCTTATGGTTTCACTTATTATGCGTGAACTCTCTTCGTCAACATTGGCAACAGGTTCGTCAAGAAGCAGCACCTCGGGCTTAAGGATTATCCTCGCTGCAAGCGCGACCCTCTGAGCCTCGCCACCCGAAAGCTGGTGCCATTTACGGCCCATAAATTTAGCAGGGTCAAGGTTGACCGTTTTCAGTGCCGCGGCAACCCTTTCTTTCAGGTTTGTTGTTTCCCCCCTGGCCCTGAGGCCGTATACCACGTTATCATATACTTTTCGTTTCAGTAGAAAAGCATCCTGCTGCAGCATTGTTACCGAGTGATGACTTCTCCCTTTTGGTGAATAGACAAGGCTGCCTGATGCCGGCTCCTCAAGCTTCGCCAGTAACCGCATGAGTGTACTCTTGCCGCTGCCGTTAGGCCCCGCCAGACCCAGCGATGCACCTTTTTCGATCTTCAGCTCCGGAACGAGCAGTTTGAAATTACCATAACCGTGTTCAATGTTCTCAAGTTCGTAAATGTATTCATTCATAAATCGCTACGCCCTCTTCCTGAAAAAGATAAGAACCCAGTTCACCGTAAAACCGAGAAGAAGAAGAACTATACCCAGGGCAATGCCCATGGCAAATTCACCTTTACCAGTCTCCAGGGTGATCGCAGTGGTGATTGTCCTCGTGTGCCACTTTATGTTTCCGCCAACCATCATGGAAACGCCAACCTCGGATATGGCGCGGCCGTAAGCAGTAACTGACGCTGTCATAATCGCAAACCTTGCCTCGTACAGGGTACTTATAATTATCCTGTTCCTCCCTGCCCCCAGGGTAACCAGTGTGGGATTTAATCTCTCATCAAGCGATTCGATGCCTGTTGCCGTAAGCGATATAACAATCGGTATGATCAGGATAAACTGCCCCACCACAATCCCGGATACATTGAAGAGAAGCTCCATGTCGCCAAACGGCCCTTTTCGGGTTATGAATGCGTATACAAGAAGGCCCACTACAACCGTGGGCAAAGCCAGGAGGGTATCGACAAAAGCGCGGAGATGTTTTCTTCCGGGAAACTCGTAGTGCCCCATGAAAAAACCCAGCGGCAGGCCGACAAGCAGGCTGAATAAAATCGAAAGAGATGAGGCCCTGACTGTTGTGAATATTGCATCATAGGTCTCGTCGTGCCCCTGGAGCAGAAGCACAAAGGCGTTTTTAAATCCTTCGTATAAGTAGTCCATGATAGTACCGGCATTAAAATTTATTCAATTTATAACAGTTTATGAAAAGATTTGGGCTTTGTCATACCGGCTGAAGTGAAACGTAATGCCGGTATCTCAATGAATCATCAGTTAAGCAAGACACTTATGAGTTTCATTATGATTCCGGTATTTGGCCGGCGTTATGAGAACATCCTGTTCTCTGCCGGCAGGCAAACATCGTTTTGCACCGCGTTTGGATGTTGCACGCCCTGAACGCAGCGAGGAAGCACTCCTGGAGTGAAACCGGAATGACAGAGAAAGCCCTAATTCAATCGTTAAACGTTATAGTCATGTTACTGCAGTTCATTTTCCCGTCATCATCATGATTCTGACAAATGAGCCTGTACATTTCATACAGGCTCATTGTAGTATCAGAATCCGTATTCCACGGGACACTGTAAATAATTATTTCGCATTCGGCGTAAAAAGCTGTTTCCCTTCGAGTTTAAAATCAGCGATAAGCTTTTGTGTCTTTTTGGATTTAAGCCACTTGATGTATTTTTTTGCCAGGTCGTTTTTAGCCTTGTCGCATTTTTTAGGGTTAACTTCAATCGCGCTGTACTGGTTAAGAAGTGATTTGTCTCCCTCTACAAGAATAACAAGTCCAGGCTGGCCTTTGAGTGACGCTTCATATTTGATAAATGTTCCGCGGTCAGTGATGGTATAGCCGTTCTTCTCCATAGCAACCTTAATTGTTGCGAGCATTCCCTGGCCTGTTGACATATACCATGTCTCTTTCTCCGGAACTGCTTTTACTGTATCTTTCCACAACCTCTGCTCGAGCATGTGAGTTCCAGATTTATCTCCACGACTTGTAAAAACCGCTTTACTCTCCATGATGGCGTTCATTGCTTTTTTTACATTCTTGCCCTTGATCTTTGCAGGATCATCTTTTGGTCCGATTATGACAAAATCATTATACATGATCTGTGTCCTGTTCTTCCCGTAACCTTCATCCATGAACTTCTTCTCTGCTTCAGGGTCGTGAACCAGGAGAACATCTACGTTACAATCCCTGCCCATCTGAATGGCTTTTCCTGTTCCCACTGAAACCCAGCGCCATTCTATCCCGGTTTCCTTTTCAAAATATGGCTTCAGGTAGGCAAGCAGACCGGTATCATCTGTACTTGTTGTTGTTGCCATCATTAGGACTTTTCCATCAGCAGCCTTTGTTTCTTCAGCCTTCTTCTCAGCCGAGAGCATACCAGTGGCAAATGAGAATGAAATAATTAAAGCCAATGCAAGACTTTTAAATAACAGGTTCTTTTTCACGTACAGCCTCCAATATAATAGTTTAGTTTTCCCGCAGGAATGCTTTTTAAAGTCGCCATGGTAGAGCAAAAAGCATGCTGAAGGAATTTTTGTAATTTTTTAATATAATTTGTATGATTAATATAGCAATACAATAAAATTTTTCCACTTTTAAACAAAAAATTACTGTTTCAATGTTCACCGAGTATAAATTGACAAAATTTCCCGCTTAATACAGATTGTTTAAAAATAATCCGGAAGGTAAAAAAATGCTCAGAGCAATAATAGCAACATCAAAAGGCACCATAAGGCTTGACCTTTACGACGACAAGGCCCCTTTAACAGTGGCAAGTTTCGCAAACCTGGCAACCCGGGGATTCTACAACGGGCTCAAGTTTCACAGGGTAATTGCGGATTTCATGATCCAGGGTGGCTGCCCCCTGGGGACAGGAACAGGCGGTCCCGGGTATAAATTCGAGGACGAGTTCAAGCCCGAACTAAGGCACTCAAGGCCGGGTATTCTTTCAATGGCAAACGCAGGTCCGCGCACAAACGGCAGTCAGTTTTTCATTACTCACGTGGCAACGCCATGGCTTGACGGAAAGCACACAGTGTTCGGCACAATAGTTGATGAGACTGACCAGAAAATTGTAAACAGCATTGCCCAGGGGGACCAGATAGAATCTATAACGATTGAAGGTGACACTGCCGATCTTTTCACAGCGCAGGCTGACAGGATAAGCGAGTGGAACGCCGTGCTGGATAAGTAAAGGTAAAGTGCCGGGGGCGGATCACCCGCCCCTGTACTCTGCGATCAGGACAGCAAAATCATCATCTATCGAGGGGACTCCCCCTTTCAGGGCGATCCCTTCGTAAATCATGCTGCACATACCGTCCGCTGAAAGATTTATGTTATCCCGTATTATCTTGTGGAACCTGTTCTCACCGAAATCCCATGTATTATTACGCACCTCAATCACACCGTCAGTGTAAAGCAGCAGCTTATCTCCCTTTTCGAGTTTACTGGTATTCTCCTCATAATCAGACTCCGCATAATCAACTATGATCTTTCCGCCTGAATTGACAACCTCTATGTTTCCGTCTTTACGCGCGATAAGCATGGGCGGGTGCCCGGCATTGGCCGACGTTACAACACCGGTTTCAAGGTTAACGCAGCACATACATGCAGTAATAAAGTTATCTCCCATTTTTCCGTAAAGCATGTTACGCATCTCGACAAAAGCCTTGCCCGGGCTATTAATAAATTTTCCCCATGAATTAAGCGACATCTTGACCATTGACGAAATCATGGCAGAACCCGCCCCGTGTCCAGACACATCACAGATAAAAAGCCCCAGCTCGTTCATACCCTCCCTGTAATGTATGTCAATAAAATCGCCGCCTACCTTCATTACAGGCTCGTACCTGAACGCAATGTCAATCTGCGGCAGGTGGGGTATATGACTTGGGAGCAGCGCGGTCTGGATCTTCCTTGCAAGCTCGATATCCCTCTCCATTTCGGCCTTCTGTGACTCGATGATAGATGTTCTTTTGGCGACCATCTTTTCAAGATTATCTTTTATGTCCGAAAGGTCCTGGTATATTACCGAATTGGCAACTGCTATGGATGCGTATGAATTCAACTTTGTGATAAATTCGAATTCCCTGTCATTAATCCTTTTTAAATCCTTTTTCTGCGACATACAGAGGATGGCAATAAGCTCATTCCTGTGGCTCATTGGAACAATATATTCACTATCTGTTTTATCAAAAAGAGGGAGGAGCTGAAGATCTTCGGCATTCTGTTCCGTGGCCGATTCTATAAGGCTCTTTTCAATATAATCTTGTTTAAGCATTATACCCTGGAGTTCAGCTGTGATCTCCAGCAAGCACCCGGTAAAGTCTGTATAGCAGTTCATATAACCCCTGCGGCATAAGAGCTGCACCTTCTCAATATTAAGGGACTTTTTCAGCACTGATGTTAACTCAATTGCAAGCTCTTCAAGGCTCTTAAGCTGGGAGATGTCCCTGCTGAAATTATTTTCAATGTTGCCCAGGTTATAGCTGAGCCGGTTGAAGAGCAGGTTAATCAGGGGCTGTATGTGAATAAAATAAACATAGTTCAGCAGGAACCACGCAATAAAAATCAGGGAGAGCTTGAGTATGTTGATCGAAAAAAAATATTCCCGCATCACAACAAAGATAGCCATGTTCGGCAGCATAATTATGGAAGAAAGCATAAACCAGAAAACCGAGATATGCAGGATGCTGCTTATCTCCATCACCCTATGGCGCAGTATACCGTACGTGAGTATCCCGAGGGGAATAAAAGTAAAATTTCCCAGGCTGTAAAAATCTATCCCATGCATCGCAGGAAGGTTTGTAAATGAAAGTATGGCTGACAGGAAATAAGCCAGGAAGAGATAACTGATCTTTAATCTTATGACGCTGTTTTTCTCTTTCCGGTATTTATTTGCAAAAAGCCACATTATATATAGAGTGGCAATCAATCCGTAAATATAAAAAACTGCAAACGCCGGACCGCCCCTTGCTATACGTCCCCAGTCATAGTTATAAAACGCGTAGAAGTAGCAGTCAGTATGCACTGTCGCAGAGATGGCAATTCCTGTTAAAAAAAACACTGTGGCAATATATTTGTTCTTCTGATCGGTTACTGCCTGAAAAAAGAGAACTGAAAGGGCGGGCATAAGCACATAAAAGGTATGGACTGTTCTTTCAATACTCATCAGTATTTTTTCGTCAGTCATGAGATAATGAAATACAAAAGCTGATGAAGGGAGAGTCCAGCTTATACAGATCAGGGCAAAAAGCATATTTTCATACTTGAGCCTGCCCCGGACAAGTGCCATTGCTGCCAGCGAGTAAGCTGTAAGCAGTGAGAGTATCGGCGGTATGATATATGGCGAGAATATTTTCATAAACATTACACCTGTTTAATTAAATCTAAAAATCTCCCGGAGTCAAGAAAATATCTCAAATAGTACAGTTAAGGATTATTCCCGCTGGACAGGGAGCAATCCTTAACAAAAAAAGTTTATGAATTGAACAGCCCGGGAAAAGGATTATAACTGATCCCTTTATCGTAGGTATCGCAGCTGTCCTTTTTCTTGATCCTGCCAACTATCATATATGTGAACGGTGTGGCCATGGCCTCATAGCTCACCTTCCATACATACTGGGTTAACGTCATTGAAATAAATATTTCCACCGGGAACACGCCCCAGAACGCGATCATCATGAATATGCCAGTATCAAAGGCCTGACCTACCAGTGTGGAACCGATTGTACGAGTCCAGAGGTACTTCCCGTTTGTGACTATCTTGAGCCTGGAGAGGATCATAGAGTTTGAAAACTCGCCGCAGAGATACGCCGCGAGCGACGCCGCAACGATGCGCGGTGTAAAGCCCAGTACTGTTTTGTACGCGGCTGCATCTGTCCAGAAGCCGGGTGCAGGGAGCTGGATAACTGACATAAACACAATTGCCATGATGAAGTTGGCGCCGAAGCCCAGCCATATCGTTATCCTGGACTTCCTGTAGCCGTAAACCTCTGTGAGTATATCACCGAAAATGTAGGTTATGGGAAATAAAAAAAGGTCTGCCGTGATTGTAAGTCCGAATACCTGTACAAGGCGGCCGGCCACGATGTTGGTTATTAACAGGCAGGTTACAAAGAGACTGGTTATTACAAGAAATGTTGCAGATACCTGCATTGAAGTTTTGTTGTTCACTGAATTGCTCCTGTTTTTTAAGGCTGGTTTCCAGAGACAGCCGTTATTATGGGGGTTTCCCGGAATGTCATTCCCGTGAAGACGGGAATCCATGTTGTTGAATAATTATCAACAGGCAGATTCCAGTATTTATGACAGGAATAACATTATTAAATGGGGATGTTTACATCGGTGTGTTATCTGGCAAGTAAAATTTATCAGGCAACTGCGGCAAATCTTAAACTTTACCGCAATCAGGAATCATTCCGGAGCGGGCGGAGTCTCCTCCATCCTCTTTTTCAGCTTTATCCTGCCGTGCATATCGTACTCATCCAGCAGCTTGTAGATCTCCCAGAACGAATAAAATAATGAAAGCAGTATCGGTCCTATGATCACACCAGGAAGGCTGAATGCCTGGATGCTTGCCAGCAGCAGAAAGAAAAAAATCAGCGGGTGAAAATCGAGCTTGTCACCCAGGACCTTCGGTTTCACCAGGTTTTCCAGCAGCATGTACCACGAGAAGCACCAGACCGCTGTGAATATAGCCATCCTGTATTGCCCTATACACGCAAGAAAAACCGCAGCAGGAATCCATATAAAGGTTGTACCAATTACCGGGATAAGCGACAGTATTGCAGCAAGGGAACCCCAGAGGAGAGGCATCTTTACCCCGGCGATGTACAGCCCCAGCCCCACCATAAACCCCTGGAGGCACATAATCATCAGGTTGCCCATCATCAGTATATATATAACCTTCTTCAGTCTCACCACTACATCCCGTTCAAGATCATCGGGCAGAGGGATTATCCTGTAAAGCGACTTGTCTATAATATGGCCATCCTTAAAAAGAAAAAACAGGATAAGCAGCATAAGCAGAAACTTGATCGCAAGTGCAATAGGAAATGAAATAATAGATGTTATGCTTGAAAAAACAGACATCGTTGTATTTTGTATGAATGATGTAATCTTCGCGGCAAGTTCACCCTGCTGTATGTTAAAGAGCACCATCAGGTCACTGACAATTTTATTCTGGTTGATCTGCCTGATAAAATCGTGGCTTAAATCAAAGTGTATCTGCGCGTAAAGTTCATATGCCTGGTCTCCAAGTATAACAAGCAGGTACATCATGGGAATAATTACAATACAAAGAAGAAAAAGAATCACTATGGTCGCACTCAGGATCCGGATCTTGACAAGCGACAGCACCCTGTCATGCATGGGTTTGAGCACCACAAAAAAAATCATGGAGTACAGGAAAAGCCACAGGTAGCCCCTGAATATAAAAAGCAGGAAACCTATTATTACCGCGAATATGGCAAGAAAAACAAATTTCATTGTCCTGTTCTGGTTTAACAGTTCATAGGATGCATTATCGCTCATTGAAATTTTACCGGGTAAGATTTATTTAAACAAGGGTGCTGTCCGGGAGCAGACAGTACACCCTTATTTATGTAATGACCTGCAAACGCATTAAAGCGTAAGCCTTAAGTTTTCACTCTTTAGTAAGATAGTGAGATAGATCAGCCGCCAATTTTGAAATTGCGTGATCAAGATATGACTCATCGGAAACCCGTCTCTTCAGTTCCCTGATTTTATCCGGATCTCCGGTATTGCTGCTCTTCCTTATCTCACGATCTTCCGTTTTCATGAGATTGTTCATACAAAACCTCCACGGTCCCCGTTCCTCCCTGAACAGGTTTTTTGTGACCTGAGTAAGTAATCGTCACTTATTTTAATTTAATAAATAACTTTTCACATTTCAAAATTAATTCACGCTTTATTCAGGGATATAAACAGCCGTTTGTTGCACTATTTTTATGCCTTAACCGCAAGAGTCCTGCCCGGTTCAAAAACGAATGATTATTGCCCCAAAAACTAAAACTCTCCATCAATCACCCGCCTTACTATTTCCAGGAGGGAATTCAGGGTATAAGGTTTCGGAAGAAAATTATAGTGCTTCTCCTGTATAAGCCTGAACTGGAACTTCTGTTCGGCATAACCGCTGCTGAGAATTATTTTTAATCCGGGCTTGCTCTCCAGAAGGCTGTCTGCAAGGTGAATACCCCTGCCGTCAGGAAGTACAATATCGCTGAGCAGCAGGTCAAACCTTCCGCTCTCCTTTTCAAAAAGCTGCATGGCACTCTTTATGTCCTGCGCCTGGAATACATTATAGCCGAAACCTGTAAGCGCATTCTTAACAAATTTACGGACATCCTCCTGGTCCTCTACAAGCAGGATCCTCTCGCCCGACCCGCGCTGCAGAACCGGATTCTCCGGCTGCCTGGACATGGTCCTGGCATCGTTAGCTGCTGAATTTGTTCCGGGCAGGTATATTCTGAAACAGGAGCCGCGGCCGGTTTCACTTTCCACGTGAACCCATCCCTCATGCTGCCTGACTATGCCGTAAACAACTGCAAGACCCAGGCCGGTCCCCTTGTTCGACTCCTTGGTTGTAAAAAACGGTTCAAAAATATTTTTCTGGAGTTCTGCGCTCATCCCGCACCCGGTATCTTCAATCCTCAGCTGAACAAACCTCCCCGGTTTAGCTTCAGCTCCGGTAGATATATTTTTTTCAACGGTGCTGCTGCATGTTGCTATTTTCAGTCTTCCGCCGTCAGGCATTGCATCGCGGGCATTAACAACAAGGTTAAGAATTATCTGCTCTACCTGGCTTTTATCAGCTCTGATTACCAGATCATCCGGATCAAGCTCAACCAGGAGCTCAATGTCCTCGCCGATAAGACGCTTCAGGATTTTTTCCATATCGAGAATAATACTGTTGAGATCAAGCGCTGTGGTTTCAATTATCTGTTTTCTGCTGAAGGCCAGCAGCTGCCTTGTGAGTGATGCGGATTTCTCTGCCGCGTCTGCAATCTCCCGAACTATTGAATATTTAGGATCATCCCTGTCTATGCCCAGCAGCAGAAGGTCTGTGTTACCGAATATTGATGTAAGCATGTTGTTAAAATCGTGGGCGATCCCTCCGGCGAGCGTTCCTATGGCCTCCATCTTCTGCGAGTGGAGCAGCTGCGCCTGTATCTTATCCTTCTCTTTCTCGGCTATTTTCTTATCTGTGATATTAGTAATAACCGCGAAACTGGCCATAAAGCTGCCCTCTGAATCAAAAACAGATTTTGGAGAAACAATAGTCGAAATTTTCCCTGCATCCCTTGTCAGCCATTCCAGTTCGTAAATGCTGTTTTCTCCGATCATACGTTTTGAGTATACTTTTTCAAAATGTTTCCTGTTCTCATTGTCCAGGAGATCGATAAGGCGTTTACCCAGCAGTTCACTTTCATCGTACCCGAGCATCCTGCACAGTGACTTGTTCAGGTATGTAAAAAATCCTTCTCTATCTACAACGCAGAGACCGTCATTCATTGTTTCAACAAGAATACGGTATCGTTCCTCGCTTTCACGCAGCGTGTTTTCCGCATCCTTGAGGTTTGTTATATCGGTTATGATAGTAGCAAAGAAAATCGGGGTGCCGTTTTTTTCCCTGAGAAGAAATATACTCTGTATTGCTATAAATTTTTCACCATGGTTGTTGGAGAAACGGACCTCCTCTACCCACTGTCCCGATTTAAGCACCTCGGGTACTATTTCGCTGATAAGTCTTGACCGTTCAGACTCGGGATAATAATCGACAGCCTTTCTCCCGGGAGCATCCTGATCAACCCCTGCATCTATCATCCTGCCCATGGCTGTATTCATATAGGTAACATTACCCTTCATATCTGCAATTGCCATGCCCTGTACCGAAGAGTCCGCCATCTGCCTGAAGATCGAGAGCATACTGCTCTCCGCTGCCAGCTTGCTGTTAATCAGGTCTAACTCGGTATATGCACTGTGGAGCTCCTCATTCATTGATTCCATCTCTTCGAACTGGCTCTGCATCTCTTCATACTGCTGCTGTATTTCACTCTCGGCAGACAGGGTCCGTTCAAAGAGAATGGCGTTATCAAGAGAGATAGCAGCCTGGGCTGAGAGCAGTTTGACCAGTTCCATACGTTCAGTGCTGAAAACGTCTGTTGCAAGGCTGTTTTCAAGATAAATAATACCCTTCAGTTTCTGCTGATTTACAAGGGGCTGGCATAAAACAGATTTTACACCACAGCTCCGGAAGTATTCATCCATGCTGAAAGTTTTATCGGATACAGCGTTGGCGAGCACTACGGATTCACCGGTCCTGGCTGTGAAATTTATTACAGAATGGGGGAGTCCGCTGTATTCTGAAAGTATGACAGGTTTTTTAATCACTGCCATCGAGCTATCTGCGAGGCCTTCAGCTGCTGCATAAATTTCATCGTTGCGGCTGACAAGGAGCACGCCGCGGGAAGCCCCGGCATTCTTGATTATCAGTTTCATCACATGATCTATAAAACTGTCGAGGACAATCTCACCCGAAATTGACTTGAGGGCTTCAACAACAGTATAAAAATCGAGTGCCGGGTTGGACACAGCCGTTGGTTCATGGAATGTATCCGTAATGCCGTCTTTATTCTCAGTATTTTTACCGGTAATCCCGCTGCGGGATAAAAGCCCGGGATACATTTGCTCCATATCGTCTGCCTTGGAAAGTGCACCCCACTTTAGGAACAGGTCGCGTGCTTCAGCTGCATAGGCTGAAGCTGTTCTTCCATACCCCAGTGATAAATAAAACCTTGCTGCGGATTCACTTGCCACAGCCGATTCCTGAATATAGCCGTTTTCAAGAGCTCTGTCCGCAGCACGGTCATACAGCCGCATTGCTTCACTGTGAGCGCCTGTAACGCGGAACAGTTCGGCCTGAACAAGATCGATTTTATGACTGTGATTCATTGGTGCATGGGCTGCCCACCTGCGCAGCTGCTTCATATTAGACCTGGCACTCTTCATCAGCTTCTTTTTTACAGCCGGAGACGCAGAATCATATAACGCAAGCCGGGCAAGTGAATCATAAAAACATAAAACAGGTATAAAGCCTAGTCCCATCAATGCATCAATGTTGGACCCGGCTTTTTCTGCAAATGTTACGGATTCCCCGTACCTGCCGAACAGGAAGGCGTTTATCGTTTTCATGATAAACAGGATTGCGATTGCCGACTTGTCACCGGCCTGTTCATGCACCAGCAGCATTTTACTCTCGCTGTAGGCTTCTCCTTCAAGCTGAACAGGATCGGCTGATTTTTCCCTGAGGTTTATCAGGGCCTGCCTTTCAATCCTCAGGTAGTTCAGGTTGGTCTCCTGCCTGAATCTCTTAATTATATTGTCATAAGACAGCATTTCGGTAATGACTTCACCCAAATTGTAACCGCAGAGGTATTTATGAACACAGTAAAGATGTGCCGATGAAGTTGCGTCTTCAATGTCCCCCATCTCCATTCCCAGGGTGTAGGCATGCTGAATATGTTCAATGGTATCCCGCAGGTGATTCTTCCAGTGCCATATCATACAGTAAATCAGGTGTATGGTCCGGGGTTTATATTTTTCACCTTCAGGACGATCCGAAAGTTTAAGGGCAAGGGTGCCATATTTGAATCCCGCATCGATATCCCCGAGAGCAGCACATAGTATCATTCCGTATGCGGCGAAACTGTATGCGGTCTCCGGCGCATTCCCGTATTTTACGGATAGTTCAACGGTGCTGAAAACAATCAGCGGAACAAGCCTGGGCCGTGTCTTGTATGCATTAATCCCCATGGTGTTGGATATTTTCATCACCGCCCTTGTTTCAGGGATTGTCATTTCCTTCATTAAAAGGAGTTCGCTATATATTTTTCTCTTCAGAAGCATCCTGGTCTTTACAAGGCCTTTGATAACATGCAATTTTGACGGATTCTCAGGGAGCGGATTCTTGAGCTGGCGCAAAACACTGAGACCCTCTTCAATTCCCCTTTGCATCCTGTTCAGGGCATAGTGAGCCTGGATCACAAGTTCGTATACAGGAATTTTATCCATGAAAAGTATTATCTTTGCCAGAGCAGTTTCGGTCATCTTTTTCATGAATGCAAAATCGCCGGAGAGGAATGACGCTTCTGCCGCAGTAGTATAAAGCAGCAGCGCAAAATCGTAATCCTCTTCCCAGCAGTCAGAAACAGTAACACTAACAGCTGTTTTAACATATACAAGTGCAGATTCGTATGCAGCGCGGGAGAGAGCTTTTTTTGACGCGGAGATGTTCAGCGCGGCTATAGACCGTCTCTCGCTTTCTGATGTAACAGCTGAAAGTCCGGCCTGGAAGTGATTCACTATAACGTCGGTCAGATCGTCGGCTTTATCATGCGATGCGTTTTTCAGTATCACCTTGCCCGCTTTTAAATGTATCGCTGACTTTTCATCATCCGGGATTGCCGAATAAAAAGCCTCGCGGATTCTGTCATGGGCAAAGTAATAACCGTTTTCATGAAATACTATTATACCCTGGTCAACACCATGCCTGACTGCACTGAAAACTTCATCAACATGAACGCTCCCGACTTCACCGGCCGTATCTATATCAAAAATCAAACCCAGGCATGAACATATCCCCAGTATTTTTTTTACTGCATCCGGCAGCTGTGCAATCCTTTCCGCGAAGAGGCCTATCACGGTATCGGGAATCCTGGCCTCATTTATTTTACCGGGATCAAAATGCCACCCGGTATTCACCTTGAAATAAAGCGCGCCGGATTCATGCAGCGATTTAATTATTTGTGTGATATATAAAGGGTTGCCGCAGGTCTTTTTATGAACAAGGCCAGAGGCCAGTGCTGCATCATTTTCATCCAGCAATACAATGCGTTTAATATATGTTTTTGTATTTTCATAGGTCAGTGGTCCAATCCCTATTTCTATTACAGGAACACCTTTCTGCTTAAGCAAGCCGGGAAGTTCATGCGTACATAATATGCCGTCCTTCACATCCGCGCGGTATGATAATATGATCATTAACCGGCTTATATCTCTATTTATAATAATGTTTTTCAGTAAGGTTGATGATGCTGAATCCATCCACTGTATGTCATCAATAGCGAGCACAAGACCATTGTCTAATGAAGCCAGTGCCCTGATGAGTTTCATGAATGTATAGACCAGCCTGTTCTGTGATGCTTCAGCTGACAGCTCGGGAACTGCAGACTGTCTGCCTGTCAGCAGTTCAAGTGGGGGGAGGATATCTGTAATCAGCTTTCCGTTTTCTCCAAGGGCGTTTGTGAGGGTCTCCTTCCAGAGATTTATCCTGTCACTGCTTTCGGAAAGAATCTGTTTAATCATCCCGCTAAGGGCTTCTGCCAGTGCACTGTACGGCGTATTATGCTGATTCTCCTGATGCCTGCCCGCCAGAAAATATGTCCTGTTCACAGCCGCAATTTTTCTGACTTCATCTATCAGTGCTGATTTCCCGCAGCCGGCACCTCCGTATATGAAAACAACTTCAATACTTTTATCATCTCGGCCGGATGAGAATGTCCTGTTAAAAACTCCTGTTAACAGCTCTGTCTCTTTATCCCTGCCCACGAGCAATCCCGGGATTATTATTTCCGGGGATAGGTCATGAAGACCGATATTGAAGTCATCGATTTGACCTGTTGATGTGAGCTGGTTAGCGCACCTGACAAGATCAGAAAGAAGGCCGCCTGCATTCCTGTACCTATCCTCAGGAGATTTTTCCAGGAGCCGCATTACAATCCGTGACAGGACAGGGGCAATTCTGCTGTCAAGCTCTCCGGGAAGTAACGGCATGCGCGCTATATGGCTATGGATAAGCTCCATGGGGTCCGCTGACGCAAACGGTTTACTACCGATCAGGAGTTCATAAAGGATAATACCCAGCGAGTACAGATCGCTTCTGTAATCCGGGGTTCGGTTTATCCTGCCTGTCTGTTCAGGGGAAATATACGGCAGTGAGTTTTTGATTATATCTTCGTTGAACAGCTGCTCATTTTTTCTTGTAATTATCAGGGACGAACCGAAATCAATAATCTTCAGCGAATCACCTTCATACGCAATGTTGTCAGGTCTCAGGTCAAGACAGGTAATGTTGTTCCTGTGCAGGTCTGCCAGTATACCTGTCAGGGAAATTGCTATCCTGAAAAAATCTTCCAGTCCGGATTTTCCTCCAAGCATGTAATCTGACAGAAAAAACGGTTCATAGAATTCATAAACTACCGCAGGTCTGCCCTGGTATAAACCGGTCTCCAGTATTCGCGGCAGACCGTTTATCTCAAGATTCATCAGTTTTTCGTATTCCTGCCTGAAGAGAGTTATTTCTGAAGGCCTCAATTTTCCTGTTTTAAAAACTCTCACTACACGGGGAAGTCCGGCCGCATCAACCGCATACAGGGTCGTATAATAAAATGTGTCTCTGATTATCTCACGGATTGTATACTCATCACTGATCTGGAATAATCCGTTGTTATTATTCATATGCTTTTCTGTTACGGCCCGTCAATAGAGCGTGGCATGGATTAATAAAATCGAAACTGGTTTCTGTACCGATACCCGGCAGTTTCTGACGGAGTTCGCAGTTGGAGGTCCGGGCACCCGTGATATGATTCCGGGGATATTTAATTTCCCGTGCAAAAGTTTTTAAACCGTACCCATTCATGACTTACCTGAATTTTATATATATTTTCCTGCGGTGATGCAGCACCAGGTTTCTTTATGAAAAATCACCGCTTATGTCACCTGTCAATATAATTTTTATATCTAAAACTCAAAATTAAACAGTTACAGAAAACGTATGTTTATAACTGCCGGACAGGGGTGCGACATAGAGAACCAGGTGTACCGTCATCAGGCATGTCAGGGTTGATGTCAAAGCGCTGTTATGCGACAGACACAAGTGCCGCACCAGTTGTATTGTGCGAAGGTTTATCAACGCCAGGCTTGTTGCCCGGGGGTAGACCGGTGAAGTCCAGGACAAATCGGTGCATACAAATGCCCACGGCGATGAAGTGTGCGGTTGTAACACTTCGTGACCGCGATCAGAAATCCTGAATAAGCCGGTATCTTAAAGAACTCATTCATTGTAAGAATTCTAATTTATATAGCCAACAATAGTACTTTTTGTTCTAAAATTATCAACTCATAATAAAACAAACTCTTAGATTTTGTTTATAAATTCTGTGTAGAATCAAGAAACAGGTGCATCTTTTCCAACTGAATGTAATTTTTTTAACAAAAAATCATATTTTTTGTTGCAATTCTTTTGAATTCCGACATAACAAAAAAACTGTATATTGTTGAAATTGACAGATTTTAATCTATATGTTATTTTTATTCCATAAACAATCATACAACTTCCGGACCCCATGGTCTTCAAGTAGTAAGTCTTTGTCAGTGAAATACCTGAACGGGAAAAATCTATGTATCAGGTATTTACCGACTTAAAAAATAAAAAACTTAATACGAGGTAAACATGTTTAAAGGAAAGACAGGCTTAGTTTACAACGACACAGCAAAAGCAGTAGATGACGTGCTCGATTATATCGGGAACGACATTATCTTCGGGATGACCCTTGCTCTGGGAAAACCGATTCTCTTTATTAATGAGCTTTATGCCCGCGCCAAGCAGGATCCAACAATCAAGCTCAAAATTGTTACAGCCCTGGCGCTTGAAAGGCCGGGTATGAAGAGTGATCTTGAAAAAAGATTTCTCGGACCGCTTGTTGAAAGGGTTTTCGGCGGAACACCACAGTTTGAATATATGCTCGATTTCCGCGCAGGCAAAATGCCCAAGAATGTTGAGGTATATGAATTCTTCAATAAAGCCGGCGGATACATGAACAGTCCGGAAGCACAGAGAAATCATCTTGCCTCAAATTATACACACGTTATACGTGATGCAATGGATTTTGGTGTAAATGTTTTCGGACAGCTTGTGGGCGGCCAGAAGATCAATGGTAAAATGATGTATTCCATGGGATGCAACACGGACATATGCGTTGAAGCCCTGCTGCGATTTCAGGAAAAACGGGCAAAAGGAGACAAGGTTGCCTGCATCGCAGAGGTTAATACGCAGATGCCTTTTATGTACGGCGACGCGGTCAGGGAAGGCAAAGATTACGATATCCTGCTCCAGGGTGAACAGTATAACTACCCGCTCTTTGGACCCCCGAAGGATGCGGTTATGCTTCGCGACCATATGATAGGTCTGCGCGTCAGCACACTCATTAAAGACGGCGGCACACTCCAGGTGGGAATCGGCGCCCTTGGTGATGCCATAGCAGCAGGCTTAAGCATGAGGCAGAACCATAATGATGTATATAACAAGGTGCTTGATGGAACCGGGCTCAGGGAAAAACATTCCGACCTTATAAATAAAATTGGCGGAACTGATAAATTCGACCAGGGACTTTACGGATCATCCGAGATGTTTGTAGACGCGTTTATGCAGCTCTACAAGTCCGGGGTACTGAAGCGTAAGGTGTATGACGACATCTCTATCATGAAACTTGTAAATGCAGGTAAAATCTCACACGACAAAATACCTGCCGGTATTCTTGAACTCCTGTACAAAGAAAAAGGCATACATGAGACAATAACCGAAGAGGAGTTTTTAAAATACCAGAAATTCGGAATTTTTAAAGAGACCCTCAAATATAAAGCAGGAAGTATTTACGACGGCAAAGTAAAATACTCTGCAGATATCCACTCAAAAAAGGGTAAACTTGATCCTAAAAAAGTTTTAGGCAGCAGACTGAAGCACGGCAAAGTAATTCTTGGCGCGTTCTTCATAGGGCCGCGCGCGTTCTACAATGCGCTTAACGAGATGAGCCACGAGGAGAGGGAGCAGTTCGGCATGTCCGGCGTAGAAAAGGTTAACCAGCTGTATGGTGATGAGGTTCTCCGCTCGCTCCAGAGAAAGGATGGACGATTCGTCAATGCAGGTATGATCTGCAACGTATTCGGCGCAATCGCATCTGACCAGACCGAAGAAGGCCTTGTAGTAAGCGGTATAGGCGGGCAGTATAACTTTGTTGCAATGGCGCATGCGCTTCCTGACGCCAGGCTGGTCATGATGATACGCAGCACAAGATCTGAAAAAGGCGGTGTAGTAAAATCAAACATAGTTTATAACTACGGTCATACATCAGTAACAAAACACATGCGGGACATCATTGTGACAGAATACGGCATTGCAGACGTCAGGGGCAAACCTGACTGGCAGGTTATTGATGCAATTATTAAAATTGCCGATTCAAGGTTCCAGGACGGACTCATCGAAAAGGCCAAGAAGAACGGTAAACTGCCCCAGGACTATGTTCTTCCTGCTGAATACAGGCAGAATACTCCTTCAAAGATTGACGCAATGCTCAGGCCTTACCAGACTGACGGTCACTTTGTTGCATTCCCCTTCGGTACAGATCTTACTGCTGAGGAGATTGCACTGGGTGCATCACTGAAAACTATAGCAGCGAAGAAGAAATCAGAGGTTCTAAAACTGCTTGCCAAGGAATTGTTCAAACCTATTCCTCCTCATGCGCAGCCTTTCCTTGCACGAATGGGTCTTGATAATCCGCAAAATCGCGATGAGAAGATCAAACGCAAAATTGTTCTGGCCGCGATGAGGGCAGCAAACAGGCTTCACCCGGTGATGCCTGCGTAACTTTAAGCGTTTCATGTCTTTCCCCATAAATCTACGGTGGTCATCCATTACGGATGACTGCCGCTTTTTTAAAATTTCAGCATGACAGAAGACATAAACAAATAAGCCCCGGAAGGGGCTTATTTGTTTATGTCGTTTTAAAAAATATCTGTTTACTAAAACGAGAATGACGCGCCGAAGTTTATCATACCAAGATATCCGACACCAAAATCAGCAAACACCTTAAACTCTTTACCCACTTTAATCCCAAGTAAAACCACATGGCCTGCCCACGTATATTCCGAACTGTTATGTTCGTGTTGACCATCGGACTGCTGGAGATCAATCCCCACCCTTGACCCGCCTAACATTATACTGTGATAGAATTTCAAATAGTCCCAGCCCCACTGCAGGTTAATTCTTCCCATAAGAGAGATGAATGACCAGTTCCAGTCAGCATACCCTCCATCGGAATATGTCCATCGCCGGGTAAAGGCATCGTAAACGAATAATCCGCCAACAGAAACATAATCTACCGGAAAATAATCAGCGCCCAAAAATATCGGACCGATTACATCTCTTGTTTCAATAGACTTGCTTCCGCTAAATGACGTAGTAAATGCAAAAGCGAGCGTATCCAGGATTCCTGTTATAATCTGGGGACCAGATCCGACTCCATACCCTGCATAAATATTATTATAATAGTAATCTTCCTCCTCCTCGTACTCATTAATGGCCAGAAGCGATGACGAGAAACTTAAAATAAACGACAATGAGATTATCAGGGTTAAAAAATATTTTTTCATCTGTATCTCCTTTAAAAAATTTTCTATATCTGATGACTGTTTAATAGCAGTGTATTATCAAAATACTTTTCCCCCGGGAATAATCAACTGTTTTTCATGCGGCCATTTATCATTCAATTCCCGGCATGGTAAATTAAATCAGCAGATGAAATTACTGCATATCGAAAACTGCTTGTCATGATCATGACAAAGGATACTCCTGTTTCAGTCCCTATTATTTATGAATGATTATATCCGATGCATCAGGGTGCCCGATGAATATATGTCTCGTAAATCCGCCGATTGAGGATTTTTATACTACCGGTATACGGCGGCAGCCGCTGGGTCTGCTGTACATTGCATCTGCGCTTAAGAGTGCGGGTTACACTACATCGCTCCTTAATTGCCACACAAAAAAACGAAGCGTAATGGAGATGCCTGCTGAATTCAGCTACCTGAAAGAATTCATGTATCCGCGGTCAGCCTGCAGCTTTCCATTTGCAAACTATACACATTTCGGGATGAGCCGGCAGGAGATTGAAAAACGCATTAAAGAATCACGTGCCGACATCTACCTCGTGTCATCCATGTTCACAACATATTTTGAGGAGACTGTTCAGATCTTTGCTATCATAAAAAAACACCACCCCTGCGCGGTAATAGCGGCAGGTGGACACCACGCATCGCTACACCCCGTGCACCTGCTTGAAAACGGTGCTGATTTCGTTATATACGGAGAGGGAGAAGTCCCCTCTGTCATGCTTGCGAGGATGATTGAACATGGCGGATCCCCGGAAGCTGTCCCGAACCTCTGCTGGATGGAGCAGGGCACGGTGAAAACATCGAACACAAAAATCATACCGGACATCAGCACATTGAATATCCCCGACAGGAGGCTGCTCAGTCCTGCTTCAATGTGGGGCCATGGGAAAATCTTTACGACTATGATTGCATCACGGGGATGCCCGAACAGGTGCGGTTTCTGCACCTCTCGCATAGTATGGGGCAACAGCTACAGGAAACGTGAGTGTGGAGAGATCATATCCGAGATAAACTCCTGCGTCCTGGATTACGGCGCCCGGATAATAAACTTTGAAGACGACAACCTCTTTCCTTCGCGTGAACGTGCCGTTGCCCTGCTTGGCGCACTCATTAATGAACGTGATAAACATCCCTTCTACCCTGAATTTACAGCGATGAACGGCATCTCGATCGAAAAGCTTGACGAAGAGATTATACTTTTAATGAAACGGGCAGGCTTCAGGGAACTGGACATTTCACTTGTCAGCCGGTCGCCGGAGGTACAGAGAAAAGAGAGCAGGCCATTCAGCTCTGACCAGTTTATGAGAATTGCGCAGTACGCCCTTTCCTGTGGCTTCAATGTACGCGGTTACTTTATCCTGGGGCTCCCGGGTCAGTCAGTGGCAGAAGCCGATGATACAATAAGTTTCATGAAAAAATCTGGAATTTCAGTCTATCCTTCAGTATATTACAATGTATTCGCTCCGCAGACTGAATGGAAAATACAGAGGTCCTCGGCTTTTTTTAATGAAAGGGATGATTTCCCCAGGCATGATCTTGTAAGGTGTTTCAACAGGTGCAGAGCGGAATTTTAAAAAGCTATTGATTTTTATACTATATAAATTATCATAATGTAACTAATTCCGGCAGGTCCATATTGTTGCAGAATAATCATAAAAAAGAATTCTCCAGGCTTAGAAAAAAACTCATACTCTATTTTATACTCATCTCGGTGGTTTCCATTTCGGTCAGTGCCGAGATAATTTTTGAGTTCAGCTCAGGGAGACTTAAAAATGAAATCAGGGAGAACCTCATAGTCTCTCTCAGCAGTTCGGTTTCGCCGGCCATTGTGCAGAAGGTCGGAGTAGAGAACCTTGACTCCGCAGTAAGCAGGCCGCTTACAACCCTCCGGAACAGGATGATCCTGCTGCTCCTGGTCATATTCTCCTGTATTGTCGGCGCTTTTATCCTTTTTACACGCGACATTGTTTCACCGATGGACGGGATTGTAGAAGCAACGAAAAAGATTGCCGATGGAGACCTGACTGTTCTGGTGCCTGTCATGAGCGACGATGAGATCGGCCAGATCGCAAAACTTATAAACGACATGAACGTTAACTTACAGGATATGGTTATGCAGATCAGGGGCGAGATCGGCAGGCACAAGAAAAAAATCCGCGAAGCCACGGACAAGATAATTTTCATGGGGCATGTGGAATCGGCAGTAGAGATAATAGACAACAAACTGATGAAGCTTTCTGATTTTAAAAAAATGATACGCCTCAGCGGCGATGTTGTGAAAATTCTTGAACTTATGCTTGAAGACCTTTCCGCTCTTGAAACATTTGTTCGCATGTACAAGACTTACGCGATTCATCCTGAAATAGAACAAAAAGAGATCGACAATGTCATGAATGAATATTTCGAGGATGATGAATAGGAGACCCCATGAGTTTTGAATACTGGTACATGTTTCCTGTTGCAGTGACCATAGCAGTGCTGGCCAACTCCTCCGGTTTTTCCGGCGGGGTCCTGTTTCAGCCCATATTCAACCTTGTCCTGAACCTGCCCATACAGACATCTGTTGCAACTGGAATAGCAACAGAAACCGTCGGTATGACAAGCGGCGCAATAAGGTATATCTACTACAACATGGTTGAACTCTCACTTGGATTCACTATGCTCATGCTTGCAATACCCGGGATTGTAATCGGCAACCACGCGCTGATTGTGATTAATGGCGACCTGCTCAAATTCATACTGGGTTTTATAATTATTTTTGTGGCCTCAATGCAGTTTGTCAACGCTGTCCGCAAATCATACGGCAAACGGGACCATGTACCGGTTGAAGACATATACCCCCTTATGTGGGTCCCCCCTATTGCGGGTTTTTTTTCCGCATCAACAGGGACCGGTGTATGCGAACTGTCGCAGCCGCTTCTTGAAAAGGGACTTAACCTGAAAACAAAGAGGGCAAACGCCACAGCAATCCTTGTCGAAGCATCGGCTGACTGGGTCATTACCATCCTGAACCTCCAGGCCGGGATGATAATGTGGAAACTGTGGATCTTCACCGGTGCAGGTGTTATCATCGGCGGACAGATAGGCCCGTATATCTCGCGTTTTCTTCCCGACAGGCTGATCAAGATTATCTTTTCACTCGCTGTTATTATCATCGGTTCATTCTATTTATATAAAGGTTTTATCTGGTTAAAAAACATGTAACTGCGGCGGAGGGGCATGGGAATTTTAGCTTTTCTTGAGAGTCCTGGCGGAATCACGGTTCTCCACTCGCTGCAGGCAGTTCTCTTTTCGATCATGGTCTACATACTTGCTGCGGAATACCGGCGTACAAGAGACTCATCGCTTGTATATAAACTCCTGGCGTCGTGCAGCATAACACTGATTAGCGCCGGCACAGCTGTCATAAGCATATTGTCGGTGTTATATGGAATAGCAGCAGGAGAAAAATATTTTCCGCTGTTGTTCAACGCGCTCTTTGCACTCAATGTACTCTTCCTCGCGCGGGCGTTCACATACGATCATGTTTCTAACAGGCGGCGTTTTTCGCTGATTATAAATTCAGGGATGGTGCTCGCCGTAGTGGTTTATGTTCTGGCGCAGATCTACTGGATCAGGGTGTACAGTCCGGGCATGCTGTTTATCAGGTCAGGTGCACAGATACTCTTTTCGTCTTTTTTTATTATCACGCTCTCATTCTCGATCTATTTCATGGCACGGTTCAGAAAAAAGTACAAGTTCAGGCTGATCACCGGATTCTTTTCTATTGCAGTGGTCCAGGTTATCGTTGTTTATATTGCTGCAAACGATACTGTTCCTCCAATGCTCGGGGTTATCCGGGCTGCGGCGCCCATACTTGTGCCATTGATGTTTACAAGCGTCGTGTTCAAGGAGCTGATCGAACGTGTTGTATCCCTGGTCGACAGCATACGCCTCACCTTTGAGCAGCAGCGGGAACTCACAAGTGAACTCATCAGGATCGGCAGCGACCTCTCATCCATGTCCGATACACTTGTTAAAAGCGCCATGGACGGCTGGAGTAAACTTTCGCTCGTCGTGGAACTCATAAGAAAGCAGATAGAAGACAGCGACAACCTTATAGGCATTTCATCCAATGCACGCGGTTATTTTTCAGGATTTGACCCGGAACTCCTTAACTCGCTTCTTAACAAACTAAAAGCGGCCATGCTTGAACAGCCGCTTTCAACAGCTTCAAGGGATGAAGATCTCCACGGGAAACTTGCAGATAAACTGAACGGCAGCATTGAACTGGTTCAGCGCATGTACGGACATGCAGTAAGACTTCAACAGATGATCCCGGCCATCAGCAGCTTCGTTGACGAAATAGATGATATATCGGACAGGACCAGTATGCTTGCGCTCAACGCATCGATTGAGGCCGCGCGCGCAGGTGAGCACGGCTGGGGCTTCGCAATTGTTGCAGATGAGGTGAGCAGGCTTTCCGAAAGTTCGATCGAGGGCGCAAAAAAATTCAGGGGCGAGATACGTTCACTGGCAGGGTATCTAACATTGTCGATTGAAAGCGCTTATTCGCTCCGCGAAAGTATCCAGGGTACGGCAGCATCAATCCCCATACTTTTAAATAAAGAAATGCAGCCTGCAGACCGGGAACCGCTGCTTATGACCCTGGACGAGATTAAAAACCTGATTGCCAGGTACAGCGGAATTATTTCAGGAATATTCCGGGAGGCTGAATTCATATCACTTATAACCGGAAAAAATGTGGAACACTCAAATGAAATGAAAACCAAGATAAGCGAGCACATACGCAACCTTGAATCAATAGCCGGGATAAGCGACCAGATAAACGAACTCATTGCAAACCTGAACGGCAAGATAAACGGCCTTATACAGAATTCCGCAGAGCTTGAGAAGCTGCTCAAATAGGCTGCACCTGAAATAAAAATATTTATTGTAATCCGGGTGAATTGCTGATAATTGCCGGGGTCAGAGCCTATCCTGAGACAGACAATTCAGCTTAACAAACAGTTCGGGTCCCCTGAAACACCGGATGGTTAGTGGAGATGCCGGCATTGACTTTAAGTTCCGGCAGGCCCGCAATAATCATTATCTATTTTTGTTTAATATTTTTCTCCTGTTAGTGTTAGTACTTTATTATATTTCCGGTATGTTTTTATCACCGGATAAATGTATCCCACTGACTTTTACTGCACACTGATTGGCGTTTTTTTGTCGCGATCTGATCGGGCATAATGAGCTGAATCTAAACTATAAATGCGCACCTGTTTACATTGACTGCTGAATCATATATGCAACTTCTGCATTCCCGCGCTCAAGGGCAATTTCATTCGCTGTTTTACCATCCCTGCTCAACACACTGACATCAGCTTTATTATCAAGAAGGGATTTTGCTGCACGCACATACCCATGATGAGCGCATCCGTGCAGCGGTGTATATCCGGTTTCAGGACTGAGCTCATTAATCCCCTCTCCGCTTGCCAGCAATCCCCCCATAAGCTGAAGCCATGTGCTTTCAGCTATATTTTTTTCTTCTATAGCCATGTTAATTTCAGCAATGCGGTTCTCATCGCCTATCCTGGCTAAAGCGATCTTTTTGACATTATCAGCCATTAATCTTTCTTCTACAGTTAAAGACAGAGAAATTGATCTCCTGATAAGATCTACTGCTTCTTCAACCCGCCCCAGATTAATCAAGGCAAACGACTTTCCCATCCGGGAGTTAAAATGTAGAAAATCGCGCGTGAGCGCCTCATCCAGAAATAAAAGTGCTTTTTCAGTCTGTCCTGCCTGCATGGCAAGCGCACCCTTTGTCATTATCCGGTTTGTTTTTCATCGATAAAAAAACTTTGCTTTTTCATTAAGCCTCTTTATATATAGTTTGATATATTATAATCCCTGTATTAAACAAGGCTAACTTATAAAGGTTAGCCATTTACCTTCCTGCATTTTTTAAAACAGGACAATTATTTCATACTGACCGCGCTGACCTAAAAACTGGTAGGATACTTTTTCCGGGACTTGCCATCCATTACTTTTCGCAGTTTCTTTAAAGATATTTATAACGTCCAGTTCACCTGGTCTTTCATTAATTGTCTGACAAGAAATAGGTGAATAAAAAAACTCAAACCCGATTATTCTCTCATTGATAAGCATTTGAACGGCTTCTTTACCCATATCCTGCGGCGGTTTAAAACCTTCAATTCCTAAAACAACTATTCCTCTCTCCATGGAATTACTCCTTAAAAAATGTTTGCTGATATTAAACTTTACTCCAAGAAGTTTAATAAAAGTGCACTTGATGGTTTTATCATTAAGGCATCCAATGGCCTATACCTCTGAAAAAATTGTTTAACATTCCTGAATATTCCATATTTTTTTGTGATGCAATTTCAATAGCCTTTCTCATGGTTGATTCCTCTCCTAATTCATACAGTGCTTTCCCGATTTTCTGGATTGCTTCCCATTGTGGATAATCTTTAATCAAGGGCCACTTGTTTTGACTCCCCCATGAATAGGCCTCATCCATTTTTTCCGTTAATTGTTCTGCAAGTGAATAAACAGTAACCGGCATATCATATTCCTCCATAATTTCCAATTTACACAGCATCCAATCCGACCAATCCCCGGAAGACAATGACCCGGGGAGGGACATACTATTTTTAACAGCAGTGGCTAAAATCAAGCTATCTTATTAAACATTAAACACTAATTCAAAGCAAGACATCCGGCGGGGAGGCGGAAAATGGCCATAAAAAAATATGGACATCCCGGCAAATTCCCGGAATGTCCATATTCTACTATAGAAAAAATGTATTAATCAGGACTGTTATTAATTTCTCATGCCTGCCAGTTCTCTGTATTCAACCGGGCTGACTGATGTGTATTTTTTAAATACACGGTTGAATGTCCTGATATTGTCAAAACCTACATCAATGGAAATGCGGATAACCGTATTGTCGGTTTCCTCGAGCCTGCGCCTGGCCTCTGATATGCGGAGTTCATTTATATATTCGTTCAGGGTTTTGCCAGTGTACTGGTAAAACATTCTGCCGAAGGTGTCCGGGTTCATCCCCGTGCTCACGGCAAGGTCTTCGCGTGAAAGTTCCTGCGTGTAATTCTCCCTGATAAACGCGCAGGTTGCATCAAATACCGACGCATGATCACTTGTCAGTTTCTTTTTGTGGACCGATTTAAGTTTCTCCATAAGGCTGTTATAGTTTCTCACTGCGGCGTTGCGCAGTCTCCCGAGCTCAACCTGGTTCCTTATGCGCAGAAGGAGTTCAGCCGAACTGAAAGGCTTTGTGATATAATCTGTAGCGCCGAGATCAAGGCCCTCCATTTTCATGAAATTGTCGGCCCGCGCAGTGAGGAATATGACGGGCATGTCCATGAACCTTTCGTTATCACGTATTCGATGGAGCAGTTCATAGCCGTCCATTCCAGGCATCATTATATCCGACAGCACCAGGTCGATCTCCCCGGCTGATTCCATGATCTTCAGCGCTTCATTGCCGTCCGATGCGGCATACACGCTGTATTTTTCATGAAGCATTTTCACAAGCATATTACGCAGATCAGCATTGTCCTCAACAACGAGTATTGATGGCCCGTCATCTACTTTAAAGCCGGGTACAGTATTCTCCAAAGTCTTACGTACCGGGTCCATGCCCCGGACATGGTGTATTCCGGCCCCATGCTCTCCGCTGTTGTCCGTAAATTTTACGTCTTCCCTGCCGGCGAAGTGGTTCATCCCCGGCCTGAACTTTACGGTAAAATGAGTCCCGTGGTTATCCGGATATTCCTCTGAATACCTGCTTGTCACAGATACCTCTCCGCCGTGAAGCTCCACGAGTTCCTTTACAATTGAGAGCCCGATACCGGTTCCCTCGTAATGCCGGGTTGGACCAGTGTCTGCCTGGGTGAAACGGTCAAAAATCGAAGCTACTTTATCACCAGGTATGCCGCATCCTGTGTCGCTGAATTTAATTACAGGCCGGCCTTCTTCATTGTTAACACATACATTTATGTTTCCGCCCGCTGACGTGAATTTAAAGGAATTTGAAAAGAAGTTTGATATGACATGCTGTATCCTCTCCCTGTCAACGAAAGCTTTTGCAGGCCCGGCGCATGTGTGCTCAAGTTTTATCCCCCTGAGTTTTGCCGCTGATTCCATCTGGCCGCAGAATTCTTTTACCAGTACCGACAGGTCATTTTCGGATATATTGAGTTTCATTTTACCCGCTGTTATACGCGATACGTCAAGAAGGTCGTTTATGAGGGAGAGTAGGTTAAGGCTGTTCCGTTTTATCAACTTCAGCGACTCCCTGTCCATATTGCCGCCCGCAAGCGCATCCTCCACAGGGGCAAGTATGAGCGTAAGGGGTGTGCGCAGTTCGTGGGATATGTTGGAAAAGAAATCGGTTTTTACGCGGTCAAGTTCACGGAGCTTTTCATTTGCGGCTGCAAGTTCAGTTGTACGCTCCGATACTTTAAGTTCGAGCGTTTCAGTTGCCTCTTTCTGTATGCGCAGCGCTTTATGCTGCGCCTCATCCTTCTCCTGCTTCATGATGTTTATACGGTAGGCAAGGGCAAAGGAGAGAAGTACAGTTTCGAGCACTGTTGCAAGTGAAAAATAATTATTAGTAAAACCGTTTGATTTAATAAAACCATAATTCTTTAATATTACAATTACTGATCCAGACAGCAGAAGCGTCCATGAAATAAAAAGTATTTTCGCTGGTCTGCTGATAATTGATCGTATTGCTGACGATATGATAATTAATATGGAACCAGAAATAACTAAAGCATTCTGGATAACAACAGAAATAAGCCCGTAACCGGCAAACGGCGGTATAAGATTCAGAATAGAAATGATAATAATAAGTATAAACAATTTATTAATTAAGGGCTGGTTTTTCTTAGTATTTAAAAAATTCATTACAAAAAGTACGGCGGTTATACAGGCAATGGTTTCTGAAAGAGGAAAGCCTATTCTGGTAATATCCGGGTATGTCATCCTTAAAAGTTCAGCCCCTGCCCCGCTGTATAAAAGATTATAACCCAGCATAGAGAATATATATAAGCTGTAGTAAAGATAACTTCTGTCCCTTATGGATATATACAAAAACAGGTTGTATAAAATCATAACTATCAGGATGCCCACAAATCCGCCCATGATATAGATCTCATTTTTTTCCTGCTTCTGATATTCCTCAATCACCCATATTTTAAGAGGGAGCTGGATACAGTAATCAGACTTCACCCGGATATAGACGGACTGGTCTTTATTAAAAAACGGAATATCGAAGAGAAAGCTGCGGCTTACATTTTCTTGTGACATGACGGGTATATTGTACCCTTTTGTTATCTCGAAGAAAGAATTGTTTTTATCAAGGTAATATAGTTTGACTGTGTCAATCAGGTGCCACGACAGTTCCAGCCTGTACCTGTCAATGCTCCCTGAATTTTTTAATGACATACGGAACCAATATGCTGATTTAGTGAAACCCAGATTGGGAATATCCCATTCACTCCGGACCCACCTGTTCTGCAATTCAGGTTTTATCACGTCATCAATGGTGAGGCTGGCGTCCGGGTCCTCAAGGATCTCCATGTAACGTCCCAGGTTTACTGATTCAGTACTGTCATCAATAATTACAGGCGTAACCCCACCGAGTTTTTTTACCGGTATAAAAATCATGAAAAGTATTAAACATATAAGCAGACATGAGGAATGGGGGTGCATTTTATTTTTAAATGCCATAAATATGCGTGATCGTATCCGTAAAATAAAGGCGTTATCTGCCACTTTAAAATCTACCTCCGTTTACAAATCAGCATGTACCAAAAATATCAGCCTTGCTGCGAAACAGCATATTACACTCGCGGGAAGCTTCTGCAGTGGTGTTTTGATATTTTACTATGTTGAATTAAATGCGGATTACAAATATATATCCGGGTTCCGGCGCAAAAGACTTATTTTTTGAAAGAGTAATCTGAAAAATCAGGTAAAAGTAAAGAATAAATTACAGGGTATGTTTAAATAACGGGGATTAAACTTAAAATATGATTATTTTATGAACAGATTTATGGAAATATCCAATATCAGGTGTTTAGCGATATTAAAAAAGGATGAAGATATCCTGTATGCGTTTAAAAACCATTGCCGGCGCAGAGTTGGCCGCGCCGACACGTTTATATATTACTCACTTATGAAATCACCAATTATCGATTCTGAATATCCCTTGACTGTTTCTGAGTATCCTTTTCCCTTTGCAGCAAGAGTATTGTATATTTTTTGTATTTCAAATTTTATTGCGTATTCCTTGTCCTCTATTCTGTTTGCTTCTTTTAATACTTTTTTTGGAAGCCGTTTTAGCTCTTCGGCCAACCTTAGATTTTCATTAGCCAGCTCATTCGCTCTTGCAGATTGTTTGTTCATTTCGTAAATATCATTATACGAAGGACCGCCGGGACTATTTAATACCTCTTTTCCTATTCTAAGGGCTTCATCTGTAACCTTATGAAATTCTTTTTCATTTGAGTCCATTTTATTCAAAATCTCATAGTACCTGTTTCCCGCCTTTTCTTTCTGAAGATTAAGATATTCGGTTATTTTAATATCTGTCTTTTTGAAAAGAATTATTTCTTTATTTTCATTATCCTGGATGGTCTTGAACCAGTCATATTTTCTGATTGAACAGAAGAGCCGCCCGGCTGCTTCATATTCTTTCCTGCTGACATATTCCATTGCGTTTTCATTCACACTTTTTTCATACATCGCAGTATCGCTGAGCTCTTTATAATACCCGGCAGCCTTGCTATAATTTTTTAGTTTGTAAAAGCAGGTATCAGCCGCGGTCCGCAGACACTTAGTACGTTTTTCATCTTTACACTCAGAGCAGTATTTGTCTGCGCTTGCAAAATCACCCTCTACAATATATGATTCAACTGAACTGCATGACATACAGAATAAACTCAAAACAATTGAAAATGTGAAATGGACTATTTTATTATACATGTTCCCCCCATTGTATATCTATGAAATACCATTAAAACTGTTTCTCAGTAATACAATACCACGCTACTAAAGACATATCGTTTAAAGAATACTAACACTATTTTGATATCAGAAGTGTCATTTCCTTTCCCGATTTTGAAGAAAAGTGAAACTTAACACCACCAGCCTCATCTTCTGCTGAATCACTAAGTAGTACACCAAGAACCCACATTCCCATATATTCTGATGAACCCTTATATGGGATAGATGCAATCCATGGAAAAAATTTCATTGCGGCTAATTGACCATTATCGGTTTTATTGATTTGGATCGCTTTTATTGATGTAATAATAACCGGGATAGTACCGCTTTGAGCCAGTTTGCCATTTTCATCCAGACCGTTTACAAGTACTTTTGCATGAAAGTCTTTATTTTCTAAATCATAACAAAGTGCTGCCTGTTCTTTTGAATTATGCGTGAGAATGAATCCTGATTTTTTTAATCCTGGTTCAAACATTTCAACTTTTAATCCCGGTATCCCTTTTGAACAACCCGATAAAAATCCAAGGGACAAATTAATAAATAATATCATATAAACTATTTTTTTCATAAAATTCCTCTTCTCATGTTTTACATATGCTATCACGGATTACAAAATGATAACTTTCACCACTGAAACAATGGTAAAATACTGTGCGCTTCTTCTTTAATAATATGAAATAATATTTCTGCTTATTTCATGATTTTACGATTTAATGCTCAATACCGTGAAATCATGAAATAGGATTTTATGTCTATCTGATTCCAAGTAAATAGTATTTATAAGTCCGTTTTACAATATTTCCAGCAACACTAATCAAATTTGATATAAAATATATAATCCTTACTTAACTCCGCCTGAACACATTATCCGGCACACACCCCTTACCATATATCCATGCTCTGCTTCGACGCCGCTCACAGGCAGCGTCAAAGCATCCGCACAGTATCGGACAAGCGAAATCTGTCCGGCACTATCGCATTACAGTCCTATAATTGTCTTGATCCCGAAACCAAGAACAACGAGCACCCCGAGTTTTTCGTATGTTTCACCAAAAAGAAGAATTCCCAGTGAACCAAGCAGCAGTATAAGGCTGCCTATGTACCTGAGTATTGTGGCTGTCACAAAATCATTTATAGCGAGTTGTGTTACCTCTATGTCTTTGGTAAGCTTCTCGTTAAACTTTTTAGTTGCCTGTGCGTTGCGCTGTTTTTCCAGGTCAAGAGTCTTCTGTTTTCTCTGGTATTCCTTATACGTTTTGTCATAAGCCTTTTTTTCTTCATCATACTTTGCTTTCAGGTCTTTAACTTTAGCGTCAAAATCAGTCTTTGCCTCTTCGTAAGCGTCCTTCTCCTCCTGTGACGCATCGCTTTCAGGAACCGACGGAGCCAGCAGATAATCACCTTCATTGATCGGCGCGTCAGGTGCGGCGATCGTGTATTTCTCCTTCAGCTCGAACTGCATCTTTTTCTCGCTGCTCTTAAGCATTGAGAGCGATGCCACCTTGTAGGTATCAAGAAAGACCGCTGTACAGACCATTATAAAACCGGTAATAAAAAGACCCTTGAATATTTTTTGAACCACAATAAACCTCCTTTATTTTAATATTTATTTTTTATTGAAAAAGCCCTTTAACATTCCCCTTCATGGTGCGCGTGGTAGTATCCCCGCCTGAGCTGCCGGAACTATCCGATCCGCCTCCGCCCCCGGATCCGTTTAAAAGGTTTTGAAGCACATAGTAGTAACGCTCATCCATCTTTATAGCGGTTAGAACATCTTTCTTCCCCTGCTCCTCATTCCTGTTAATGAGGTTCAGTATGCCGCGTACAAAATATGACTCTGCGTCATGCCGGCTTTTGACCGAGACATCAGCCCAGTAAAGGGCTTTAACATAATCACGGCGGGAAATATAAGCGTATGACTTCTCAAGAGGAGTTCCGGCAGGAACATCCTCCTCAACCACCTCGTATTCATATTCAAAAGACGCAAGCGCCTCAACTTTTTCAGGGAGGGAGCTTCCCGGCCTGATCGCTTTTTTTATCTGCCACTCCTCGGGCGTATAAATATTCTCAATTACCCAGCGGCCCTCGTCCCTGACCATCTTCCAGTATTCCCTCTGCACGCGTATGCCGGAATCGACTGAACGTTTCTTAACCTCGACTTCAGCGTATGACACGTTGTTATCCACAGTGGCCGTCTCAATTACCGTGAAGTCGTACAGCACCTCACCGGCAGCTTTTTTACCCGTGTTGGAAAGCTTACCGTAACCCATTATCTCCAGGGCCGTTATGTGCAGCATTTTACGTGAAGCGTAGAAGTTCTCAATAAGTTCGTCCGGCGGGTAATTCACGGCAAATGCCGCGGCAGGCGACAGCAGGATTAAAGATAGACAGGTATATAAAATCCGTCTCATGATTTACCGTCCATATTATTTTAATGTTTATTATAATTGATGCGGTTAACCGGAAACCGCTCCAGAGAAATATATTGTATTTTATAGAAGGATACTAAAAAAGCAAGTCATTCACTTACATGCCAGAAAATAACCATAAAAAAGGATGGACATCCGTGATATTCCCGGAATGTCCATATTCAGAACTGAATCTCATTCGTATCTTTTGACAGTTCAGGCAATATACTGACCCATGCATGGCTTTAAGTTATAATCCAGTCGGCGGTAAAAAGGAGAATGGATAGATATGTTTCAGTTGCCTGAAAAATTATTATTTTCCCATCGTCCTTCCCTGACTTTTATCCCGGCAGAATCATACTGTATCCCGAAACCGCACATAGCATCATCCTTAAATTACCCTACAAATTTTGATTCGTCAGACCATGAAAACGTGCCCTTGCCACTTTTTTTATCCTCGACCCATTCGCCGGTATACTTTGATCCTCCATGCATGTGCAGTTTTCAAAATCATCTGAGTTAGCTTCATAAATTCTTTTCTTCTTGAAGAACGCCTGCAGGAACAGATCAGGTCGGCCTCATCTAACGGCGTCAGGAGCACCCCGACACTGTTCATAAACGGAAAGATATTAATAAAACAATTGACGGATTATCTCAAAAATACTTTGTTAAATATTGAGAAGAGGTATTGGAATTATCTTTTTTTATGCAGCATAAACAAACTCCACAAAACCAGATCTCACAATAAAAGGAAAACCATGAATATATTCTATGCAATTTCAATACTCATCGTTTTAGTTAGTGTAATCTTTGTCATTAGATACTTTAGATCAGATATAAATCCTGATAATGAAATCAAAAAAAATAACTCGAACCGAATGTTGTCACAATACAAAAGTAAAAGATGAATTTTCTCTATTATTCATTATCACTCTTTCCAGATTGTTGGGGAACAGTTTCATTATTATTATTTGTTTATTAACAAAAGTTGTTCCCATACACAGGGATCCCCTGCGGAAGCATTCAAGGGGTTGATCATAGGGTACCCGCTTTTAAAAAATAGTTTATATTTACGGCTCTTCCGGCTATCGTGTGGAAACTGGCATAACATCAAGACTGATCTGATCAAATAAGCACTTGGAAACATGATCCGGAAAGAGAAGATCAAGGATTTAAAAAAGTACTATGGCAAAATTGAGTTGGATATTGATCTTAATAAAATGAGGATAGGATGAGCCTTGTGCTGGTTGATTCCTCAGCATGGATTGACTATTTCAGGGGCAGAAACAGTATTGATATACTCCATTTAATAATTATGCAGAATGCGTTACAAAATGATTTAGCCGTTTACTCTACTGACAGGCATTTTACCCGGCTTAAACAATTTCACAAGTTCAGGATGTTTTAACACACCTGACATTATCTTTACAGGAAACTCCTCGTGTTAAAATACTTTAAATAACCTGCGCCGCCCCCGGTTCACTCGACATACTGGTACTTACCTGTGCTGTGGTTCGACGGGCTCACCAACCGGGGCACAGACCTTGCCGAAGCATCGGAAGCATAAACCAGTTAGATAGTGCGGCGAGCTGTTTTATACCGTTTTCAGCATTATAACCCGTTTAAAAAATTGATCCATGCGACATAAATTGAATTGACATTTTACCGCATTAACAGTTCAGAATTAATCATGAACTCACTAAATAGAAAAGACCTTCTCGATATGGAATCTCTTTCAAAAGAGGAGATTCTGCTGATTTGCGATACCGCAAAATACTTCAAGGATGTGTTCACAAGGGATATAAAGTCTGTTCCAGTACTCAGGGGCAAGACAGTATGCACCCTGTTTTACGAACCATCCACAAGGACCAGGCTCAGTTTTGAGCTGGCAGCCAAAATGCTTTCTGCCAACACCATAAACGTTCCGGTTACCACATCAAGCGTGGTCAAGGGTGAATCGCTTATTGACACTGTCCGGACTTTAGAGGCGATGAAAGCCGATTATATTGTAATGCGACATGCGGCCTCTTTAGCGCCGCATTTTTTATCTAAAAATATAAAGGCCTCAGTCATAAACGGCGGTGACGGTTTCCACGCCCATCCAACGCAGGCGCTGCTCGACACATACTCGATTATCGAAAGGCGCGGCAGCCTTGAAGGGCTCCACATAGGAATCATAGGTGACATTAAACATTCACGTGTAGCCAGGTGCGATGTACAGGCCTTTACAAAACTCGGTGCCAAAGTTACACTCTGCGGTCCGTCAACCCTGCTCCCCGATGAATTCAGGCAGTACGGTGCGGACATAACATATGACCTTGATGAACTCCTCCCCAAACTTGACGTTGTGAATATGCTCCGCATACAGCGTGAAAGGCAGAAGGGATCACTCTTCCCATCTATCAGGGAATACAACCTCCTCTACGCCCTTACCGAGGAGCGTTTCAAAAAATGCAAACCAGACATTATTGTTATGCACCCGGGACCGATGAACCGCGGAATAGAACTTGATGACGTTGTCGCGGACTGCCCCAACTCCATCATAAACGAACAGGTGACAAACGGGGTTGCAGTGAGAATGGCTATCTTCTACCTGCTTGCGGGCGGAAAGCCGTTATCGGAAGAAGAAACTGAAGGAAACTGAAAACATGGGAATAGTGATAAAAAACGGAAGGGTTATTGACCCGGCAAGCGGAACAGACGACAGCCTTGACATTGTGATCAGCGATGACCGCATAACAGATATAGGACGGAATTTAAAACCGGCTGCCGGGGATAAGGTAATCGACGCAAAGGGATGCCTTGTCCTTCCGGGGCTTGTAGACATGCATGTGCACTTCCGCGAGCCCGGACGTGAGGACGTGGAGACAATAATCGGCGGATCAAAGGTTGCGGCCAGAAGCGGGTTCACATCTGTCGTGACCATGCCCAACACACAGCCTGTTATCGACAACCAGGCGCTTGTACGTTTCATAATCATGGAGGCTGCAAAAGGCCCAATAAATGTATTTCCTGCTGCAAACGTGACCAAGGGGAGCAAGGGTGAAGAGATTTCCGAGATGGGCGAACTTGTCAGGGGAGGAGCAGTAGCTTTTACCGATGACGGCAGGCCTGTAATGAGTTCGGTTACAATGCGCCGGGCCCTGGAATATTCACGTATGTTCAATGTTCCGATCCTTACGCATTCCGAAGACAAGCTCCTCGTGGATGAAGGGCTCATGAACGAGGGGCTCAACTCAGTACGCCTTGGGCTTAGAGGAATCCCGAACGAAGCTGAAGAGGTGATGATTGCGCGCGACATCCTGCTTACCAGGCTGACCAGGGGAAGAATGCACGTATGCCATGTGTCATCAGCAGGTTCAGTTGAGCTTGTAAAACGCGGCAAGGATGACGGAATCAGCGTTACATGCGAAACTGCGCCGCACTACTTCGCGCTGACCGATGATGCAGTTGAACACTTCCTCTCAATGGCAAAGATGAACCCGCCGCTGCGGACAGAAAAAGACAGGAAGGGAATCATCGAAGGTCTGCGCAGCGGCACCATTGATGTAATTGCCACGGACCATGCACCGCACGCCCTCTTTGAAAAAATGCAGGAGATGGAATATGCCCCATTCGGTATTGTTGGGCTCGAAACTGCTGTTCCGCTTATCATAACGGAACTTGTACGCAACAACAACTTCTCGTATATGCAGGCCTTTGACAAGGTCACATGCAACCCGGCGCGTATTCTTAAACTTGACAGGGGCGAACTGAAGAAGGGCGGATACGCCGACGTTACAGTGGTCAACCCTGACCTGAAGATCACGATAGATGATTCATTCCTTATATCGCGCTGTAAAAACACGCCGTTTATCGGAAAAGAAATGTACGGCAGCGTGGAACACACAATCTGCAACGGAAGACTCGTTTATTCCAGGGGACAGCAAGTATCCTGATGAATCCTGTTCTTTCAGGCAAACAGGTACTCTCAAGTTCAGAAACCGCAAGGATGCTCGGAATCTCCGTGACCTCGGTACGCAACTGGGTCCGTCACGGGTTCATCTCTTCAGTATCCGCCGACAGCGAGTTCTTTTTCCTGCGAGATGATGTTGTTTCCCTCCAGTCGCGTATAGAAAGCGGTGAACTCCGCAGGCTCAGCAGCAGGGCAAACAAAACCGGTTCATCAAAAACATTCATCCCTGATGAACTTTTTGAAAACGAAGAGGACCGGAAAAAAGTTTCCGCCCTTGCATCAATGATCATCGAGTCACGCATAGACTCTTCCCCGGCAATGTTAGCTGTATCGCTTTCACTTCTTGCAAAAAAAGGAATGCTGGGTTCAGCCTCACCTGAAAGTTTCCTATATCCGGAAAAGGTTTCCATCAGGGGTCGTAAAAATCTCACTGCACTGCTCAGAGCATGGGTGTATAAATCCTCAGGCAATTTGAATACTGAAGTCTTATGCGACATAATCCGGGCAGATATTCCAATACAGAAAAACATTACCGGAATAATATACCAGTCAATACTGGCCGAGGGTGAAAAATCAAAACTGGGATCGTACTACACCCCTGATAAAATCGCTGTTGAAATCTCTGAACGAATGTACAGGCGCGGCAGACTATTTCTTGACCCATGCTGCGGCACAGGGCAATTCCTCCTCGCCTTTGCGGAAAAGTACGGCTCAGCTGAAAACATATGGGGGATCGACATTGACCCGGTTGCAGTGAACCTTGCGAAGGTGAACCTTATGCTCATGTTTCCGGACCAGGACACGCAGCTTAAAATTTTCTGTAACGATTCGCTCATAAACTATAATGAACTGCTGCTGTTTGAAGAGATAGACTCGCTCCCGGAATTTGATGTTATTGCCACAAACCCGCCGTGGGGTTCACATTACAAAAAAGATGAGCAGGCAAAGATCGCTTTCTACTATCCTGAAATTACATCGGGTGAATCCTTTTCATGTTTCCTTGTAAAAAGCGCGCGCATGCTTAAAGACACCGGCTCGCTCTGCTTTGTTCTCCCTGAAGCGGTGATGAACGTCAGGATGCACAGCGACATACGCAGGTTCATGATAAACAGCTGTTCTGTCTCAAGGATTGAATACATGCACAGGCTTTTCAAAAATGTATTCAGCCCGGCAGTGATTGTTGATATCGACAAGTCCAGGAAGGCCCGGACTGTTGAAGTTTTATGGAAGGATGACCGTTACAGGCTTGACCCTGAACGGTTCCGCAAAAACCGGGACATGATGTTTGACATCAGCCTGTCGCCTGAAGACGAAGCGATCATAAACAGGATCTACTCTGTGAAACATGTTACACTCGAAGGCCGCGCAACCTGGGCACTGGGCATTGTAACAGGAAACAACGGCCTCTTTATCAGCAGCACATGCTGCGAAGGTTATGAACCGGTAATTAAGGGGAAAGACGTTGAACCGTTCAGGATACTTGAAGGTGATTCATTCATTAAATTCGAGCCCGCAAAATTCCAGCAGTGCGCACCCGAAAAAGTATTCAGGTGCGGCGAGAAACTTGTCTACAGGTATATTTCGGACCGCCTGGTTTTTGCCCATGACAGTTACGGCAGGCTGACCCTTAACAGCGCAAATATACTTGTGCCTGAAATTCACGGTATACCGATGAAGTATGTCATGGGACTGTTCAATTCAACTGTCTACCAGTTTATATTCAGAAAAAAGTTCAACTCGCTGAAGGTGCTGCGCAGTCATATTGAGGAGCTACCTGTTCCGGTAATCAGCGAGTCGCAGATGAAGAATTTCATGGATGTTGTTGAACGCATGGAACACGGCGGGTCAATGGATGAACTGGACGATTCTGTATGCCGGATCTTCGGGCTTGATGAAAAAGATACCCGGCATATTAAAAAGTCCCTTGCTAAAACTACTCCTTGAGGTGTACGTCAAAAAATTCCATCGCAGCGGGAACCTGCGTCTTCCACCATGTCCACCCGTACTGGTAGTTCTTCTGCTCGCTGTATGTTATGCTGTATGAAGATGACTTGTTCTGAAGCTGTTTCAGCCTTATGCCCATGATCCGCGACTGGCCCTCCTGGAACGCATCACCCTTTCCCCCGTGATAAAGAAAAACAGCAACACCCGAAAGCTTCTCTGCGTTCTTAAGCGTGTTATCCTCGGTTTCCCACCTTAACTGGTTGCTCTTGTAACTACCGTAAACTGATTCTATCATTTTACTGTTCTGTATGATTGTTGGATCATAGTATCCTGAAATCCCCGCAACGGCACCAAACCTGTCCGGGTATGTCTCGGCTACAAGGATTGCTCCATGCGCGCCTACGGTAATACCCATGATGCCAGTACCCGACTTGCTTACGGCAAGCCCGAAGCTGTCATTAAGGAAAGGCACAAGTACCTCGCCAATGAACTTCCCGCCGGGTATAATGTTCCACCTGTTTGTAGTTTCAGGATAATATGAATTTTCATACAGGGTCTTGCCCATGGCCGGGCATACAATGACAAACCTGTACTTGTTGGCAAGCGACTCCACCGGTGAGCTTGTCTCCCAGTCCCTGCTCCCGTTGTCGTACTGGTGCAGTGCAATGATCGTCCGGAATTTTTTACCCTGGATATATTCTTTGGGAAAAAACACCTGTATCTTCGCGACCGAGCTCTCTCCATTATATGTGATCGGCACGGCAACATCTCTCAGCCACTTACCGGGAACTATCTGGCCGCTGTATTTTGGTGATTTAACTGGAGTTATCCTTGTTTCTTTCGTTGTTTCACAGGAAAGCGTAAGCGAGATTATCAGAATAAGAAGTATATGTTTTTTCATGTAAATCTCCCGGTGGTTTGTTTTTTATATAATCTGTTTAAAAAAGAATAAGGTCAAGCAGATTCTGTTCCCTGCAACATTCAGTTTTTAACAAACCGCAGGTACTTTGAATCACAATCCCTGAAGCAGGAATTATGGCTCATTGAATTACCGTTTTTCTGAATTATTATTGTTTTGTAAGAATAGATGCCTGATGAAGACTCTTTATTTCCGTCGCACCTGGTCCCGTTAAAGTAGACATAAACCGAATCCTCTTTCTTTTCCAGGCCGATCCTTCCGGAACTTGTAACACCTCCGCTAAAGGTATATGAATACCCGTCTGAATCTTTTTTTATACTCAGGGTAATGCTGCAGATCGGGTCAGCTGTCAGTTTATAGACCCCCGGAAATTCAGCATCACTGAACTCCTTCATGCCGGACCCCTTCCCTGCATTGTTTTCTGAAACAGTTTTGTCCAATGTAAACGTTTCATTTACATATAATTCCTGATCCCTGTTTTCAGTTGTTTTGCATGATACTGCTGAAAAGATTAATATGAAGGTAAAAAAAACTCCGCTCAGAAAAAACAGGCTGCCTGCTTTATACGAATTCATCCGTGATATCATAGTATTTTATTATCCTCATTTAATTTAATGAACGTAAGGCCGGCCGTTTCCAATTCCTTTCAGACTGCCTGTATACAGCTTTAAAATATATGCTGAAGTGTGAATAAACAATATTTTATGTATATTACCGGAACTTTTTTATATAGTTCACGGCTGCACAAGGTTGATTGCTTCAGGGAGTCCGGGAATACTACGAAATATACCCGTTCTCCTTCATGCTGTAGAATGATGAATTCGTCAGGATTATGTGATCTACAACAGGTATACCTACAATTCTGCCTGCCTCGACAAGTCTCTTCGTGGTTTCAATGTCCTGCCGTGAAGGAGTAAGTATCCCCGAGGGATGGTTATGGGTGACTATAATCCCCGACCCACCCTCCCTTATGGCGTCCCTGAACACCTCGCGCGGATGAACAATAGCCTCAGTGATTGTTCCTATGGAAATTATGCTCTTCTTGATCAGCATATTCTTGTTGTTGATCACAAGTACCCTGAACTCCTCCTTAAGCGAACCTGCGGTTTCAGGAAGCAGGAGCTCCCATACGGCAAGCGGTGTGCTGATCTGTTTCAGGTCCGGCCTATCGGTTATGACCCTCCGGCCAATCTCGAATGCTGCCTGTACCTTAACTGCCTTCTTAAGGCCCATACCGCGTTCAGCCGCAATCTCCCGTATTCCGTACCTTGCGAGGGCTGAAAGCCCACCTGCCTTTTTAATCATGGTGGCTGAAAGCTCCAGCACATCGGCATTCCTTGTGCCTGTACCCAGAACCACGGCCAGGAGCTCGATATCGGAAAGTTCCCTCACGCTCTCCCCTTCGATACACCTCTGCACCGGCAGCCTGTACTCCTTGTTAATCACTCCCATATCTTTTTCCCCTTGTACAGGCGGGCAAATTCCTTCATGTAAAGGGCCGCGATCTCCCTGCTGTCTATTATTATGATGTTCTCGTCATTTTTTGTATTGGCGTTTGCCGACAGGTTGTACGAACCCGTTATTACCCTGTACCCGTCTATGATAATCACCTTGTGATGCATGACATGAATATTGCTGTCAGTTTCAACAGGCACACCTTCAATCTTCATCTTTGTGAATTCCGAATAATCGTTGTTGATCCCCTTCTTTTCAAAGATACCTGCAACCTTTATCCCTTCCTTGTGCCTGCTGATGATCAGTTCTCCGATATCATCCGAAGTAAAGGAGAAACACATAAAGTAGACCGAACTCTTTGCCTTCCGTATACGGTTAAGTATAATTCTCTCAACATTGTTCTCCGGTGCGAAATAAACATTGACGTCAATTCCGTTAACATCAGCGTAGTATTCCCTTGTCAGTTCAGCAAAGGGCCCGGTCTCCCTTTTGTTTCCGAAAATACGGCCTTCGAACATCTCTTCGAATTCAACAAGATATATTTCAGCAAGCTCGACCGACCTGAACATCACAGCGTTGTTGTTGTTTTTATGCCCGCAGTTATCTGTTGTATTGTATGAACCTGTAAATATTGTCTCCCTGTCGATCACCGCAAACTTGTTATGCATAAGCGAGGGGGATTCATCTGTAACAACGGCAATCCCCGCGTCCAGTAGCATGGTTATCCCGGGACCTGAAAAATTTTCATCATCAGTCACCAGTTTTACATCAACTCCGCGCCTGTGAGCTTCGATGAGGGCGGTTATAATCCTCATTGCCGAAATATCATAAAATGCGCCGTAGAACGAGGACCTGCAGTCTGCCAGCAGTCCGGCGAGTGCGTCTTCAGGAGTAGTACACCCGCTGCACGTTCCTCCCGGGTCCGTAAAATAAACCTCCCAGTTTCCTGCAGGGATCGTAATAGTGGAGAATGAAAGAACCAGCAGAAATGCCAGTATAGCCTTATGCAAAAGTTACCCGCCTTTGTGAATGTATTCTGCTGATAATACGTCGCGAGATTACAAAATATAAAAACTTTATGTAATTTTTCTTAAAAAATTAAAGGCGGCTTTTATGACCGCAGGTACACACTGGAGATGTGCGGTTTTATTCAGAGACTATTTTTTAGTTTCACCGGACATGATCTCTTCCTTTCTTTCAAGGACAAGGTTTTCATATTCTGTAAAGAGCAGCTGGTCGTCACGGCCGGGATTCATAGACCTGACCTTGGACACCAGGGTCTGGTATGGTGAAAGTTTTTTAGGATCATGCTCTGAATTAATCTTCTCTTTAACGGTCTCCTCGTCTCTCTGTATAAGTGCGAGGTAGAAGGTAAAGGCGTTCTTCAGGTCGGTGAGCATGTTTATATTTTTCTTTACCTCGGGTTCGTTCTTCCTGTTTTCAAAAATTTCATCAATAAAATATAGAATATACTGGATATCAAGCGCCGAGATATCAAAGTCAAGGAGGAGCTGGTTAAGATTCGAAAGCGACATTCTCTTTAAATGCATCAGAGCAAGGAATACGGGATTATCAGACATTGTATTGACATTGGTGTATTCAAATTCCTTTGACTGTTTCAATCCCGAATCATGCAATGCGGATGCGGCAGGATTGATTATCATTTTACCCGGTTTATACCTGCTTGTAATAACGGCTACCTCCGTCTCGGTAATAGTGGAGTCTGTGATGATATAATCAATACCCAGATCTGCAGGGATATCCCTGAGCATACTGGAATAACCTGAAACCATTTTTATTTCACTGGGAATCATGTCGGCTTTAATCTCGGTTTCAAGGAATATGTATTTCCTTTTCTTCTCAATCATATCCCTGTACGGCAGAATTATTTTCCCCTCGCTGATTTTAAGAAGAGTATATTCCCGGTCATAGTCCCTCTCGACGCTGAAGGAGGTCCCTATAAAAACGATCCTGGGAGTTTTATGAAGCAGGCTCCTGCCGTCAAAATCTGCATAGATCGATTCCCCTTTTTCATTGAATAAAAGGAACATCCCCTTTTTATACATGATTTTCAGGGTCATGCCTGATGGTGTTTTTTCTTCAGCGAATTCCATTTGTTTTCCGGTATTCTTATTGCTTATAGTTCTTAACGATTAAATTACTTATTCATAACGTCACTGCGAGGTATGAAGGCAAGCTTTATTGAAACATCATTTTTCGTGCTTGCAGGCTGCCATCGTGGCAGCACTACCGCTGCAGTCTGTTTTGGGGAATAACAATTCAATTATATTAAACTTAGTTCTACCTTAACAGATTGCTTCACTTCGTTCGCAATGACAGGAACAAAACTTATCATTAACTGGTATTCAGTTAATTGCAAGCATAATTTTAAACTTTAGCCTTAACATCCACCGTGAGGGGATCGGAAAGTCCGCTGCGGTAGTACATATACCCTGCGCCGGCAACCATCGCTGCATTGTCAGTGCAGAGCAGCGGTGACGGAATCATAATTGTTTCATCGGGCTGTTTCTGATCCGCAAGAAGCTCCCGGAGCCTGGAATTTGCTGCAACACCGCCTGCAACCACCATCTTTTTTATACCCCTGCTGCGGGCGGATGCAAAGAGCCTGCGGCTGAGTATCTCGAGCGCTCTCTCCTGGAAACTCCATGCAACTTCAGCAGTATCAGCTCCCGGGTTCTGCTTCATATAATTTATAACAGCTGTTTTAAGACCGGAATAGGAAAAACGTGTATCCCCGGGATCGGTTAGTATCTTCGGGAAGAGGTTTTTCCTGACACACGCAGTCTTTGCAAGATTGTCGATCACCGGACCTCCCGGGTATCCGAATCCAAGGAACTTTGACACCTTATCATAGGATTCGCCCACGGCGTCATCTGCGGTGCGGCCTATGACCTGCAGTTTGCCCGGACCTGAAACTTCGTACAGTACTGTATTTCCTCCTGAGATGAGCAGTCCGATAAACGGGTACCCGGGATCGTATCCCTCGAGAAAAGGCGCGTACATGTGCGCTTCAAGGTGATTGACCGCCACAAGCGGTATCTTCAGCGTGAAGGAAATTGTCTTGGCGCTCTGGAGCGCTATCATGAGGGAACCTATAAGTCCGGGCCTGTTTGTTGCCGCAACATAGTCAAGGTCACTGAATGAGACACCTGCCTCTTCAAGTGCGGAATGTATGAGCGGGTTTATCTTTTCAAGGTGAGCCCTTGACGCGATTTCAGGCACAACGCCGGAATAGAGGGCATGAAGGTCTACCTGGCTGTATATGCAGTTGGAGAGAATCTCCCTGCCGTCTGCCACAACAGCAGCTGCAGTTTCATCGCACGAGCTTTCAAGCCCAAGACCGATTACCCTACCCTCTTTCATTAAAAACTTTTAAGGGCTGTGTTAAGCTGGTTGTCAAATTCCAGGTCGTATACCGCGGGTTTATGGAACCTTGCAACTTCATATTTTAAGATGTAGCCTGAAGTCCTGTCTGATAATTTTATTCCCTTATCCGCCAGGTATTTTTTAAATTCTTCTCTTGTGTTCTGGTCATCAACGGTTTTCGAATTCACGAAGGAGCCAATCACCTTCTCAGTGCTGGCCTTATTCAGCTCTTCCTCGTCCCCGGCAGTAAAATCCATGAATGTGACAACCTTGTCAGGTGTGATTCCTTTTTTGTGAATCATCTCGCCTGAAGGAGTGTAATATTTGGCAATGGTAATATTAAACCCTATATCCTTGTCGAGTACGACCCTGCTCTGGACCGAACCCTTGCCGAAAGACTTTTCGCCCACAATAAGGGCCCTTTTATTGTCGCGGAGCGCTCCGCTCAGAAGCTCGGACGCCGAAGCGCTTCCCCTGTTTATCAGCACAACTATTTTCCCGGTATAGAACATCGGGATCCTCGACTTGAATACCTTCTCGGTAGCATAGACATTACGCCCCTTTGTCGAGGCAATAACGCTATCCTTGTTCAGGAAGAGTTCCGCAATCTCAACCGCAGAATCAATCGTGCCCCCGGGATTATGCCTGAGGTCCAGTACAAGTTTGTCAATACCGTTTGCCTTAAAGAGCTCAAGGGCTTTTTTCACGTCTACTGTTGTTCCGCCGCCGAACTGGATTATCCGGAGGTATCCAGTGTTATATTCTTTTATTATCGCATACTCCACGCTGTCAACCTTGATTGCCGCACGCTCCAGGTCATATGCTATCTCACTATCGTAGCCTTCACGCTTTACAGTAATCTTCACCTTTGATCCGGGAAGGCCCTTCATGTTCTTCATGATCTCGTCAAAATTATTGTCCCTTATCCGCTCGTCGTTGATGCTTGTGATTACATCACCCGCTTCAATCCCGGCTTTATATGCCGGTGAATTCTGTATCGGTGAAATAACTACAAGCTCACCGTCCCTGACCGCAATCTCAACCCCGATCCCTACAAATTTACCGTAGGTAAGTTCGTTAAGCTCGTTAATCTCCTCCTCGTTAAGGAACCTGGTAAAGGGATCGCCGAGGGAATCGATCATCCCTTTAATCGCGCCGTAGAACATCTTCTTGCTGTCAGGCTCGTCGACATAATCCGAGATAATCACCTGGTATGCCTGGTGAAAAAAATCGAGATATTTATGTGATGAATTGGAAGCTGCAGAAATAAATGTCACGCTGATCCCGAGGAAAAGTCCTGTAAGGAAAGCAAGCAGGATTACATGAAAACGTTTTTCAGAAAGATTTTTAAACATCGTTGTCTCCGGTAGAGGGTCTTGATTCTTATGAAAAGAAAAGTTATTTTCTGTTACCGGAGGTGTCAATAAATATGTTATTATGGAGTAAAAATTAATCCGGCTGTATTTTGCAGATTTTGCGTGAAAAATCGGTAAGTATGCGGGCTGTCATGCCCCAGACGGTTATCCCGTTAAAATCATAATAGTAGACGTCAAATTCACGTCCTTCGTGTGTGAGTTTTTCACACTTGTAGAATTCCTCGTTATAAAAAAGTGAAAAAGGGACTTCAAGTATCTGCTCGGTTTCATCATCACTGGCTGTGTATTCTATCTTTGAGTTGAGTGCCCCGGCAAAAACATTTACCTGGAAACCCATGATTGAAATGTATTCATCAAACTCGCCGATTACCTCGATAGCTGAAGGATCGATTCCCATTTCCTCATTTGTCTCCCGAAGCGCTGTCTGAAGCAGGTCACGGTCTGTAGAGTCACAACTCCCCCCGGGCATTGAAACCTGTCCCTTGTGCGTTGAGACCCTGTCTGTACGCAGCTGGAGAAGAACATGCACACTGTTATTTTTTTCGAAGAAGAGCATCATTACTGCTGCTTTCCTGTAATCAGGAAAACTTATGGACCGCTTCTTCCGGTTCTTCAACCGCTCCCTGAGCGTCTCCTTGAAAACTTCAAAGTCACCCGGTTTATCTAACTGCAGATTCATATATGTCTCCCCCGTACATGTCAGAGGCAACAATAACTGGAAAACCGGTAACCTCAAGTTCATAAACTGCTTCAGCGGCAAGATCGTCGAATGCGATAACGCGGCTCGCTGTTATCCTTTTACTCAAATATGCGCCTGCCCCGCCGATCGAACTGAAATAAACAGCGCCGTATTTTTTAATAAGTTCCCGTGTGTATGAATCGCGCTTCCCTTTACCGATCATTCCCCTTACGCCCAGCTTCAGAATAATTTCAGTGAACGGGTCCATGCGCGACGAAGTTGTGGGGCCTGCCGCGCCTATGATCCTTCCCGGAGCCGGGGGGGTAGGGCCCACATAGTATATTGTTTCACCTGAAAGAGAGAACGGCAGTTCATTCCCTTCGGCAAGCATTCCGGCGATACGCTGATGCGCCTTGTCACGCGCAGTGATCAGCTTTCCCGAAAGCAGGCACATATCGCCGCACCTGAGCTCCCTGATGATATCATCCGTAAGCGGCAGTTTTATTTTTTTCCATTCCACTACATTTCACACCCTGCTATACGGAGTGAATGACAGTTTAGATTAAGTGCGACCGGAAGCGAGGCAATATGTGCCGGGGCCTCCTTTATGCAGACTGCACCCACGGTACTCTTTCCGCCGAACCCCATTGGCCCTACGCCCGTACTGTTAAGTCTTTCATAAATTTTTTTTTCCAGGCCACTATAAAAAGGATTCGCGTGCCATGTTCCCGCAGGCCGCAGAAGCGCCTTCTTCGAATTGGTCATCGCTGTGTCAGCAGTCCCCCCTATACCAACACCCAGAAATACCGGCGGGCACGGGTTAGGCCCGGCCTTCACGACGGTCTCCTCAATGTAATCGATTATCATGTCAAGTGAATCAGTGGGCCTGAACATGCGGAGAGCGCTCATGTTCTCCGAACCTCCGCCTTTGAGCATCAGGTCAATCCTGAATTTGTCGCCTGGAACAATGTCAACATGGATGAACGACGGCGTGTTGGTACCTGTATTTTTCCTTTCAAGCGGATCCGACACAATGGACTTGCGCAGGTAGAACTTTGTATACGCTTCGGCCACTGCTGAATCAACGGCATCATAAAGATATTCACCTTCGATGTGTACAGATTGCCCGAGCTCTATAAAAATTACGGCCATGCCTGTATCCTGGCAGAGCGGAATCTGTTCAGCAGCCGCGATTTCCGTATTTTCTATGAGGATGTTCATCGTTTCCCGGGCAGGGTCAGTGGTCTCGTTCTCCCTCATACGGAGAAAGCAGTCTTTAAGATATGGGGGCGCAATAAAACTTGTTCCGCGTATAAGCTCAATGAGTTTATTTTTAATTATATCTGTATGAATTGTTCTGGTCATGAGCATAAGTCATGGGAGAATATTTCCGGTGTCAAGAAATATATCCACTTTCTGTCATTCCCGCGCAGGCGGGCGACCTTTGGAAGAGCCCTGGCTAATCTATATGATGCTGCCCTGATCAGAATTGATTGATTATTAGACAGCCGCTCATAATATTGCAGATATAATACCCGTAACAACAGAGAAAAATGGATTCCCTTCTTCAAGGGAATGACAGGATAAAAGCTATTCCGGAATGAGGTAAAACTATTACGTCAGCTGCTTTGCGCCTCTGCGGCTCTGCGCGAGACCCGAATTGTTTTTCTACTTCTCCCCGTACGCAAGGAATATATCCAACTTAATATCGCCGGGAAGTTCAACCGTGCCTGCAGTTTCAATCGAAATGTTTTTTATTCCTGCCTGCACAAACCAGTCATAAAGATCGGGCAGCGTGAACCCGTGGTGCATGAATCCGTATTTTTCAGTAACAGAATTATGCTTATGAAAGAGCAGGTCTGTCACTGCTATTTTTCCGCCGGGCTTTACTATGCGTTTCAGTTCACTTATAAACACTGCTGGATTTTCACTAACAGAAAGCTGCATGTAGCTGAAAACATAATCTGTGCAGTTATCATTCAGCTTAAGCGGTGAGTATCCGGAGAAAACAACCTGCACATCCTGCATGTGCCCGAACCTCTCCTTTAATACACTTATCATCTCCGGAGATGAATCAACAGCAATTACATTACACCCGGCGTTGAGCAGACCCTCTGTGATAAAACCTGTACCTGCACCTATATCAGCCGCGGTCTTACCCGGATCAGCCTTAACCTGCATCACTGCTTCATCGCGCACCTGGACTGAATTGAATACTTCCATAATCATCTGCCGGATTCCCTCCCGCCATCTCCTGAATTTAAAAGCACAAGGATATTCTCCAGCGCAATATTCTGTGCTTCAAGATGTTCCAGAACAATTCCTACCTCAACCTCCACTTTCTGGTTGATAATATAATCGTTATGAGCCTCGATCCTGTCTTTTTCTGACTGCCGGTTCTGGCTCATCATGATGATAGGTGCTGCGTAAGCAGCCTGCATCGACAGTACAAGGTTCATCAGTATAAAAGGATACGGATCCCAGTGTCTTATGTACGCCGTGATATTCAGGACAATCCAGGCTGAGAGAAGTATACTCTGTATAATGATGAAGCGCCATGAACCCATGATCCTTGCGATCCTGTCTGCAGTCCGCTGGCTGACAGTAAGCTGTTCATCATGAAGAAGATTCACATTCTTTACAGGTTCATGGTCATGTTTAAAATGAGGCGGGAAGTTCAGGTGCATCATCCGGTTTATCTCCGCTCGGCATGGATTTTTTTATTTTTAGAGTGCTTTATTATGAAAAGAATCGCGGCAATGAGTACAATAACCGCAATGATTATATACTCGAATTTTTTTAAATCATCAATAACAGCTTCAAGAGCATGACCGAACAGGTAACCGCCGATACCGAAAGCTGCGGCCCAGGCCGCGGCGCTCAGCAGGTTTAAAATAAAGAATTTCTTAAACGATATGTCGGACAGGCCTATCGCAAATGGCGCAACTGTCCGCAGACCGTAGAGAAACCTGAACGAAATTATTATGAGTATTTTATAACGGTTCATCAGGCTGAGGAACCTTTCCACTTTGGGCTTCAGACCGGGATGTTTCAGCAGATAGAGATTTCCCCTGTACCTGCCGATTGTAAAATACAGCTGGTCACCAATGAACGATCCGGTAAACGCGGCTGCTATTACCCAGTAAAGATTAAGGTACCCCCGGTGAGCAAGAAATCCCGCGATGATAAGGATAGTCTCCCCTTCAAGGAAGGTCCCTATCACAACCGCATAATACCCGTATAATGAAATTATCGCTTCCATTAGTATATCCCTTATTTTATACGGTAACGCCGTTCTATGACATCAATCCTGTTCCGGATTATTTTCTGACAGTTACATGAAAACACTACCGCCGGGGGACTGTTCAACCGGCGGCACATCTTCTCATAATGACGGCTACATAGCGCATAAAATCCCCGACATGACCCGTATGTCAAAAACTTTTCTGCTCTTATTAATTCTGCGTAGTCAGGAAAGACTGGAGCGTCATCTGTTCGATCTGACTCTGCAGAGCCTCGATACCGTCCATGTGCGCGTCTTCATCATTGAGTATCTGCTGCAGAAGGTCCCGTGTTGCATAATCTTTTACTTCGCCAGCAAGTATGATCGCCTCATTGTATGCCCTGATTGCACCCTCCTCGGCTGTATGGTCATTGGCTAGCTGTTTGTCCACTGCTGCGCCGATCATTATCTGATTAAGCTTGCTGACAGTGGGTGTTCCCTCGAGGAAAAGAATACGGCCAATAAGTTTTTCAGCATGTTTCATTTCGTCTATGGCGCGCTTTTCAAAATGTTTATGAAGCTTTTCATATCCCCAGTCGTCGCACATCTCGGAATGTACCATGTACTGGTTGATGGCCGTGAGTTCATCAGCAAGAAGCCCATTGAGCGCAGCAATAAGTTTGTCGTTACCTTTCATTGTATTCTCCTGTTTATCTGGTTATTTAAAACTTCTGCATACCGGGAGTTAATCTTATAATACCTGCATATTCCGGAATCTGCAGGATTAGTACTTATGATAAAAATAAACAACTGTTTGGTAAAAGTCAATTGTTTCATCCTGCAACTTTTTATGTCATAAAATATCAAAATTTATCATTCGCGCTTTTTTTATATATATATTATTCATAAAGTAAATTTCCGGGATTCTGATCTATGATTAAACATATCAGGGCATTTGGTTATAACACACTACTTCTTGCTGCAGGCGGTCTCATCTGCGCCGTTGCTGTCAACAGCTTCCTTATTCCCGGCGGTTTCATATCCAGCGGCATGACTGGTGCCGCGCTGATTATCTATTACAAGTTCCCGGTAATCTCAGTGGGAATAATCTACTTCCTGATTAACATACCGGTTTTTATTCTCGGCTGGTTCTTTGTGGGAACACGCTTTATACTCTACACAATCTGGGGCATGCTCATCTATTCAGTCATGCTCTACTTCCTTGATTTCCAGATACCGGTAAACGACAATATGCTCAGCGCCGTTATTGCCGGCGCCATAACCGGTCTCGGTGTGGCAATAGTCCTCCGCTCCTACGGATCCGGCGGCGGATCAGAAATACTCTGTGTTATACTTAACAAAATATTTTCAATCACCGTGGGCACCGGGAGCATCATAATCAACAGCATCATACTCATTGTTTCCGCAAGCCTCTTCCCCCTTGACAGGGTGCTCTATACCTTTGTCTATATCCTCATAAGCACCGTTTCGACCGATATGATCTTCCACGGCCTTGCAAAACGCAGGGCGGCGCTCATAATATCAGATGAATGGCTGCAGATTGTAAACGCACTCACAGAGAACCTTAAAATCGGTGTCACCGTGATTGACGGAACAGGCGGTTTTCACGGAACCGAAAGAACAATCCTCTACTCAGTATTTCTCCGAAGGGATCTGCCCCTCCTGAAAAAAGTCATACTCGGGATTGATCCCCACGCCTTCATAACAATCATGGAGGCATCGGATGTTGTAGGTGTTGACGTGGGGAACCAGCCGCACTGGTAGCATGAAACCAAAAATAAATTGACTTAACCCTTCCTGCCCAAAACATGACCGGTAACAGGCAGGTGCCATGAAGCTCTACAGCGCTACAGATGATAACATACAGAGGGCCGCGGAACTGATCCGCGCCGGGGGGCTTGTCGCTTTTCCGACTGAGACAGTGTATGGCCTCGGCGCTGACGGACTCAACTCTTCCGCTTCCGCAGGGATCTTTGAGGCAAAGAAGAGGCCTTTCTTTGACCCGCTTATTCTTCACATAGCGCTGATGGATTCCCTCTTTACAATCGCCGAAGACCCGGACAGCCATATACTTTCACTTGCACAAAAGTTCTGGCCCGGACCACTTACTATTGTAGTAAAAAAGAAGAGCCATATACCCGACATAGTTACATCGGGACTTGACACCGTGGCAGTGAGGATGCCCGACCACCCGGTTGCCAAAAAACTAATTGAACTTTCAGGCACGCCGATTGCCGCGCCAAGCGCCAACAGGTTCGGTTCCATAAGCCCGACCTCGGCAGAACATGTGGCAAGGCAGCTCCATGATTCTGAAGGCATGATACTCGACGGCGGGCAGTGCCATGTCGGCATAGAGTCCACGATTATCTCAGCGTCAGGTAAGGGTATAACCCTGCTGCGCCCCGGCGGCATACCGGTAGAAGCGATCGAGGAGGCTGCCGGGATAAAGGTTACGGTTCCCGGACAGGGGAGCAGGCCGCAGGCCCCGGGCCAGCTGCCTTACCACTACTCACCGGAAAAACCTGTAAACCTTGTTGACCGCATAACAGCAGACATACCGGGTGCAGGCCTCCTGTTTTTCATGAAACCTTCATTTGCATGCCCGGACGGGCGTTCCCTTGTACTCTCAGAAACCGGGGACCTGCGCGAAGCAGCGGCTAACCTCTTTGCACACCTGCACAGGCTGGACAGCATGGAGATAGATTTCATCTACGCCGAGCGTGTCCCTGAAAAAGGACTGGGACTCGGCATAATGGACCGGCTGACAAAGGCATCAATGAAAAAACACTTGATATAAAAACACTTTGTGTTTCCAATCACCCATCGCAGGAGGGGAGCACCATGTTAACATTCAGCAGGACAACCGGCAACTCTTTCATATCAGGTTTCACATCTACATTTGAAGCATTCCCTTTTATCCTTAACAATAAAATGACAAAATTCCTTATCCTGCCGCTGATCGTTAATATTGCACTGCTCGCTTCAATTGCATGGTACTCCTATACAAGGGTGAGCCCGGTTCTGCTGGGCCTTGTCCAGTTTGACCAGTGGTACCTTAAACCCGTACAGTACCTTGTTTCGCCTGTACTGATAATTCTCCTGCTCATAGCAGCTTTCTTCGTCTATTCAATAACCGGGGCACTCATAGCCTCCCCCCTGCTCGACATTATTTCACTTAAGACAGAAAAAGCAATCGGCGGAAACGTCCCTGATCCGGGGTTCTCCCTGAAGACATTGTGGAGAATGGCAGCAGGTGTATTAAAACTCCTGATACTTATGCTGCTGCTTTATATCGTGATACTGCCGCTGAACCTTGTCCCTTTTGCAGGGAGTGCAATTTATGCCGCGGCCGGTTTTTTACTTACGTCATTTTTCTGCGGCTTCCAGTTTTACGATATGCCCCTTGAAAGAAGGGGATTCACATTCAGCGAAAAATTTCTTACATGCAGAAAGTTCGGCGCAACTGTTACGGGCACAGGGGCGGCCTTCATGCTGCTGTCATTCATTCCCGTTGCAGGTTTCCTGGGCATAATTGTTTCAACATCGGGCGCAGCAATCGCGTTCCGAAGGGTGATGGAACCCGCAATAACACGGCATGGCTGAACCGGTGGAGGGAAAAAACATGTTCATTGTTTTCGAGGGGATCGACGGTGCAGGCAAGTCCACGCAGTGCACCAGGCTATACGGTCACATCGCAGGCACGGGCATCAGTGTAAGGCGGCTTGCCGAGCCCACTGACGGTCCATGGGGACGCAGGATCCGCGAGGCGCTGCGTTCGGGGAGCCCGCTGCCGCGCGATGAGCAGGTTGAACTTTTTATACGGGACAGGATGGATGACTATTCCATGAACATAAAGCCAAGCCTGGAACAGGGAATCACCATCGTTATGGACAGGTACTTCTACTCGAACGCAGCGTACCAGGGTATGGACGGGCTCTCGCCGCGTGACATCATCAACATGAACCTTGAACACGGATTCCCGCAGCCTGACCGTGTATACTTCATCGACCTTGCGGCTGACAAAGCCATGATGCGCGTAAAATCACGCAGCGGCGAAAACATTGAACTCTTTGAAAAACAGTCATTCCTTGAAAAGGTGCGCGGGAATTTTCTTTCAATTGCAGACAGCCGGTTTCTCGTTGTTGATGGAATCCTGGCCGAGGATGAAATTTTCAGAATAATTAAAGAGGACTACGATAAAATTTCGAACACTGCCCCCTGTCCCCGAAGGGAGTTAAGGGGCCGGGAGACAGAATAGTACTATGAAAAAATTCATTTATGCAGTACTGATAATTTTTATTACTTCAATTCCTTTATTAGCAAAGTCTCTAAATCCCTTTGCACTTCCGCCCGACGCGAACTCAGCTTCGTATGAATCAGGCAGCTTCTCGTACCTTGCGAATCCGGTATTCACTGATTCCTCCCTGCAGCCTGACATTGCCTACAGGTACATAAGCATTGAAGGAAACCCGAATCATCATGCCATGATTACGCTCGCGGGATTCGCGCTCGGTTATTCATGGTATGACTCGGCATACAGCATCGCGGATTCCTCGTTTCATAAAGCAGACACAGCAGTATACAGCATAAGCAGGGGATTCCTTTTCGGCGGAGTGTTCGGTATCGGAATAGGATACTCAGCAGGTTTTTCCGGAATCGAAGAATTCGACGGGTACAGCGGATGGAATGCCGGGATGCTCTTCAGACCCTTCAGCTTTGTTTCATTCGGGATGGCATTCAGGGATATTGATGGAGAACTCGGTAACAGTGAGCTCCATATTACGAAGGCCTATTCAATGGCAATACGTCCCTTCGGTGAATGGCTTACTCTCTCTGCTGACTACACGACCAGTTCAACTCACAGCGATGACCCGGTCTGTTCATTCTCGGGCAGGATGAACCTCTGGTACTCCGCGTCACTCGTTGTCAGCGGGGACACGTCACGTAACTTTACTGCAGGCCTTACAATTCCGTTTGACCTGAGGGCAGGCGGCCCGGTAAACCTGTCAGCAGACTTCTACAAATCATATAACAATGACAATCCTGGTTTCTACAGCGCAGGTGTCGCAGTAAGATTCAAGCGCGGCAAGGCTGCAGCCCTTCCCGTGGCACACAATCTTCTTTATATAAAACTTGATGAATCATACGGGGAAAACGAACAGTCAGGGTTCTTTATCAAGGGTAAACCTGACTTCCTCATGCTTGTTAACGGCATAATGAAAGCTGCAGATGATCCTTCAATTGATGGCGCGGTGATTGAAATAAGCAATACAGACATGGGATTTGCCCAGATACAGGAACTGCGCAAATCAGTAAACTATTTCCGGGGCAAAGGGAAAAAAGTCTATGCCATGATGAACTATTCCGGGAACAAGCAGTACTACCTTGCCTCGTGCGCAGATGTGATCTATTTTTCACCAAACACGGAGTTTTCCATTACAGGGCTCAGCGCCAATGTCTATTTTTTCAAGGGGCTGCTCGATAAGGCCGGAATTGAATTTGAATCAGTAAGGCGCGGTGACTACAAATCGTTCAACGAGCCCTTTACGCGCACCGGGATGTCGCCCGAAGCAAAAACAAACTTAAGCGACCTGCTCACGGACCTGAACGAACAGTACATATCGGGCTTAACAGAAAGAAAAACTGTAACTCGCGAAAAAATAAAGGAGATGTTTGAAACCGGTCTCTACACAGCTGAAGAGGCAAAGACAAAAGGATTTGTTGACGAGGTAATGTACTGTGACGACATGAAAGATTCCCTTGGGAAGGAGAATATTTTTGTCCGGTTCGAGAACTATGCAGCTGAAGATGAAATAACCGAAAGCTGGGGGATACAGCCTGCTATAGCCATAGTTTATGTAAAGGGAAACATCGTCAGCGGTGATGCCACCGGCAGTGCCTTCAACGCCTCTGTCGGCGATTCAGGTTATCGTAAGATGCTTGAAACGGTATTCGCCGACAGAAACGTTAAGGGCGTTGTTATACGCATAGATTCAGGCGGAGGATCCGCGAATGCCTCGGACTTCATGTGGAAGTCCCTGGTCAGCCTTAAAAAAAAGTATCCCAAGCCTGTTGTCTTTTCATTCGGCAATACTGCAGCCTCCGGAGGGTATTACATTGCGTGTACAGGCGACAGGATATTTGCAGAGAATGGAAGCATTACAGGGTCAATCGGCGTCATAGCAGGCAAGGTATCGGTAAAGGAACTTTATGCTAAACTGGGAATCAACAAGGAGACAATAACACTCAGCGAATTTGCGGATATCTACACAGAGTCACGGCCGCTTACGGAAAAGGAATACAAACTTTTAGATAAGCAGACCGGGCTTATCTACGACAGGTTCACGCAGAAGGTAATCGAGGCAAGAAAGATCAAGGCGGATGAGATCGAAAAAATTGCAGGAGGCCGGGTGCATACGGGACTCGGGGCAAGGGGGATCAACCTTGTTGATGAAGAAGGTGGTATTTATGCAGCGGTGGAGTTCTGCCGCGCCCGGTGCGGGATAAAAGGTAAATTCCGGGTTCTTCAGGTGCCGGATAACAGCGGTTTATTCCAGGACATTACCGGTATAACTGCCGGTACATCTTCCGGTGAAGTACTTGATATTTTTTTCAGGAACCTGCAGGCTCTGAAAATGCTTGAAGGCCAGGTGCTCTATCTTCAACCATATGTCATTAAAATAGAGTAAACCCGTTTTTTGTTGACAAATCGTCTGAATAGTTATTATTTCAGAATATTATCGCATGGAGGAATTTCAATGAAGGTCATCCTGGTCAATCAGACAAAAACCATCCTTAAAGCAATCGAGGAGATATCCGAAAACCTCCAGCTTGAAATTCGCGTAGTCGAAGAATCCGCCCTTGAACCGGCAATAGAAAATGATACTCCTAACCTTATCATGCTCAACTGGATTGACAGCATGACACTTGAAACAATCACCATGATACGCAACAAGAGGCCTGTAAAAGGACACATATACATCCTGCTTACCGGAACAAAAGATTCAACATCAGATATTATTACGGGACTTGAGACAGGAGCTGACGATTACATCACTGTACCATTTACCTTGAACGAAATAGAGGCAAGGATGCGTATTGCAGCGAATTTTGTACAGGTCCGGAACAGTCTGATCAGGACACAGAAAAAACTAATCAAACACACAAAAGAGGACATCGCAACCACCCTGCTCAACAGGCGCGCACTGGTGGACGAGATACTGGCCGAACTTGGACGCGCCGCGAGAGAAGGTGAGTTCACATGTTCGATCATGATCGAAATACACAACTACAATGAACTCCTTAACAGGCTTGGCGACAGGATAATGAATGTGCTGCTCTCCGAGTTCAGCGCAAAGCTGAAGAGATGCATAAGGCCTTATGACAAGATTGGAAGGTTCGAGACCCAGAGGTTTCTCGTTTTCCTGCCCAAAACCAAGACAGATGACGCACGCAAGGTTGCCGAGAGGATGATAACCAAACTTCAGGAGAAAAAATTTAAATATAATGATGATCGCGTGGAGCCGGTTGTATCGATCGGCATATCCGAACTTGATCCATTTGACCTTGGCAAAGCTGGAGATCCCGACACCCTGGCAATGAATGACCTGGTAATCGAGTCATTCATCAGGAGGTCGGAATTTGCAAGCCGCCAGGCCTGCGAAAAAGGAAAGAACAATATCGAAATCTATACCTTCTGACCTCAGTCAAGCTCGTGAACGAATAGACCGCTCCTCAGTTTCGGTTCAAACCATGTTGATTTCGGAGGCATGATCATACCCGCATCCGAAACCTCCAGGAGCTGGCTGATCTCTGTAGGGTGCATGGAAAATGCAACAGCAAAGTCCCCTGAATCGACCACCTTTTCCAGTTCGGCAGTTCCCCTGATTCCGCCCACAAAGTCTATGCGCTTGTCCTTGCGCGGATCATTTATGCCAAGTACCGGGGACAGTATTTTTTTCTGTATAATGGCCACGTCGAGCGCCTCGATTGGATCTGAAGGTATGGCAAACAACGGGGTGAGCGTGTACCATTCCCTCCCTGTATACATCGAGAAAGTATTGACCTTCTGCGGAACCTTTACACCGGTTTTCTCAACTTTGAATTCTTTTGCAAGCGCCGCAAAGAAAGAATCCCTGTCCATACCGTTCAGGTCTTTAACCACCCTGTTATATGCCAGTATCTTCAGCTGGCTGTGGGGAAAGAAGACCGCGAGAAAATAATTGAACTCCTCGCTGCCGCTGAAGCCCGGATTCTTCTCCCTGCGCATTTTACCCACGCGCACTGCAGATGCTGCCCTGTGGTGGCCGTCAGCAATATATAGTTCATCCTTAACAAAGGACTGTTCAATCGCCCTGATCAGTTCAGAATCGGTTATGACCCGTCCTATATGCCTTATACCGTCATCGGCCACAAAGTCAAACACAGGTTCAAGCTTCATTGCCTTTTCAACCAGGTCCTTCTTCTCATCGCTCTCCCTGTATATAAGGAATACCGGACCCGTGTTTACGTTAAGGATGTCAAGGTGCCTGGTCCTGTCCAGCTCCTTGTCTTCGCGGGTCAGCTCATGCTTCTTGATCACGTTGTTCATGTAATCATCGATGTTGGCGCAAGCAACGATCCCGGTCTGCATGCGTCCGTCCATCACCTGGGAGTAGAGGTAAAGCAGCGGCTTCTTCTCGCGCTCGAAGTATCCCTCTTCTATGAAATTTTCAAGGGTGGATTTGCCTTTTTTATAGACCTGCTCAGAGTACGGGTCAACAGACCGGTCAAGGTCCATCTCTGCCCGGGATATATGGAAGAAACAGTATGGATTATCTTTTGCTATTTCGATTACTTCGTCCAGAGAAACAACATCATAAGGGAGCGACGCTATCTTATCTGCCAGATCTTTTCTGGGCCTGAGCGCCCTGAAGGACTTCATTTTTGCCATGTAAATGACCTCGTTTAATCAGGTTGTAGTTAAGGATAACCACTAATCACAGACTGAATATTATTTTCAAGAAATAAAAAAGTGCAGGGCAGCGGACCCCTTACCTTCAGTTAATGCAGACCCGGATTTCAGAGAGCAGCTGGCCTTTGAAGCCGGAAAAAACGGCTGGCTGTAAAATTTCAGTAACAGGGATCTGATGGATTCCGGGAGAGAGCAAGGGGTTGCAACCTCCTGTTCTGTTGATAAATGCTACTCTCCCCCCTGGTCTTCAGGTTCTATCTTGATCTTGAAGTTGAAGTTCTTCATTCCCTTGTCCTTCTTGACCCCATTCATGACCAGTTTAAAGAGCGGGTCGACATTCTGCAGCGGCTGTGTCCTGTCAGATGGGGTATTGTACATCAGCCACCTGATAACAATGAATTCAATGCTGCCGAGGATTACGGACCGTACAAAATGGGGATCTGTATCCTCCCTGAACTCACCGTTCTGGATCCCCTCTTTTATTACATTAATCATGATGTCATAGTATGCTATCAGATCCCTGTAGGTATCGGTCTCCATGAACTTTTTGTTTGTCTTCAGCGTCATCAGGGATATTGAGGCAAAAAACGGGTTGTCCTGGTAGAACTTGCACAGGTGGTAAATCATTCCGCGGAGCTTGTTGGTGGTACCGCTTATATAGTTCAGGTGTGAATCGAGCATATGTTTGCTCAGTTCAATCCCCTCCCGGGGGATACAGAAAAGAAGTTCCTCTTTTGATGAAAAATATTCGTAAATTGTAGTATCAGAAACGCCTGTCTCTTTTGCCACGTCAGATATGGTCGAGTTCTGAAAGCCTTTCTCCGAGAAGACTTTTTCGGCTGCTTTAAGGATCTGGTCCTTTCTGGCCTCTTTTAATGATTTTACTGTCATCTCTGTCTCCTGATAGAAAATTTTACTTCATATTGTAAAAAACAAAAAAATACAGGGTAAGACTTGGTTTTAAGTCTTAAAATATAAGATTTTGAGTCAAGAATTATTTTACAAATTGTGTAGTTGTGTTTAGAGTTAATAGTATAATAGTAGTATTTTGCAGTATGGGACTCAAGTCGGTCATAAAATCGGAGTTTTTGTGACCGCATATAATTCTTTATGGAATATTTAACCTGAAATTTGTAGATTAGCTTATATGCATATACACGGAGGATTTATGAAACGCGCGCTCGGACTATTTGTATTGCTAATACTTTTTACAGCTGTGAACGACGCAATGCTTACTTCTGCACCGGCCACGGTTACCAGTAAAATCACTGCGGTAAAACTTTACACCAACAGGGCTGAGATCACACGAATCTCAAAAATCAGGCTGGTAAAAGGCTCCAACACCATAATCATAGAAGGACTCCCCGACAACATGATCGACTGGTCAGCCAGGGGCATGCTGCCGGAAAAATATAACGGCAGGATAATCTCCCTTGAGATCATGAGACAGGCTCTTATCGAAAAGAAAAAGAACAGGATTCATGAGATAGAGAAGAAGCTGGAGGACCTGAGGGACCGTGATGCCGAACTCGCTGATGACATGACAAACATACGCCAGCAGGAGATTTTTCTCGATTCAATAGTCGAATTCACAAAAAACACGGCATCAAAAGAACTCGAGACAAGGATTCCACAGACCGGGCTCTGGTCAGGCACAATGGATTATGTAAGCTCAAAACGGAAGGAGCTCCTTGCAGCCAGCAGGGCATTACAGAAAAAAAGACGAGGCCTTGCAGAGGAGATACAGAAGCTGGAGTTTGAACTTAGCCAGCTTGCAGGCACCTCATATTATTCAAGCTATAAAAAACTGAACAAGGCCGTTGAGCAGAACACAAAGTCCAACACGGTTCAGCAGTACGGGGACTTTACCGATTCCTATGAGGAAATGGACCGCACCATGAAAGATGAAAGTTCCGGGGTCGATACCGAGAAGAGAATCATGCTGAACATATACTCTGCCGTTGAAGGTGAAACCGAGTTTACCTTCAGTTACCTGATTCCCGACACGTACTGGCAGATGACATACGACTTCAGGGCAAGCAGGACTGACAACAGCATTGAAGTAATACTCTATGCCGACGTATTCCAGAAGACCGGCGAGGACTGGGAAAACATAGACCTCTCCCTTTCAACAGGAGCACCGCAGAACAATATCGCGATCCCTGATCTTGCACCATGGTACCTGAACAAACGCGAGGAATACAAGTCAAAGCGCGATTATGAGAGCGCTTCGGGCATGTATGACAAGAAGGCGATGAAGGAGGAGGCTTATGCCGCCGACGAGGATAATCAGGCGGTAATCCCCGAGGCTACTGTACAGACAAAGGGACTTTTCCTCGAGGTAAAAATACCGGTCAGGCAGACAATCGAGTCCGCCAACCGGTACCAGAAGAAACTGATCAAGTCCTATTCATTCAAATCCGGCAAGGGGCTCAAGTATTACTTCAAGACTGTTCCCGACAGTTCGGGCAAGGTCTACCTGATGGCCAAAACGGCAAACCAGACCGAGCTTCCGTGGCTCGGCGGCGAGGCCCAGGTATTCCTGGAAAACGAATTCATTGGAAGGGTCCAGATCCCTGACACATCCGTGGGTAAGGAGGAGGATCTGGTACTGGGAATATCACAGGAGATTACGGCAAAGAAGGAACTCGTAAAAAAGTACGAGGACAAGTCCGGTGTATTCGGCGGAAAGAAGCGCATGGTTTACTCGTACAAGATCACTCTGGAAAACAATTCTAAGGAAACAGCGGAGGTCCTGATACTTGACAATTTCCCTGTCTCGCAGAACGACGATATCAAGGTTGAAATAGAGAAACTCTCAGCGCAGTACCAGGAGGATGAGATAATTAAGAAAACTACGGAGTACCAGCAGGGGATAAGAAAATTTACTGTGACATTATCGCCAGGTTCAAAGCGCGAGATTACCTATGATGCTGTAATAACTTTTGACAAAGAGCTCGAAGTCGACGGGCTAAGGTAGATAACAAATGAGAAAGACAAAAATTATATGCACCCTTGGCCCTGCACTCGATGACCCTGAATTATTAAAAAGAATATTTCTCACTGGAATGGATGTGGCCAGGCTGAACTTTTCGCACGGCACACACGAAGAACATCTTGTAAGGGTAAATCGTTTCAAGCAGATACGTTCAGAACTTGGCAGATCCGCAGCACTCCTGCTTGACACAAAGGGCCCGGAGATACGCCTCAGGAAATTCAAAAACGGAAAGATAATGCTTCCTACAGGCTCGAAGTTTATTCTTACAACAGAGGATATTGAAGGGGACGAACAGAGAGTTGCTGTTACCTACAAGGATATCACCAAAGACCTCACCAAGGGCAACCGTGTGCTTATTGACGACGGTCTCATTGACCTGAAGGTAACGGGTGTAACCGATAAAGAGGTCATGTGCGAAGTGATGAACGGCGGCGAACTGAGCGATAGAAAGGGTGTCAACCTCCAGGGCGTAACTGCACGTATGCCTTTCATGAGCGACCAGGACAGGAAAGACCTGCTCTTCGGTATACAAAATGATTTTGAGTTTGTTGCGGCATCATTTGTACGGAACGCCGACGACGTAAAGCAGATAAAAAGTTTTCTCGAGGAGCACGGCGGAGGCTTCATAAAAGTCATTTCTAAAATAGAGAACAGGGACGGCGTCAAGAATATTGACGAGATTATCCGGGTCAGCGACGGTACCATGGTTGCGCGCGGGGACATGGGTGTGGAGATATCATTCGAGGAGATACCCAGGCTCCAGAAGCTTATAATCAAAAAAACACTTAACGCGGGGAAACCTGCAATTACCGCCACACAGATGCTCGACTCAATGATACGCAATCCTAGGCCTACACGTGCAGAGATAACTGACGTGGCTAACGCCATATACGACGGCACAAGCGCCATCATGCTTTCAGGTGAAACCGCTGTCGGCAAATTCCCTGAACTCACCGTTGTCACAATGGCCAAGATCGCCGAGAAGACCGAAATGGACATCGACTATGTGAAAAATTTCGAGAACACGCACATCAACATATCGAAGAACATAACTGATGCAATAAGCTACTCAACAGTATCAGCGGCGCATTCCCTTGACGCCGCCGCGATTATCACAATAACCAAGTCCGGGCATACATCGCGCATGGTCTCGCGCTACAGGCCGCAGTGTATGATTATAGCCTCAACCCCACTTGAAAAAGTATACAACCAGCTTGCCCTCTCATGGGGCGTATACCCGGTACACGCCGAGGAAGCAACAACAACTGACGAGATATTCCAGAACTCAGTTGAAAACGCATTTAATGAGGGGCTTGTTAAAAACGGCGACCTTGTTGTAATTACCGGCGGCATGCCTGTTGGAATAAGCGGAACGACCAACATGATCAAGATACACGTTGTTGGAGACATACTTGTTGAGGGCGTGAGCATCAACAGCCTGTCGTCAACGGGGATTGTATGCGTTGTAGCAGAGAACAAGTCCACGGCCGAAGACTTCAAGGGCGGAGAGATTCTTGTAATTAAAAAATCATGCGATGCCATACTCCACCTGATAAAGAATGCCTCGGGCGTAATCACAGAGGAGGATTCGGCCGATTCACCCGCAGCGATTGTGGCAAAAGCGCTCGACATACCTGTGATCACATCTGCCAGGAACGCGACAGAGATACTCACAAGCGGTACTGCCGTGCGCATTGACGGCGGCAGCGGACTGATTTACAGCGGGCACAATTGATCTGCCGGATGATACACGGGACTGGACTTTTTTTAATGATCAGGCGGCTTTCCGTATTTTGTCTTTCTGTTCTTATGTGCTTCAGCGGAGTTCCGCTGCATTCCGGGGTGCATGAAGTTACAGTTTCAAGCTACACGACGTCAGTGGCAAACCAGGATACTGATGTCCGTGCCAATATTGCACTTGCCGCATCAAAGCTTAACGATGTCGTGATACTTCCGGGGTCAACATTTTCATTCAACAGCACGGTCGGCGAAGCCTCAGCTGCAAACGGATACAGGCCGGGGCGCGTACTGTACGCGGATACCGTGGCGTATGAACCGGGCGGAGGTGTATGCCAAGTATCGTCAACACTATTCAACGCGCTCCTGCTTGCTGGGTGTACCATCATTGAAAGGCACAGGCACAACCAGCCTGTACGCTACGTGGAGCCCGGGCTTGACGCAACCATAAGGTACGGAAAAAAGGACCTGCGCATGAAGAACCCGCACGACTTTCCTCTATACATATACACAGAGATAAACGACAGCAGCCTTAACATGATAATCCGCGCAGTTAAAAACCCGCAGCAGGCTTACGAGGTGTTCACCGAAGTCGAAGAAGTCAACCTTCCGTTTAACAATGAAGAAGGGAGAAAAATCAGGCCGGGGCTGACCATTTACGTTTACAGGAAAAGAACAGTTAACGGCGTTGCAGAGAGTGTCCTGTTATATAAGGATTTTTTTCCTCCGGCGTATGTTGAGTGATATTGTATGGCCGACATCCTGCTGTATAAAACCGGATTTGGATTAACTACCGCTTGATACACCGTCAGAGTTCATTGACTGAAGCTATTCACTGAATTTCTTTCATTTTTTTAAAATTGATTCCAGGCTTAGCTCCCAGTGCTTTCCCGATTTTCCGCTGAAAAGAGTGAAAATTAATTTTCCATGGCGACGGTTTATTCTTAAAATATCCCCCTTGACACAAAACTTCAGCTGCATAAACAGTTGCATCATGAATCTCAATGTAAAAAACAATTCCGGAACCATGCGCGGTACAATCCTTACCGCTGTATCCTTCGCCCTCTGGGGCGTACTACCCGGCTACTGGAAGATGCTTGCTGCTGTTCCCGCACTTCAAATCGTGGGCCACCGCACAATCTGGACATGCCTCTTTGCATTCCTGCTGATAATAATCACCGGGAAACTATACGCGGTGCGCGAGGCTTTGTCGAAGCGCGGTACGCGGATGCTCATAATGGCCGGGTCGCTCATGATAGCCATCAACTGGCTCATCTACATATACGCCGTGAATTCGGGGAACATTGTTCAGGCAAGCCTGGGCTACTACATTAATCCGCTTGTAAGCATTCTGCTGGGAATGGCAGTGCTCAGGGAGAGGCTCTCAACTCCGCAAATTTCCGCATTCCTGCTTGCTGCGTGCGGTGTGCTCTACATGACGTTCAGCCTGGGCAGCTTCCCCTGGATATCCGTGGCACTGGCGGTCTCATTCGCTCTTTACGGCCTTGTTAAAAAAAGTACGGGCGTAGATTCGGTTTCGTCCCTTGCCATTGAAAGCATCTTCCTTGCACCCGTGGCACTGCCTGCAGCGACCGGATTCTTAAGCGGGGCATTTGTTCCGTTTGGCAGCACAATGCTTACAGGCGTTCTACTTGTATCCGGGGGTGTTGTTACGGGTCTTCCGCTCTACTTGTTTGCCGAGGGTGCAAAGGCGATCCCCCTTTCGCGTGTGGGTTTTTTACAGTACATCAGCCCTACGCTTTCGCTGCTGATCGCTGTTTTTATTTACGGTGAGAGTTTTACATTGGTCCATGCAGTGAGTTTCGGATTTATCTGGACCGGGCTGTTTGTGTATACGGCTTCGGGCTACATGAATTATAGAAACTCAAGGTAACCCGGACTTTTACCGTCCGGACTTCTCCCTGTGCTCAGCCCTGATAGCCATGACCCTGTTCCGGCCATTCTCTTTTACCTCGTAAAGCGCCACGTCCGCCCTGTTCAGTACGGAATCAACTGTTAAATCGTTCGTATCCGAATCAGATATCCCCGCACTTATTGTAAGCTTGAGTGTTTTACATTCAAACTCCATTTCCGATTCATCAATTTTTTTTCGCAGCCTTTCCGCTATCTCAACGCCGTATTCAATTTCCGTTTCAGGAAGGAGTATGGCAAACTCCTCGCCGCCTATACGCCCCACAGTGTCCGAAATCCTTAGTGATTTTTTCATGATATCTGCAGCGTTCCGCAGCACGCAGTCGCCTGCCAGGTGCCCGTGCGTGTCGTTTATCTTTTTAAAGTAGTCAATATCTATCATGATAAAGGTAAAGATCGATTCGTACCTTTTTACCCGCTCAAATTCCTGGTTAAGCCTGCTCATAAAATAACGCCTGTTAAACAGTCCAGTGAGCTCATCTGTAACAGCCATTGTAAGCAGCTTCTCTTTAGCCTTTTTCAGTTCAATGTGCGTCCTGGTCCTCGCGATAAGCTCCTGGGCCCGGAATGGCCTTGTGATGAAGTCAACTCCTCCGCACTTGAACCCGTTGATTATACTGGTCTCGTCATTCATGGCACTGAGAAAAATGATAGGCGTATCCTTCAGGCGCGGCGTGCGCTTAAGCTGGTCGCAGAACTGGAATCCGTCAATACCGGGCATCACGATGTCAAGGAGTATAAGGTCCGGCGTGTTCTTGCTGATAAATTCAAGGGCCTCTTCACCGCTTGAACAGACAGAGGTTTCATAACCGTTCTTAACAAGAAGCTTTTCGCAGAAGGTCGAATTTGTAATGTTATCGTCTACGATCAGTATCAATGGCTTGACGCTTTCCAATCTTGCCTCCGGATTCTTTATACTTTAAGGGATTTATGCTGGAATGTTTAACCTGATTTATTATAATCAGCTGCCTGCAAAAAATCCACTTTATTTTACTTATTCAGCAATGCCTGCTCCAGAAAAAATAACGTGAATTTTCATGGTTTGCCCTTCCTTCAAGAATCTCAGACCGGATTACTTCAGCCATGTTTACAAGGTTCTCTATTTCATCCCTTACTCTCTGCTTGAGTATATCCTTATCAGCCATGGTAAAATTTGTGGTCTCAATTCTGCTTCCTGTTACAACCACTACAGGGCCCTTCTCCCTCAGCAGGTGGTGGTAAGGCGGCAGAATATTTCTTGTCCCTGCTATACCCGCAGGTATAATTGGAACCTTACCGGTTATTGCTACGATCAATCCGCCGTTTTTAAATTCAAGAGGTGAGCCCGTAGTACTGATCCTTCCTTCAGGAAATACATAAACGGCCTTCCCTTCACGAATTTTTTTCCCCGCTTTTATCATGCTCCTGTGCACCCTGACCGGATTACCCCTTGTAATGTATATATGCCCCATCAGGTAGCAGGCAAGTCCGAATAGCGGTACATAAAAAAGGCTCCACTTCATAAAAAAGCTGAGGGGATTCTTCTTTGCTGCAGATATCATCACAGGGGGATCAAAAAGACTGCTGTGATTTGACATGAGTATTACGCCCTGGAGCATATCCAGTTTCTCATTACCAGTTATGTAGAGACCAGTCATACCTGCTATCTTGAGCATGCAGTATGACCATAATCTTGACAGGAACCACCAGGAATGCCCCCTGCGGTCAATGAAGGAAAAAACAGAACATAGTACACCAATAACAGGGGTTACAAGCAGATGGTACATGTATTCAATGATTATCCGGATATAATTCATATAAACACTGCCGGTAAATTCTTTAATCATATATGAACAGATTTTACATTTCGTCAATCATAATACAGATGATCAAAATACTTGACTGGTATGACTGTTTTGATGTATACAACCCCTGTATACGCAGCGTGACAATGGAGGATTTAATGAAAATCGGTGTAACAGGCATTTTCGCTTCGGGCAAAGGCACGGTATGCGAAATGTTCAGGGAACTTGGTGCCGGTGTTATTGATACTGATATTTTAGCGCGCGAAATAATGGAACCCGGCCAGGAAGGACTCAGGCGCGTTGTCGAGGCTTTCGGCAGTGATTTTCTGAATCCCGACGGCACCCTTGACAGGAGACGTTTTGCCAATTCCGTGTTCGGGAATGACGAAAAGGTCAGGCTGCTGAATTCAATCACCCACCCTGCAATACTCGATATTGTGATGGAACGGACCCGCGGTGACATGATATGGATGGTTAATACCCCCCTCCTCTTTGAATCAGGCTTTAACGCCTATATGGACTCGAACATCGTTGTGACCGCAGGGGATGACCAGGTCCTTGAACGGGGGAGCAAAAGGGATAATATTTCAAAAGATGAGATAAAAGAGAGGTTAAAGCACCAAATTCCGCTTAATGAAAAAATCAGACTTGCCGATTATGTTATAGATAATTCAGGGACAACTGAGAATACTAAAAGGCAGGTTTTAGATATATGGAAAATTTTGATCCAAGGCCACAGGAAGTAAAGGAGAAGAGTTTTTATGTACTCAACCTTGACACTCCAAGAATAATAATACTTACATCTGTTGTTATAGGAATCATTGCAGCCGCATTCCTTTTCGGAATGTCATTCATGAAAGGCGACAATTCACAGTCGAGGGAACTTGCTTCAGGAGGCATGCAGTTTGACGAATCAACAGGAAACGACCTGCTGAATAAAGAGATCCCCCCCGTACCTGAAGACATGGCATCAGACACGGCTATGACCGATAAAGGGACTACAGATGACCTGAAATCCGACTTAGTTATACCTGGCGGCACAGAAACAGGTAAAACTGAAACTATCGCATCGGACACAAAGAATGATAAAGAAGATGTCCTTAAAAATGAAAATATAAAAGAAATTATCCCGGCTGTGAATAAAAAGAAATCATCGTCAAAAAACGACAGGACTGCATCTACAAAACAGAAGGATAAGGCCTCTTCAAAAAAAATCGCTGACAACATAAAGAAAAAAGACGCGTCCCGCGGTAAAAGCAGAATTTATGAAGTATCAAGAGATGAAGATGTAAAAAGAGGCTATGATTCATATTCAGTACAGGTTGCTTCGTATGACACGCTTGCAAAGGCCGAGAATGAAAAGAGTTCCCTGCGTTCAAAGAGTTATGACGCTTATATAGACAGGGCCAATGTCAACGGCCGGAATTATTTCAGGGTAAAGATCGGGCCTGTTGCGTCAAAATCAAAAGCAGGGGAACTGCTCGATGAGATCCAGTCTGAGTCAAGATATTCAGGCAGCTATATAGTTAAGGATTAATCCGGAAGTGACACAAAGTTAAGAAAGCGGCGGATATCCTGTCGCTTTTTTTATTTCATAAAAAATAATCAGGGAGTCCGCCATGTTTTCTATATTCAGGGCTACTAAAGACCTCGTAATGAAGATTGATTCATTCATCGATCTTGTGAGTGAATCAGTGCTGCATTTTGAAGAGGGGCTGAAACTTTACATCGCAGGCAAAGAGGGAGATTTCAACGAGAGACTTGATATCATAAGAAGAATCGAAGCCAGGGCCGACGACCTGAGGCGCGATATTGAAGCCCAGCTTTACGTACAGACGCTCATACCTGAATCCCGCGGAGACGTGCTGGAACTCCTTGAAAACATGGATGATATAATAGACTTCTCCAAATCAATCATGTTTGATTTTTGTATTGAAAAACCTGTAATCCCCCAGGTTCTGCACGACAGGTTCATTAAACTTGCCGGTACAGCAGTAGATTCCACCCAGGCCCTGGTACAGTCAACCAGGTCATTTTTCTACGATGTAAACAGCGTTAAGGACCACCTGCACAAGGTTAAATTCTTTGAGAACGAGTCTGACCATATCGCGGAAAAAGCGAAAAAGGAACTCTTTGAGCTGGATATCGACCTGAGCCGCAAGCTTCACCTGAAGACATTCATTGTATCTATAGATTCTGTTTCTGACATTGCAGAGGACATTTCAAACAGGCTGTCGATCGCAACCATGAAGAGGGTAGTATAGCATGTCTGTTCTCTTCTTTCTTTCAAGCGGACTTTTCCTGGGATGGTCGCACGGTGCAAACAACGCGGGAAACGTCTTCGGTACTGCCATCGGTTCCAAAATGGTCAAGTTCAGGACAGCCGCAATAATCACGGGGATCTTCATGATACTGGGTTCCGCCATATCGGGCGCAGGAGCATCGCAGACCCTTGGCAAGCTCGGTTCGGTCAACGAGATTGCGGGGGCATTCATGGTTGCGCTCTCTGCGGCTGTCACGCTGCTGATGATGACGCGCCTTAATCTACCGGTTTCAACTTCGCAGACAATAGTCGGATCAATTATCGGGTGGAATTTTTTTTCCGGGTCACTTACAGACTACGAGTCCCTGATGAAGATAGTTTCCAGCTGGCTCGTGGCGCCGCTTGCTTCAGCAGTTTTTGCAGTGGGGCTATACATACTCTTCAGGTATCTGCTGAACAGGTTCAAGATCCACCTGCTCCAGCTTGACCTTTACAACAGGATCGGGCTTATTCTGGTGGGCGCTTTTGGTGCATATACCCTTGGAGCGAATAACATAGCGAATGTCATGGGGGTCTTTGTACCAGTGGCGCCGTTCAGGCCTGTCGACATTATCGTCGGAATACTTACGTCAAGGGACCAGCTCTTCATCCTTGGGGGCATGGCCATGGCTGCTGGCGTACTCACATATTCCTACAAAGTCATGAAGACCGTTGGTCAGAGCATAATCCCCCTGACGCCGATTACCGCCCTTGTCGCAGTTCTCTCTTCGTCAACAGTGCTCTTCCTCTTCTCGTCGCAGGACCTTGAACTCCTGCTTGCATCACACGGCCTTCCCTCGATACCGCTTGTGCCGATTTCAAGCTCACAGGCAGTTGTAGGCGCAATAATAGGTATAGGACTGTTCCAGGGAGGCCGCGGCATGAACTTCAGGCTCCTGGGAAAAATCGCATCAGGCTGGGTGACCGCACCGCTCTTTGCCTGCATCTTCAGCTTCGTGTCGCTCTTTATCATACAGAACGTGTTCAGCCAGCCGGTGTACCGTGACGTCAAGTATTCAATTACATCCAATGCGGCAGAAAAACTCAGCAGCGAAAGAATAACCTTCAGCACCATGAAGGACCTGGTAGATCTTGAATTCAAAAATGCCGCGGAATTCAGTTCCGCCCTTAAGCGGTACGCGCCCGAACTTGACAGCAGCAGCATGATGCGCGTGGTAAAGCTTTCCGAGCTGCGCAACTTTACAGTTAATGATGAAATCGTTTCATTTGAAATAAAACAGGGCATCTTTACCGAAAGACAGACCAGCGCTCTTCTCAGCCTTAACGGTAAAAAATACAGGCACGTCTGGGAGTTTGCCGCAGACCTTGCATCAGCGAGCAACGAATGGGAGATGAAACCGGACATTCCGGAAAACAAACCGTATAACAATAATTTACGTATCCGGATTGATTACCTCGCCGGAAAATTCAGCGGGATGAGATAGGTATAATACCATGCTGATGAGCGAGATAAAACATTTATTCAAGGAAAACAGGGAACTCTGCGTATCCGAAATACATAACCGTGTGAACTCGGACAGGGGACTTATTGAGCACGCTATTGAGCAGCTCGTCGCAAAAGGCTTTATTGTTGAGGTGAACTACAAAACAGAATGCAGGGGCTGCAGCATGAACTGCAGCGCCAGGGGTGAACGGGCCTACAGGCTGGCTGATAGCCTTTAGTTTTCGTCCTCATTAACAAACATTTCTTCAAGCTCATCTGCCTTGGCGGCAACATATACAAGCGACTTGATAAACCTGACCGGCTCGCACCCTGTGAGCAGGATCGAATTATACATAATAAGCTCTTTCCCTCGGAGAGCAAGAGAACCGTAATCAAATTCCATGTTCATCTTCAGGCAGTTTTTATAAAGCTCCCAGTTGTCCTTATCCAGCCTAACAACAACAGAATGAAAGTTAATAACCCTGTCGCCGGACTCATCGTTCCTGAGGCTGATCTCCATATCCTGCGACCTGCCGTTGTCGAACTCAAGCGTCGTAGTGTAGTGACCACCCTTGCCCTTGTGAAAGGGAATTTTCAATTCGCTCGCAACCGCGGATATAAATCCGTCAAAAATTTCCATTTATCAAACCCCTGGATTAAAATATCTGAGTGCCCTGCTCATAAGGGCGTTGTGTATAAATAGCATAATGTTAATAATATGTCAAGTTTGAAATACAGTGCATTTAGCTCTTGACATATTTAAAATTGAATTTAGAAATGAACTACAACAACAGGGAGTAATTATGACGGATATTGTTAGAGAAACATTCCTGCTCAGGGATTGACTCCGGACAGTTACCTTTAATTTAAAAGACCACCGCAGTACAGTCACCGCGCAGTTCTTCATTAACTCTGCATATCAGGGCAGGAAATATATAATCATGCTTATTCACTACAGGCCTCGGCTATCCAGGCTGTGCAGCTGCAAAAAAATTTTTGTGCAGCTCAGAATTTAATATGGAGCAGACAATGGAAAGATATAAAAAATCATTAATAGATACTGAAAAACCATCATCCTGTATTTTCGGCAGTGTTAAAGCGCCCGGCTCAGTTACCGGGATGATCTACAACTGCGGAGCAGGTCATGACGGGAGGGCAGGGTTATGACACTTGAAGGTATGGGATGGAACTCATTTTTTGCTGAAAGCTTTGCGCCATTTAGCGGATCAGGACTTATCCCCGCAAGGATCGTATCGCGGGAAGGAAACATCTATTCCGTGGAGACAGCCGCCGGAAGGATTGAAGCCCCGGTTGCAGGGCATTTCAGCTATATTGCAGCCGGGCAGGTGGATTATCCTGCAGCAGGGGACTGGGTGCTTATCCGGGAAACATCGGGCGTCCATGTAATTGAACGCGTGCTCGAAAGAAAAAGCCGTTTTTCACGGAGGACTGCCGGACGCCGCAGTGACGAACAGGTCATTGCCGCAAATATAGACATCATGTTTATAACCGCATCCCTTGACGGCGGCCGCAACTTCAACCTGCGTGCGATTGAACGCTACATGGTAATGGTAAGCGACAGCGGCGCGGAACCTGTAATAGTCCTTAACAAGTGCGACCTCTGCGCGGATACCGGAGCAGCTGTAAATGACGCTGAATCTGTGGCGGGCGTGGCACCAGTACTTTTAGTCAGCGCGCTCACGGGCCTGGGGATTGATAAGCTCGCCGCAATGACCGGGCATGGAGTGACCGCTGCGTTTACCGGGCCTTCAGGCGTCGGAAAATCCGCGCTTGTAAATTATCTCCTTGGTAGGCCGGTTCAGCGTACCGGTAAACAGCGTGCCGATGATCTGCGCGGAAGGCACACCACAACAACCGGCGGCCTCTTCTTCACTTCAGCCGGCGGAATAATAATAGACACGCCGGGACTCCGTGAACTGAAGCCTTACGGCGACACTGAATCGCTCGACGATGCCTTCCCCGAAATAGCAGATGCCGGCAGTAACTGCAGGTTCCGGGACTGCACACATACTGGTGAACCCGGATGTGCAGTAATGCAGATGGTTGACGACGGAGTACTGGATGAAGCCAGGTATCTGAACTACGTTAAAATCAGGGAGGAGATGGAGTTTCTTGACGCTCTGAAAAGTGAAAAAGGGCGCATGGAGAGAAAAGCGAAAGAGAAGTCGCTGTCGAAGCTGGTCAAGAATTACCACAAGAGTGACCACCTGTAGAATACGGGACTGATCCAAAAGTAAACGTCATTGCGAGGAGCATAGCGCCGTGGCAATCTGTATTATTTAAATAGTGTCCGGATGCGGAAGTTACAAAATCATGGTACTATTACAATAATACAGATTGCCACGGCGACCTTCGGTCTCCTCGTGATGACGTTTTATATATTCAGGGCATTCCCGCCTCACTTAATATACAATTATTTTTTCTCAGGGATTTTCGGAACCAGCCCTGTCACAAATCCTTCAACAGCCTCATCGAGCATTTTTTTCATCTCCTCAAGGGACGGCCTTTGTTCTCCCGCCTTAAGTGCAATCCTCTTTTTACAGCTAAAAACCTCCGAAGCCAGGACTTCACCTGTTGAAGTGTTAATTAAACGCCCTGAAATTGTAACCTCAAATTCAGGGTCACTCCCCTTATCTTTTTTATTTAATCTCTGCGGAACTATCTCGCCGATCAGCACTGCATCAACACCGGCAAGTTTACCGATTTTAGCAGCGCTATCCGCATCAACAAGTCCGGTCTCGCCTAGCTGTTGCTCCTTAATTATCGCGTCCAGCTTGTCACGTTCGATCAGGCGTATCCTCCCTGAATCAAGGAGCATGTCCATGATCTTCTGCCTGGCCAGTTCACTCTCCCTGTTGCTCTTTTCCCCTTTCGGAGTTTTAAACCTGAACTCGGCAACTGCAATAAAATAACGTTTATCCATTTCGTATGATGCGGGTTTTTGGGTTGCGCATGAGACCACAATGAGCAGGCCAATGACTGTAATCAGAATCTTTTTCATCCTTATCATCCTTGTTTTGAGATGAGAAAAATATATATATAATTCTGCCCTGTTTCAAGCAGTTTTATTCTTGATACGGGGCTGCTTCTTTTACATATTTTCCGCTATAAATATTCAGTACGCACGATATCTTGTTGACTCCGGGATTTTGCCTCTGTAAAATATACCATCTGAAGGAGGAGACTATGAACCATCCCGAACTTACACAGCAGGCGCTTGGCATTCTGCGAAACCTTGACACATTCCAGTGGTACTTTGTCGCGCTGCTGGCCTTTGTTGTTTACATCTACGTTAATGAAATATCCGCAAAGAACTGGAAGGGCATAGCCGCAGGCCTTTCACTCTACATGGTGCACTGGTTCTATGAAATCATCAATGCCCTTATACAGCACTTTTCAGGTCACGCCCTCTGGACAGTCCCGGGCGGTACATCATTTCTTCTGCTCATAGGAGTCTGCTGGGAGATTTCCATGATGTTCGCGATTGTGGGCCTTATTGCTTCAAAGCTTCTGCCCGCGGATCCTAAGATGAAGATATGGAAAATCAATAACCGCGTATTCTTCGCTGTGGTAAACGCGGCATTCTTCTCGGTATTTGAAATACTGCTGGCCAGAACGCCGGGATTTCACTGGGTCTATAAGTGGTGGGGTGCTTTTCCTGTTTTCATTACAGTGTATATCCCCTTCTTTCTTGCTGCGAATTTCGCATACGACTGGGAACCAAAGAAGCAGAAAATTTTTATCGGTTCACTCTTCGCTGTTAATGCTTTGATGCTTATTGTTTTCGCTGGAATTCTGGGGTGGATTTAGGATCTGCCGTAAGGTTCAAGTTCAATCCCGCACTCGCTGCAGGTTCCTGATTCAAGTACATACTGCTCGTGGCATAACGGGCAGTATGTTTTAATCTCTTCATCTTTCCGTTCAGGCGGCGCAAGTAGTTCATCCCGGGTAATGCCGGATTCCCGAGCAGCAGCCAGCACCCTCTCTGCCGCATGTTTCCTGTACCATAAAAAAACTTCACCGCACTCTGCGTCACCCTGAGGCACAGGTGCAATGGTGTACTCCCTGTAATAACAGGAGAGCAGTCTCCTGTATACGCTGTCATCGGCAAGTACACGCGCAACTGCAGCGGGGTGAAACACTGCAAGTGATGTTTTACTAATAATATCCATGCAGCGGAGCAGCGACGGCGTGTACAGAATCATGCTGAAAACTTTGCTCCATGGAACTCCCTGTGACGGAATAACTTTTTTAAATGAATAAATAAACGCTGCAACCACAGCTATTACCATCACAGCAAAAGGTCCAAGCAGCAGATTCCACGAAACTGCAATCGAAAGTATCCATGAAACAACAGGTACAATAAAAAAGCAGTAAATAAACAGCCAGCCGGCTATCGCTTTCAGAATAAACGTTCCCCTGCCGGCACTTATAATGAACTCTTCCACATGTTTAAAGTCAAACGTTTCGTCAAGCAGGCTAAAAGCCGCAGATTCCCTGTCTGCTGATCCAGCACGGGCCAGGCGCAGCAACCTCTCCTTCCACCATTCAGCTTCATGTTCAGAGTGTGTTTTGCAGAAAGCTCTACCGTCCACTGTTACGGAGTTATGCGACACACCGACCCGCACTACCCGGTCGAAATTGTAAAATGAAAGATCCCCCGCTTCACTACCGTTTTTTACAGAAAAAAATCCTCTATCTGAAAAAAGCAGTGGCAGGGAACCTGTGACAAAAAGTGAAGCAGATGGTGGAAACGGGGGTGCAATGAACAGTCTCCCCTTGCCGAACTCAGGCAGTTTTTTTGCGAACCTGTATTTTACTGCACCGGTTATACCGCGGTAAAATATTACAGCGCCGCTGCTGCACAGGGTAACTGATTCAAGCAGGTAGAGTGCTGTAAAGACCAGGAAAAATGCGGTTCCGGAACTGATCATGATACATCAGCTGTTTTCAGTTTTATCATCTTCCTGTTTAACTACTTCACCAGAACTCTTCTTTCCTGAGAATAAACGTTTTATTCCGGCACCTGCTGCAACCAGTCCGGCTACTATGAACTTCCAGAATTTCTGCAGCAGACCTGTTTTAAGCGCTGCAGCGCCTGCCCCGCCGGCAATCAGCGCTGCAAGTCCGTATTCGGCAATTTTATCACCCTTTGTAAACTCGGAGTATTTATTACCCTCTGTAAATGAGTATGTTGTGAGCATTTTATTCGCAGCTGCAACTGCACTGTTAAGGCCTTTTTCATCAGCCACTATAATCACAGACATGACTCCCTTCCTGCCGAGGAAACGTATATTATAGTTAATATTTCTTGATCCTGCAGATTCATTTATAATTGCCCACTCAAGGTTATTTGTCGCAGTGTTGTATGATGGTTTTTTCTGCCAGCCGATTATGGCAAGGTCAGGCATTCCCTTCTCCTTCCTCCACTTGTTGCTCTCTTTTGTTCCCTCTTTAATTGATTTAAGTATGGCATCGGCATCGAGTGAATTCTTCTCGTCGTCTTTTATGTAACCTGTTTCATCAAATTCAAAAACTATAAACCAGTCCCGTCTTTCAGGTTCAATATAACCCGTTTCCAGGTCTGTGGGCGGATTGCCGTAGAGCTCCATGATCTTTCTTGTGTCATCGCCGTTCGCGAACCTGTATTTGTCAGGTATCTTTATTTCTGCGATACCGTTCATGTTCGCAGTTGCAGGTCCGTATACCCAGTTTATTTTTACTTCACCGCCGCTGTTTTCCTGGGCAGCAAGAGGCAGAGTTAAAACTGCACATACTGCAGCCATGATTGTAAAAACACACAGTATCCGTTTTTTCATTATGATTCTCCCTGGTATAATATATCCGGATGGAACAGCTCCGGGTTAATGTGCCATACTAAGGCAGTTAACAATCAGATTAAGACCTGTACATTGCGAACGAAGTGAAGCAATCTGTTCAGGCAGGAATATGTTTATTATAATAAACCGGGTATTCCCGAAACAGACTGCCGCGACATTTCATGCCTCGCAGTGACGTTATGTATACTGCTTCAATCGTTAACAGCTATAATTCAATCAGCAGTCTCCTCTGCAATGTTATGCGGAAAAAACTTGAATCTCAGCTCTTTGTTATTAAGTTCTGTTTATTAATTATGAAAAAAATTATTACAGGCACAAGGATCCCCGCGAGGAGCAGCGGCTGTGATGTCACACGGTACGGGCTGATCGTGGCTGCAAGCACTATCCCCGCAAGCGATCCGCCCAGGTGAGCGTCGTGCCCTATCCCCCCGAATGCCTTTTTCATCCCGTAAAGAGAGAATGCAACAAAGAGTATGGCGTAAAGCCATGCGGGAAGCGGCAAGGGTATAGGGAACACGATGATCTGTCCGCCCGGAATAAGGAATATGGATGAAAATATAACTCCGCATACTCCGCCCGATGCGCCCACTGCCCTGTATTCAGGTTCCCGCCTGTGCATTACAAGCGAGAGAATGCTTCCGCCGAGCGCGCTGTAAAGATAAATGTATGCTATGACCTTGTGGCCGTACACCGCTTCTATACCCGTGGCAAAGGCGTAAAAGCTGAACATGTTGAACACAAGGTGGCCTATATTGCCGTGGACAAGTATTGAGGTCAGCAGCCGCAGGTAATCCTTCCCTGAAACTATTGCACTTATTGAAAAAAGCCATTTTTCAAAGACAGTGCTGTTGGACAGGGCATACAGGGATGCAACTGTTGTAAGGGCTATTACACCGTATGTAAATGTGTATGTTTCCATAATACCGCCGATAAGGCAGTTTTATGGAACAGGTGAGGGCTTGTGTCAAGCAGGAATACAAGCATTATCCCGTTCAGGCTGAAATGATTAACATGCTGTTTGAAAATAAAACAAAACAGCAGACTTTCCATTTTTGCCAAATAAAGAGCAAAATTTTTTGAAAAGTTCCAATAATTACGCTAAATTCTACAATACACCAAATTCACGAAAAGGAGGTGGTTATTATGAAAGTTTTCATTAAAAAACTCATCCTTTTTTTCATAATACTGACTGCCGGAACCATAACTGCCTGCAACAGCAGTGGTAGCGGGAGTAACAGTTCTGGAGAGACTATAGACGTTTCCGGAACATACAATGTTACGATTACAGAGAATGGTGAATCATTAGGAACCGACATATGGATTCTTAAGCAAACCGGAAATGACGTTGCTGTTCTACTGGGTGAAGCAGGTGCTATGACTGTATCAGGCTCAAACCTGATTATAGCATGGGAAGGGGATGAAGTGGATGAAGAAACCGGGGAGACTGTTCATGTAGAGGCTGATGGCACCCTGGCAATCAGCGGTGACACAATTTCCGGAACAGTAACCTGGACCGGGGATGGAGTAGTAATCGCTACTTCTGATATTACAATGACCCGGACCTCAACTTCAGCTGTTGTTCCCGAATTCAACATCCCTGAAGCCTCAATCACGGTAGATGGAGTAATTACCGACTGGGCCTCAGTGGAGCCTTATGTAACTGATGCCGCTGATGATGCAACTGAAGGTACGGGAACAGACATTGAAAGTATTAAAATAGCACGGGATAGTTCAAGGGTATATCTTCTTGTAAAAACAGATGCCCAGTTATCAACAGATTACGAGTATAGATTAGAGATCCACGATACCTCATACCAGGAACTTGGAGGTATCGGATTCGGGTGGAGCTTATCCTGGCAGGTCTACGAAACAGATTCCGGACAGATTAATGTCATCCCGGGTTATGTTGAATTATCATTCCCTTACAGCGGTGTGTTTACTCCAGGTGAAAAGTATATCGTTGAGCAAAAATTTAAGCCGGCCGGTGGGGATGATTCAGTAGATGAAGCTGATTTTACCGGTTATACCATTCTGCCTGTACTCGAGTAAAAAGTATATCCACAATGCGGCAGATAAAGACTCGCCATATTCCAGATGAGGAACAGGCTCCTTGAGAGGGGCCTGTCTTATTCAGAGTTCCGGGTTTTGAATTTCAGTGACCGCAATTATGCTCATGTGCATGACAGGCAAGGCCTGAATCGAACACCTGGCCTGAAAGAAATCCTTCAGCCACGGACCTGATCTCTCCAGCACATCCCCTTATAACCTGGATACCGTTGCTGCCGAGTACATTGACAGCGCCGTCACCCATGTTGCCGGCGAGCATCACCTTTACACCCATTTCCGAGAGCATTGATGCGATGTTCGACTTGCAGCCGCATCCTGCAGGTGAGGCAACCATTTCCTCTGCAATGATCTCCTTTTTATCATTAATCGTATAAACCGTGAAGTGGTCGCAGTGGCCGAAATGGCTGTCTATTACATTATCTTTTGATGGAAGAGCTATTTTCATTGATTCACCTTTTTGTTATATTAAGTACAGGGTTCCGGAATCAGCTTAATGAAGCAATTAAAAAATACGGTATGGGCTTTTATTATATTGAACGGTAATTAGTATCAGAAGAACAGCCCGGCCATATGCTGTCATACCCGTGAAAACGCGTATCCATGAGTCTCTGATGCAGCATTCCGGTCAATACCGGTACCTGATGCTGTGGATTCCCGCCTTCGCGGGAATGACTTAGTGCAGTTGCAGCTGCTCATGGCAATATTTTCATATCAAATTCTTGACAGAAACCGTATGCTCCAGTGTACTGTTCACTTATTTAAAGAGGTGACGATGACTTACAGGTACGAAGATTACAGGATCGGCAAAGGGAGTGAACTCTCGGGCGGGGACTACATACGCTACCGTTTCTGGGAGATACTCCCTGGTTTTGTATCATGGCTGACCATAATCCTTGCGGTTGTCTGCTCATGGCTCTACCCGGTGTACGCCGCAATATTTATCATAGCCTTCGACGTTTTCTGGCTGCTCAAGACCGCATACCTTTCGCTGCACCTTAAAACAAACTGGAAGAGGATAAAGGAACACCTGAACACTGACTGGGCGCAGAAACTTGAACCCCTTAAATACAACCACATATACCACATGATCATGCTCCCCTTCTACAAGGAGGACCAGTCCATAGTCGAAAAGACACTGCTCTCGCTGCTTGAATCAAGGTATGACAGCAAACGCTTCATCGTCGTTCTTGCCGCAGAGGAACGCGCAGGCAGTGAACCTCTTGAAATTGCCGCTGCGATGAAGAAAAAATACGGGAAAAAGTTCGGCCATCTGGTAGTCACGGTCCATCCCGATGGAATAGAGGGGGAGCTTGCGGGCAAGGGGTCGAACATTTCTTATGCGGCCGATGAGGCACGGAAGCAGGTCCTTGACAAAGATAAAATCAAATACGAAAACGTGCTGGTATCAGCCTTTGACATTGACACTATGGTCTACGAGCAGTACTTTGCGTGCCTCACGTACATGTTCCTTATGAGCGACAGGCCTTACCGCACATCGTTCCAGCCTGTGCCGGTATTCAACAACAACATATTCCAGGCTCCGGCTGTGTCGCGTGTCGTGGCGTACTCGGGCACGTTCTGGCAGATGGTGCAGCAGGAGAGGCAGGAGCGTCTTGCCACTTTCAGTTCACACTCGGTTCCCTTCAGCACCCTTTACGAGGCAGGCTACTGGCAGAGCAACATGGTGAGCGAGGATTCGCGCATATTCTGGAACTGCTACATGAAGTACGACGGCGATTACCTTGTTACCCCCATGTCGTACCCGGTTTCAATGGACGCAAACCTTGCTCCGGGAATATGGCAGACAATGAAGAATATCTACAGGCAGCAGCGCCGCTGGTCATACGGTGTCGAAAACTTCGCGTATATAATGTTCAACTTCACAAAAAATAAAAAAATAAAGTTCAGCGAAAAACTGAGGATTTTCTGGATCAACCTCGAGGGCTACTGGTCCCTGGCCACAAACCCGCTCCTCATATTCCTACTGGGGTGGATGCCCGTTTTACTCGGCGGCAGGGAATTCAACAGCACCATGCTTAGCTTTAACCTGCCGTATATAACGCGCGACATCATGATGATAACCATGTCGAACCTTGTGCTCTCTTCGATGATTGCCGTGAGCCTTATGCCAAGCATACCTGAAGAAAAAGGGCACCACAGGATCTACCACATATTCCAGTGGCTCCTTGTGCCGCTCACGATAACAGCATTCGGTGCAATACCTGCAATCGAGGCGCAGACGCGGCTGATGCTGGGCAAATACATGGGCTTCTGGGTAACTCCAAAGCATAGGGCCGAATAGGAGGGAACCAGGTGACACCTAAACAGAAACGCATGTATATACTCGGGATGTTCATTATCTTCCTTATCGTGATCCCGGTACTGGTCCTTTACTCTTCAGGCTACAGGCTTAACAGCAAGTTCAGGCTGGTCAAGACAGGGGGAGTTTATTTTCACAATGACCAGTCCGACGTGGCCGCACGCCTGAACGGCAAGATCAAAAAAACTGCCGGACTACTGGAAAAAAACCTTCTGATCCGGGACCTGAAACCTGCAACATATTATTCGCGCATCGAGAAAGAGGGATACAGGGTATGGGAAAAAAACATCACCGTAAACGAACAGATGGTAGAGGTATGCTACCCGCTCCTGATCCCCAATAGCCTTAAACCTGAACCTGTCAAAAAGTACCTGCTGATCAAACCGGCAAAGAAAGGTGAAAAAACCAGGCGTGAACTGAACGAGGAATATGCCGAGGCAATGGAATTCTTCAAGGTCTACGGCAAGCCTGTAAAGGGCATGCTTACTGTATGGGAAAGCAGCGACATAAAAAAACTCAAGCTCAACAGGGACCGCAGGCTCTGGAAAAAGGTTTTCCTGTTTCACGAAGGCAACAAGATATATGTCAGGTGGACAGGCAGCGACGAGGAAAGGCCTTACTTCATCCCTTCAAAAGGGAATAGACTTGTATATGCGCCTGATCAGAATATTTTATCATTCGGGTTTTTCCCTGAACGCAACGATTCTATGCTTGTACTTCTTGAAGACGGGACACTTTATGCTGTGGAGATAGATACCAGATTCGATATACAGAACATCTACAAAATAGCAAGGAACTGCAGCAGGTTTGCGGTGAGTGAAGAACTTCTTTATTATTTTTCAGGGGGAGTCCTGTACAGGATCGATTTTGACCAGTGAGATGACATATCAGCTGCCCGGATTATTTCTTCTCCCTGTAAATGGTTAGCGCTTCAGTGAACGCAGGCGGTACAGGAACCGCCTGTTTACTCCCGTAAATAAAAGGTGCTATACCGGTCTCTGCCAGCGCGATAATCTCATCACCCCGCTTAAGCCTGTAATAAACGCGGAAGCTCCTCTCTGTCATGTCATCTATCTGCAGGTCTATGTCTATGATATCCCCCGCAAAAACTTCAAGAAGGTAATTTGTAACAAGGTCGATAATTACAATACCAACATTATCCGCTCCAAGGCATAATTCGGTAACACCGAGCTGTGTAAAGAACTGGTGACGGGCTTCGTGCATCATGCCTATCAGTTCAACGTGGCCAAGATGATTTGCAATATTTATGTCTGTTATGCGCACCTGGAGGCTGGAACGAAACTCGTATGACTGCAGTTCTTTCAATTTAACCCGGGACATCTCTTCACCCTGTAATTATATATTTTAAAGTCTTTTTCATGTCATTTTTATATTCCGCAGCTGCATCCCCTTCAATATAAAAATGCTTGAAGTGCCTGTAGCCTTCTATCATCGACACAACCAGTTTAGCCCTCTGTTCCGGATCATCGATACTGATCTTACCTGAAACAGATACAATTTCCAGCTCCCGTGTTATAAGCCTGATGAACTCAGCGTACAGGGCCTTCAGGCTGGGATTTATTTTCATACGCTTTGCGACCTTAGCTATTGATGCGCCCTCAACACCCTCTTCAAGTATTACCTGGTAATAGTGTTTAAGTATATCAGGTTTGCGGAGTTCCGCATTCTGTCTTTTTTCATTCATTTCTTCGGTACAAAAAAAATTTAATATGAAGGATTAATCCCGTTATAAATCCCTGCCGGTCAAGTGATAAAATTCAACGCTGCCTGGTACCGGCAGACAGAAATGCACAGAACTCCGGCCGGTATTTACATGAAAACAGTAAAATATTCACTATTTTTTTTATTAATAATTTTCTTTAAAAAACAGCATGGCGAATTATACCATGCAGAAACACTACAATCAAAAACAATAAAATTTTATTATAGCGTATATCAATTATGATCTGTATAATTCCCGGATTAAATGTGTTTTTTAGCTGAATTCTGTATTTAGAAAGGATATTTTATGTGTAAAACATAAGAAATGACTAAAACACGCTTATGATATCCTATTGAATCTCCAATGAACAAACAATATGTTATTCGATTGATTTTTTATGTATATTTTAACAAAAATGTCTACATCCCTTTGAAATCCTTGCTTCTGAAAAGGTCTTGACAAAAGAATTAAATGAAAAAAAGTTCTACTAATGTTTAATCAAATATAAATGCCGGTTTATATCAAATTAAACGGTTTTGTGAAGAAGGTCATGATCGCATACATTGTCTTTTCCGTATGCAGCTCATTTGCTATGAGTAAAACCTTAATATTGCCGGTATAATAACAGATTTTAGAGGAGGATTTTATGGCTAGAAGGATCGAAAAAGTAGCAGTAATCGGATCCGGTATCATGGGTGGTGGTATTGCCGCTCTTTGCGCAAGCGCAGGCATCAAAACTTTATTGCTGGACATCGTTCCCTTTGA
>Ga0116171_10000018_pt1 | contig 173448 bp, 180 predicted proteins | sample AD_JPNHW2_MetaG_FD_89798 | JGI IMG/M metagenome (GOLD analysis project Ga0116171, IMG submission 89798) | Active sludge microbial communities of municipal wastewater-treating anaerobic digesters from Japan - AD_JPNHW2_MetaG | ecosystem: Engineered > Bioreactor > Anaerobic > Digestate | place...
CACCTTTTCCGCCCGAAGCCGCGCCACCTACCGCACCGGCACCGGCGCCAAGAAGACCTTGCTTCAATATATCTGACGAACCGCTATCGGCATATACACATTGCCCGACAGCACAAAAAATAAACAACGCGATGAATAGGATACAACAAACCTTACGCATATTTTCCTCCTTGAATTTAGCCAATCCCTGGCAAAGATATTTTATTCTATTTTTAAGCCTTATTCAATCACTGCATCCATAATACTGTCAACCCGAAAAGTCCTCTCACCCTGACGGAGGTGACAATACGCGAAAATCAAAGTCTTATCCTGTTCACTCTTTATTGAGATCGGCGTGATCTTTCTATGCGTCACTTTATTCTCCCAAAGCGACCTGTACGAAATATTTACCGGTCTATTACTTTGTATCGCGTTCGATATCACGGCGGTGATCTCATCAAGCCCTTTATCGGAGTATGTCAGGTCATCGTCCAGCGCGATAACAACCTCCTCCACCTCTTTGATACCCGCTTTTTTCATTTCTCCGATCTCACGTTTAAAGACTTTCATCGTCATGATCACATCGGCTATCGCCCGGTGTTTACCGTCGGTATTTATGCCCAACGTTTCCGCCACGTAAGAAAGTCTGTATCTTCCTATCTCGGGGAAAAATTTTCGCGCAAGTTTAAGTACATCAATAACTATAAAATCATCCAACTGATTTGCGTTTTTACCGAGAGCATTCGAAAGAAAACCAAGATCGAACGGCGCGTTGTATGCGACAAGCACACTTCCTTTTATGAATTCCATGAACTGCGGCATGACCTGATCTATTTTAGGTTTTCCTTCAAGCATTTCCGGCGTAATACCGTTAACGGCGAAAGCTCCGGTGGATATCGGCCGTTCGGGGTCTACAAGTGTCTGAAAAATACGCTGCACGCGTCCCGGATCAACACGGATCGCTCCGATCTCGCATATTTTATCACCTGCCGATGAGTGCAGTCCCGTCGTTTCGACGTCAAGGACGGTATAACTCATCTCTTCAAAACGCATAAGCCGCACCTTTCTCCGTTATCTCGCATTTATTATATCGTTTTTAATAGCACCATACCACAAAAACATGATGGCTAATAAAATGTTCCCATTGGTTTGTCCAAATGGGAACGTTCTCCGAGATACCACCTCGGAGGACGTCCCCATTTTCGACATTGATTATGGTGTCATTGCGAACCCCGAAGGGGTGAAGCAATCTCATAAGCTTTTTATATATTTCGCAGAGATTGCTTCGTCGCTTCGCTCCTCGCAATGACCATGAAAAGGCGAATCAGACATGCTCCCATAGCGATGGAGGATGTACTCGTCGCAAAATGATTTCTCTCATTAACCTTTTGGCTGGGAAGTCCGATAACTTGGCTTGCGCTCGTTCTCTTTCAGGATCTTTTTTCTGAGACGTATGCTCTTCGGGGTGATCTCGACAAGCTCGTCTTCCTCGATGAACTCCAGCGCGAACTCAAGAGTCATCTCGCGCGGCGGTATCAGCTGGATAGCCTCATCGGAACCGGATGACCTCATGTTCGTCTGTTTTTTCTCTTTGGTAGCGTTCACTATAAGATCGGCCCCTTTATTATTAACGCCGATTATCATTCCCTCATAAAGATCGTCGCCTACATGCACGAATATCTCTCCTCGTTCCTGAAGCCCCCAAAGCGCGTACGCGACAGCGGTACCGGCGCACTGCGAGATCTGAACTCCTTTTATTCTTTCCGGAAGTTCCCCTTTGAATTTCTGGTATTCATGAAAAAGCTGATACATCACGCCGTTACCGCGCGTCGTGGTAAGAAATTCACTCCTGAAACCCATCAAAGCCCTTGAAGCGATAAGAAATTCAGCGCGTATCGTACCCGCGGCGTTCACCTGCATATGTTTCACTTCCGCGCGCCGCTCGCCAAGGTTCTGCATAACCGCGCCCTGATACTCAGGATCAATCTCTATTACAAGCTCCTCGACCGGCTCGAACTTCTCTCCATCCTGTTCTTTGAATATTACATGTGGACGGGACACTTCCATTTCGTACCCTTCGCGACGCATCGTCTCTATCAATATCGCCAGATGCAATTCCCCGCGTCCCGAAACTTTAAAACGTTCACCGCCGTCAGCCTCTTCCACTTTGATCCCTACGTTTATCATCGCCTCATGTGCCAATCTTTCGCGGATATGCCGCGACGTAAGGAATTTCCCTCCGTCTTTACCCGAGATCGGACTTGTGTTGTGTGAAAAATTCATGGATATCGTAGGCTCATCCACTTTGATCGTAGGCAACGCTTCGGGTTTTTCCGGAGACGCGACCGTGTCTCCGACCCTTACGTTCTCAAGACCGGAAACGCATATTATATCGCCGGCTTCGGCGGAATCGGCCTCAATCCGCTCCAAACCTTTATATCTCAATATTTTCGTGATTTTACCGCGCTCTATCTCCCCGTCGCTTTTTACAAGGACCACCTGATCCGCGTATTTAACTTTTCCGTGCGCGACGCGCCCTATACCCATGCGCCCGACATAAGAATCATAATCAAGCATCGTAACCAGCATCTGGAACGGCTTTGTCGGATCCGCTATCGGCGGCGGCACATGCTTTATTATCATATCCAGTAAAGGCGTCATGTCTTTATTCGGCTTATCCGGATCAAGCGTGGCAAAACCTTCTTTCCCTGACGCGTATATGATCGGAAAATCCAGCTGTTCGTTCGTGGCGTTCAGTTCACAAAAAAGATCGAACGTCATGTCCGCCACTTCATGCGGCCTGGCACCGGGCCTGTCTATTTTATTCACGACAAGTATCGGCCTAAGATGAAGCTCGAGTGATTTTTTCAGAACGAATTTTGTCTGCGGCATCGGCCCGTCGAACGCGTCTACAAGAAGCAGGACTCCGTCGACCATTTTCAATATACGCTCGACCTCGCTTCCGAAATCAGCGTGACCAGGCGTATCGACTATGTTGAAATGCATATTTTTGTACTGAAAAGACGCGTTCTTGGAAAATATAGTGATGCCTCTTTCCCTCTCAAGAGGGTTAGAATCCATTATCATAACTTCGCCGTCTTTAAAATCGTAGGCCCCGCTTTCTTTAAGCAGAGCGTCAACTAAGGTAGTTTTGCCATGGTCGACATGCGCGATTATCGCGATATTACGTACGTTACTGCGTCTTTTTACATCTTTTTCTTTCGTCATAAAAAATTTTCCACCTTGCTTTTTTATTAATTAATCCAACCAATTCTCTTTTTGGGGGTGCCACATTATATCCACATGTCACGAAGAATTCAAGGATATTGTTCGATTATCTCAGCAGAGGCATATGGGACCCCGGGACACGAGTCCGGGGCGGAATTCCGCATTCAGTTAAATTGGCGAAACGAGAAGGGATGGAGTGAATACGATTTCCCGGAGAATTTTATCCCGTACCAGAACCCTATGTGTTCGGTACGGGATTACGCCCTGCGGGCTCCATGACTATTTTGAAAAAAATAGAAAATTACATTAACCTTAAAACACTTTTCCCACAAACCGCCTGTTTGGAATGTTCGAGCACTTAAGAAAAATACCCGCAAAAGATAAAAATATTTTACGCTTCAGCGAAGTATCAAACGCCTGGAGATCAAAAATAACAGGGTATTTTTCTGAAGAGCGCAGAACTTCCGAACAGGCGGATCGCCGAGAGAACAAAAATAACAGGGCTTTTCTCAAAACGCGCAGGATGACGCACGACATCTAATCGAATATGCCCACCGCAGGTATATGGAATTACTCCGGTATCTCGGGCAAAGGAACATCTTTGCGCTGTTTCTTCTGGCGGGCTATCTCCATATAGGTGACATACAATATTTTCATTCCCCTTAGTTCTTCGGGAAGATTCCATTTCGCTATCTCACACTTATCCGCGCTTTTTAAAAGCACTCCTGACACGCTTACCCTGTCCCCCGGCTCAAGTCTTTTAGCCAGACGTTTAACATCATTGCTTGCCGGAAGTATCGCGACAAAAAAACGTGTTTCCTTTTTTTTACCGGTCACATTCACAACCCCGTCCATAGCGACACCCGGGGCACTTTCCTCCGGCGCGGCCCCAATCACGGTATCTTCCCCGGAACCATTCCCGGTAAGGTCTTCCAGCCTTACGCCTCCGTACATTATGCGATAAAACCCGCTCAGCGCGTCAGCGGGGCTCGGGCCGATATCTTTTTGTAACAGCGGATAATTTTCGATCACGATGAAAGCGTCTTTATCCACATCGACGACCTTCTCCTTCGCGAATATCCATTCGACATTACCGCGATTCATCATTACATACTCTACATCGGGGCTGATCTCTATATCGTCCCACAACGACCCGACCTCCACTTCAAAGGGCATCTTTTTTATCATCGTGATCTTACCGGCAAGGTTTGAATCCATTTTCACAAGCTGTCGTTTGGAAATGATATTTTCCTGGGAATGTGAAGCCGCATTCACTATCACAACACCCAAAAACAATAAAAAATAAAAAAGCGCTCGGCTGTTCGACATGTGTTTTCCTTGCTTTTAGGTTTGTTCTATATAAGGGCCATCTTTTTGCCTCTAGTACGGCATCAGAGGGTGTTTCTTTATTATACCCGTTCTTCTCATTCCTTCATATAAAATAAATTCAGGACTACCTGCGAACAAATGCCTGTAAAAATACGCCGCTCCTAAAGCCCTCATTACGGAACGATTCCTAAATAGCAGGGGAATATTTTTACTGAACTTAGCGATTATTTGGCGCCTTTCCTTCAGGCACATGTCCTGCCTCGTATAGCTCTTCGAGTTTTCATGTATCCTAAAATACGCAAGATGCGACCTTAAATATGAAAAAGAAGCCTTTTCAAGAACGTACCTGGAAAAAAGATCAACGTCAAGGCTAAAAAAATAATGGGGGTCTATCCCTCCGGCTTTTTCGTATATAGACCTTCTCCAGAACGTCGTGGTTTGGAACGTCCAGAACCCGCCATACATAAAAAATGCCAGCGCCAGTTTATCCGGGGGAAAAGGCAAAGTCCGCCTGTCACCGACAACAACGTTCGTCTCGTCCACCACATATTCGTCCCCATACACTACGTCTGAACGGTTATGCTTAAAATGATCCGCCACCTTGAACAGCGTCCCCTCGGCGTACATGTCGTCCGCGTTAAGCCACGCCATTATACTGCCGGTCGACTTTTCTAATCCCTTTCGTACGGCGTCGGCCTGGCCGTTATCTTTTTCCGAGATCCAATATGAAATATATTTTGCGTATTTTTTTATTATTTCCGCGCTATTGTCCGTGGACCCACCGTCTATCACGATATATTCCAGATTAGGATACCCCTGGCCTATCACGCTTAGGATCGCGCTTTCCAGATACTTCCCCTGACCGTAAGACGGAGTGACAACCGTGATCCTAGGCCACCTGTCATCTTTTTCCGGCGCGGTGGTTTCCTTGAAAGAATATCGCGGATCGATCTTCTTTTTTTCTTTCAGCAGCTCAAAGATATTTTTCTCTTCACCTGGCATGGTCTCTCCGGTACTTTAAACCCATTCTTTCTTTCGCGTACCTGATAAGTTTTTGCGGCGTGATCTCGCGACCGCACACGGTGTAAAAAACCTCTTTGCCAATCTCTCCGGCCAAAGCGATAAAAGACCCTTTCCGTTTCGACGCGTATTCGATCCCTTCGTACGGACAATTACAATTTTTCACGGGGCACGGCGCCGGCTCCGCGTCGAATTTATATTTCCCGTTGAATAAATTTCCGTATCTTTTCAGCGACGTGGAACAGCGTGTTATGTTCCCGGCAGGATCTATCTTAAAATATTTAACACCGGCATAACAGCATCTTCCCATGTAATTAAAATCCTCTTTCACCACTTCACGTTCCTCATCGGAACAGGCATTCTCCGCGATGAGTTTTTTTTCTTCTTCCGAATATGCCTCCGGGTAACGTTTTCCTCCGTCGTACCCCCTGAACACGACGGCCCCGGCCTTTTTGACGCCGTTCGCCCTCAGGGAACCAAGATCGGACGCCATCCGGCCCAAAACGGACGGATACGCGATATATGACACATTGATATTGAATTTTTTCTCCTGAAGATACAATACCGTCTCAAAAAATTTCCGAGCCCCGTCAGCAGACAATTTAAGCCGCGCCTCCACGTGATATCCGGCGTTAATAAAAAGTACCTTGGCGGGATCTATCCTGTCCGCGAAATCCTTTATGTTAGACGTCGAAAGATTGGTATTCATAGAGATAAAGTGCGTTTTGGAAAGCTCCGCGCACATCGCGGTGAAATCAGGATAAAGAAAAGGCTCGCCGCCCGACATATGCACATGCCATGTCTTCCCGGTGGAATCAAAACTTTCTTTTATCCGCGCGGGAGGGAACTTTCCGCAGGCTGGATTTTCTTTGGCTAATTTTTCCGGCACATAGAAACAGTAGCCACATCTGAAATTACATTTGTCGTTAAGATGCCAGTACACCCTGTATTCGGGTTCGTGTTTCATTCGTTACCCCTCGTTAAATTCATATATATCCCTTTTGTAAGCTCAGCCGAGATATCCCAGCTGTATTTTTTCGCCAACACAAGATTATACGCCCCCATGAAATCCAGATCCATCGATACCGCTTTTTTAACAGCGTTCTTTATCGCCTCAGGCTCCGTCTTTTCATAGTACACGCATCCTTCTTCCATAGCCATCTCGCGAAAATACCGAAAATCGGGAGCAAGCACGGCCTTTCCGAAAGACATCGCAAAAAGCAAAGCCGCTGACGTAAGCACATTCCCGTACGACATGACGACAGCGTCCGAGGCGTTCACATATATCTGGGCTTCGTCGTCGGGGATGAATTTCAGGAATGTTTTTATATTATCCCGTCCGTCGCACAAGGAGACCACCTCACGCTCTATTTTTTTGTTAAGCGGTTTTCCTGCGACAAGCAGGATGTGTCCCGAAAGATCGTTTTCGCGAAAAGCGTTTATAAGCGCCGAGAGGGCTTTGTATGGTTTGATAAGCCCAAAATATAAAAACACTTTCTTATCGCCGGCGATCCCCAGTTTTTCCCTGGCGGTTTTTTTAGTTATCGTGTTCGGATAATACGCGATATAATTCCCCTGAAATATCACGTTCACCTTGCCGCTATCCCTGACGCCGTATTCATTCATCACCATGTCACGCGCCTCGTTACTATGCACAATGATCGCGCCGCTGATACGGGCCATAAGACGACAGACAAAAAGCTCAATTTTTTTGAATTTGGAATCGTGCGTAAGCCTGTTATGCACCGTCCAGACTATCTCAACGCCGATCAATCTCAAAACGAACAGCGTAATCGCCTCGAATATCAGATTAAAAAGTTCGGGGATTATCGCGATCGGATAAACGGCGCTCGCGTAAAAGAACGTGAGCCAGTGTATATGCAGAACGTCGGGCAAACCGCCCTTTATCACCGATAACAGTATCACGCAAAAAGGCTTATATCCGGTGCCGAACGCTACTTCAACGCCCTGCTTCCTTAACGCAGCGGCAAGCTCATGCTGATAGGGTACTTTGGGATAATATGGAACAAAAAGGGCTTTCATAGCATTAATATATCACATCCGTCGGACAGCCGCCAGTTTTGAAAATACGTGATCGCATAAAATCTATGTTGTCTTTTGTCATCCCCGCAAGCACTGAGCGGGAATCTATAATATTAGAATAACGCCTGGCAGGGAGATCCTGCGTGCTTCACGTTTTGCCTTTCCATTTTTAATCTCCCGGCGTTTGACTCACGCTGATGCGTAAATTGTTTTTACTCGGATAACGGCAAATCGTTCCAGTACTCGAATCCCCCTGCCAGGCGGTTAACACAACTTTCGCGCATGACATTTAAGATGTTTAAACCGGCCCTTAAGCCATAATCAAATACTATCTGTCCTCCTGATTGTTATCCCGCAGACGTCTAAGCCTTTTGAAAGGCGTGAATAAATGTCTTTCCGTCTGATCTATGATCACTTTGTTCAGAACAATCAGCGAAATAAGGTTCGGTATCGCCATAAGCGCGTTCGCGATATCGGCGAACGACCATACGATAGGCAGAGTCGCTACCGACCCCACCATAACTGCCGCGACCCACATCCACCTGTAACACGGTATCGCCTTCAGACCGAAAAGATATTCAACCGCTTTTTCACCGTAATATCCCCAGCCGATTATCGTTGAAAAAACGAACGTCAAAAGACCTACCGTAAGAACAAGCGGACCGATCAAAGGTATTTCTGAAAAAGCCGATTTCGCCAAAGACGCGGCTCCAAGCCCCCGCGACCAGTCGCCGGAATTGACGACCACAAGGCCGGTCATAGCGCAGACCACAACGGTATCCCAAAAAGTGCCGGTCGATGAGACCAGCGCCTGCTCGACCGGATGTTTTGTTTTTGCCGCGGCCGCGACTATCGGCGCGCTGCCAAGGCCCGATTCGTTAGAGAAAAGCCCGCGCGCCACGCCGTAACGCATCGCTTCTTTAAGACCCGCTCCTATAAAACCGCCAACGGCGGCCTGTCCCGTAAAAGCGCTTTTAATGATCAGCGCTATCGTATCGGGTATCGTATTTATTTTTAACACCAATACCACCAAACACCCTAACACATAGAACACGGCCATTACCGGGACAAGATACCCGCAAGCTTTAGCTATAGATTTTATCCCACCGATGATCACCACACCGGCAAGCGCCATCATCACCGCTCCGCTCACCCACGGCGATATGTTCATTGTTTCCTTGAGCATAACGGATATCGAGTTCGCCTGCACCATGTTGCCGATACCGAAAGCCGCTACCGCCGTGAAGACCGCGAACAATATGCCAAGCCATCTGGCTTTCATGCCGCGTTCTATCACATACATCGGCCCGCCGGAAAATTCACCTTTTGCGTTCTTGCCTCTGTACGTGACGGAGAGAACCGCTTCGCCGTATTTCGTCGCTATGCCGAATATCCCGGTAAGCCACATCCAGAGAACCGCGCCGGGGCCTCCTAATGTCACGGCCGATGCGACGCCGATTATGTTCCCGGTGCCTATCGTCGCGGCGAGCGCCGTCATGAGCGCGCCGAAATGGCTTATATCACCGGCGTTCTCTTTTGTTCTGTCGAAAGACAGTTGTATGGCGCGTCCCATAAAACGCTGCACGAATTTCAATCTAAGCGTCAGGAAAACATGGGTGCCGAATAAAAGTATCAAAAGCGGCGGCCCCCACAGAACGTCGCTTATCTGTGAAAATAATTTCTCAAGTTCCGGCATTCATCCTCTTTTCTGATAATGCGTAAAGGGTGGTATGTTCAACTCCATAAATGATACTTGAAGCGTTTCATATAAACAAATAAAATCCGTTCGTTGCGGCGATGCCATTACGCAGGGCAGGGAACACCTTGCGACCGAGGATGAAATGTCCGAGGGAGTGCCGAGGCCTCCGGACGAGGCCGCGCATTCGCTTTGTCATTCCCGCACGCATTTAGCGGGAATCTATAATATTAAAATAACGCCTGGCAGGGAGATCCTGCGTGCTTCACGTTTTGCCTTTCCATTTTTAATCTCCCGGCGTTTGACTCGCGCTGATGCGTAAATTGTTTTTACTCGGATAACGGCAAATCGTTCCAGTACTCGAATCCCCCTGCCAGGCGTTTAACTCACCTTTCGCGCGTGCGGGGCTCAGGCATTCCCTGCCCTGCTGCAGATGTCATCATACGCAATGTCATCCCCGCATGCTTTTGGCGGGATACATTATTTTTCTCGGAGAAGTTTGTGTTCTTTCGGACGGGGCATCGAGAGGCCGAGCGGGCACGGATCTCCGCGTTAGCGGAGAGAGCGAGGCCGAACGCTGAGCGAAGAAATCCTCGCAGGGGATTTCGAGCGTCCCCGGGAGAAAGAACACAAACTTCTCCGGATGCGTGATAGTTCAGTTAAAATTTGACGGGGTTTGTTAGTGTTGCGCGCATTCGTTGAAATAAACGGGGAATACAACTTTGCCTTTGAGGCCTTTGAGCGCGCCGGTGTAAAGGTCAGTGACCATGAACGCCTCGTTCGGGATCGGCACGATGAACTCCGGCTCAAGAGCGTTTTGGGCCGCCGGTAAAAAACCGAAACGCGGATAATATTTAGGATGACCCACCACAATAATGATCTTATGCCCCAGATGTTTACACGTCCTTAATCCCTCGCGGACAAGCAGCGACCCTATGCCGCATTTCTGCATGTCCGGCGAAACCGCCAGCGGAGCGAGTATCAGCGCGTCGGTCTCACCGTCATTGCACCTTATTTTTATACGGCTGAACAATATGTGCCCGATAACGCACCCGTCCTGTTCTGCCACAAGCGAAAGCTCCGGTATAAAATTAGCCGAGGCACGAATATTATCAACCACGCGCGATTCCGCATCCCTGCCGAACACTTTTTTGTTCAGCTCACGGATACCTTCTATATCTTTCGCCGTCTCCTGCCTTATGCTCACCATATGTTTCTTTTACTCCGTTGTTTCCTCTATCGGCCTGAACGCCGATTCGTGATAATGAACCACCTTCCACGCGCCGTCGATCTTCTGCCACACCCATGTCTCCATCAAAGTTTCCTGCTCTTTTAAACTCTCTCTGTTCTCGGTAACGTCTTTTATCGTTGCTATCCATACCGCAGCTTCCGGCCCCAACACCAGCACCTTAGAGCTCATCACGGCGATATCCTGTCCCTTCATTCCGGCGTACATGCCCCTAAAGGCCTCTATAAGACGATCCGCTCCGTACTTCTGGCGGCTGGCGAAAAAAGCCGAATCCTTGTCATGCGCTATATCCGCAAGCATTTTATCCGCGTTGACAGCTTCGGCGTAAAGTATGATCTGATCCATTTTTTTATTGATAGTATCGATTATCTCCTGTTTTAGTTTTTCATCCATCGCGCCCGCGTTAAGCGGCGCTACCATAAAAAACAGAAGAATCGCGAATATCATGTTTTTTAATTTATTCATCTTTCCCCCTTTTATACACAAATTATTTTCCCACTTCCAGATAGTATTCTATTTTCCTGTTCGGATTATCATAGAACTCTATCGCGTTAACCACCTTGTACCCTTTTTCGGATATATATTTCATGAGCACCGGGTAAGCCTTCATCGATCCTATAAAATACGACAGCGGATTTCTTATCGGAAAACTGACAGCCACGCGTTCTTTAGCGGGCAACGTCTTCACCGTGTATTTTTCCAGCAATTTCGGAAGGGCGGGATAATCTTTCTCCTCGAGGACGCATCCGCAATCGCTTCTCAACAATTCTTTCGGAACGCTCATGGGGTCATCATAATATATCCCTATCGCGCGGACGGTTTTTATGCCGTCACTCTGCAGGCTCTTGTAAAGTTTATCGAACACCGACCCTGTATTTTTATAATCACCGACGTACTGTTCGTACACATAGGTATAAGGCCCGGTCATTCTTTCCTCGACTTTCATATTATTAAATATCCCCATGTATGCCGAAAGACCCGCCACCGCCAATAAGGCAACCACAACAACAACCGCTAATATTTTCAGAATCCTCATGCGTCCCCCGTTCATTTTTTTATTTTTTCCCATTCTTATCCCTGTACATATCTTTATCCGCGGCCTCAAAAAGAGCGTCCGGCGAATCGAACTCTTTCGAAAAAGTGGAAAAACCGAAGCTCAACGAGACCACACCGGTCTTTTCCTCATATTCGTACTCTATGGCCCCTAATTTTTCTTTCATCCTTTCGATCAATATCTTTGTCTGGTCCGCGTTGGTTTCGGGCAATATCACCGCGAACTCGTCACCGCCGTACCTTGTGATGATATCGGCTTTTCTGAGAAGGTCCTGCAATTTTCCGGCTATCGTTTTAAGCACTATGTTTCCGCATAAATGTCCCTGAGTATCGTTTATGCTTTTAAATTTATCCACGTCCAGGACAAGAAGCGAGAATATCCTGCCATATCTTTTTGATATCTCATAATGATAGTTCAGCTGTTTTTTAAAAAAATTGTAATTCGAAAGCCCCGTTATCTCGTCTTTATACGATATTTTCTCCTGTATAGCGCTATTCTCAAGTACCATCTCGACGCGCGCAATAAGTTCGCGATGGTCCACGGGTTTCGTGATATAATCCGCGACCCCCATTTTCATGCCTTTCACTTTTTCCTCGACGGAATCTTTCGCCGTGAAAAATACTATCGGGATATACGGTATGTTTTTATTCGCCTTGATGCGCCTGCAAACCTCCATGCCGTCCATGTTCGGCATGGATATATCAAGGATCACGAGATCCACCGCTTCCGTTTCGACGATCTTAAGCGCCTCGACCCCGTCTATGGCGGTCAGGACTTTATAGCCCTTTTCTTTAAGGCGCATGCTCGTCACCAGCAGGATGTCGTAATTGTCGTCCGTGATCAATATGGTTTTTGCTTCGGGCGTTTCCATTTGTTCCTCTTACAGTGAAATGCTGGGTTTCATGACACCGTTTCACACAAGAATACCCGGACGGGCGAAACAAGTAAAGTCCGGTAATGTCTTTATTATTCTATCACTCGCGGCGGGGTTTGCGCGATAAAATATATTCATCTCGCAATATTTTGTTACGACACGGCACAAGAACGGGGTACGGCATACCCTGCGACCGAGGACGCAATGTCCGAGGGAGTGCCGAGGCCTCCGGACGAGGCCGCGCATCCGCTTTGTCCTTCCCGCAAGCACTTATCGGGAATCTATAATATTAAAATAACGCCTGGCAGGGAGATCCTGCGTGCTTCACGTTTTGCCTTTCTATTTTCAATCTCCCGGCGTTTGACTCGCGCTGATGCGTAAATTGTTTTTACTCGGATAACGGCAAATCGTTCCAGTACTCGAATCCCCCGGCCAGGCGTTTAACTCAACTTTCGCGCGTACGTATGTGTTCAGGCTTTCCGTGCCCCGCTCGACGCAATCCGCGAAGCCACTCTCTCCCTGTCCACCGCGCCATTGGCACCTACCCCCTATCCACCCAAGTGCCAATCCCTCCTTTGGAGGGTCGTGTAATTCGTTCGGCTCATTCGGCATCTCCTGTATGCCGCCCGAATTCCACGGCGCGGATCCTAAAAAGCCAACCTGGAGAAAATCGAGAATAGATGATACGTAGGGGCGGGGTCTCCCCGCCCAAAACAGTTCGAGAAGCGAAGATTTTTAGCAAAACTGGTTTTAGCAAAAAATCTGAGCGGAGGCGCGTATAAATTGCTTCACGCAGGATCTCCGCAAGGCAATTTATACACCATATAATAAAAAAGCCCTCCCAAGGATAAACCTCGAAAGGGCTTTTTTATTATATGGCTCCTCGGGTAGGACTCGAACCTACAACCTACTGGTTAACAGCCAGCCGCTACTACCATTGAGCTACCGAGGAACGAAATGTATATTTAAAAAGAACCGCGAATTTATTATGCCTCAGCCATGGCATTTTGTCCACGTTATAGTGGCTCCTAATTATAGGAAAATTAAGTTTTATTGTCAAATGAAAAGGTTTTGCCGGGTTCGTCAAAATAGGATTGTACGTGTTCCAGTAATTTTCCGATATGCACTCCGTCCACAAGCGCGTGGTTGGCTTTTAGCCCGACAGGTAACAATATCTTGTCACCGGATCCGTAATATTTTCCTACGGAAACCAGCGGGATCGAGCGCATCTTTTTATCTACGATCGGCGCGCTAATACTGGTAAAGGAGAACCAGGGAGTGCAGGTCACCCAGACTACGTCAAATCTATCGTCGCAGGATAGTTCGGTCTGTTTTTTGGCTTTGTCCATCACGGTTTGGGCCTCGTTCAAAAATTCCCTGATATTGTTGTGCGCTTTTATGATGCAGAATGCGAACCTGTCCCCTTCTATAGGTACGGTGGTGCTCATATCGAGAGTATCGAATTTCACGACGTCGTTACCTATGATGCGGTATTTAAATTCTTCGACCGAGTTGAAACATTTTAAAAAAGCATAAAGGAGAGACGGATAAAATTTGTACCCGCTCTTTTTTACGGCATTAAAAAAATTTGTTATATCCATCTGGACGGTAAGGTCTATATAGGGATAGTCCGCGCCTTCGAAATACTCAAAGTGGCTTTTTCTGGGCCATTTATCAAGGTCTATTTTTTCCATTTCGTTATTTTATAGCAAAATACGCTTACTGGGCAAGAACTAAAATCCCTGCCGGGCTGCCAAAACAAATGTCATAAAAATATATCGATGATTTCCCTACTCACCATTTTACGCCCCCACCGATATTTTCAGCAATTTACAAATATTCCCGCATCGTGTAAGCTTAACACGATAAAATATGAAAAATCAAAAAGATGCCAGACTTGAAATTAAGGAAGAAAAGATCAGATTCTTCTGGGTTAATTATCTCCGCATGATAGCCGTCTTCGGCGTTGTTCTAGTCCATGTCACCGCAGATGTCATCACGGAATGGGGTGCTATCTCGCCCGCGAAATGGTGGATAGCCAACCTTTACGATTCTCTTTTCCGCGGCTGTGTCCCGATGTTCATAATGATCAGCGGCGCGCTTCTTTTACCGAAACAGGAAAGCATCCGCGCGTTCTTTCAAAAAAGATTCAACCGTATATTCATTCCATTCCTTTTCTGGACAATCATGTATCTGGTCTGGAAAAAAATATTTTATGATCCCGGACTGGGATTGTGGCAAGCGTTGGGCCTAGCATTCAACGGCGGGGTCTGGTTCCATCTGTGGTTCATGTACATTTTGACCGGGCTATACCTGATCACGCCCATCTTCCGCATCCTTATCGCCCACGCGAGACGGACACATATCGCATATTTTCTGGGAATATGGTTTGCCCTCGGCTCCCTTTTGCCTTTTATCGACAGGTTCGCACGGTTCTTCGGCTTGCCCGGGGTTCACATTGATCTATCCGTAGGGATAGCGCAGGGATTTCTCGGATACTTTGTTCTCGGATGTTTCCTTATGAAATACACGCGGGAAAAATGGACAAAAACCGCCGGTATCGTTTGGCTCGCGTGTTTATTCATCTGTTTTTTCGGGACCGGATGGCTGACCATGCGTTCGGGATCTTTCCAATTAATGTTTTATGATAATCTGTCGCCCAATATCGTGTTTTACTGCGCGTCTTTTTTCGTTATTATAAAAACATTGTTGTCTTCACAAGAGAACAGGATTGCTATACCGATCAAAAATTTCATACTCACTTCGTCAAAGGCCAGTTTCGGTATTTATTTGATCCACCCTATGATCATAGACATCCTGGATAAAGGAAGGCTGGGATTCTTTGTTAAATCAACAACCGGGCATCCTTTAATCACTATCCCGGCAATCGCCATATTCATATATTTTATTTCTTTTTTTATCGTATGGGGTATTCAAAAAACACCATACCTAAAACGTATAGTTTAACGTCACAACACCCAGGAGGACATTATGAAGATCGGAAAAATAATTATCGCGGCGATAGCGCTGTCACTATTCGGAATGATCGCCGGGGGACTTACCTGCGGATGGCTATTTAATTGGGTATATAAACTCGAACCTATCAACATCTGGAAACCTATGCAAGGGCCTCCAGGATTGATGTTCAATATATGCGCTTTCCTGCTCAACATGGCGCTCGTCATCGTATACGCATTATTTCAAAAAGGAATACCTGGAAAAAATAAATTAGCAAAAGGGCTTATATTCGGATCTTGCATTTGGGCCGTCGGCATATTGCCGGGCATGTTCACCACCTATTCTTTTATGACAATCTCAACCGGAGTGGTGATCTACTGGACTATTTTAGGATTGATCGAAATGCCAATCAAGGGGCTGATAATATCCGTCATATATGGCGAATAAAATACTCGGGTTAATTCCCGAAACCTTCAGGATAAAACACATTATCTAAATTTCTTACCATTTTTAGATAATAATGGTATAATTGGGGGAATCTAAAGGAGGCATGGGGAGTTGAAAAGCCTTTTTTATATTCAAATCCGACCCATGAAAATTCTATGAAACGATCAAAAGACAGCAACACACAAAGTAAACAAAAACTTTTAAAAAAACGCGACGCTTTTTTCAAAAAGGTCAGCGATCAGGGCATCGCTCTTACCTATGACGACGTACGTCTGACGGCCGGATACTCTTCTATGCTGCCGGACGACATAAACGTCGAATCGCGATTCTCGAAAAACGTCGGTTTGAAGATACCTATAGTCAGCGCGGCGATGGATACCGTAACCAAGGCCGAAATGGCTATAGAGATCGCCAAGCTCGGTGGCATCGGTGTAATACACAAGAACTTCAGCGCACAGGAACAGGCTTCTCAAGTCGCTAAAGTTAAATTCCACCTTAACGGGCTTATAGAAAAACCTATTTGCTTCGATGAAAACACTTCCATCGGAGAGATACTCGCTCATAAAAAAGAAAAAGATTTCGCTTTTCACTCATTCCCCATCATTAACAGCAAACAATGTCTGGTCGGGATATTGACTAAGAATGACTTTGACTTCTGCGTAGACCATTCTCTGAAAGCAAAACAAATAATGACCAAACAGGTCATCACCGGCACTCCAGGCATGGGGCTACGTGAAGCATACCGTATTATGGAAGAAAATAAGAAAAAAGTGATCCCGTTGGTGGATAAGGACGGAAAGATCGCTGGCTTGTACACTTTCAGTGACGTTAAACGAATACTGTTCGGGGATTCAAAAACATTCAATGTGGATGAAAGCGGTCGTTTAAGGGTAGCAGCTGCGGTCGGGGTTTATGACGACGCTTTCGAACGTGTTGAGAAACTGATCAATGAAAAGATCGACCTAGTGATAATCGATACCGCACACGGCGATTCCAAGGGGGTCATAGAAACCCTCAAGGCGCTTAAGAAAAAATATAATATCGACATTTTAGCCGGAAATATCTCCGAACCGGAATCAGCTGAAAGACTATGCCGGGCAGGCGCGGATGGATTAAAGGTCGGACAAGGCCCAGGATCTATCTGCACCACACGTATCATCGCAGGTATCGGCAAACCTCAGGTCAGCGCGATCTATGAATGCGCGAAAGTAGCTTCTAAATTCGGCGTCCCGGTATGTGCGGACGGCGGCTTGAAATTTTCGGGGGACATCCCTATCGCCATCGGCGCGGGAGCCCACTCGGTGATGATGGGTAATATGCTTGCCGGAACAAAAGAAAGTCCGGGCGAGTTCCGTTTTCATCAAGGAGTGCAATATAAGGTATACCGCGGCATGGGGTCGTTAGGCGCCATGGAAAGCAACAAAGGTTCTCGCGAAAGATACAACCAGGGAAAAAATGACCTGGTCCCCGAAGGCATGGAAGGCATGGTACCTTACAAAGGGCCGCTTAAAGAAGTCCTTTATCAATATATCGGCGGGTTAAAACGCGGCATGGGTTACGTAGGCGCGGAGAATATAGAAGATCTTAGGACCATCGCGCAGTTCGTAAGGATCACGGAGGCCGGCAAAGCGGAATCTCATCCGCATGATATAATCATCACTCGCGAAGCGCCGAATTATCAGGAAAGACCGTAACACAAGAAAGGAATGAATTAAATTTAAACAATAAATAGGATATTTTGGGGAGGTCGTAATAACGGCCTGAGAGTTCCGCTAAAAGCGGATGACCCGTGAACCTGATCTGGATAATGCCAGCGTAGGGATATAAGGTTAAACCCCGTGCGTGCTGGCGTACGGGGTTTTTTATTTTTAAAATAAGGAGAATAAACATGAAACTGGATGAGATCAAAATTTCCCGGGCGATCATCGAATCTTACAGTAAAAAACTCATCAAAGCGCTGGATGTGGATGTGGCTATCGTCGGGGGCGGGCCGGCGGGGCTGGTCTGCGGGTACTATTTGGCGAAAGCCGGTAAACAGGTAGTCCTGTTCGAAAGAAAGTTATCGATAGGCGGAGGCATGTGGGGCGGCGGGATCATGTTCAACGAGATCGTCGTTCAGTCATCCGCTAAAAAGATCATGGATGAACTTGATATTAAAACCGATCTTTACGAAAAAAATTATTACCTCGCCGATTCCGTTGAAACTGTATCCACCATCTGTTCGAAAGCCGTAAAAGCGGGGCTCAGGATCTTCAACCTTTTGAGCGCCGAGGATGTCCTGGTCAGGGACGAAAGGGTCTCCGGCCTTGTGCTCAACTGGACGGCCGTTGAAATGGCCAATCTGCACGTCGACCCGGTAACTATGCGCGCGAAGTTCGTCGTGGACGCCACGGGCCATCCGGCCGAGGTCGCTAAAATAATCGAAAAAAAGTCCGGCATATCCCTAAAAACAAGATCCGGCAGGCTGATGGGCGAACAGTCCATGTGGGCCGAGGCGGGCGAAGACAAGATCGTTAAAAACTCGAAAGAAGTGTGCCCCGGATTTTATGTCTGCGGCATGTGCGCGAACGCGGTCTTCGGCGGATACCGCATGGGCCCCATATTCGGCGGCATGCTTTTATCCGGAGAAAAAGTCGCGAAAGACCTGCTGAAAAAATTATAAAACGAGAAGACCTGCTCCCAAACGATTTCCCGGAGAATTTTATCCCGTACCAGAACACCATGTGTTCGGTACGGGATTCCGCCCTGCGGGCTCCATGACTGTTTTTAAAAGAATAGAAAATTACATGAACCTTAAAATACTTTTCCCACAATCCGCCTGTTCGGAATGTTCGAGCACTTAAGAAAAATACCCGCAAAAGATAAAATTATTTTACGCTTCGGCGAAGTATCAAACGCCTGGAGATCAAAAATAACAGGGTATTTTTCTGAAGAGCGCAGAACTTCCGAACAGGCGGATAATAGGAATGTGCTTGGAGGAATATTCCGCAGGCGCCAAAATTGTCAGAAAATTCTCCGAATAAGGAAATCGTCTGAACGACAGAACTTCTCGTTTCGCCAATTTAACTGGACAAGGCTCGTGTATGCCATCATTGCGAACGCCGGGAGAACAAAACTAACAGGGCTTTTCTCGAAACGCGCAGGATGACGCTCGACATCTTACAGAGAGCGAGGCCGAACGCTAAGCGAGCGGAGACGGCCTCGTCCGGAGGCCTCGGCACTCCCTCGGACATTGCGTCCTCGGTCGCAAGGTGTCCCGCAAGATGAAACAGCAAATCTGACATGCTCGCCGGAGCGATGAATGCTGATGTGATTTTCTTTCTCTTGCTTCGCCCAAAACGGTTCGGTACAATTGTTACGGGTGTTTAATGAAAAGAACGCGACTTGAAAAGATCTTTCTTTTCACCGTTATCATTTTTTTAATTCTGATAACGGCTGAGTTTTATTTTCACGATAATATACATCATCTGCTTTTTCATAAGACCCATCCACCTATCAAGATGGGCATACTCCATTCTCTCACGGGTACAATGGCCATAAGCGAAAAACCCGTCGTTGACGCTACTTTGCTCGCTATCGAGGAGATAAACTCACAAGGCGGGCTTCTTGGTTCAAAGATCGAACCCGTGATCGCGGACGGGAGATCAGATCCCGCCTTTTTCGCGAAAGAGGCGGAGCGCCTTATAACGCGGGAAAATGTCAAAGTCATTTTCGGATGCTGGACATCGGCAAGCCGTAAAAGCGTGAAACCTGTCGTTGAAAAATACAACAGTCTTCTCTTCTATCCCGTCCAGTACGAAGGGCTCGAGCGCTCATCTAACATAATATATATGGGCGCCTCTCCCAATCAGCAGATCATACCGGCCGTGAACTGGGCTTTTAAAAATCTCGGAAAAAAATTCTTTCTAATAGGCTTGGATTACGTTTTCCCGCGCGCGGCTAACGATATGGCCAAAAGCGTGATCGGATTCGCCGGCGGCGAGATCTTAGCCGAGGAATATGTTCTTTTGGGGAACTCCGATTTCTCAAAAATAGTAGATAAGATACGTGAAACAAAACCGGATGTAATACTGAACACGCTTAACGGCGACAGCAATATTGCCTTTTTAGAAACCCTTTACAACACGGGCTTATTCAAAACAGATATATCCATCATGTCGCTCAGCATGGAAGAAAATGAGATCAAGTCGTTCCTCGACCGGATGAAAACCGCCGGGAAAAATAATATTTTGAAGGAACATATGCCCGGGCTTTATGCCTGTTGGAGTTATTTTGAAAACATAGACAGTCCGAATAATCGCCGATTCGTTGAAAAGTTCGTAAACCGGTACGGCCCCAATATCCGGATAACTGATCCGATGGAAGCCGCTTACATTGGTGTTAATTTGTGGTATAGATCCGTCAAAGAGTGCGGCGACACCGACAATTCGACGAACATCACAAACCATCTGCATAATATCAGTTTCCCGGCGCCTGAGGGGATCGTCAGCGTTTACTACAACAATCACGCCGGCAAAACCGTACGCATAGGAAAAGTTAACGCGAATGGCGCCTTTGATATCGTCTGGGCATCAAATTCACCTATTGATCCGGTACCCTATCCTAGCTTCAGGGACAAAACTTATTGGGAGGCCTTTCTGAAAACACTCTATAAAAGATATAACGGTCAATGGAGCGCGGGAAAGACGCGCGCTGATACGGATGAATAAAGCATGAAAAATTTTAAAAGATCAAAATTATTTCCGCGGACCTTTCTTTTCTTTTTCATCGCCGCGATGATCCCGCTCTTACTTATGGGCATTCTCAGTTATCGCGTCCTTGAAAGCTCGTTAACAAGCCACATACAGAACAAACTGATAGCGATAAGCGACGGCCGGCATGCTCTGCTCGAACGCATACTGGCGGACCTCGCCGCCTTCATAACCGAAAGGGCCTCAGGCCCCACACCGATAAAAGCGTTCAATGAACTAACCCCTATCTTTGAGACACGCGGGCTTCACAGCGATGAATATAAATCCGTTGAAAACCGATATTGGCCTATTTTTCAACATTATCTGGATACAAACGAATCCCTTTACGATATCCTTCTTATATCCCGGAAAGGAGATATAATATTCTCCCTTAAACATGAAAACGATCTCGGAAAAAATATTCACGGTACTGAGCTCAAAGACACCTCTCTTTCCGATCTTATGGACTCCGTCGGTTTTTACCTTAGCGTTTTGATCTCCGATTATAACATTTATTTTCCATCCCGACAGCCGGCGCTTTTCATAGCTTCCCCGGTTTTCGACAATAACGAGTTTATCGGCACGCTTGTCTTTCAGATATCCCAGGAGATACTTAACAGATTCGCCGGGGATTACGCCGGGCTCCCCTCAACGGGCGACATTGTACTGGTCAAACGCGTAGACAACGCCGTATTTTCCACAACGCCGACCAGATTCGATCCTAACGCCACTTTAAAACACAAGGTTCTGATTGGGTCATCGCTATCCACTCCGTCACAGAAAGCGGTCAACGGAGAGACCGGTATAGGTTTCGGCGTAGATTACCGCAAAAAAACCGTTTTAGCCAGATGGCAATATATACCCGAACTTCGCTGGGGCATGGTCATAAAAGTGGATAAAGACGAGGTCTTTCAACCTATATATCGATTACGCAGCCTGCTACTGACAACCTTTTTTATACTGGTCGTGTTTTTGGCCATCGCCTCATTTATTTTTTCACGTAACATTTCCAAACCTATAGAAGCCATCCGGCGCAGTTTGAATATCATCGCGACCGGCAACCTGGACCACAAGATAGGCATACACCGTTCGGATGAGATCGGCGAACTTGCCGACAACGTAGATAAAATGTCGGAAGAATTAAAATTTAAAACCGCGTCCCTTGCCGATCTGAATAACGAGGTCTCAGTCAGAAAAGCGGCCGAGGCTTCTTTCCGGGAAAGCGAAGAACGCTTCCGAGCGCTCTTTAAGCTGGCATCCGTCCCCTTCTGTTTTCTGGACAGGAATGGTACCCTCCGATATTTTAACGACCGGTTCATCCGCGTTTTCGGGTATACTCCGGCCGATATACCATCACTGAAAGAATGGTGGCCAATCGCGTACCCTGACGAAAAATACAGGCAATGGGTAATGAAACACTGGGGCGACGGCGTGGCCAAAGCAAAACGCGAAGGAACCGATATCCCGCCCGCCGAATACAACATCACATGTAAAGATGGCACGGTGCGTATCGTAGAGATATCCGGCGTTCCGATCGGGAGTTCTTTTCTCATTACTTTCATAGATCTTACCGAACACAAAAAAGCACAGGAAACCATCCGGAACGCGAACCGTGAATGGGAAAACACGTTCAACTCGATAACGGACATGATATTCATTCTGGACACTGATCACACGATCGTAAAGGCCAACAAGGCTTTTTTTGAAGCGATGAAACTTTCTCCCAAAGATATCCTAGGAAAAAAGTGTCACGACATAGTCCATCATCTTTCCCATAATTGGCCGGGTTGCCCCGCCGCCGAAACAATGACAAAAAAGCAGGTAACGACCGTAGAAGTGATCGATCCGGAGTTAGGGATACCTCTTCTTGTTACGACATCCCCTCTTATCGACGATCACGGCGACATATACGGCATCGTGCATATCGCGCGCGATATTTCGGAACAGAAAAAAGCGCAAAAGCAGATCGAGGAAACAGCCGAGATGAAATCACGTTTCATATCTATGGTATCGCACGAATTACGCACACCTCTTGGACCGATAAAAGAAGGCGCCGGCATCATACTCGACGGGCTCGTCGGGAGCGTCTCACAAGAACAAAAAACTTTTCTTGAGGTCATTGTCCGCAACGCGAACCGTCTCAACAGACTTATAAACGACGTGCTAGATTTCCAAAAGCTCGGTTCCGGCGCCATGCAGTTCAATATACGCGAGCATGATATCTACGGGCTGATCAACGAAGTATACGCTACGATGAAGGTCATGATGCGTGAAAAAGGCCTTGAATTCAACCTAGAAATAGAACCTGACTTACCGCTAATAAAACTGGATCATGACAGAATAATCCAGGTTCTAACTAATCTTGTCAATAACGCTTTTAAATTTACGGATAAAGGTAGCATAACCATAAAAGCTAAAAAAGAAAGAGATGTATTATGCATCTCCGTGGATGATACCGGGCCCGGCATACGTAAGGAAGACATCCCTAAACTGTTCCATACTTTTTCACAACTTCAAAGTTCTTTTAAAGATAAAACGGGCGGATCAGGCCTTGGCCTTGCTATCTCAAAAGAGATCATCTCTCATCATGGCGGCAGGATCTGGGTTGAATCGGAACCCGGTAAAGGGTCATCCTTCAGATTTACTTTACCGATCTAACTAGTTTTTATCCGTTCAAAAATAATTAACAGGCTCGATAGTTTTTCGCGTACTTGATTATGATCTCTTTCAGCTTTATCACATTAATAGGCTTCACTATACAATCATTCATCCCGCACGCCATGGCCTGGTCCAGCTCTTCTTTCATCGCCGTCGCGGTAAGCGCGACGATAGGCACTTCTTTTGATATAGTTTTGCGTATCGCGGCCGCGGCTTCTATCCCATTCATGACCGGCATTTGTATATCCATAAATATCATATCATACCGACCTATCATAGCTTTTTGTACTGCGTCATTCCCGTCCACGGCCGCATCCACAGAACAACCGAATTTTTTTAATATCTCGGTGATCAGCACCATGTTTATCCTGTTATCTTCGGCCACAAGTATATGTATGCCATTCGGTATCGTTTCTTCATGTGCTACCGATAGAATATCTTTTCTTTTTTCCCGATCGTTTAAAGTCTCTTCACGCTGCACTACCGTAAAAAAGAATTCACTCCCGACGCCGGGCGTGGACTCCGCCCAGATCTCTCCGTCCATCAACGTAACCAGCTTTTTACATATCGACAATCCCAGCCCCGTTCCGCCATAAACACGCGTCGTTGAACTGTCTGCCTGAACGAACGGCTCGAATATATTCCTGATCTTTTCCGGAGCGATACCAATCCCCGTATCTTTTACGCTGAAAAGAAGGTATAGCATCCCTCCGGGCAACCGTTCCTTCAATGTGCACGAAATGGAGATCGATCCTTTTTTTGTGAATTTAACGGCGTTTCCCGTCATGTTGATCAGTATCTGCTGCAATCTTATCGGGTCCCCCACCAACCTGAGCGGCACATTGTCTGCGATCGTATAATTTAAACTCAACACATTAGCGTCTATCTTGGGTTCGAACATCCTTATCACTTCGTTAATTACCTTTTTAAGATCGAATCCCATTTCCTCTAACACTATCCTGCCGGCGTCTATTTTCGAAACATCGAGGATATCGCTTATAACGTTCAGGAGAACTTTCCCGCTGGAATTTATCATATCCACATACTTTTTCTGATCGTCATCAAGTTTTGTAGTGCTTAAAAGTTGAGCGAACCCTATCACGGCGTTCATCGGGGTGCGGATCTCATGCGACATATTGGCAAGAAAACGGCTTTTCGCCACACTCGCGATGTCGGCCATTTCCTTAGAGGCCCTCAACTCCTCCTTGATCCTTTCTCTCTCGGTCACGTCTCGCCCGGCCCCCCTATATCCAACGCATCTGCCCCTTCCGTCATATACAGGCGCCGCGCTTATCTCTATCTTTATTTTTCTACCGTCCTTTTTAACATCGATTACCACCATCTGTTTTATCGCTTCTCTTTTAGCAAATATATCAATTGCGTTCTTCTTTACTTCTTCTTTTTCGCTTTCCGGCGAAAAATCGTAAAAATATTTTTTCCCGACAACTTCTTCCTTATCATATCCTAAAAGTTTTTTTATGGTCGGACCGACATATATATACTTCCCTGTCAGATCCATCTCAAATATACATTCACCGATATTCTCACTTACATGTTTGAATCTCGCTTCGGATCGTTTTCTCAGCATGACTTCGATAATAAGCGGTACATAAAAAAATATCCCGAATATACATCCAACGGTTATCAAAACGAACAGAAAGTACCCTAACGCTCCCACCCCTTCGCTATACACATCCCTTTGCATATATACCGCGAATAAAAACGCGGCGTCACCAAATATGTCCCGTTTTAGCCCATACGCTGCGGATTCATTATGATTTTTTAGAACCCCATAATATTCTTTTCCTTTGTCTACCAGCTCATTTTCCGCTTTTCTGACTTCTTCTGGTACTTTATCGTTCCCTACATCATAAAACTCCATGGGCAAAGCTATTATCCTTGAAAAATCCTTGACCCAGGCCTCGTCCATTTTCTGCCCGAATATCAGATATCCTTCTATCGGCCCCTGTTTTTTGCTTGTGAGCACCGCGCTGGAAGCGATCACCATCGGCGTACCGGAAACCATTATCACCCCGGACACAACAGTTTCCATGTCATTATGTCTTATTAGAATATTCCCCGACCGGTTTATTATCTCCTTAACTTCCTTTGGGAGAGGAGAGGTTTTTCCGGAGTGGTTATCGATATATTTTGAGTAGACAATATTCCCTTCCCGGTCAAAGTATATGGCCATGTTCAGTTTCAGATCCAGAATGGCCTCGTCGGTAAGATTGAACTGGATAAATCGCTCATTCCGATCCTTAACGAAATTGTACGCGTCATCCCATTTGGCCCAATCGGTGACATTTATCGCTATTCGCTGCTCCTGATTGTGTATAAGCTGTTGGACCCTGACTATATTCCTCTCCATCAACATCTGCTCTACGCGAAGAAAACCTTTCAAAACTATCCCATACGCGCTGGCACAGACAATAATGAACGCGACAATACCGATCATTGCCGGAATAAATAAACTTTTTTCTACTTTTCCCATATTGTGCTCCGGGCTCAATAAAAAAACCGGGTGTACTATAGCTTACCATAATAACCTTACCTAAACTTATTTCTCCGAACAAATTTATATTCAAATTTTATAGCCGCAGACTCGATGAATCAAAAATAAGCCCTACGGCATTTCCTATTCGTTTTTTTCAGGTATAATAATTTTAATATCACATTATGGACCAAAATAAAAATTTCTATCTTCGTCTCATTTTTAGCATCCCGGTCATATTGCTGATCGGAGCATCTGTCTCGTTATGGACGGCCAAAAGCTACAGCGAAAAACTCTGCGACAAGATCAGTGGGCAAGCGCAAGCGGTGGCCAACATGCTGGACTTAAACGATATAAAATCCCTGACTTTTACGCTGAAAGATAAGCACCTTGTTCCATTCCAGCGGGTACGGTCCCAAATGATATCTTACGGCCCCATAGCTCAATCCGCGCTGAATATCACGGGAAGATATCTGAGCATTTACAGCATGGTACAACACGACGGAAAGATCCTTTTTGGCCCAGAAAATATAGATGAAAAGGATCCCCGCGCATCTCCCCCCGGGGTCATATACGAACGGCCCCCTAAGGCCGTACTTGACTCTTTCCGCGACAAAAAGCCCCATTTCAGCGGGATATATTCGGATGAATACGGTTCTTTTTTTAGCGTGTTTTTCCCGATCATAGACCCTTCCACAAAAGATATCGCGCTTGTTATTGGAATGGATATAGAGTCTTATGTCTGGCAATTGGAGATAGCATCACACGCCGCGCTACCCTTAGCCCTGACTCTGATATTATTAATGGCCGTAATTACTATTTTGCTGACCGCGCGCAAACGCGCTTCCGCCCCCCTAAAACCTATAACCCGGCAGTTAATGATCCCGCTTGTGGTTTCAATGCTCTTCCTGATAATAGTTTGCGGAACGCTTATATGGCAATTTCAACTTTCGACTTTCAATACCGCCATAAAAAACCATATGCGCACTATCCCGGCTATCATTCAATCGGTGTTTCGGTCTTTCGGCGACAAAGTCTCGACCCGCGACGTTTCTTTTAAAAAAGAACTGGTGCCCATAATTGAAAAACTTTCCCTTAATTCCGGAATAGAAATAGCGGTAGTGATCCGTAAAAACCTTCTCGATAAAAATACATGGGAAACCGCCATGAGCGCCGAAGGATACTCACATGACTGGGAACGCCTCCCCGATCACGTTCTTGTTTATAGCTCAATGGCGTATTTACCCGCGGAATTTGACAACTTCGTCATTAAGAATGCCGCCTCCGCTAATAAATTCGGAGAAACAAAATTCAGCGGAAAAACATGGCTGATATATTCATACCCTATCGACAATAAGTCTGACAAGAACGTGGGCGCTTTAATATGCATGGCGGATATTTCGTCCCAATTATATGAATTCAGACGCACCATTCCGATAACCGGCGCTGTTCTGATCGGCACGATCACGCTGTTACTTTGTTTTTTATACATCATTCTATACCGGACTGATCGTGGTATAAAACAACAGGAATCCGAAATTCGTAAAAGCTCAATTGAAATGAACACAATACTTGAATCCACCGCGGACGGCATACTTGCGGTAGACAGTAAACGCCGCATTATTCATACAAATAAACGGTTTTGCGATATGTGGAACATTCCGGAGGCCCTGCTTTTAACAGCGGAAGATGACGCATTATTGCTTTACGTCACAAATCAGCAAAAAGACCCATCATCTTTCTTGGCGAAAGTCCAGAAGCTTTACACCTCTACCGTTATCGATACCGATCTGCTTTACTTAAAGGACGGCAGGGTCTTCGAGCGGTTTTCGCGTCCGCTTAATATCGAGAATGACCTCGGACGGTTGTGGTCTTTCAGGGATATCACGGAACAAAAAAAGACCGAGCACGCGCTTCGTGAATCCGAACATGCTATGCGCCTGGCAAAAGAATACGCCGAACATCTTTACCGCATAGTTCCAAGCGCTATTTTCACGATCGACTTGAATAAACATATAACCACATGGAATAAAACAGCCGAAAAGATCACCGGATACACGGATGAAGAGATAATCGGGAAACCCTGCAGCACATTTTCGATAGAGCCTTGCAGTCATTTGTGCAGATTGTTTTCCGACAATTTTGAAAAACCCATATCCGGCGCGACTTGTACTATTCGCCGTAAGGACGGAAAATTGCGCCAGATATCTAAAAATTCCGATTTCCTGACGGACGAAAAAGGAACACGGATCGGCGGGATCGAATCTTTCGAGGATATAACCGAGAAAATAAATACGGAACGTGATCTTATAAAAGCTGAGATCGCCAGCCAGGCAAAGAATCAATTCCTGGCCAACATGAGCCACGAGATACGCACACCTATGAACGCGGTGATCGGCTATTCCGACCTATTAAAGAACACTGAGCTAAATGAAAACCAGAAAGAGTTCCTCTCCATCATAGTTGAGAATGGACACCTCCTCCTTAACCTCATCGACGAGGTGCTGGATGTATCTAAAATTGAGGCCGGTAAAGTCACGCTTGAGCACATATTTTTCGATATCCGCCACCTTGTGGAAAGCGCCATAAAAAGCCTGAATCTACGCGCTCAGGCAAAAGGGATAGATCTCTCATATACCATACACCTTGACTCGGAACAAAAACTCATCGGGGATCCGACCCGTATACGGCAAATCATAATGAATCTTGTGAACAACGCTATAAAATTCACGGACTCAGGAGGAGCCATACGTATATCCGTAAGGGGTAGTATAGAGGACGAAAAACAGTATCGCCTTACTTTCGAAATAGCTGATACGGGACTGGGCATGTCACCTTTACAGTTAAAAAATCTCTTTGAGGCTTTTTCACAAGCGGATTCCTCCACAACGAGAAAATACGGCGGGACAGGCCTTGGGTTATATATTGTAAAATCCCTTTCCGAGAAAATGAACGGAAATGTCACTGTCTCATCGCAACTTGGCAAAGGTTCGGTTTTTACGGCGACAATACGTTGTGAGTATGACCCGCAACAGGAACCATACTGTAACATATCCCCTGTCCCTTTATCCGAACTGCGGAATAAAACCGTAGCTGTTGTCGACGACATGGCCACTTCCAGCCGCCTGATAAATACTTATCTTTCCGAGATCGGCATGAATATAATTTTTACCACATTCTCCGCAAAAGAATTCCTTAACTGGCTCAACACTACGAGTACTTTACCCGACATGATCATAAGCGATATAATAATGCAGGAAATGGATGGTTACTGGCTCGCGAAAAATATCCGTAGCGATGAAAAATATAAGAACCTCAAATTACTCGCCGTAGCCAGCAACGCACTCCCCGGCACCGCACAGGCCGCGCACACCGCCGGTTTTGACGCTTATATAACAAAACCCGTCTTGCGGGCTGACCTTGTGGGAGTTATACAAACTCTTTTTGGAACACACATACTGTCACATGCCCCTCTTATAACGGAACATATCGCTTCAGAAACCGCTCTTCATGGGCTAAGGGTCCTTATAGTCGAAGATCATCCAGTAAACCTGAAACTTCTTGTTAAATTTTTAGAAATGCTCGGGTGCAAACCCGATTCGGCAAAAGACGGTCAGGAAGCCATCCAGATGTTAAAACAAAATACCTACGATATGATCCTTATGGACATACAGATGCCCGTACTGGATGGAATAGAAGCCACAAAGATAATACGGAAAGAGATCAACACTCACATCCCCATCATCGCCTTAAGCGCGGCAGTAATGAAAGAAGATGTAGTGTCAGCCCGAACCGCCGGAATGAACGATTATCTCACAAAACCTCTTACGATAGTCAAGCTACAAGAAATGCTTCTTCGCTGGCAAAAAAAATAGTTACCTGATTTTACAACCCCCAATATATACATTCCCCCGTGTTTGTTCTATAATTATGAGCATATTATCGCCACTGAAATGAAGGGGAGTAAAATGTCGGTTTACATGCTGATAGAGGCTAAAAAAGTAATGGATCCTGAAATGTACGGTGAGTACATGAAAAAAGTTCCTCCGATAATACAAAAATTCGGGGGGAGATATCTGGCACGGGGAGGGACCATAAACGCCGTACTCGGAGACTGGAAACCTATGAAAATAGTGATCGTGGAATTTGAGTCCATGGAAAAATTCGGCGCCTGGTACAATTCCCCGGAATACCGGGCTATTGCGCAGTTGCGCGAGAAAAGCGCTAAGGTCGATGCCGTAGTGGTCGAGGGCCTTTAACTTCTTAAAATTAACACCGTTTCGGAGAACATTCCATGTCTAAAATACTATTCTGGCTGTTAGCTGTAATATTCACCGCCTCCGGGACATCTTCATGGGCCACCGAAACTTCCGGAAGCGGGTTATACGTCACGGTCATACAGGAACCGTCCGTGTTGCAAAGCCGCTCCGCCATAAAAGGCCTTATAGATTTTTCTAAAAAAAACGGCATAAAAACGTTATATGTGCAGATATACCGCGCCAACCGCGCGTGGTTCAGATCAAATTTTGCCGATTCGGCCCCCTACGAAGAATGTTTGAAAAATGTTTCCGAAGATCCTTTCTCCCTACTTATCCGGGAAGCCCATGCTTCGGGCATTAAAGTTCACGCCTGGCTGAACCTTTTAAGCCTCAGTAAAAACACAGAGGCGCCTTTACTTAAGAAATACGGTCTGAGCATACTCACGACGAACACGAAAGAAAAACATGTCCTCGAAGACTACAAGATCGACGAGCAGTATTTCCTGGAACCGGGAGATCTCAGGGTCCGCAATGATCTAACGGAAATAGTTGGTGAGATACTTATGTCTTACCCCGACCTTGACGGCATACAATTCGACTATATCCGGTACCCCGACGAACATCCTGTATACGGTTATACAAAAATGAATATGGAAAGATTCAAAAAATCATCCGGCTGTAAAGAGATAAAAGAAGACAGCAAAAAATGGAAAGACTGGAAACGCGCGCAGGTAACCGGGCTGCTAACACAACTTGTCGAAAAAACCCGTTCTATCAGACCTGATATACATATCTCAACCACGGGATGCGCCCCGTATTCCCGGGCATATCATGAAGCGTTACAGGATTGGGCGAGCTGGTTGCGAAGCGGGCTTGTTGAATTTGTGACCGTCATGAGCTATGCCGCGGATCCGGCGAAATTCAAAGAATATGTTTTCGATGTAAAAAGCACGGCGCGCGACATGAAAAAAATAAATCTGGCCGTCGGCGCATACGAACTGGTGGATTCTCCTAAAAAATTCGAGGAAGAACTGTCGGTTTCAGAAACTTCCGGCTGCGCGTCCTCCGTGATATTTCACTACGGGAGTTTGCTCGAAAACCCGGACATGAAAGAGATATTAATGAAACATCCTCCTTCACGTTCGTAACCTTAAAAGAAGCTATTGGGGTAATTCTTTCATTAACTTTCATCCATTTTAAATATAACATTCTTCCTTGCCCCGCAAACGGCGTTTGGTGTAAAATATTTGTGTAGCAGTTAATACTTCAACTCTTTAAAACTATGCCTAATTCAAAAGTGAAATTTCCTCTGGCGCTTAAATTTATGGTTATTACGGCCACGGTGCTTGTATTGACCATATCTTCCCTTTCCCTTATTATTTTTCTGGAAAGCCGAGAGATCATGAAAAAACGTATTTTTTCCGATCTCTCCTCCGTAGCGAAAAGCAAATCGTCACAAATCTCGGAATTATTCGACTTTAACATCGAAACTGCAGGACTTATCGCTTCTCGTATGTTCATAACAGAAGGACTTGAAAAAATAAACAGTGATCCGCAGAGCAAAGAAGCATTGGGCCGGCTGTGCGAAACTATCAATATCGCCCAAAAATCAAATATCCTGATCACCCGCATCGACGTAATGGATATGCAAAACAAGTTGATCTACTCCAGCGGGGATTCTTCCCCGGCAGTACAAAATATCCCTGCTAGTTCACGCATGAAACCTTGTTTTGGAGATATTTATCTGGAAAAAGGTAAACTCCTTTACGATGTCTATTTCCCGATCATATCTCCGGACAGCAAGAACCGTCTTGGAACCCTGAAAGTCACTTTTAATTCAGAACAACTTATCAATATACTAAGCGACCATGCGGGAATAGGAAAAACGGGCGAATGGTTGTTAGGTATGCGCCGGGGAAATGATCTCATCTTTATAAACGCCGAACATCGGGCAGCACGTATGCCTTTAGAAGTTGTTGTTCCGCTGGACTCCGACATCGGAAATCCAATGGAATATGCTACAGGTGGCAAGACCGGCATTACTATCGATAAGGACTATTCCGGAACCGAGGTTTTAGCCGCATATACTTGTATATCTACGTCAAATATGGGATTCGAGGCTAAAATAGACACTGCCGAAGCTTTTAAACCTATTCACATACTTTTACTGCACGTGGTTCTCTTCGGTTTAATCATACTGGCACTGGGGGTCACCGCGGCGGCTATTGCCGCGCGGCATATAACCGCTCCCCTAAAAATACTGCATAAAGCCACGGAAGCCCTGGCCGCCGGGGAACAAAAGATCACACTGGTGGACATAAAACGTGACGATGAGGTGGGGCTTTTAGCCACATCTTTCGGTCAGATGGTATCAAAACGCGTCGCGGATGAACTCCGGAAAAGCAACGATAACCTGAAACAGCTTAACGAGGCCAAATCCCTGTTCGTTTCGATGGTCTCGCACGAAATAAAAAACCCGTTATCCGTCATACACAACTCCGTGGATCTCCTTCTTGCCGACAATAAACGATCCGGGAATACTCCTCGTAACGAAAAGTTACTCGGTTTCATACATAACAGCACGGACAGGCTTATACGCCTTGTTACAGATCTTCTGGACCTCTCAAAGATAGAATCCGGAAAAATAGAGCTGAAAATGACCGACATAGACCTGCCTGTTTTCATTAAAGAAACAACTTCCGCGTATATAGTAAGTTTCTACGATAAAAATCTTAATTTCACATGCAATGTTCCGGAAAACATCGGGCCGCTGCGCGCGGACAAGGATAAATTATGTCAGATCTTGATAAATATCATCGGCAACGCCATAAAATATACGCCCAGCGGCGGATCTATCTCGTTAACGGCGATCCCTTCTCCGGATAAAATAAGGTTCGAAATAACAGATACCGGTCCTGGTATCGCGAAAGAACATTTAAAAAAGATTTTTGAAAAATTTGAGCGCGTGGCATCGTCCGAGTATGAAGGCACAGGACTAGGCCTCGCTATCGCTAAAAGCATAGTGGAACTTCACAAAGGCGAGATCTGGGCCGAAAGCGAACTGGGAAAAGGAAGTAAATTTATTTTTACCATGCCGCGTAATATTTGACCTTCTTCTAAAAATCATTTATGGAACAAAACAAAAAATTCATAGTTCATGTAGACATGGATGCCTTCTTCGCGTCCGTAGAAGAAAGGGACCATCCCGAATACAAAGGAAAACCCGTGATAGTCGGCGCCGATCCTAAAGGCGGAAAGGGACGTGGCGTGGTTTCCGCATGCTCATATGCCGCGAGAAAATACGGTATACATTCCGCAATGCCGATCTCGATCGCCTTCAAAAAATGCCCGGACGGTATTTTCCTGCCCGTGGATATGGAAAAATACTGTAGCGCTTCGCGGGAAGTTTTCGCCATATTAGACAGATTCTCCCCGGACATAGAGCCGATAAGCGTTGATGAGGCTTTTCTCGACATCACTGGCACCTATAAACATTTTGGGACGCCGGAAGGAACATGTCTAAAAATAAAATCGTCCATAAAAAAAGAGACTGGTCTTACGGCATCTGTCGGCCTTGCCCCGAATAAAATGACGGCAAAGATCGCCTCGGACATAAATAAACCCGACGGTTTTACCGTGGTAAAAAACGCGGATCTTTTAAAGTTTCTTTTCCCTTTGCCGATCGGCAAACTCTGGGGGATCGGAGAAAAATCCGAACGGGAATTTTTAAAAATGGGCATACACACCATCGGCGATCTGGCAAAACAAAACCGGGAACGCATGATCTCACGGTTTGGGAAAAGCGGCCTGCACGTCTGGGAACTGGCCAACGGTATCGACGAACGTGAAGTGGCGCCCGTATCAGAAATAAAATCCATCAGCCACGAACACACTTTCGAACAGGATACCTTGAACGAAGAAATCATAAATAATACTCTTATGCGTCTTTCGGAAGACGTCTCCCGTAGGCTCAGACGACATCGCTTTAAATGCCGCACTATAACCCTAAAAATACGTTTCAGCGACTTTTCCACTTTTTTGCGTTCGGTCACAATACCTTTGCCGCTTGATTCCGCGCCCGAGATATATAAAACAATTCTCTCGTTACTTAAAAAAACACCTTCATCTATGGCTATACGTCTTCTCGGAGTGAAAACCTCGAATTTTCTGGATACCGGCGATAGCGGGGATCTTTTTGAGAATATTCAGGATAGTAGAAAAAAGAAAAACATTGTTTCCGCACTCGACCGGATAAAAGATAAATACGGCGAAGATTCCATCGGATACCGGCGTTTCGGGTCTTAGAGCTCTTTTTTTTCTTCTTCGGTGAATCCCGCCAGTTTTACTTCCAGCTTAAGCTCCACATTAAACTGTTCCCTGACGCTTTGTTTGACTTTTTTTATAAGCGCTATAAAATCATCGGCTGCGGCACCGCCGGAATTTATCAGAAAATTAGCATGAACGGCGGACACTTCCGCTCCTCCTATTTTTAACCCTTTGAGACCCGTCTTATCTATCAATAGCCCGGCAAATTGTCCCGGAGGATTCCTGAAAAAACTGCCGGCCCACCCTTTAACTCCATGTGGCTGTGATTTGACACGATATTCAAGATGATCCCGCGCCGTATTCCACCACTTCCCGGGATCGCCGGATTCTCTCTTAAAAGCTATCTTAGTTACTATTCCGAATTCCTCGTGTAAGGTGCTGTACCTGTATCCAAATCCCATTTCTGACACGTCCAAAGTTTTGAAATCCCCAGTCGCGATATCAAATACTTCCACCCATTCTATTTTATCGGATATTTCTCCTATCTTAGTCCCGGCATTCATGTATACAGCTCCCCCGCACGATCCGGGGATACCGGCGCAGCACGACAGATCAAGAAGCCCATTCTTGCACACATATTCCACTAACTTTGATAAACGGGTCCCGCTTTCAACTATAACAAAATTATCGTCCACTATCATATTCGAAAAAGAGGGCTTGATATGCATAACCAGCCCTTTTATACCCCGGTCGTTGATCAAAAGATTGGACCCTCCGCCGAGACACGTAAGGTCAAGCCCCATATCCCTGGCGTACACGACAGCCTGCTCGATATGGGCCGATGTCGCTACTTCACAATAATATTCGGCATTGCCGCCCACGCCAAGTGTCGTAAATTTTGCCAACGGTTTGTTTTGTTCGATATTAAGTCTCATGTCAGATTATTATAATTCTCTTTCCGGTTATTTTGTAAAGAATAATAGCTAACGCTCTGATGCCAGGAGACAAAGCGCCTTTCATCGGACCGGGAAGAAAACTATCCCATAGATAAAGCCGGTAAAACACCCTCGATGCGCGATACTGCCAGGATGTCCTGCCTTTGTATCGCTCGAATATGGACGATATTTCCTCCGTCCTCTTTACCCCTCCGGTTAAGGTTTTGGTGCTTTTATGTTGCCGGCAGGCGGCCACAAAAAAAACGGCAGGCACTATCTTATATTTTTCGGAAGCCCGGATAAAAAAATCCCAGTCAAAAACATAATACAGGGCATTATTCAACGGATAATCCGACACAACCTCTTTTTTGAAAAACGAACCGGGCTGTATTATAACCGACCGTCTTCTTAGATATTCGGGATTTATATGTTCTTTTGAAATATTGATAGGACCTATTTCTTTACCGTTTTCGTCTATATCGATACATCTAGCGGACACTATTCCTGCAGTATGCTCCGCGTTAAAGATCTCCACTACCCGGCTTATAGCCTTATCATCTGTATAGATATCGTCCGAATTGAGCCACGCGAGTATATCTCCGGTGCTTTTCCGGAATCCTTTATTTATCGCGTCAGCCTGTCCGTTATCTTTTTCACTCGTCCAAAAAGCGATCTTGTCGGCATATTTTTTTATTATCTCAACACTGTCATCGGTCGACCCGCCGTCCATGACGATATATTCAATATTCGGATAATCCTGCGACAACACAGAACGTATGGTCTCTTCCAGAAATTTCCCCTGATTATAACTCGGAGTAACTATAGTAACTTTCGGATACGATTTTTTTTCGTCTTTCACCGACACATCCTGACACTTTCCCGGACTCTTTTTCCGCTTTCGTTCTATTCTAGTATTGAAGTTCCTCGCCGCCGACCAGATCATCCTTACTGATCATTGAGTTCTTTTTTATACGCCGCTTTGCCTGCATACCTATTAATTTATCCATTAAATGCGCCGGAATACCTGTCCCGGGACGTTTGGACCATATCTTATCTTTCGTTATGACCTCGCTCGGTTGTATGTCGCACAACGCCACAATACTCCTGGCCGCCCACGCCCGTATATCAAATTCCCTTTTATGCACTTTTCTGTTCACGCCCGACGCGGCTTCGATCTTTCGGATTCCATCGACAAGCCCGGCAAGTTCATAAAAATCTATCGATACGGCTTTGTCCGGTCCGGGTAGCTTTTTATCGGTTATAACATGTTTTTCTATAACCTTCGCTCCCATCGCTACAGCGGCATAACATGTATAAAGATCTTCCGTATGATCCGAATGTCCTATCACGGCCTTATCGTAACGTTTTATCATCTCTCCGATAAACCCAAGATTAACATCCTCGTATAATGCCGGATATTCAGACACGCAGTGCATAAGGATCAGCGGCACTTTCATATCCGTAAGTATTTTATATGTTCTATCGATCTCGTCTACGGTGCTCATCCCGGTAGATACTATCATCGGCCTGCCGAATTCGGCTATTTTTTTAAGTGTCGGGATATCGGTCATTTCCCCTGACCCTATCTTGAATGCCTCCAGACCTATCTTGTGCAATTCCTCAGCGGCCTTTAAGCTGAACGGCGTGCACAGATACTGTATGCCGACATTCTGACAGTATTCCTTCAGTTCGACGTGCTGTTCTATATGTAACGCGTGTTTTTTTAGAAAATCATACAGAGGCATATTATAATTGACCGACGCCGGCACATTCGGCAGCATCTCCTCGTCGGGCAGATGATGCTGAAACTTTATCGCATCCGCTCCGGCAAGTTTAGCTAGACGCACCATTTCCCGGGCTATCTTTATATCCCCGAGATGGTTATCACAGGCTTCCGCGATAATATAAACCGGTTCATCTTCTCCGACCAAATGACCGTCTATCAGAACATTACGTTTCATACCGTTCCTCCTCCGGGATAAACCCGCATTATACTATAACATCTCCTGCCTTATACCGACGACTACACTATCATATCCAGGATTTTTCTGTTTCTTTTAAGCCATTCGTAAATATCGACAATTATCTGTTCTTTTTTATGAAGCGGCGCCCAACCGAGCTCATTGCAAACTTTTTCATTATCCGTAACATAATATATCATATCGTCGGGCCCGTTATCTTTGATCTTTTTAATATTGACCGTCTCCCCGGTTACCCTCTGACAGATCCCCGTGAGTTCTTGAAAAGACAACGAATTTTCCGCTCCGCCGCCGACATTAAATATCTTACCATTCACGGCATCTATACGTTTTATCTGTTTTATAACGAGTTCGTAAAGATCGCTTACATGCATTATATCCCGGACCTGTTTCCCGTTCCCGCCGAACCCCTCATACGCAAGATTTTTATTTTTCATATGACTGGCGACCCAAAGGACCGCAAACCCCTGGTCGGCTTTTCCCGTCTGCCACGGTCCGGTTGTTACTCCGCACCGGTTGATCACGCCTTTCATCCCGTATGCATGAATATATTCTTTCAGCAAAAACTCTGCCGCAATCTTCGTGGCCCCGTACATCGATCTTACACCGTTTATTGGAAATTGTTCGGAAAACCCGTTAGAGGAAACACCTGCTATTTTTTGCGGAGATTTCAGTTCATACCTGGTGCTCTTTTCGTAGTAGGAAAGTCCGTTTATAACATCCATCGGATATATCCTGCCAGAGGAAAGAAATATAGTTACGGCGTTATTGCTTCGGGCTGCTTCAAAACAGTTTATCGCGCCCGTTAAATTCGTATTTATCATGTATTGTGGAGATCCGTCATGCCCGGACGGGACGGACTGCTCCGCGGAACATTCGATCATAATGTCAAATTTCCCCGCTTCGCTGAAGTCTTCTTTATTTCTTATATCCCCGTGCACAAACCGTATCCCGTGCTCTTTTAACCGTTCGAGATTATGTTCCGATCCGTGCCTTTTCAGATTATCAAAACATACGATGTTATATTCCGGTTCGTTCTCTTCAAGATGAACAGCCAGATTAGACCCTACAAAACCAGCGCCGCCGGTAATAAGAACGTTTTTTTTCGCCATGGGTATCCTTTCGCGTTTTTACACGCTGAAAAGCATTTTTTCGGCAATAAGCGTCGCAGTATCTTTTCCGGAAAGATTTTCAAGTATTTTGAAAGCAAAAGCCGCCGACGCTGCAGGGCCCTTGCCGGTTATCAGATTCCCGTCCTGCACGACGGGATCGGGAATATATTTCGCGTCTTTTGGGAACGCTTCTTCCATACCTGGGAAACAAGTGGCTTTCCTGCCTCTAAGAACACCCAGCGGGGCAAGCACAACGGCAGGGGAAGCACATATTGCGGCTATAAATTTCTTTTTGTCGGACATTTGGCGGATCATATCTTTGACTTTGCTGGAACCTGCGATATGTTCGGCGCCGGGCATACCTCCCGGAAGAATGATGACATCCGGTAAAACGGTGATGTTTTCTACATTGATATCCGTTTTAACCAACATATTTCGCGAACTTTTTATGGTCTCGCCTCCGACCCCGGCAACTATGACATCTATTCCGGCCCGTCGTAAAACGTCGACCGAAGTGACTGCTTCTATCTCTTCAAACCCGTCAGCAAGAATGAGTACAGCCTGTTTCTTCATATTCTTCCTCCTGGATCACCGGACCGGGCATCGCCATTGTTCACGGCTTTATTATACCACACCGGCAGGCAACTCCGCACCCTTTCCCTGGTATTGGTATCAAAATAATATCTTTTCCGTCATGAATTCTGCGGCCAAACGCGGCAGATCTGTGAACCCCTGCCTGAATCGCAGCAACTCTTCAGGGTCAGGGATCTCTTCAAGGCCTTTTTCAAGAGGTTTATCGCTGACAAGTAATAACCCGGTTGCGGCGGCTTTTATCTGATTGGCGGCGGCATAAACTGCCGAAAGCTCCATCTCTATCCCGATAAAACCATTTTCCTCTATATCCCGGAGATTCTCGTAAGTTTCGGCCATCAGAGACCCGATGGTAAATATCTTTCCTTCTTTAATTTTTTCTTTTCCGACTCGTTCGGAAAGATATTTCATAACCTCATCATTCATGGTATCTACGGGTATCGTCGGGTTTTTTCCCTCTATAAATTTTTGCATGGAAAACCCTTGTTCAAGATATCTTGAAAACCCCTCACCGTTGAAAGCGCTTTTCGCGACAACAATATCCCCGATATCGGATGTTTTGAAGCCCCCGCAGGTTCCGATGAACATTATTTTTTTCACCGCCGCGCCTCCAAGAAGGAGAACGGCATCCCCTAGCAGTTTATCTCCTATCCCACAGTACGTTACGGTTACTTTCTTTTTACCTTCCCCAAGATTAAAACCGGAATACAGTTTCCCTTTAAAATATGCCGCGGCGGGACCATCCGAAAAATATTTCAACGGAAAAAAAGGCGTCATTATCACCTTCGCGGAAACATCACTCGGATCGCATCCAAAACAAAATCTGAACATTTTTTGTTGATTCATATTTTATCAGCTGTCAGCTTCTCGGTCGGCGGCATTCATTGCATACTTTGCTAAGTTCCGGGGACATGCCTCCGCAATGTCTGCACACCCAGAATCCCTCGGGAGGTTTTCTTACGCGCAACTTCAGTCGCACAGCCGGTATTACCTTGACCGCCAAAAACATATATAGAACAAAAAAGAAAGTCAACGACACAATATACACAACTATCCCAGAATCTGCCGTCATCGGCCTGACGTGGTTTATATCTATGCCGTACCGTTGAAAATGCTCGATAATTATTTTTTTCGATGTTTCATATCCTTCTACTTTTTCTTTAGATATAAATCTTATTATCGCACCCGATATCCGGTATCTGCCCGTATGAAAATATTTCAGTTTATCCAGATAACTCCGGCAATAACGCGCCGCTTTAAAATTATCTCCGGACATCTCAAAAGCCCGCGCTATAACAAGATCCGTACCGAAATATTCCGGCCAGGCCTTTCTAGCCTCAAGAAGACTGGTTTTTGCCCCTTCGATGTCGCCGTTCAAAAGATCATTCTTCCCTTTCTCAAACAGATCGGCGAATCTTTTCACTTCATCCTTCGCTCTTTTGTTTTCAGGGATACTTTCTATAGCGTCTTTTTTGATGACGAACCGTTCATAATTGAAAATTTTTTCTTCCTCGTCAGAACAAAACGCGGGCTGTACGGCGGCAAAAAGAAAGGTGCCGATATAAAAGAGGAACACTGCGAGAAAAATACCAGAACGTCCGCAAAAAGACGATCCTTGCTGGAAAGCTCTGGAATGGCTGGCTATTCGGACCATATTAGAATCCGGTGAAACTCTTTATTTGTAATTATGCTGTATAAGACTGAGGACTTTGTCTATTTCAAACGGTTTGTAAATAATATCCGTGGCTTTCTCTTCCAGCGCTTTATGAACAAGTTCGTCCATAGAATATCCGGTCATCATGATCACTACTACACCCGGCTTAATTTTCATTACTTCCCTTAATGTTTCTATCCCATCCATTTCAGGCATTCTGATGTCAAGAAACATAAGATCAAAATCCGACTTTTGGATCTTTTCAATAGCCTGTCTCCCGCCATAACAGCTTTCCGCTCTATAATTATTTACCTTCAATATATCGCAAAAAACATCGGCAAAATCCTTATTATCATCAACTATCAAAATATTGTGATCGTTAATCATTTAACCTCCATCAATATATTCACACTGTCTTACTATTTCATAATTTTACACTATGATCTTTCTCTTGTCACCTTTTTTCGTGTTTTTATATATAAAAACCGGACTACCTGTCGTTTGCTTTACTGCCTCATATGTGCTATCCTTAATCAAAATAGTACAGTTAAAAATAGCAACACCTAAAACACAAAATTATGAAAACTTTAAAAAAAACAGCACAACCGCCTATTCGAACAGATCCAGGGCTTTTGCCGGCAATAATACTTTCTTTTTTATATTTTGCCGTTTTTTTCGGTATCTCAATTTATCGATATAATAATTTCCAGTATCACGACTGGGATTTCGCTTTATTCGCCAACGGCATGTGGAACATGATCCACGGACATCCCTATATATCCATAATCGACAAACATTTTCTCGGAAATCATTTTAATGTCATAGCTTTCCTTTTCTCTCCTGTTTTTTTTATTTTCAGACATCCTCTCACCCTGCTCTGTCTTCAAACACTGTGCATCTCCCTCACATCTATCCCTATATATTTGATCGCAAGAAAATATTTTTCGTGGACACTTTCATCCATGCTGGCACTTGCGTATTTCGCTTTTCCCTCTCTGCTCTATATAGAGATGTATGAATTTCATTTTGAAACCGTCAGCATCCTGCCGGTGGCATTAACTTTCTTTTTCCTGCTTGAAAATAAAAAAATCTGGGCTATCATAGCGGCCATCCTGGCGGTATTATGCAAAGAGAACATACCTCTGGTAGTCGGGGCTATCGGCCTGTACGGGCTTTTGTTTCTACGTGGCAGGCGCCTCGTGGGGACGTTTCTTTTGCTCATCGGAATTTTCAGCTTTTTCCTGATCACTCTAAAACTGCAGCCATTATTTACATCCAACAGAATAGGATATGTATCACATTATTCCGGGTACGGGAAAACTTTTTCCGATGTTTTCTTTAATATGGCCACACACCCTATGGATACGCTAAAAGAACTGGCCTCGACCGAGCTTAAAAGATCTTTTTTCTTTAAGATGTTCGCCCCGTTATTATTTTTGCCTGTTTTACGTCCGGACGTACTTCTTATAATCGCCCCTACTGTGATAAAAAACCTTTTATCGAACGTACCCACTACACATGAAATATTTTGGCATTACACTGCGACAATGATCCCCTTTATGATAATTTCTTTGATATTTGCGCTAAGGACTTTATCCCGGATGGATATTTTAAAACAAAAATTGCACATAATCATGCTTGTCATTCTGATAGCGGAACTCTCTTGTTCTTTTAAATTTTACAAAGAAGCTTATACTTTTTTCTGTAGTGTCACACCCGCCACTAATACCGATATCCTGCGCCATAACGCCGTAAAACATATACCAAAAGATGCTTCTGTGATCTCCACTTTCGACTTTTTGCCGCAGCTAAGCATGAGAAAAGATATTTTTGTTTTCTACTCGGTCTGGCGCGATACCTACCGTTCACAACACCCTACAGATTACGCAATCGTGGATTTTAACGATTACTTTATCAGAAAAGATATCTGCATCTATCCTGAAAAAATATCGGATATTTTCACTTCTTATCTTACAAATACGGATTGGAACGCACTCTATTCCTGCGGGGACATTGTCGTATTCGCGAAAGGAAAAGCCTCGGGATCAAAACTATTGCGCGTCATAAATACCATGAACACCACTATTTCAAACTCTTCTTTTATCCAGCTAGATAAATCGCTCGAGCTGGTTAACTACAAAGCAACTTTTGAAAACAATATCATGACGCTTACATTTGATTGGCGAAAAATCAAGAACCCGTCTTCTTTCTATGATATGTATTTCGTTATATCCGACGGGGTCAATCAGCAAGTATTCGAGAAGCATCCTGTCGCCTACTGGTACAATTTCCACAAGCTGGAAAACAACGCCCTTCTTGAAGAAACCTATAAGCTAGTGTTGCCACCTAACCTTGAACCGGGATCATATACTATTTCCGTGATATTCGGGGACGTTTTGAAACAAAAAAAAGCGGACGTAACTATTTTAAATAAGGCCGCATTTGATGACAAGATGCAACTTGTACTGGGCACATATACCGGGTACACTCAATAATACAAGACGAGACGCCATCATGAAGGGTAAAATGAAAACCGTTAAAAACATTATTATTAGCATGCGACCATCCCAATGGACAAAGAATTTCTTTATATTTATGCCGATCATATTCGGCGGACACATTTTTAACCGTACAGAATTCTTAAAGACTATCTATACATATTTTCTGTTCTGTCTTATCTCCGCCGGTATATACATATTCAATGACATATGCGACAAAACCAGGGACGGTTTTCATCCTGTAAAAAAAATCCGCCCGATCGCTTCCGGAGAGCTTGGCATAAAAACCGCTTTACCTTTATCAATTATATTCGTGCTCGCCGGGGCTTTTCTATCATCTTTTTTCGGCATGCCCATGCTCATGATCGCTGCGGCATACATATTGATACATATATTTTATTCATTATGGCTGAAACGCGAAGTTATGCTGGATGTCATGATTATTGCCCTCGGATTCGAATTGCGCGTTTGGGCCGGGGCAACAGCGATAGACCTAACGCCTTCCGTCTGGCTTCAGCTTTGCGTTTTCCTTTTAGCAATATTCCTTGCCCTGATAAAAAGACGGCATGAAAGGACTTCACTTAACACAAACGCGAAGGATCATCGTGACGTTCTCGCGAGTTATAAAATATACTTCCTTGACCAGTTAATTATCATATCGGCGTCGTTGTGCATAGTATTCTACGGACTTTACACGATATCTCCTGAGATGATGCAGCGCATTGGATCTCCCTCAATGGCGTATACCATACCGTTCGTCATTTACGGTATTTTTAGGTATTTATACATCACGCATGTTCAGCGGCTTGGCGGAGAGCCTGATAAAATACTGATCTCTGACCCGCCGTTCATAATAAACCTGGTTCTTTGGCTCGTCACCGCATCGCTATTGATCTATACTAAGTGATCTTTATGAATAAAATTGTTTTATTGAAAACCCTGGACAAACTGATAGGAACGCCGCTGGTCCACCTTGCCGGCTTATTCTCTTGGCGCCACAGATCAAGCGTAAAAACGGAAAACATTCTTGTAATCCGCCCGGGAGGCATGGGAGACGCCGTACTGCTCTTACCGGCTATCGCGCATTTAAAAAAACATTTCCCGCTCGCTCAAATCGATGTGTTGTGTGAAAAACGCAACGCGGCGATATTTCCAATGAGCGGCCTAACAGATCATATTTTTTTATATGATACTGCTCGGGGATTGTCAGATTGTTTAAAAAATAAATACTACATGGTCATAGATACCGAACAGTGGCATAGACTGACGGCCCTGATCGCTTTTATCACAAGAGCGCCTATCCGTATCGGATTCGCGACAAACGAACGAAAGAAATTGTTTACACACGCAGTCCCGTATGATCATGAAGAATATGAAATATACAGTTTTTTAAGGCTGGCCGAAACCGCGTCAGGGAATAAGCACCCGTTCGACGATAAAAGCACTTTCCTAAAAATAAATCCTGATATTGCAAAAAGGTTTTTAGCCGAGAAAATGAACGATCTTTCGAATATAGTATGCTTGTTCCCCGGGGCCACCGTCCCGGAAAGAATATGGGGCTCAAAAAATTTCGGCGAGACTGCGCGAGAACTATGCGAGATAGGTTATACCGTGATAGTCCTCGGGGGTAAATCGGATAAAAAAATAGCCGCGGAAATAAAAAATTATCATACCGGTATAGTAGATCTCTCCGGGCAAACGTCTCTCAGTGAAACCACGGCAATAATTAAAATGTCACGCATGCTCATCACTTCGGATTCCGGACTTATGCATATTGCCCGCGCAGTAGGGACTCCAACCATAGCGCTTTTTGGTTCCGGCATCGAAAAGAAGTGGGCCCCGCATGGCGCAAGCCACATTGTTATCAATAAACACCTGAAATGCAGCCCCTGCACAAAATTCGGTTATACGCCGCATTGCAAATACGGGGTAGTTTGTCTTTCATCAATAGCGCCGGAAGAAATCATATCCGCAGCAAAAGGTCTCTTAAACAAACCGTCATCTTTTCCCACAACTCAAATCTAGTTATTGACACGGTTTAACGCCTTATCTATCTCGTTCAGAAAAAGAAACAATGCTTTTTTAGGTCCGGAAAAATGTTTTTTATAATACGCCGCAAACCCCTTAAAATACATATCCTTTTTTTTATTGTTGCCTCGCGCTCCCCGTTTCCATCCAAGATTATGAATAATACGGGCTTTTGGGACATAATATATTTTATATCCCGCCATGCTAGCTCTTAAGCAAAAATCCTCGTCGCCGGCGTACATAAAGAAAGTCTCATCAAAATATCCGATCCGATCGAACACTTCCCGCCTTATCATCATACAAACACTACTAAGCCACGGAACTTCTACAGCTTCTTCTTTCTTCCCAAAATTCTCCAGAAAAACCCGCGTACTGTCAGGCAACTTAATCCGGGTCTTTGACACTATTCTCCTAAAAAGCTCGGATGAAAACAACTTGGCTATGCCTGCGCTGAACAATATTTTCTGCGCCCCGGACGGAAATGAAAAACATGATACCTGGCTAGTCCCGTCAGGATTATATACGGCTGGGCCGCATATACCGGCCGATGTCCCCTTAAGGAACTCTTCTCTCATACGGTTAAAAATGTCGTTACATAGCCGCACATCTGGATTAATAAGAACGACATATTCCCCTCGACATAGTTTTATGGCTTGATTATTTGCCGCCGTAAAACCCCGGTTTGTGGTATTGAATATTATTTGGTGCGAAATCCTCCCCCATTTGACCCTGTCAACGCTGTCATCTGTGGAAGAATTATCTACGACTATTATCTCCATATCTTCTGTTGGGATCTCTGGTTTTTTCATGGAGTTGATCAACTCGGAAAGAAATTCTCCGGAATTATAATTGATTATCACTAAAGAATATTTTGGTGTCATCTACCCCGTCCGTTCTTTATGTAAAGCTTTCCATTAATTCATATCATATTTTTTACCAATACGCAAAAATCATCTTACTTTTTGTATGCTATGGAAATATTTTTTCTCCTGTCTGTATAGACACAAAAGAAGATAATACTTTATACGATGAGGTCACGAATATCAGCACAAAACCGATCTTCAGTCCAAGAAGAGGCTGCCCTATTAACGGGAATATGGTCAACATTACGGCCTCGACATCCGGCATTGATAAAAATGATTTGAAATTATTTTTAAAGAAAAAACTTCGGTAATTTAAATATTTCACCACTATTGACGTTTTGCCTATACCTTTTATCTGAGCGGACAGATCTTCTCGTTTTTCCATAACCAGGTTAACAAGAAGCGTTATGTAGTATTCTGAAAAATAGATATATATTATACCGAACGTCAAAAACGACCATACCGCGCCCTGTCCATACGCCAGCGCGCAAATTGCCAAAGCGCCACATAAAAGATCCGATAAATGATCAAAATAACGGCCAAACGTCGATGTCTTCTTTTTCAACCGGGCGATCGGACCATCCATACAATCAATAAGATATGCAACCTGGAATAGAACCCCACAAATCCCCACCAGCAAAGGATCGCCCGTAGAAAAGCCGAGAATAACTACCAACCTTACAAGAAAAGCCACGAACGTGAAAACATTCGGGTGAATATCGGTATAGTTACAAAAGAATAGGGTTATTTTCTTAACCGGCGCCAGAATAACAAGCGCAGCCCACCATGTTTTTAAAATAAATGTTTTTTCTATGTCCTTTTCCGTAAAATTATATTTTTTCGTTAATATCATATTGCCTATGCCCCTTTTCTCCATTTTTATATTGGAACTGCGCGATCGCTTCTCTATATAACTCTAAATGTTTTTCAGCCATTGTTTTGTCACAATATTCGTCCAACATGAATCTAACGGCACTCGCACCCATTTGTTTAAGCAATTCCACGTTGTTTAACAATAACTTAATACCGTTAGAAAGATCTTTATAGTCTTTGTTGTTGGCTAAATATCCATTTACCATATGTTTTACGACATCCGGAACGCCGCTGTTATTAAAAGCTACTACAGGAGTTCCGCATGCAAGGCTTTCAAGCATAACATTCGGAAGATTGTCCTGTAGACTCGGCATCACCAATATATCAGCTGAAGAATATACCCGCGCCATCTCTTCGTCAAAGTTAACTCTACCGACTTCTTTGACTTTGTATTTTTCTTTTAGCGCATCAGACACTCCACCTTTCCCCACGGCAAGTATCATTATAGTATCATCCGCCGGCAACTCCAACATTGCCCTTTCGAAATATTCATATCCTTTACGAACATTTTTAATATCTGTCGCCAGAAACAGTATAACCTTATTTGCATGATCTATCCCAAGTTCAGTCCGCGCCATATTTACATCGTTTCTTTTAAAAATGTCCGGGTTTATCCCGCCTGAAAGTTTTACTATTTTTTTCCCTGCGACAAGTTCACTTTTTAAGGCGTTTTTATATAGCCATGAAGACGGTGTAATTATCGTGAAATCGACTTTGTTATAAATACTTTTTTTTATTTTCCATTGAAATGCCGAAGTATCATAAATAATCCTGACATATTTTTCTATGTACGGACATTTCCCACACCCCGTTTTCCACCTTTCGCAATCAAGCGGATAGCAGGTATGTCCGGTCAACGGCCACATATCATGAAAAGTCCATATTACCGGCTTTTGCAACGCGATCATAAGATTCAAAACGGAAAAATTTCTGATATGTGAATGAATATTGTGAAAATGTATCACATCGGCTTCTTTCACGAGATTGTTTTTTTGAAGCATCCCTCCGGCGAAAGAATACATATCCTGCGGCCCTATCAGATTTAAAACCCGCTCCATCGCATTGCATAAAAAAATACGGGTTTTTCCCATCTTTCCCGAGACCTGATCTGTCAGATTCATAACAGTCTTTTCTTGCGACAATTTTTCAGCCACCAGGAGGTGTGACCTTATCCCTCTTTGTTGTAAGGCAAGATTCAATCTATATGCGGCTATCCCCGCCCCATGTCCTCTGTCTGTCCCGGAAATATGAACCACTTTTAAGCTCATCAGAACTCCTAATCAAGAAAATATGTAACATGCCTTACATCCCAATCAATGTAACGCAAAATTGAATTTTTGATAAAACCCCTTTTTTTTCGTTCTTTTCTATCCTCCCATATGTCCTTAAAATTCGATATTATCCACTTCCTCGCCGCGAACATTACCCCGATCCTTTCCAATATTCCCATGCCGGGTTCCCTGACGGTTTTGCCCTTATTCCGCTTTTTTCCGATCCTTACGATCATCAGCAAGAACAACCTTATGCCGGATTTTAAAAAATAGAAGAACTCCCCAAAAACAACAACCCATATCGGGAAATTCAGCAAAAGATTTATTATTCTATTCCTGCTCGAATAATAATTTTTAAATTCAGACCCGGATCCGCTCGTTTTTGAAAATTTATGATAGACTATCGCGTCCGTCACAACGACTCCTTTAAAAGATTTTGCCATCAACCTTATGCTCAAATCCGCATCTTCACAATATGCGAAAAACATCTCGTCAAAGTATTGTTTTTGTTTCAGTTTTACGTTCTCGAGCGCTCTTGCCGAATAAATCGAAGCCGCAGCGCACGCGCTAAAAATCGGTCGCACCTTATCCTGCTTTTGCAAATGCTTTCCTTGATTTATGCTTTTTACGCTCCCATCGAAGAATATGACATCATTGTCGGAGCAGATAATATCTTTTTCGGGATGATACATTATCATGGAAGACCCGTAATCCGCACCGCTTTCCACAACACCATTTATGAGCTTACCAAGCCACTCTTCTTCCACAATACAATCGTTATTGAGACATATAATATATTGAAACCCATTTTTGATCGCCCAATCTATCGCGTCGTTATTCCCACCGGCAAATCCTCTGTTTTTTTGGTTTTTTATCAGAAAAATCTCTGGGAATGTTTTTTTTAACCGGTCCCCTTCTTCATTCAAAGAACCGTTATCCACAAGAATCACTTTATAATTCTTATAAGACTGTTTCCTAAGCGATTGAAAACAATCGACCGTATCAGAAAAACCGTTCCAGTTTAAAACAACTATCCCAATTAATGGCTGTTCACTTGCTTCCGGCATCATTCACCCGACCCTATTACTGTTCATGATCACATTAGCCCCAAGGCCCTTGCCGTTTCCTCTAAATAGGTCCTTCCATACCTAGCGCACGGCTCCAAATAGTTCCCCTCGCCCCATTCGTTCCAGGCGTTGATAAAAACAAGCCTTTCTTCTTCCCGAAAACGCACCATAGTTTCGTCAATGGATTTTTTCAACCATTCGCCATATACTCGAGGATCATTATTGATATATATCCTCCCGCCTTTTGACCGGCGTGGTGAATTATCCCATTTAGGCATAACGCATAAAAATTCTTTATATGATGGACATGGGGCCTTCATCGCCTCCATGGCAAACGAATTATAATCATATACGTCTCCGAAAGATCTTTTTATTATTTTTTTTGAAATCATTAATTTGAGTTTTGAAAATGCGCTGATATATACCGAATTGGGGGGGAATTGTACCGCGGCATCAAACCCTGTTCCTTTCGGGTCTGTTTTTTCCCTGAGAAAACTTTCCACTTTACATAGATACAGTTCTCCAATTCCCGCTTTTCTTGCTTCTTCGCGCCAAATAGTCGTTGTTTTTAGGCTATCTGCCATAGCGCTTATTTTATAGACCAGAAAAAGGGGCTTACCATCGATCCGTATATACCTTTTGTCACGAAATGCCTTTATTAACCAGGCGATATGGCGCTTATCGTCCTCCTCTGAATATTTTTGTTCCATCAAAATATTTTTGTTTTGCCCATCCCATATCCTTGTCCAATTTTCGTTAGCCCAGCACAGACAAAATGGAAAATCAGGTTTTCCCGAATTCAACACTTCATTAAATGGCGCCTCAAGCAATAGTTTCCCATTAAACCAATAATGATAATAACAAAACCCGTACAAACCGTATTTCATCGCCAATTCAGCTTGACTATCTCTGACATGACTGTCCCGGAGATCATAATATCCAAGTTCGGCCGGAATGCTCGGCTGATGGTGCCCGCTGAAAAGAGGCCGCGCTTTCCGTACATTTGTCCATTCCGTAAACCCCTTACCCCACCATTCATCATTTTCAGGAATAGGATGATATTGGGGAAGATAAAAGGCTATCGCTTTCACTTTAGACATTTTTTTCCTTTTTCGTAAGTTCCTGAAAAACAGATTCCAACCTGTCGGTAGCAAGATCTAAATTCCAATTCTTTTCAACGTATTCACGTGAGCGTTTTCCCATTTCACGACTTAATAATTCATCGTCAATAATATGTTTCATCGCGTTTCCAAGTAGTTTTGGATCGTCATTATCCGCAAAAAAACCGTTTATCCCTTCCGTGATGGTTTCTCGCATCCCACCTTCCCTTATGGCAACAACTGGAGTTCCACAAGCATTGGCTTCCAGTGGGGCAAACCCGAACGGCTCCAACTGCGATGTATATATCAAAAATTTCGCTTTATTTAAATATGTCACTACTTTCTCTTCATCTAAACATATTTTAAAAACCAACTCAACTTCATGGTCCTTGGCCATTGCTTCCATTTTTCCCTGATAAAGCTTGTCCGAAAAATTCCCTATCCAGACAAGCGCGGGACGTTTCCCCTTCGGGATTGTCGCTAATCCCAAAATTGCTCTTTCGATCCTTTTGCCCAAATATACCCCACCTAACCCGACGGCTAAATTTTCTTTTCCGATATTTTGCGGATAAAAAACATTGGTGTCCACCCCTAAATAACACACTTCGGCATCGATTCCATACGCACGCAACACACTTTCCCGGCTAAAAAACGAGTTTACAAGTACCTTGTCAAAATGTGTCGCATTTTCTATCTCCTCTCTCATTTGTATCCGTAACAAGTGTACCATTACAATGTCTTGGGCATATTTTACGGCTTCACCTATTGATCTCGGCCTACATGGAGCAACCCATGGCAATCGTGGCAAAGCTTCATACAACCAACGATATGGCTCTGGCAAATATAGAACCCTTGGGATGCTTACATATTGCCCTATTGGTGTGGTCCTAAAAAAAGTGCACGCGTTTGCGTAAAGAATATCAAATCCTCCGGAATTAATTTCTTCGGCACATTTTTTGCAATGTTCTCTCATTGCCTTGATCTTACCGATAATATCATGGAAGGGCGTAAGTGCTTTACTAATTTTGCCGGACAAACGTGATTCCCATGAAAAAGGAACAATATGCTCTGGGATAAATTCTGTTAACGGCAAATATGATTGATCGGCTGTCGGCGGGCACCAAGATTCTATCGTATGACCCCTTTTTTTTAGCTCTTTAACCTGGTAATAAAGCGCTCTTTTTCCACCACCTGAAGGCAAATTATGCCAAATCGCTATTTTCATATTTGTCTCCTGCTTTTTCCGCTTTCGCACAAGTATAGTTCAACACAGAATCACATTGCTGCCCACATAATGGCATTCAAAAACTTTTTTTCGCGTTTTTCGCCCAAGCCATTTCCGACAAAACGACAGGATCTATGCCGCTCGTTCCGTGCAATGCTATAACGTCATAATGCCAGTCATAAAGAAATTTCCCGCGTAAACATACTTTTGCCAACAAATCTATATTTTTTTCATCATAGTTCACCATAAAATGTGAAAAATTACCAAATTTATTAAAAAATATGAACATCGTATATCCTTCGGAGGTAAGAACTTCGAAATGCTCCTTGTAGCTGTTCTCTGTTTGTTCACATAAAGTTGGGTGCCATTCAAATATGACTGCTGGCTTAAGACGTCTTAAAATATTTGTTGCGCCTTTTAATATTCTGCCATCGTATCCATCGGTATCGATCTTTATAAGATCTATCTTTTCGTCGATTTGCCCTTGAGACAAAAGAAGATCCAATGTTGTTGTTTTTACTTTTTTTTCTCCTTGGGACGATGCTGTTCCCGCATGGATATGTATCAGCTCCTTAGCTTCCCCCAGCTGTGCGGATAAAAAAAACTGAAACAACTCCACATTAGTTAAGCAACTGACATTATCCTTAAGATAAGAAAAAAAGTCGTCATTCCCCTCTACGGCATAGAACTTCCCGACTTCGTCCGGACACTTGCCGATTAAAAGCAATATCGTATCCCCTATAGCGGCACCTATATCAACCACTACGATCGGCACCTTTCTGATTTTAAACATTTGATGCGTCAATTCAACGAGCGGATCGTTCAGCGTAGGATATTTTTTCGCGTAAAAAGGATATGTATATCCAGCATTCATAACCACTCTATGTCCTTGTATCTTAGTGGCAACTGGGCCTTTGTCCATACGAGCAAATTTCTTCCAAAGTCGCTCTACAATTCTTGACAACAAATCGTTCTCGCGAACCGGTCTGCAGCTTTTCAATAAACAGTTATAAAAAAAACTTTGTAATTTCTTTTCTTTGATCATGCTACCTTCTCTTTTGTTTATAATACTTTTCGAACCTGGAAAAAATCAATTTTTTGTCATAGTCATCAAAATATCCACACCCAACAACCCCAGCCACATATACAATACAAAATACGCTCGCCCCAAGAAAAAAACACGCTTTAAACCCAATACTTTGCACCAGCGTGGTATTTTGAAGTGATATATAAAAACAAGATGAAACAAGCACGCTTAGGGCGGGTTTGATCGCGATCCTTTTTAAATAATCATATGTTCCCACCTCTATTAATGCATGAAATCTTTTTAAAAAATAGACCGGTCCTGACAGCAAAGCAATCGCCGTGGCGATGGCAACTCCTAAAAATCCGATGGTTTTTGCAAAAAGAACCGTTAAAATTATCCCTGACAATAATGTCAATAATGATGCCCTCGTAATAATTCCGAGTCTCCCCATTCCTATCGCTATTATCACGGCAACACCTACAACCACATTTGCATAATATCCAACCGACAATATCTGCGTTATTCCCCGCGCCCCTTCGTACCCATTCCCGACCCATAAACGTATAATTCCACTAGCAGCAACCACCAAAAACATCATTATTGGCGTAGTTATGAAAAATAGATACTTTGACCCCCTAATATACAATTTTTTCATCCTTTCTTTTTCTTGCCTCGCATGTATCTCCGAAGCCGCGGGCAATATCGCCGATAACAAAAAAAGTGGGATTTCACGCGCATAGTTTACTACTGCCGCGCCTATTTGATAAATACCAACGTATTTTATTCCAAAAAAAACCGCTATAATCACCCTGTCTGTCTGAAACAAAATAATATCGCTAAGTCGCATAACCTGCATCTGATATCCAAAGTTAAAAACCTTTTTAAACGCACTTTTTGTCACATATACCGCCCTGATGCTAAGTTGCGGGAACAGCTTGTACGCCGCAATAATATTTATAATTCCGCCTACTACAAACGAACAAATGCTGCTGGCAATAAGACCAATAAGTCCATATCCTTTGTTTAAAAAAAAGATTACACAAATAATATTTACGGTTGACGCCACAATAGATACTTTTACAGAAATATCCATTCTTTGAAGCCCGCTCTGTATCGATGAAAATGATCCCATTATATTTGAAAAGCAGAACAACCCGATGCCTAGTAATATAACCTTTTTCGCCTCTCCTTCAAGATACCCGGGGATGTTTAATATTTTCACCAATATCGGCATAGCAAAAAATGCGGCAGTGATCACTATTATTGAAAAAATCAGATAAAAAACAATCCCGGTGCAAACTATTTCATTAATTTCTTTATATTTTCTCCCTGCGTAATACTCAGAGATATACTTTACATACGACGCGCCTACACCAAGATCCAACAAACCAAAATAACTTATCAAAACCCCCACAATAGACCATACCCCATATTTTTCCAACCCTACGTGGCTCAAGATATACGGTGTCAGTACAAATAAAACCGACATCTCCCATATACGTCGAATAAAATTACTCCATGTATTTCTTATAATTTTTTCCGCTACAATCGCTCGCTCGCTCATCTACCCTCGTCTTCATCCTTTATTTTCATATCTTTTCATTTTTGCGTACGGACATCGAACACTTGCCCCGTTTCTTTGATCATACAAGCTTTGACCACAGTATGAGCGACTTCCGCCGGTGAAAGTAAAAGAGCTCCTTTTTCCGGACCGAAACCTTTTGTTCGCATTTCAGTCGCAACCCGCTGCGGAGACACAACGTTCACATAGATACCATACTTCAAAACCTCATCGGCCAACGCCTGGCAAAAATTTACCAACCCGGCCTTTGACGCAGAATAAGCCGCATATCCGGCCCGTCCGCGAGTATATGAACTTGATCCCAAATGAACTATGTGCCCCCCTTTATTGGTCTTCCTGCAAATAGCTATAAAGGCCTTTGAAAGCTTAAAAGCTCCGGAAAGATTTATTTTTACAGTTTCATCCCATTCACTTATCCGCATTTTTTCGATTTCCGATATCTTAAGAACTCCAGCGGAATTCACAACAATATCTATCCTTTTATGTTTAACCATCACCTGATCAAAACACTGTCTTATACTTTCTTCTTCGGTTATATCGCATTTTATCGGCGTTGATTTTGAAACTGCTATCACGCAACATCCAAATTTTTTAAATAGCGCGACTATTTCTCTCCCTATCCCTCCACTTCCCCCAACGACAATCGCAACTTTTCCGCGAAGAGCTCCATAATTTAGCACTTCGATCTCATCGCTTTTTAACTGAAACAACCGCTCTGCCAGATATAGATCAGTCTGATCCGTCAGCTTGATGTTATACACCGAACCGGGAACAACCTTTACTCTTTTGCCCATCGTCAGCACCAGTCTGCAGTCATCTGTAGAATTAGTAATACCCTTTTTAATGGCCCATTTGTGCGCCTCGATCAGGTCCTTATATCGAAAGCCCTGCGGAGTTTGGCCTCTTTTAAGATTCGTCCTATCCGGGATATTGTCTATCAAATGTCCCTTTTGGACTATTATAGTATCCGCGGTGTCAATGACCGTATCTGAGGCCCCTACTTCCTTTGCGGCATTAAGCGTATCATCGATTATTTTTTTATCTACGAATGGCCTGACCGCGTCGTGCATAAGAACATATTCCGTCCCACGCGGACATGCCTTCAATCCATTAAAAGAGGATTCTTGCCGAGTTCTCCCACCACAAACTATTTTGCGGACTTTCCCGATTTTATATTCACCAATTATTTCTTTTACATCATCTAAATATTCTTTTGGGCACACCACCACTATATCCGATATCGCCTCATTATTTACAAAATGTGCCAGAGTATGCACCAACACGGGTTTTCCGGATATTCTGAGAAACTGTTTTGGTGTCATCGTCTTCATGCGAACCCCAATGCCACCGGCCAATATAATCGCTGTTGTTCGTGTTATTTTCATAGTCCCCTGCTTTTTAAACTACCCTTTACCGTGTTAATGACTTTTTTAGCATCGTCTTCTTTTAATCCCGCCGATAGCGGCAGCGACATCGTTCTTGCTGATATCCATTCCGCGTTCGGAAAATCCCCCCGCCTGTAGCCAAACCTATTGCGATAGTACGGTTGTAAATGCAACGCGTCATAATGAACTCCGGAGCCGATATTTTTTCTATACAATTCATCAATAAATCTATCTCGCGACATCTTCACCTTGTCTATGTCCAAAAGCAATGTATACAAATGGTACGCGTGGCGCGTTTTGGGCCCTACCTCTGCAGGTAAAAATACCGGCAGCCCCTCAAACTCCTTATTGTAAATATTCCACAGTTTTTTCCGTCGTTCCCAGCTTTTTTCGATCCGCTTTAACTGGTGTATCCCTATCGCCGCCTGCATATCGGTCATATTATATTTGAATCCGGCGTCCACTATTTCATAGTGTTTGTATCCTTTATCTCCGAATCTTTTCCACGCGTCCCGGCTCATCCCATGCATCCCGAGCACTTTGATCTTATCGGCATACTTTTTATTTTTTGTAATGGCCATACCGCCTTCACCGGTCGTAATATTTTTTGTAACATAAAAGCTGAAGCATCCGATATCGCCGAATGTTCCGGTCTTTCGCCCATGATATTCCGCCTCTATCGCGTGCGCGCAATCTTCTATTATCCTCAGCCGATGTTTTCGCGCGATGGAGAGTATCGCGTCCATGTCGCATGGCCGGCCGGCGAAATGAACGATGATAACAGCCTGTGTCCTTCGGGTGATCTTTTTCTCTATTTCTGTCGGATCGATATTCAACGTCCGTCTGTCACAATCGGCAAATACCGGCACACCTCCGGCATGTACCACCGCGTTAGCCGTCGCGGCGAACGTCATCGCTGGAACAATAACCTCATCGCCCGGCTTTATTCCTATCGCTAAAAGCGAAAGATGCAACGCGGCCGTGCACGAATTTAACGCTACGGCATATTTCATGCCCTTGTATCCCGCGAACATCCGTTCAAATTTATCTACTCTGGGGCCTGTGCCAAGCCATCCCGAAGCAAGGCAATCCATAACTTCGCGCATCTCCGGCTTTTCTATGACCGGTTTTCCGAATACTAAAAACTTCTCCCGTGTTCTCATCATTTCCCGCTAAATTAATTTAATATTAATAACATTCTCCTATGTATTGAAAGTATACCTTTTCCGCCGGAATAGACAATGCCTCGCGCCTCTTAACTATCATCCGATCCATTCAAAGGAAACCAACGACTGCGACACTCGAGTAAGCGGTTATTTTGTACATTTACGGCGGACAGGTCGGATCTTCATTTTCATTCTTGATCTCCCGGCTGGTGGACCTGGCAAAACGAGAAGGGATGGAGTGAATACGATTTCCCGGAGAATTTTATGACTATTTTGGGAAGGCTTGGAATGTAAATGACACGGCCGCCGAGGACTGTTTGAGCTTTAACGGGACATACGTTCTGTTAAAGAACGAATGTCCCGTTAAAGCGAGTTCCGCAGGCGCCAAAATTGTCAGAAAATTCTCCGAAAAAGGAAATCGTCTGAACGACAGAACTTCTCGTTTCGCCAGGTCAACCGAATGGGATCTCGCGTATATAGCTGCGGCGGACAGGTCAGATTTGCCGTTATCCGATTAAAAATCATTTACGCTACAGCGCGAGTCAAACGCCTGGAGATCAAAAATAACAGGGTATTTTTTTAAAGCGCGCAGAACTTCCGAACAGGCGGAGCATTGCGTTTAAACGGGTACGCCCTCCGAGGACGTCCCCATGTCATACTCATTAACTCAGCGCTCGTTCGCCAGCTGCCCGGCCACGGCAAGATCCATGGAATTGGTTACTTTGATATTACGGTGAGAACCTTCCACTAATTTTACTTTTCCGCCTGACGCGATGATCAACCCCGCGTCATCGGTCGTACCTTTCTTCTTTTTACGCAGCGCGTTTTTATGCGCGGTTAATATAAGTTCGTATTTAAAACCCTGCGGGGTCTGAACACGCATAAACTTCTCACGAGGAGGCACGCGTCGCACAAACCCTTTTTTCTCCTCGATCAATGTATCGGTGACCTCGATGGCCGTCGTGACCGCTTTGTATTTTTTTGCCCCGGCGATAGTTCTTTCTATCATCGCGTCGTCAACGAACGGACGCGCGGCATCGTGAATAAGCACTATTTCCGTTCCTTCGGGACAGGCCTTTAGCCCGTTGAAAGACGATCCCTGCCTGGTCTTCCCGCCTGGGACCACGCGCCTTACTTTACACACACCGGCCTGTTTCACGATATTCAGAAGAGTTCCTATATGATCCTCATGCGAAACCAATATTATATCGGTTATTCTTTTGTTCTTATCGAACATCTCTACGGAATGCAGTATAAGCGGTTTCCCTTTTACGTGAATAAATTGTTTCGGCATCCCGCGATTCATGCGCGATCCAGTTCCACCAGCTAATATTACCGCCGTTATTCTTTCCATAGTCCCTGAAATTTCCCGTTTTTCATTATTTGTTTATCATCCACGTAAATATCGGCATTCCTGATAACTCCGTCAAGATGCAGCGGAATATCGTTCTTTCTTCCATAGGAACAATCGTTGCCTACAGCTATATGTACTGTGCCTATTACTTTTTCGTCTTCCAATATTTTCCCGATGATCTCTGCTTTTGGGTTAAGCCCTATCCCGAGTTCGGCGATCTTATACGCTTTTGGTCCGACTTTATCGAGCCTCTCCTTAACTTTATCAGCCACCCCCCCGGATACTTCCTGAACGACGCAGTTCTTAACTTTGAAAGTGATCGGCTCTTTTAATATCCCCAACCCCGGGAACGACGCGTCCACTACATACACGCCGTCGCATGTTTCCGGCGCGAACGAAACTTCCCCCTCCGGGAGATTCCCGTATGCGCCCGGATAATCAAACGATCCGCCGTCTTTACCGAAAAACTGACTTGTCCCTACCGTAAAATCTATATTCGTCCCGAGTTTTGTCGTTACTTTTATCTTCTTTGATCTCGCGAGTATATCATGGATAATATTGGATTTTCTCTTCAGATCCTCATAATCTATCTCAAGACACCTGTTAGCGATATCCTCGTTTATACCGGGCATCGTCCCGATACGAGCGCCTTTCGCGCAGGCTTTTCTTCGAGCGTCCGTGTGAGTCAGGGATTTATCGGTTATCAGCAATTGAACATTATATTTCAGCATTTCTTCCGCCACATCCTTCGGCGGTTCGGTAGCGTGTTCTTTCGTAGGTTGTATCACGATGATCTTAGCGTTCTTAGTTATCTCTTTAGCGCAATCGAAAAACGCCTTCCCAATCGATTCCTTCAAGGTGTCGGTGACTATCAGACACGACTCGCCCTGTTTAAGTTTTAATGATTCTTTGAACACCGCTTCTACCGCTTTTCTCGAGACCATCTTTCTTTCCTTTCATTTTATAAGCCACGCTCCGCCTATCATCATGATTATACCCAAAACCTTAGCCGGCGTGACAGACTCCTTTAATACTACTATCCCTAATACGAACGATATCACATAATACATAGCCGATATAGGGACCACTTTCGATACTTCTCCCACCTTCAGCCCCTGATAAAACGTGACCTGCGCCACAAAACTCGCTAAAAAACCGGCAAGCACCAAAAATATTATAGATTTCAGATCTGCCGTCTTCATATGTACCGGCTTCACTACAAAAATACTGAGACAGACAACCCCAATAACCACTCCGAGACACCTGTAAAAAAGCCCGACCACCGGATCTATTCTTGAAAGCCCTGCTTTCTCAAGAAGAGGGACCCCTCCCCATATAAAAGCCGTAAGCAGTGCCCACAAAAAAGCGTCCATAGTGCCTCCTGTGTTTCGGCATATACAGCCGACATTATAATATACCTGATGGCTTCCGAAAGAAAACGTGAAAAATTATCATTCAAAACACCCTATGCTTTTCGTCCGGGCTAAGTCATAAAAACCAACGACGATCTCTCGTTGCTAATCTTTTTTATATTTACGATAAAGTTTTTTCGAGATCTTTTCCAACTCAAACCCGTTATACATTCTGTACGATAAACAATAAAACAGCGGTTCATCTATATGCGAGAAAAGCTGATCCCATAATAAATGAGCGAACATCCCGGCTCCAAAAGGCAGTAACACCGGGATATAGTATGAAAGCGAACATATTCCTATCGCGAGCTCCCATGAATGAAAAACAATATAACATTTTCCGGAATCAAGATATTTGTGATACATGAAAGTCTCTCTGTCGAGCTTAAATCCAAAATGAGCGAAATGATCGATAAAGTGATCCGTGTCCAGCAATATCCCTCCCAGAAAGGTCAACGCGACGGCTAAAAAACTTCCGTCCGTATGTATATAAAAAAACCAGGCAAGAAGCACCGTAATAACGACATGCGCCGTAAGGTCAGCGTACAATTCAAAGTCCGTGCTGTAACGTCCGTTTTTCTCTTCCGATTTATCCATTCGTATCTCCTTTTATGTTTCGACCATTTATGTCTGAATTATCCTATCAAACCGACCACATCGATTAGATTCGCACACCTCTTAAAAATTCGGCGCATGCTTCAGGGATAGTGGAATTAATACACATACCGGATCCTAGTTCAAACCCCGCGAGTTGTTTTATCCGGGGGTACATGACCAGGGCCCAGTGAAAATACCCTTCTCCGCTTTCTTTTGTGGGCATCGACCTGACGGTAAAATTAAAATCCGGATTATTAAGTCCCGTATATATCTTGGCTAAAACCGTCTTTAGCGCAACCGCGAAATCCCTAAGTTCCGTATCGTTCGTCGCGTCAAAAGACGCCATGTGCCTTTTAGGAACTATCCATACAAGGAACGGTCCGACCGCAGCATACGGAACAAAAGCCACAAAATTTTCTGTCTCAAGGACCATTCGTTCCTTATCTTTAAGTTCTTGCTCTATCATGGCACAAACAACGCACTTTCTCATTATATCAAAGAACTGTATCGAGTTATTAACACGCGAACGTATGTGATGCGGCACAACGGACGTAGCGACTATCTGCGAATGCGGGTGTTTCTGTGAAGCGCCGGCCATCTCCCCGTGATTCTTAAATATCGTTATCGCCTCTATCCCATTCACACACCGTATCGCTTCATATCTCATTTTATACATTTTTACGACATCGAACACGCTTTCTTCCGGCATTGTGGCAAGGCACACATCATGCCGCGGATTTTCAACAACAACTTCATGAACACCAAATCCCGCCGCTTTGTTGTGTATGCCAAAAATTTTTCTTTCTTCTTTTACGTCCGGGGACAATGCCGGGTACTTATTGTATATCGCACGGACTTTCCAGGAATGCACATCCCCGATACGCGCGGTCTCGTCTTTTCCGTCACCCTCATTTCCCGGACAAAACGGACATTTAGGGTCGAACGCGGGGATTGTCTCTTCACATTTTTCTTTCTTAAACGTTTCCGGTTTATTGGCCCGTTCCGTCGCAATTATCACCCAATCCTGCATGATATAATTAAATCTCAACTCGGACATCCTCTTCCCCTTCTTTACTCATCAATGACAACCGTTAAAAACATCACGACCTGATGCGGCACAGACTCCTTTTTTGCTACCGAGACCCCAGTAAGCGGGATCCCATCCCGGGTCGTCCGCTGATATGATCCGTTGAGTCCGCCCAACACCAACGTATCGCCGTTATTTATTATGATCTGCGTCAGGATCTCTCTTGTCCGGGTACTGTTCTCGTCCAAAAACTCGCTTACTGTAGGCATTATCTGCACCAGAATGGTTCCGTCGTTATTGACCCGCGGAAGAACTTCAAGAAAATTGCCGGCCGACCGTGTCCTCGTGGGAGTAATTACCGTAACCCCATCGTCGTGATACACCGTGCCCGGATATATTTCTTCCTGTCCTACGCGCAATATCGCCGGGTTTCCGCTTATAGTACGCACAGACATCTCCGAACGCCGGTTCAGGTTTGTGCTTTTATTCAAAACATAGCTCACTTTATGAAACTCTTCGGCTCCTATAATCTGCCGGCCCAAAACAAACCCGAGATCGTTCTTTTCGAGATCGACGCACTCGGTAACTATGACTTTAATACTCACCTGTTTCTGGGCGACGTCTATTTGTTCGATTATTTTTTCTATTTGTTGAAGATTCCCAGGATGGTCGTAAACTATTACTTTGTTCGTGGCTTCATACACGCTTACTCTTCCTTCGGGGCTTTTCATGTCATTGATGACTTTTTCTATTTCGCTGGGGTTACCGTGGTTAACGGTAAATACCTTCATCTCGAGATCCCCATCTTTTGCTTCCCCTGCCAAAGCCAGGGAACAGCATAATATGATCGTCATTCCGGCAAAGAACAATACCGAACTTCTCATGTTTTCTCCCACAACCTGGAATCTAAATACATTTTTTCCACTTTTTTACGCGCCCAGGGCGTTGTGCGCAAAAATTTAAGGCTGGATTTCACGCTCGGGTCGGATCTGAAGCATCTGATGTTCACAATACTTCCCATTTTCTCCCATCCGTAATAAGCCACCAGACGGTTAAGGATCATTTCGAGCGTAACCCCGTGAAGCGGATCTTTTGAAATATGTTCCTTCTTTTCTTCCATGATCTCCTTCTTTCTGTATCAAATTACAATATAAAACCGCGGTTTGCAAGAATTTAACACGTTCTCCCCTCCAAACGCGTCAAACGCTTGCAAATTGCGAAATTCACGTTATTATGATAGACTGTTCTTGTAAAAAAACGGAGGAAATATGAATTTAGACCAGGCCATACGCAAAGTACACGATTTCCCTAAGCCGGGAGTGCTTTTTTACGATATAACCAGCATATTCACTAACCCGACGGCGTTTAAGTTCGTCGTGGATAAAATGGAAGACTTATATAAAAATGTCGCTATAGACGGCGTCGTCGCCATTGAAAGCCGCGGCTTTCTTCTGGCTTCCCCGTTCGCGATAAAGCGGTCCATTCCCCTTGTTCTTGCCAGAAAAAAAGGGAAATTGCCCGGGGAGACTATTCGTCAGTCCTACACTTTAGAATACGGCGAGGCAACTCTAGAAATACACAAAGCAGACCTTATGCACGGAAAAAAATGGCTTATCATAGATGATCTCATAGCCACGGGCGGAACGCTGGAAGCCGTAGCAAAAATGATAGAAAGCCAGGGCGACGAGGTAGTGGGGATCTTCTCGATCATAGGCTTACCATTTTTGAATTACGAGAAAAAACTCTCAAAATACAAACCGACAACCCTTATCAATTATCACGGCGAATAAAACTTTAGATTTGCCCCTGACCCGGCATATCTTTATCCACGATAAACCTCTACCACATCGACTCTTTTCATCGGAGAATTTTATCCCGTACCAGAACCCTATGTGTTCGGTACGGGATTACGCCCTGCGGGCTCCATAACTATTTTGAAAAGAATAGAAAAACACATGAACATTGGAACACTTTTCCCACAATCCGCCTGTTCGGAATGTTCGAGCACTTAAGAAAAATACCCGCAAAAGATAAAAATATTTTACACTTCAGCGCGAGTCAAACGCCGGGAGATCAAAAATAACAGGGTATTTTTCTAAAGGGCGCAGAACTTCCGAACAGGCGAATTACAGGAAGTTTTCGATTTTAGCAGTTGTCATTATTCGTTACTTTTTGAGAAAATCTGATTTTAACGGATATTTGTGGCAGGTAAATTTCGGACCTTCCGGGCAGAATCCGAGCGCGTCGCATTTCGCGCCGGTATCCGCGAAGACCTCAGGGATCTCTTTCCTGCAGATATTCAACATTTCGTTCGCTAGCGCCCTTATTTCCCATTGCGCCCTCGTGCAGCACCTTTCGGCGAAAAAATGTTTTAATTCTCGGCAGTTCATAGTGACCACTATTTTGGTCTCTGCGGCCTGTGGAAGAACGAATCTGGCGTCCTGATTGGCGGCCTCTCCTTCTTTGCCTTCTTTTTTGAGAAGATCGAGAAGTTCGCTGTAACTTTTTTGAATATCCGACATTACCGATAGAAAACGCGTCTTCAACGCGTCATTACGCTTAAAGGCCGGCGGAACGATATAATCAAAATCCGTTTCTTTGACATACCTTTGACTCTGCTGCGAATACGAAGCTATCCGGTGCCTTACCAGCTGATGCGTTAACGCCCTCGATACTCCCTCTATCGCGAACGTGAACTTTACATGCTCAAGCGGGCTTTCGTGACCGCTGCTTACTACTTTTCGTATGAATTCACCAGCTTTTCCCGTATCACGGTTCGTCACCGCTTCGTCATAAATATCCCCGGAAAAAGAGGTAGCATAACATTGCCGGCAGGCTGCGTATATGACCTCTACGGCATTCTGCGTCCTTTCAAGCAATTTCACGTTAAGGAAAACTTCCGGCATATCCCCTCCAGGTTGTCTGTTATTATACACATACCCATCCTATTTATTCAATCTTTTTACTTGCTTATTACTTTTGTTGGGACTATATTTGTCTTGCCATGAAAAATATTATAAAATTTTTATCATCATCCAGACAAACCGCCACGTCTATACTTCTGTCGCTTTGTCTTGTCGTTTCGTTTATTTTGGCACCCGGCGCATCTGCGTCTCAAAAACGACTCGGCGTGTGGGTAAGCGTTTTTACCCCTGAAAAGGTGATGTATTCAAAGCAAAACACCGATAAACTGATACAATTCTGCACAAAATGCGGGATAAACGAGATATATATCCAGGTTTACCGCGCCGATAAGGCGTATTATAATTCCTCGTTAACCGATAAATACGGTTACTCCCAGATGACCAAATCCATGGGAACTGATCCATTGCAATATCTTATTTCACGCGCTAAAGCCTCTAATATTCGCGTATATGGTTGGCTGAACGTTTTTTGCATAGCCGACAACACTAACGCCAATATTATTAAATTATACGGTACCGGTATACTTACAAAAGACCAGAAAGGCCGTCTCCCCTATTACGAAAAAGACGCATCTGACGCGCTGGACAAATATTATATCCGTGAAAAACAAAGTTTTCTCGAACCGGGAGATCCGAGAGTTCGCAAATATATCGTAAGCATCGTCAAAGAAATCGCTACCAAATATCCGGACCTTGCCGGCCTCCATCTCGATTACGTACGTTATCCTTATGTCATACCGTTCGGGCTCGGCTCAATATTCGACACTCACACTTTAAGTTACGGATTCACGCCGGCAAATCTTGAAAACTTCGCTAAGACTACGGGAATTCCGGCGAAACATGTATATGCCGACCGTTCCACATGCAAAAAATGGGACGAGTGGCGTCGGGATCAGGTAACACGCATGGTCCACGAAATATCGAACGCGGCAAAAACCATTTCGCCGTCTTATGAGATCTCCTGCACCATAGCGCCATCAATAGAACGAACTTATACCGTAACTTTTCAGGACTGGACAACATGGCTGCAGAAAGGCTATGCGGATTATGTTATGGTTATGAATTATACGGAAGAACCGGCTTTTTCCGAGCTACGGGCCAAATCCATGCTTCTTCCGGGCATTAATAAACAGGTGTGTTTCGGCATCGGAGCACATCTTCTTAAAAGTTCACCGGGAATTTTCGAGAAGGAATTTGATGATATCGACGGACTATCCTGCAGAGGCGCCGCTATTTTTTCATACGATGACCTTATTACAAATAAAGAATTAACGGATTTTCTTGCCGAGCGGGCACATAATTAAAAATTTATTGGGCTTCGATATTCGTCCAGAGATCTGGCCCGGCGGCTTTTTTAAGACGGTTCATCACACCGAGACCTATTCCTTTTTCTTCGATGGCTTCCGCCACTATCATATCTACGTTCTCTTTATCGAATTCCCTTAATTCTTGAAAAAGTCTGGCGGCACATATTTTCGGTTCGTCTCCCGGCCCAAGAACACGAACAATATACCCTCTTCCGGTATACGCGGCTTCATGTTCCTGTCTGGCGAATATCCCCACTTTTCTGCCTTGTTTTGTAAGATTATCGGCGATCGAAAGCACTTTTTCAGTCTGTTCTTTTACATTGCTTACAATAACCACGTTCGCCTTTGGCGCGTAATGCTTAGAATATTTTCCGGGAGTTTTTTCGCTTCCTTCGCCGGTCCCAACTACGACTTCCCTGACGATCGGTCTTATATCCTCAACCGAAACTCCACCCGGTCTTAATATCACGGCTTTATCGCCGTCAAATTCTATCACCGTGGATTCAATGCCTATATCTGTACTTCCTCCGTCCAGCACCATATCTACGGATTCTCCCAGATCGTCTATAACATGCTGTGCTGTTGTCGGCGAAGCCTTTCCGAAAAGATTTGCGGAAGGCGCGGCGATCGGAACTCCGGCGGCCTTTATCAGCTCCCGGATCACTGGATTAGACGGCATTCTGACGGCTACGGTATCCAGCCCGGCAGTTACAATGTCAGGGACTTTTTCCGTTTTTTTAAGTATGACTGTAAGTGGCCCCGGCCAGAAACTTTCTATGACTTTTTCCGCAGCGGCTGGAATATCTTTCGCGAGTAGTGCCAGATCTTTTTTATCCGCGATATGCACTATAAGCGGATCGTCCAAGGGCCTTTTCTTTGCCTCAAATATACGACTTGCCGCTTTAGGATCCAGTGCGGAAGCCCCAAGCCCATAAACCGTTTCCGTCGGGAACGCAACCAGGCCTCTGTTGTTAATTATTTCAGCGGCGTCTTTAAGAACTATCCTGTCCACATTTAAAGGGTCAACCTTCACAATTCTTGGTTTCATAATAAAATCCCTTTTCGTTTTCTTTTAAGCGGGCAGATCCATGCCTGTCAGGATCTTATACGCCTGTTCATATTTTTCTACGGTTTTATTGACTATCGCCTCAGGGAGTTCTGGTCCCGGGGGGGTTTTATCCCAGCCGATCGCCTCAAGATAATCACGCACAAATTGTTTATCAAAACTTTTCTGCGACGCCCCTCTCGCATAATCTTCTTTAGGCCAGAATCTCGACGAATCCGGAGTAAGAACTTCGTCGACAAGGATATATTTGCTTCCCACTTTCCCAAATTCAAATTTTGTATCGGCTATTATTATGCCCTTTGATTCGGCGTAATCAGCGGCTTTTTTATACACTTCTATGCTTTTCTGTTTGATAATGTCATATGTTTCTGCGCCGACGATTTTTTTAGCCTCTTCTTCGCTGATATTAATGTCATGGCCTTCCTCAGCCTTAGTAGAAGGCGTGAATATCGGCTCCGGAAGTTTGTCAGATTCCTTGAACCCGTGGGGCAGAGTCATTCCGCATACCGTAGCCGTTTTCTGATATTCCTTCCACGCCGAACCGGAAAGATATCCCCGCACGATACATTCGACCGGTAAAGTCTCCGCCTTTTTCACAAGCATGCTCCGTTTGTCCAGTTTGTCCGCAAACGGCTCAAGTGCCGGTTCCTGTTTTATCATGGCATCGATATCAGTGGTTATCATATGATTATCGGCTATGTCTTTCGTAAATTTGAACCAAAACTCCGATAAAAGATTAAGGACCCTGCCTTTGCCCGGGATACCGTTCTTCATAACAACGTCAAAAGCCGAAATTCTGTCAGTGGCCACGAAAAGGAGCTTATTCCCGACGACATATACGTCTCTCACTTTTCCCTGCTTAAAAAGATCCACTCCTGGCATCTTGAGCATCATGACAGGTTTATTTTGCTTTGACATGCATCCCCCCTCAGTATTGTACAATCCTATTCATCTATTATCGCACCGTTTTTTAGGCAGCGATATATGTTATTATACAAAAAATACCCTGTCAAACAATAAGAAAGCTCATATTCAGCCTTCACGTATGAAGGCTGCCCGGTTTTTTTTCGCTGTTTTCTTCTCCCGGCCCTGCCCCGGGATCTTGCTTGCCATAAAACTCGATCCAAAATTCTGCGCCTTTTCCTTTTTCAGAAACAAGACCGATACGCCCGCCATGGGCTTCCACGATCTTTTTTACCAATGTAAGTCCGACCCCAGTCCCTTCGGGGCTGTTATTGACATCCCCGATGCGCTGGAATATCTCGAATATCTTTTCGTGATATTTCGGCTCTATGCCGCTACCGGTATCCTTAACGCCTATGCATATTTTTCCCTTACTTCTGACGGCCTCCAGGGTGATCTTCCTCTCCCCGCCTTCACCCATAAATTTAATGGCGTTACCGACCAGATTATCCAGCACCTGACCCATCTGTTCCTTATTTGCACAAAGAACGATGTCTTCTCCGGCAGAGACCGTAAGACTTATATTAGATTGTTCCAGCATCGGAACAAACCTCATCGCCACTTCGTTAAAAAACTCTTTTATATTTATTTCCGTAAATTTCCCTACGGACTGCCCTACACGGGAAAGTTCCAAAAGAGCGTGTATCAGATCTTCCATATGTTTAATGTTCGCGTTTATCCTCTCGACAAAATGTTCATTTTCACCCTCGAATGTATTGTTCTTCATAAGACGGTGCATAAACCCGTACATTGAGACCAACGGATTCTTCAAATCATGCGAAACCGTATATACAAACGCCTGAAGCTCCTTATTTTTCCTGATAACCGTCTCTTCCATCATCACACGCCGGGTAATATCCCTGACTGTGCTGATAATGGTTTTTCTCTTCTCTCCATACACAACGCTTTTAAGAGAATGTGATACCCATTTTATTTCCCCTTTGCCTGTTTTTATCCGGTATTCACACTGTATCGTTTTTCCGCTATTGAACGCCTCCCTGAACGCTTCGCATACCCTCGGGGCATCTTCTTCATATGCAATATCCCATTTTTTTAAGCTTAGCTCCTTTTCCGAAAATCCTATTATCTCGTTGCATTGCGGACTAATATACAGGATCTCCATTTCCGTATCCGTTATCATTATCACGTCCCGGGCATTCTCTACGATCGTTTTATATTTTTCTTCACTTTCCGCGAGCGCCTCTTCCGCTTTTTCCCTTTTTTCCTCTTCTATCGCGAGTGCAATAAGATCGGATACGGCCACTACAAAATCCTGGTCTTCCGTATTCCATACCCGGTTCAGTCCCGTGTGCGCAACGGAAAAAACACCCAATATATCTCCATGCAGGATTATGGGAATGTGCATCATCGACGTAATCCCTTTTGTACCCAGATATTCTTTATACTCATTTGTATCCGGATCGTTCGCGGCATCCGTGGCCACAATCGCCCTTTTCTGTTTCAACGCAATAAAATATCTTTTGTACTTTTCCATAGGGAGCACTATGTTTTTCTCATATTCATCGTTCCTAAGAACGTAAACATTCTCCGCCCTGAGTTCGGTTTTCCCTTCATTGAAGAACAAAACCCCTACCCTTGCCGCCTCTATGGTTTTGGCTGTTATTTTTGTAATGACCTTCAGGGCCTCTTCCTGAGTCCGGTACCTTGTCGTAGCCAGTTCCAAAAGTACCATTTGATACCTCATCGCCCTTTCCATCTTTGTGCTCATCTCATTCTCGTCACGGGCCAGTTTCGCGTTAACCAGTCTAAGTTCGGCTTCAGCATGCTTTTGTTTATTAATCGCCGTTTGCGCGTATATCGCTACCGCCATAAACAAAATCAGTTCTAGGATCCTTTCTATCCAATGCTGCCCTTTATCCAACACCAAACATTCCAAAAAATAACCTTCATGGTACACAAAAGAATCTATCGCGGACTGTATCAGCCAAAAAGCCGCTAAAAAACATAGCGCGATAGTAATTACCCTTGTCTGATTATGTGCTTTTTTCATCTGTTTTTCACCTGTCGGTATCGCGAACATCCATCGCAGACTGCTCTATTTGTTTTATCTCCGGCAGCTCTTTGTCCCCCACCACACCGAGATCCTTGAATTTACGCACACTCACCATTACCCGTCTCTCGAGAGACATCACCATTTTATTAAACGAAACTACGGCCTGTGAAAGATTAGATCCTGTTTTGCTGATATGTTCGAGAAAAGGCTCAAATCTGTCGTACAGCTCTTTTCCTATCGTAGCTATCTCCTGAGCGTTCTTCGCCAGCTGTTCCTGCCTCCATCCGTATGCAACGGCCCTTAGCAGAGCTATCAGCGTGGTCGGGGTTGCTATTATAACTTTAGCCGCCATGCCATCCTCGATAATCGTCGGATCCTTCTCAACGGCCGCGCTTAGAAAGGATTCTCCCGGAATGAACATAACAACGAACTCCGGCGCTAGTTTGAACTGCTCCCAATAAGCCTTTCCGGAAAGATCGTTCATGTGCTTTCTTATGTGTTGGGCATGTCGCAAAAGGATTTCGTTCTTTTTTTCGTCGGTATCGGCCGATATCGCGTCAAGATACGCGTCAAGCGACACCTTGCTGTCAACAACGATCTCTCTCCCTGCCGGAAGATGCACAAGCATATCGGGACGCAATCTTCCTTCTTCTGAACTTACAGATACCTGTTCCGTATAATCGCAATATGCCATCATTCCAGCCAATTCGGCGACCCTTTTCAGCGTCACTTCCCCCCATCTGCCGCGTATTTCGGGACGGCGAAGCGCCGTGACAAGATTTCCAGTTTCTTTCTGAAGCGTCCGCTGGCTGTCCATAAGCGATCTGATCTGATTATCAAGATTCCCGTACGCCGTGGCCCTTGATATCTCCATCTCTCCGATCTGTTTTTCATACCGTTTCAGCGCTTCTTCTAGCGGTTTTACCACATTTTTGATCGATTCTTCTTTTTTGTCCATTTCGCCGCGCGTTTCGCTGAGAATTACCTCCAGGCTTTCGCGGGCAAGATCCAGAAAAGCTTTGTTGTTGCTTTTAAGCGCCTCTCCGGATATGGCCTGAAAAGTTTCCGTCATCTTTATCCGAGCTTCATCCAGAAGCTTGCGCTGTTCTTCTATTTTTTTTGCCGCTTCTTCCACCCTTGTATCGGAAACGGCTTTTTCATTACGGATATTCTCTTTTTCCACGCGAAGCGTCTCTATTGTTTTTTCTTTCGCTTCCGCGGTTTGTTTGGTCTCATGTAGAAGCGTTTCGGCGGCCTCTAACTTGCTTTTCATTTCAAGAAAAGCATATTGTTTTCGATTATTCGCAATATACCCCGCAAAAGCCCCGACTGCCAGACCGAAAAGAAAAGTAAAAACAAAAATTAATAGCTCCATACGACTCCTTATCTCTCAAATAGGATGATTGATATTCTCAGACAACTATTATAATCGGAAAGAACAGCCCGAACAACCTTTCTTTCCGGACGGATCAAAATTCGCTTGTTTCCAGCCGCGATTCGCATATAATACTGAATATTATGGACTTTTAACTTTATCAGGAGACAATCATGTTAAAACTTTTGCGTAGCAGAAAATTCGCCCGTCGCACCCTTTTGGCGCTATGTATCATAATAATCCCTGCTTTTGTCATATGGGGGTCGGGAAGCATCACAAAAGACTCGGTGGTGATCGGCACGATAGATCAGAAAAAGGTCACATCTGAGGAATTTAATAAAAGCCGTGAGGCCATAAAGGTTGATCTTTTCTTTTCCTATTACGGCGACTTCGATTCATATCAGAAAATACTGCAAAATCGGAAACTCATGAACGAAATGGCCTGGCAAAGACTGTTGTCGCTTAAGACCGCACAGGATATAAAGTTAAAAATAGGCGACCGCGACGTATTGATGGCACTGGCTCGTCATCCCATCTTTATGCGCAACGGAGTATTCGATCAGTCTGTTTATTCGTATCTGATACATAATCTGAATATGGAACCGCGACAATTCGAGGAATACGTGCGTCAAAACCTGGAGATACAGGTATACCAGAGCAATACCATTTTCCGCGGCCTTACGGCGTCCGATGAAGAAATGAAAAAATTCTACAACTCAACATACAGCAAGGTCGATGTTTCTTACATCTATATGGATCCGAAAATCGTAGCCAAAGATGTCACGGCTACTCCCGAGGAAATAAAGAACTATTACGACTCCCATCTTAACGATTTTTATACAATACCGGAAATCGAGCTTGAATATGCCGAGTTCCCTTTCACTTCGGACGACAATAAAAAAACCGTTATAACAAAAATAGAAGAGATTTATCCGGAACTAAAGAAGGATCCGAAAAATTTTGAAGAAGTACTAAAAAAATTCGGCGTCCCGTGCAATAAAACCGGTCTTTTTAAACAGGATGAAAAGATCCCGGGGATAAAACACCCGAGGAGCTTTTTCCGTTCGGCTGTCGGCGTCAATGAAGGCGAAATAAGTCCTCCCATTTTCACGCCGGGGCTAAAAGGTTCGGTCTATATTTTCAAGAAGATCAAAGGAAGTCCGGCAAAATTGATAAGCTTCGATGAATCCCGCGCAAAGGCCCTTGAAGCCGTACTGGCACAGAAAACCAAAGAACTCGCCATGAAAAAAGCCAAGGAGTTATTCGAAAAGATAGAATCCAAGCCCCTTACCCTGGAAACCGCCGCCCAATCTGCCGGATTAACGGTACAAACGGCAAAAGGCGTCGATACCGAGACGAATATCGCTGGGGCCGGCGAAGCGCCCGAAATGGTCCCGGCCGCGGCAAGCGAAAAAATAGGCACGGTACTGCCGCCGACCGAGATATCCAACAAAACCTTTATCTTCCGCGTTGACGGTATAACACCTCCGGATCCGGAAGGTTTTGAGAACCTAAAAAATAATATACAAATGAATGTCCTTTTCAATAAAAGGAAAGTTATTCTAAATCAGTGGGTAAAGGAAAACTCACACAGAATGCATCTTTCGAAGGAATTGGACCAACTATGATCGTTGTTACTCCAGGAATTTTTTCAGTTCGTCCATAAAATGCGATACGTCTTTAAAACGTCTGTACACTGAAGCGAACCTGACATAAGCCACTTCGTCGAGGTTGTATATTTTCTCCATTACAAGATTTCCTATTTCAGTCGATTTGATCTCACGATCCGCCTTGCGTTGAACGCCTTTCTCGACTTCGTCCACCAGTTCTTCTATCTGCTCGATACTGACCGGCCTTTTTTCACATGCCTTTATTACTCCGTTCTTTATTCTTTCTCTGTCAAAACGCTGCCTCGTGCCGTCGCGCTTAATGACCATCAACGGTTCTTCCTCGATATATTCATATGTGGTAAAACGCTTCCCGCAGTCAAGACATTCGCGCCGGCGACGGATATTTATCCCCTCGCTGCTCATCCTGGAATCAATAACCTTATCCTCGGTCTTGCCGCAGTACGGACATCTCATTTAGCAGCCCCGCTTTTTTTTACGATTTCTATTCCCGCTTCCCTCAAAAAACCCATGGCAAATTTATCGGGATATTCTCCATCGAAAACTATTTTCTTTATGCCGGCATTGATCATCATTTTCGCACAAATACTGCACGGTTGTGTGGTAATGTACATTGTCGCGTCCTGAAGGCTCACTCCATGCCTCGCCGCCTGTAATAACGCGTTCTGTTCCGCATGAAGCGCCCTGCACAATTCATGCCTTTCTCCTGACGGGATTTCCAGTTTCTGCCGGATGCACCCGGTCACCTCGCAATGTTCGATACCGCTCGGCGCCCCATTGTACCCGGTAGCGAGTATTTGTTTGTTTTTCACAGCCACGGCCCCGACATTACGTCGCAAACATGTGGATCGTTTAGCCACAAGTTTCGCTATTTCAGAAAAATACTCGTCCCATGCGGGGCGTTTCAATCTCTCTACCTGAGTTTTTCTCTTTTTGCTTTTTTTCATTTTCCCCCTTTTTACTTAAGGGTTTCCATTTCGTTGATAAGATCCGTATACAACGGGAAGCTTTTAAGAAACTCTTTAAGTTCAAGACGTATGGTCTCAAGTTTCGCGTCGTCCGCACGGTTCATAACGGCCTTATCTATAAACTCGGCTATCTTGACCATTTCTTTTTCTTTCATACCACGTGTCGTAACCGCCGGCGTACCGATACGCACACCGCTTGTCACCATAGGAGGTTGTTTATCGAAAGGAATCAGGTTCTTATTAACGGTGATCCCGGCCTTATCAAGACAAATCTCCGCCTCTTTTCCGGTAACGCCTTTCGGAGAAAGATCCACCAACATAAGATGGTTATCCGTGCCACCGGAAACTATTCTGTATCCTCGCGCAGCTATTTCTTCAGCGAGTTTTTTCGCGTTCTTCATTATCTCGCCCTGATATACCTTGAATTCCGGCTGCATTGCCTCAAGAAAAGCCACGGCTTTGCCGGCTATCACATGCATCAATGGCCCTCCCTGAATACCGGGAAAAACTTCCGAATTTATTTTCTTCGCAAATTCCTGCCTGCACATTATCATTCCGGAACGGGGACCACGCAAAGTTTTATGCGTAGTCGTAGTCACGAATTCCGCCACCGGCACCGGACTTGGATGAAGCCCAGCGGCCACAAGGCCGGCTATATGCGCCATATCCACCATAAGTATCGCTCCGACTTCGTCGCATATCTCGCGAAATTTTGTAAAATCTATCGTTCTCGGATATGCCGAAGCCCCGGCAATGATCATCTTTGGGCGATATTCAAGCGCCTTGGCCCTGATCTCGTCAAAATCAAGTTTTTCCGTTTTCGGATTTACTCCGTAAAATACCATTCTATAGTTTTTACCTGAAAAATTTTTGCTATGCCCATGGGTCAGGTGCCCTCCGCAAGAAAGATCCATCGCAAGCACCGTATCGCCCATTTTCAGCATCGAAAAATATACAGCCATGTTGGCCTGCGAGCCTGAATGTGGCTGAACATTAACATGTTCTGCGCCAAAAAGTTTTTTCGCACGTTCTATCGCGAGTATCTCAGCTTCGTCCACATAATGGCATCCGCCGTAATATCTAGCCTTGGGATATCCTTCGGCATATTTGTTCGTCATCGGAGAAGATACCGCCTCCATGACGGCACGGCTTACAAAATTCTCACTCGCGATAAGTTCTATCCCCTCGTTCTGACGTTTAGTTTCACGCAGTATCGAGCCGAATATTTCGGGGTCTGTTTTTTTTAAGTAGTACATTGTTTTGCCTTCCGTTAAATTTATTTGAATTTTTTAAACACTTTTTTCTCAAACGCTTTTATCTGCCGTATCCTTCTCGCGTGCCGGCCGACAGCGCCGGGCGTATCGATCCATGTTCTGACTATTTCGAACGCTTTTTCATCCGACAACTTCGTCGCCGCAAGAACAAGCACATTCGTATCGTTATGTTCTCTGGCCGAGGAAGCGTCTTCCTTCGAGGAACACAACCCCGCACGGACTCCCGGCAGTTTATTGGCAACTACCGACATCCCTATCCCGGTCTTGCAGATCACTATCCCCCTGAAGGCTTTTCCCGTAGCAACCTCTTTCGCAACATTGAAACCTATTTCTGGATAATCACAGGATTCCTCGGAAAAAGTCCCAGCATCCGTCATCCGAAACCCGGATTTTTCCAGCATTCCTTTTATCTTCTCTTTCAGAAGAAAACCGCCGTGATCCGCGCCTATCGCTATTTTTTTAGCCATTTTATAAATCCCTCCACCGATCTTTTTATGATACCAAAAGACAATTTATAGAACGCGAGTGATCTCCCTATCGGATCCGGGATCGTCAGTTCCTGCGCTTCTTTATCATACTCCGCCAGGAAAAACACCTTGCATCCAGCGCTAGGCACCATATCTATTATCCTGGCCTTATGTATCGTCTCCATGACAAGTATTATATCCGCGTTATTTATCATTTCCTCGGTAATTCTCGTTGAATGAAGGTCTTCCGTATTTATATTTTCTTCTTCCAACGTCGTTATTGTCTCATCCGCCGGTGGAAACCCGTTCACGGCGCTGGTGCCCGCCGAACGCAGTTCTATGTCCAGTTTTTCTTCCTTAAACCTTTTCCGCATGTACGCTTCAGCTAAAATACTGCGACAGCTGTTGCCCGTACATACCACAAGAACTTTTCTCACTTCATCAGCATGCATCTATAGTTTCTTGTTCTTCTCTTCAATGCTTCGAACAAGGTCCTTTTTATGTTGTTCAAGTTTTTTTTCAATATCCCTGTCGCTTACGGCAAGTATTTCCGCGGCAAGTATTCCCGCGTTCACGGCACCGGCTTTTCCTATCGCAACTGTCGCCACGGGTATCCCTGACGGCATCTGCACTGTGGAAAGAAGGGAATCAAGCCCGTTAAGTTTGCTTTCCATCGGCACTCCTATCACAGGAAGCGTGGTATGTGCCGCCACTACACCCGCAAGATGCGCTGCCCCGCCCGCTCCGGCTATAATGACCTTTATTCCTTTTGCCTTGGCCTTTTTAGCAAAATCTGCGGCAAGATCGGGAGACCTGTGCGCGGACAATATTTTCATATCATGCCCTATGCCGAATTTGGTCAGCATATCCGACGCCTCTTTCATAATGGAAAGATCGGAATCGCTTCCCATTATTATACTCACCGTGATCCCCGCTCTTTTTTTCATTTCTTCTCCCTTTTAAAACAAAATATTTTTCTCTTTTTTTTAGCGGCCGTTCTTTTCACTTCGCGATATCCGATATCCGTACGGTAATGCATACCGTCGAATTTTATCTTTTTTATCCCCTTGTATGCCTGTTCCAGGGCTTTTTCAATATTTTTCCCCGTGCCCACAACATTCAGCACCCGGCCTCCGGCAGTAACAAGTTTTCCGTCTTTCATTGCTGTGCCTGCGTGAAAGACCATTACCCCTTCTTTTTCGGCCTCTTTGATCCCGGTTATTTCTTTTCCTTTTTCAAAATCCCCCGGATATCCTCCCGATGCGAGAACAACACACACTGCGGTCTTGTTCTCCCATTTTATGGAAGAACTTTCTATCCGCCCGAAGGCGACCTCCTCAAAAATATCAACGATATCCGACTTCATCCTCGGCAATATCGCCTGTGTCTCCGGGTCCCCAAACCTTACATTGTATTCCAAAACTTTGGGGCCATTTTTAGTTATCATAAGTCCCGCATATAAAATACCTTTGAACGTCATCCCTTCCTTGCGCATTCCATTTATCGTAGGCTGAAGTATCGTCTTGTTGATCTGATCCAGCATTTTCTTATCGGCAATAGACGCCGGAGAATATGCCCCCATCCCGCCGGTATTCGGACCTTTATCATCGTTAAAAACTCTTTTATGATCCTGACTTGTCGCGAGCGGAACGATCTTTTTCCCGTCCGTGATCACAAGTATAGAGACCTCTTCTCCTCCGAGGCATTCCTCGACTATAATCTTATGTCCTGCCGAGCCGAATATTTTATCCTCCAGCATCGCCTTCGCCGCGTTCACGGCTTCTTCTATCGTCGTCGCGACTACAACACCTTTCCCGGCAGCCAGCCCGTCCGCTTTGATGACAACCGGCACCCCGACGGAATTTATGTATTTCTCCGCCTTGGCCACGTCATCGAATATCCTAAATTCGGCGGTCGGTATGTTATATCTAGCCATCAGCTCTTTCGCAAATATCTTGCTGGCCTCTAATCGCGCAGCGACATACGATGGGCCGCAAACCTTTATTCCGGCTTCTTCAAGCACATCGGTAATCCCGCGAGCAAGAGCCGCTTCGGGCCCCACGACTACAAGATCTATTTTTTTTGCAAGGCAAAAACCCTTTATCGCGTTATTATCGGCAGGATCGACTTCCGTAACGTTCACGGCGATGTTTCCGGTACCACCGTTTCCCGGCATACAATAGAGATTTTTCACGCGTCTACTTTTTTTAATTTTCCAACAAAGCGCGTGTTCACGCCCACCCGAACCTATAACGAGTATATTCATCTGCCGTTCCCTTTTTCCATCAGATCCACGCCCCATTTGCCGGACTTTATGCCGCCGATAACCCAGCTTTTAAGACCGTATTTATTTTTCAGTATCGCTTGCGCTTTTTTTATGTCTTGTTTTGAAATGACAAGCGCCATTCCGATCCCCATATTGAAAGTCCGGTACATTTCTTTTTCGTCCGGCTCGGCTTTTTTAATTATCATTTTAAACACCTGCGGGATCTCCCATGTTCCTTTTTCGATAAACACCCTTTTATCTTTTGGGACCACACGATGTATATTATCGTAAAAACCTCCGCCTGTAATATGCGCGGCGGCCTTGACATTCAGTTTACCCATTATCTCAAGAACCGGTTTTACATAAATGATTGTAGGCTTCAAAAAAATATCGATATTTTTGATCAGTTCTTTCTTTGAAAATATTTTTCTTACGAACGAATACCCGTTTGAATGCAATCCGCTTGATTGTATCCCCAATATCACGTCTCCTGAACGAACCTTGCTTCCATCAAGCGCCTTTTTTCGGTCTACTATACCTACGGCGAATCCAGCCAGATCATAATCCCCGTCTTTATACATCCCGGGCATTTCCGCGGTCTCTCCGCCTATAAGGGCGCATTCGGCCTGTTTACACCCTTCAACTATACCGTTTATAACACTGGTCCATATCTTGCCGTCCAATTTCCCCGTCGCGAAATAATCCAGAAAGAACAAAGGCCTGGCCCCGCAGCATAAACAATCGTTCACGCTCATCGCCACAAGATCTATTCCTACAGTCCCGTTCACTCCGGATTCTATCGCTAATTTTAATTTTGTCCCAACCCCGTCGGTAGAAGCCACAAGAAGCGGATTTTTTACGCCCCTTTTCCCAGCGTCAAAAAACGCGCCGAACCCTCCAATCGAATCCATACTTCCTTTTACCCTGGTGGAATCAATGCGTTTTCTTATGTCCTTTATAAGCTGATTGGCCTTTTCGATATCTACACCGGCCTTTTTATACGTAACCGATCTTTTCATTTCCCCCGCCTTTTCGCGCTCTTTTCCCAGTCTGTTATTTAAGCCCTATGCTCTTAAAAACATCGTCTATATGCCTCATATGATAATCCAGGCAGAAACAATCCTTTATTTCTTTTTGCGTCATCAGTTTATTGATCGCCTTGTCCTTAAGAAGAACCTCATCGAAACCTTTATTTTCTCTGAAAGCCTGAAGCGACGCACCCTGCACAATATCATATGCTTCTACTCTCGTCGCTCCCTTTTTCACGAGTTCAAGCAGTATTCTCTGTGAATAGATCAAACCTTTTGTTATGCCTAGATTTTCCTTCATCTTTTCTTCGTTAACGACCAGTTTCTCGATAAGCGTTTTCATTTTCGCAAGCATGTAATCCAAAAGTATCGTCGAATCCGGTATTATTACGCGTTCCGCGGACGAATGAGAGATGTCCCTTTCGTGCCAAAGCGCCACATTCTCCATCGCTACCATGGCGTTCCCGCGAAGAACCCTGGCAAGCCCGTCTATCCTCTCGCATATTATCGGGTTCTGTTTATGCGGCATACTGGAAGAACCGGTCTGCCCTGTGGCGAAAAATTCCTGAACCTCCGCTATCTCGGTCTTCTGCAGCCCCCTCACTTCCAGCGCGATCTTTTCAAGCGTAGTGCCTAATAACGCGATCATGTTAAGATAAAAAGCATGTCTATCCCTCTGCAATATCTGGGAGGACACGCGTGCCGGCTTAAATCCTAATTTCTCGCACACATATTCCTCAACGAAAGGATCAACGTTAGCGAATGTTCCCACAGATCCGGATATCTTTCCGCACGCTATCGTTTCCCTGGCTTCCTTAAGCCGCGCGAGACCTCTTTCCATCTCCCGGTAATAAAGGGCCATCTTCAAACCAAACGTTATCGGTTCGGCATGTACTCCGTGAGAACGGCCTATCATCGGGGTTTTCTTGTATTTTACGGCTTTTTTCTTAAGCTCTTCCTTAACCTCTTCCGCCCCTTTTATCAGGATATCCATCGCCTCGCACATCATAACGGAAAGGGCCGTATCAAGAACATCGCTAGAAGTAAGCCCAAAATGAAAGTATTTGGCATCTTCTCCGACATATTCCGAAACATTTTTTATAAAAGCCACAACATCGTGATGCGTCTTTTCCTCTATTTCTTTGATTCTCTCAACATCGATATTGGCTTTTTCTTTTATGATTTTAAAGGATTTCTGCGGTATGATGCCTTTTTGGGCCATAGCTTCGCATGCAAGTATTTCTATTTGAAGCATTTTTCGGAATTTGTTTTCATCCGTCCATATCCCGGCTATAACGGGACGAGAATATCTATCGATCATACACACACCCTTTTTTACGGTTTATCTTTCGCTTTTTGAGGTTCCGGCCTCACGCCAGAGTATTTTTTATATCATATATAGTAGGGCCTGTCAACTTTTGTACGGACAGATATCCTCTTCTTTACAACATGTCTCTTTATGAATTTATCGGACGCTTTCTAGTACCTCTTGCAAGTTGTTACACTCCCTTTTTTCATGAATAATTTTTGAAAATCACCAGTTCTGCTCGATTTTTCACTGCACCCCATAATAAACCTTGAAAGGATACCTTTAATTTGTTATAATTCAACTCACATATTTCGTCGCGGGGTGGAGCAGGGGTAGCTCGTGAGGCTCATAACCTCAAGGTCGGAGGTTCGATTCCTTCCCCCGCAACCAGATAAATACAGGCTTTCTACATCTCGGTAGAAAGCCTTTTTTATATGCTTTGGAGGTGTTTTGATATGAAATTTTCTCCTGTAAACTGGTTTTTCCTGATCGCGCTGATCTCCGCCTTCATATTTTTTATACGCGGCCTCCGGGTGCTTCGAAGTGAGATCATCATAAAATACTTCATTCCTTTTACGATCGTTTTTTCCGGACTGCTGTTTCTGGATAATTTCATACACCTGAAATTCCTAAAACTTATCGCGCTGGTTTTGCTTCTTTCTGCCGTGATCGTTCTGATCTCGGATATCTTTCTTTATTTTTTCTTTTCTTTAAAACATTATATGCGCGCAAAAAAAGACCTGTCTGCGGGTTTGCCTCCCCACATCATGGAGATCTGCTCGGCTTGTGAATCCATGGCTTCGACACGAACGGGGGCCTTAATCATCGTCGAGAAAAAAGATCCGCTCGAACCTTTTATAAGCAGCGGCATGCCTTATGATGCCGACATCCGGGCCGAAATTCTTCTCGCGCTATTCGCTAAAACATCACCGGTCCATGATGGCGCCGTAATAGTCATGAACGGCCGGATCTCACGCGTAAAAAGCATTCTCCCGATATCGACAAGCGCCCTTGTCCCAATGGGCGTAGGAACAAGACACCGCGCGGCTATCGGTATCACGGAAAAAACGGATGCTCTTGTTTTCGTTGTTTCGGAGGAACGCGGCGAATTAAGCATCGCATATAAAGGAAATCTGTTCAAACCGGAGTCTCAGGATATCCTTTTAAAACTGGTCCAGGACATACTCCGCGGGAAAAATATCGTCTAGAAAAATGTGGAGATAAAATGAATACCGTAATATTACTGACCATATCGAATATATTTATGACATTTGCCTGGTACGGACACCTAAAATACAAATCTTCTCCGCTCGCCCTTGTTATACTGGTAAGCTGGCTGATAGCCTTTGTGGAATACTGCTTTCAGGTGCCGGCAAACCGCATCGGACACTCGCAATTCTCAGCCGCACAGCTGAAGACCATTCAAGAGGTCATTACTCTGGTGGTTTTTTGCGTGTTCTCTGTCACATATCTGAAAGAAGACCTGCGCTGGAATTATCTGGTTGGCTTCGGGTTCATGATCCTCGCAGTGTTTTTTGTTTTTAAAAAATGGTAACTCCCTCTCTCGTCTGTTCGGAAGTTCTGCGCTCTCAAGAAAAATACCCTGTTATTTTTGATCTCCAGGCGTTTGATACTTCGCTGAAGCGTAAAATATTTCTATCTTTTGCGGGTATTTTTCTTAAGTACTCGAACATTCCGAACAGACTAATCTCCGAAAAAGCGTATTTAAGGTTTACGTATTAACGTGACCTTGCAAATGACGTCACTGCGAGGATCAATAGTCAAAGGTTGGCGACGAAGCAATCTTTGGGTAGCGAATAGATCATTACGCATAGCTTGCTTCGCTCGCAATGACAGCGAGAGATTTTATTGAAGATGTCGTGCGGGAATCCGAGCATTGGAGAGAAAAGCCCACAATAGATAAAAGTAAATTACGCATCTGCGATAGGCGAACGCCGGGAGATTAAAAATAACAGGGCTTTTCTCGAAACGCGCAGGATGACGCACAACATCTAAGGGATATCCGGTAGTATATTTTTTAGAGATTGCTTCGTCGCTTCGCTCCTCGCAATGACAATGATGGATCCCTCTCCTCCCGAGACCACATTCGAAAGAACACAAACTTCTCCTTGCGAATCAGGCATGCCCATCATATCCATATAAGCATTACTTACGATTGGACATTTTCCGGAAACATTTGGTATACTTATCACATGAGTCCATTCGATTTTTCCGAAAAAAGGCATTCGGCGCGGCTCGCGCTAAAATGCCGCATATCAGTCCGGATAGAGGGAAAAGATTCCGGGGCAAAAAATTTTTCGGCCATCGGCAAAAACATAAGTACTGACGGCATTTTATTCGCCTCAAAACAACAACTTACCGCCGGAGACACCATATTGATGACATTGTCCTTTCCCGGGGAAGAAACAAAAGAAGATCAGCTTTTACTGCGCGGTGCGGTAAAATGGTGCTCGCCTATTTTTGAAGGCACCGTAAAAACCGGTTTTTATGATACCGGGATCCGTTTTGTTGATCTGGATCAGGCCAACTTAAAATTCCTTGTAAAATACGTTTGTGGAAATCTTACGGAAGGGATATCAAGGTAGCTATTATCATGAAAAAACTCGTGCTGCTGGCCGGTAATATTTCTTTCGACCTTATAAAAAGCGTGACACACAGCGACGGCCTGGGATTCACCGCATATATCGGGGGATCTATCTGCAATACCGCGATACAGGTGAGCCGCCTTGGATTACCGGTAGCGCTCTTTTCCTGTCTGGGAAAAGATCCGCTCAGCGACTATGCCATACATCTATTAAAAAAAGAACATATACTGACAAAATATATTCACCGGAACGGCGCGTTTCATCCGTCCCTGGCAATAGCGAATCTCGACAAACAAGGTAACTCTTCTTACAGTTTTTCAAGGGCCAGCGCATCGGCGAAGTTCGAACATATCCCTAAAAGTTTTCTGAAGAACATCAGCGTTTTCCACACGGGTTCTTTTTTCTGTTGTGATATTTCAACTTATCCCATAGCCCTTTCTCTTGTAAAAAAAATGAAAAAGGCCGGGGTACCTTCTTTCTTTGATCCGAATTGGCGAGCCTCACGTATCGATGATATTGCCGCGGCAAAAAAACGTATATTTTCACTCCTCCCGTATTTTTCACTCGTTAAATTAAGCGACGATGACATTACGGGTATTACCGGGGAAGCGGATCTGAACCGGGCGATCAGTATTCTGGAAAAACACACTCGCGCGCACATTATCGTTACGCTGGGCGAAAAAGGCTCACTATATAAAAGCCCGACAGGTTTCATAACATGCCCTGCCATAGATATAAAGATCGCCGATACTATAGGAGCTGGGGATGCCTTTACTTCCGGTTTGATTTATAAGTTCATGACATTAGGCAAAGAAAAATTCTTTAAAGACATGCATGACAATCTTATTTTTGCATCTAAAGTAGCCGCTGTTATTTGTACGGGACACGGTGCCACAAGCGCGTTACGCGGGATCTCGCAGGTCAAAGCCGTTAAAACACATACCATATAGATCAGTACCGACAAAGCACCTGTTTAGACGCTAACCGGCCTTTTCTGAAAAAAGTTAATTTTTATTTGTTGTTTTGCTTGTTTTGGAGGATGTACTTTTGTTTTTAGTCGCCGGTGTTTTCGAAGGCGACTGTTTTTGAAGCCCTTCATAAATATATTCTTCCTTGCGGACTATGCCAAGTTTGCCCCGGGCTTTTTGTTCGACATAGTCGGGGTTTTCGTGCATAAGACGTATTTCTTCCCTTAGCATCGCGTTCTGCTGTTTTAGAACATCTATCCTGCGACGCACGGCTTCGTTCTCGTCGCGCAATTTCTCGAGTTCAGAAAACCCCGGCAAAAAGACAACTACGATTATTGCGCCAACTACGGCCAGATTCAGTATTACTTTCTTCCCTTCCATGAAGGATCTCCGTATACGGCTTTTTTACCCAGCATTTCCTCTATTCTAAGAAGCTCATTATATTTAGCGATACGATCCGTTCTGGAAGTAGAACCGGTTTTTATCTGCCCCACACCGGTAGCGACAGCCAGATGAGATATCGTCGTGTCTTCCGTTTCTCCGGAACGATGCGACATTATGGCCGTATATCCCGCTTTTTTCGCCATGCTTATAGCCGCGAGCGTTTCGGTCAACGTACCTATCTGGTTCACCTTTATAAGTATCGAGTTCGCGACCCCCTTATCGATACCCTCTTTTAAACGTTTTGTGTTCGTCACGAAAAGATCATCGCCGACGAGCTGCACGTTCTTGCCTATCTTATCCGTTAATTTTTTCCACCCGTCCCAATCATCTTCGGCCATGCCGTCCTCAATTGAAACTATAGGATACTTGCTTGCCCATTTCGCGTAGAAATCAGCCATCGCGTCCTGAGTTTTTGTCTGATTCGTCTGTTCTCCTTCAAGCACATATTTCCCGTCTTTATAGAACTCGCTGGAAGCCGGATCAAGCGCGATCTTTACGTGTTTCCCGGGTTTATATCCGGCGGCTTCTATGGCCTGAATGATAACTTCCAGTGCTTCCTCGTTAGACTTAAGGTCCGGCGCGAAACCACCCTCGTCGCCGACACTTGTAGCAAGCCCTTTCGAATGAAGTATCTTTTTAAGGTTATGAAACACTTCGGCTCCCATCCTAAGTCCTTCCTTAAAACAACAAGCTCCGGTCGGCATTACCATGAACTCCTGCAGATCAACGTTGTTATCCGCATGCGCTCCACCGTTAAGAATGTTCATCATCGGGATAGGAAGCACACAGGCCTTCGCACCGCCGACATATTTGTAAAGCGGCATTCCTTTGGAAATGGCTACCGCTTTGGCGTTCGCAAGCGAAACACCAAGGATGGCGTTGGCCCCGAGTTTACCTTTATTCGGTGTTCCGTCCAGCTCGATAAGGATCTGGTCTATCTTTGCCTGTTCCGACGCTTCTTTACCTTTCAGCTTTTTTGCTATCGCAGTATTCACATTATTTACGGCTTTTAACACGCCTTTACCCATGTAACGTGATTTATCCCCGTCCCTAAGCTCAACCGCTTCATGCACACCGGTCGAAGCCCCGCTCGGAACAGCCGCGCGCCCTATAGATCCGTCGGCAAGATGAACGTCGACTTCCACCGTGGGATTTCCCCTTGAGTCCATTATTTCACGCCCTATTATTTTTGTGATCTTTGTAGACATCGTTTCTCCTTTTTTTACTTTTTGTTAGATTTTTTTATACGGACTTTCTTCCCGTCCGTTTCTATTTTCCCTTCAGCAAATAAACGAACCGCCTCCGGATACAGCAGATGTTCCGTCCGATGTATCCGTTTTTCCAGGCTCTCGATACTTTCCCCTTCCTTGATCTGCACGGCTTTCTGAAGAATTATCGGTCCGGAATCCAATTCATTCGTGACAAAATGCACGGTCACTCCGGTCACCTTCACTCCATAATCATGCGCGTCTTTTATCCCGTGCGCTCCCTTGAACGCCGGCAAAAGCGCCGGATGTACGTTCAGCAATCTGTTCTGATACTTCGCCACAAAATATTTGCTAAGTATCCGCATAAAACCCGCAAGAACTACAAAATCTATTTTTTCTTTTTCCAGTTCTTCGGCTATTTTTTTATCGTACTCTTCCCTGTCCGGAATATCCTTTTTTTCAAGAATGAACGTTTTTTTTTCGTATTTTCGCGCACGCTCAAGCGCATACGCACCGCTTTTATCACTTACAACAAGCGCGATCTCGGCACCGGCCAGATCGTTCTTTTTTTCCGCGGCCAATAGCGCCTCAAGATTTGATCCGTTCCCGGACACAAATACGGCTATCTTCACTCTTTCTCCTATGAACAGGCATTGATACTTCCGGAAAACCCGGCAGGATAACACCCATACGCACTGCGTTCAATGTTGCTATTATATCCCACTGTCCCTGTTTGTCAACAATACGTGTTCTGCGCCACTCCGGGGCTTTTATAAAACATTGCGATAGACGAAAATGGTTTTTTTATTGACCGCTCTCCATTTTTATATTATGATTATCGCGTAGGTAGTTTCATAATAACCACGACAGGATGCGCGATGTTCAAAAAATCTCAAAAATTATTCTGCTGTGAAAAGTGCCAGAATTACTGGACTTGCGAAACCAAATGGTACCGCGGTGAACACGGAGAAGAAAACGTCTGCTGTCCTTTGTGTTCGTTCTACGAGATACACTGGAAAGATATTCCAGCTTCGGAAAAAACCCCGGGTAAACACTCCCATTAATTTAACTGTTTGTAAAAACAAAAAAGCCTTTCAGAAAAACTGAAAGGCTTTTTTGTTTATCTGCTTATGGAGCCCGCGAGTGGACTCGAACCACCGACCTAGGCATTACGAATGCCTTGCTCTACCAGCTGAGCTACGCGGGCACACAACAGCGTAAAAATTGTATAATCAAAGTCGTTCTTTTTCAAGAGAATTCTGTTGTCTCCTTTCCGGTAGCAACATATTACCGTCACTTTTCGAAATTGCGTATTCTTATCTACGGTAGACGAGCCCTTTTCACAAAGAGAAGTTTGTGTTCTTTCTACCGTGGACGCTCAAAATCCCCGGCGACCGAGGACGCAATGTCCGAGGAAGTGCCGAGGCCTCCGGACGAGGCCGGCTCAACTCGCTCAGCGTTCGGCCTCGCTCTCTCCGCTAACGCGGAGATCCGTGCCCGCATCGGCCTCTCGATGCCCCGTACGAAAGAACATAAACTTCTCCGAAAAAGGAAATCGTATAAACGACAGAACTTCTCGTTTCGCCAAGTCAACCGAATGAAATATCGCATATATAGCTACGGCTTTTATTGGAGAGCGGGGGGACGAAGACGGGGGCGATAAACTAAAATAGCAGCTCGCTTCTCCGGATCGTCCCCGCGAATTGTTTCCCCGGAAACTATCAGGTATAATAAGTTCGAGTTTAGCGCATTTATAGTTATTTTCATTTTAAAATCATGAAGACAAACAGTTTAAAATTAAAGATTCGCTTTCTGCTCTACCTGGTATTCCTTACGGTCCTGGGCTCGTTCCTTTTTAACTATCTTCTTACGAAACAAAGCACCATCATGTATAAATATTTTATCGAACGCCCCGCGGCATACAATCTTGAACGCGCCGAAAGACTGGCAAATTCAATCTATCGCAGCTTCAAAGAAGAAGTCCCGTCTCCGACCATCGAAAACATACGGGTCTTCATAGAAAAGTACAACGACATTCCGTTCCTCAGCGTTAATTTCATATATAAGGATTCCTCGGGCGCTATGAAAAGCATCTTAAAAGACGCGAATGAGAATGATATCCTCAGTGCAGAATATGTCTTCCCTATAAAATACGGCACACAGGAAATAGGCACTTTACTTGTCTATGACATCAACAAAGAATACAAAAAAGGTATAGAAGAATACTCGAACATGATGAATATCACCAGGATCTCGTTCAGTTCGCTTATATTTCTCCTTTTATTCATTCTGCTTTACCGGGAATACAGCACGCGGATAGAGCAGGAAAAACGTCTCGCCGAATTTCAGGCTACGCATGACGGTCTGACCGGTCTTTATAATCACCGCTGTTTCAAGGAACATCTGGCCAAGACTGTCTCACATCTTTCCGGAACGCATGCGTCAATCTCGCTTATCATGTGCGACGTCGATCACTTTAAAAAATTCAACGACACATACGGCCATTTAGCCGGAGATGAGGTATTAAGAACCGTCTCTTCGATAATCGCGGACAACGTACGCGCTGTCGACATGGTAGCACGTTACGGCGGGGAAGAGTTCGCCATCCTTCTCAAAGAAAGCCGTCCCGACCACAGAAAAGGACACGAGCACCAGAAGGACATCTTGAAAGAAACCATAGAAATAGCCGAGAGGATCCGTTCACGCGTCGAATCTACAAAGGTAAAATTCAACACCATGAACGTAAGCGTCACCATAAGCATGGGGGTATCGACTTACAAAGGTTCAGACAAGGAATACAAAACCGAATATCTGATCAGCGAAGCCGATTTGGCTTTATACGAATCAAAAAACACCGGTAGGAACCGTATTACTATTTTCGATCCAGAAACAAAGTGTTTCAAAAAAGCCGATTAACACAACTCTCTTACTTACATATATTTTCCGGACACAAGATAATTCGTCACATAGTCTTTAACTGCCTCATCAAACGACATGAACTTCTGTTTGTACCCGGCTTTTCTAAGTTTTGATATGTCCGCTTCGGTAAAATACTGATATTTCGGCCTCAGGTATTCCGGCATTTCGATATATTGTATGTTCGCTTTCTTGCCGACAGCCTTGAACATCGCTCCAGCCAGATCGTTCCATGTTTTAGCCTCACCGGTGCCTACGTTGAATATGCCGGTTTTAGCGGTTTTTCTGAAAAAGTAGAACATGATATCGACAACATCTTTAACATAAATAAAATCTCTTTTTTGTCCGCCGTCCGGATATTCTTTATTGTAGGATTTGAACAGACGGATGGTCCCTTCCTTGTCGACTTCTGAGAATTTTTTACACACGACGCTCATCATTTCGCCCTTGTGATATTCATTCGGACCATATACGTTAAAAAACTTAAAACCCGTAACCTTATTTATAAGTTTATTCCTCATAACCCACATATCGAACATCTGTTTCGAATATCCGTACATATTAAGCGGACACAGATCACATAGTTTAGCGTCGTCGTCGCTATATCCCCTTTCCCCGGAACCATAAGTGGCGGCCGAGGACGCATACAAGAACGGTACTTTTTCAGAAACAGCCCATTCGGCCAATATCTTAGAATACTCATAGTTGTTCTTCAGAAAATAGTCCGCGTCCGTGCATGTGGTCGAACTGCAGGCACCAATATGCACTATCTTTTCCGGTTTCGGGATATCTCCTTCTTTCACTAGTTCCAAAAAATCACTTTTCTGCATATAATCCGTAAATTTTTTCCCGACGAGATTTTTCCATTTTTCAGAACCGTCAAGATGATCAACGACCAAAACGTCCTTGATTCCCTCTCCGTTCAATTTTGCCAGAAAGCAACTCCCTATAAAGCCGGCCCCTCCGGTCAGAATTATCATTTTCTCGCCTCCGGTTCGTCGTATTTATCCGCCAATTTCAGTAGTTTATATATTTTCCCCGCTTTTTTGAAAAGCAATCTGATGAAAGCCAGTTCCTTAGTAGCCTGTGACGCCTCTTGGGCCGGATAACCGAATATCGTAATCCCTTCTTCCGGGAAATCTTTAGTTATCCCCGCCTGAGCCGCTATCTTATTGTTTTTCCCTATCGTCGCGTGGTCTTTTATACCGACCTGTCCGCCCATCATCGTGTTATCACCTATCACCGAACTCCCTGCGATACCGCATTGTCCGGCGATTATAACATTCTTACCAAGCCTTACATTATGGGCTATCATCACAAGATTATCTATTTTGGTCCCCTTGCTCACGATCGTATCCGTAAAGGTCCCGCGATCAACGCACGTATTGGCCCCTATTTCAACATCCTCTTCAATAATGACAGAACCGAGCTGCGGAACTTTATATATCTTATCCCCTTTAGGCACATAACCAAACCCATCGGCGCCGACAACAACTCCCGAATGCAATATTACCCGGTTGTGTATTATCATACCGTCATATACGCTGGCATTTGCGAATATTTTGACATTATCCCCGATACTAACATTTTTACCGATAAAAACGTTAGCCCCGATCACGGTGTTATTTCCGATTTTTGTATTCTCCCCAATAACCGCATATGGACCAACTGAAACATTCGCGCCAAAAACCGCCGTCTTGTCCACCGTACTATTAGGATGTATACCACCTTTTGCAGGTGGTCGCATTTCAACAAATACGTTATACGCGACGGTCAAAGCATATTTCATATCCTTCACACAAATAACGGTTTTGGGGAAATCTTTTACACTAAGCGTCGTTATAATACTCCCCGCATTACTGTTACGAACTGTCTCAAGCTGGGCTTCATCCATCGCGAAGGTAGCATCTTCCTTGCCCGCAAATCTGACATTCACAAGATCCCTGACCGGCACATCCGGATCTCCGAATACCGTTCCTCCAATAAATCCGGCCAATTTTCCCGCGGTAAGAGCGAACATATTGTTCCCTTTCTTTAAGTAAACTTTTTCAAAACCGTTTTCAATATTGTACCTAAGACTCAGCCCAAATTAAACTTTTTTGTTCATATTATTGTCATCTCTCGCCTTTCCCGGCTTGCTGTTTAAAAAACATCCGCCCGGGCTTAAATAAAAAAAGAACCCCTGGTGAAATTCTTTCAGGGGTTCTTTTATTTTTACTTGATTACAGACTCTTTAAAAGACTCTTACCGGCTTTGAAGCCAACAACTTTCTTCGCAGCTATCTTTATTGTAGCGCCTGTCTGGGGATTTTTTCCCATTCTGGCCTTGCGAACCTTCATCTGGAAAGTGCCGAGTTCCGGAAGACGGATAACTCTCTCTGTCGCTCCACCTTTGCTCAAACGACCGGTCATCGAACACACCACGGCATCATACGCCCTGGCGGCTTCTGATTTTTTCCCATACTTACCTGACTTGACGATTGCATCGATGAATTCTGCTTTGTTCATTTAACTCCTCCTTTGTTTTGTAAAATGACCTTTCAATCCATATTTCTCAGGCCTTGCGGCCGGGACTGATACTTGTCAGCGACTTGTTCGACTGACCAGATCACCAAGGTAACTATACCGGACTTCTTTTTATTTGTCAATATTCTTCCGAGAAAATCAGGGTTTCCGGAGATTGTCGCTACACAAGCAGCTTGCAAAGCGCTTCTCAGCGATGTCCATTTGTCATTTTTTCTTCAGTATATCACTGAATACCCACACTTTGACACCATTCGCTATAACCTCGACCTGCGAAAAACCTTCCTCCTGCTTTATAACACGGACGTCCAATCCTTTTTTCAACATAAATATCACTTGCATTTCATGCATCTTTTTTATTGTCTCGAGATTATTCAGATTCTGTTTCAGAAATACCATATTCTGTTTGTTAGGCGCGGCCCATCCCTCACGATCCACAGTATAAACTGCTACCGGCACGGCTAAAAACTCTTTCATCGTCCACAAAAGAATATTTCCCTGGTCGAGTTTTACCTGGATCATCTTTCCATCTTCCTGAACAGCGGTCACCTTCAATCCGGCCTTGAGAAGAATAGCTTCGCGCGCATCATACATCCTTTTTATAACCGCACCATTATTAACGTTTTGCAACAATTCTTCCAGTTTATTTTTGCTGACAGCGGCCCACGTTTCTTTCTGCGTGAACAATGTTGTCTGAACAACTTTTGTCTCTGCCGGAATTATTGCTGTCGTTGTTTTATTATTGCTCTCTACTCGGGTTCTGGGTTCTTTTTTCCCACACCCCACGGCAAAAAACACGACGATCAGCATTAGCACGATTAAATTACGCATTTTTTCTCCTTTTGTGTATTGATTATATATTACCTTGCCCCAAAATCTCTTTTTTGTCAATCCTTCTTGATCCGCTTTTGTTAATGCTCTTCCTTATTAATATTGCCGAAAATCTTACGCATTCTCTGTTCTGTTAAATTGGCAAACAATCAACAACATAAACCATCAGATTCTATCTGTCATTCATTTCCGGGCAAAAACGCGCAGCTATCCCGCCCGGGGACGGCGCGAAGCGACGCAGGAGATCCGAAAGCATATCCCCGATGATTTCAAAAATAACATGTGTATTACTCGAACGATGCATATCAAAATAAAAGTCCCATTTCGAAAACCTATTACGGCTATCCGGGCTGGGCGAGTACCCTAGCAATTCGAGGCAATAGATAGAAATAAATTATGCATCGGCGCTAATCAAACGCCGGGAGTACAAAAATAACACGAAGAATTGCGCGGAACGCAGAACGGCCCGGATAGACGGTATTTGAAGTGGGATAATTACCCGGGCGGAAACGCGCAGCAGTCCCGCCCGGGGACGGCGCGGAGCGACGCAGGTATTTTGAAAATTTATTTTCGAAATACCGAGGAGCATCGCGCATGCAAACGGTCTCAGTTATATCCCTCTTAGCCGTTTGCACTACCGCTAAAACAAAAAGCTCGATCATTTCTGTGGTTTGGACCCGGGCGGAAAACGAGCCCCGAAGGGGCGAAGTGTCCCACCCGGGGACGGCGACGTAGCTGACGCAGGATTTTTGAAAAGTTCTTTTCAAAAATCCGAGGAAGCGTAGTCGCGGGCAAACAGCTTTCTCGGGATATCACCGGGGCTGTTTGCACAACCACTAAAACAAATCGACCGGGTTTGTTCTGTCTTTCGGTACCGGGCGGAAACGCGCAGCAGTCCCCGGGCGGATTCGAACCGCCGCACCAAGCTCCGGAGGCTTGTACTCTATCCAGCTGAGCTACGGGGACGCATGATTTGTCTCAAATTTTATCATACATTCAATAGAAGTGGTACCACTATCATTTCGTATTATCTTACACGCCGCGGGTCTCTACTTGTGCGGTATATTTGGAAAGTGTTTGCTTGAATTCTTCAAACTTTTCTTTACTGTATGGTTTGACATCCGCGTATTTCGGATCGAATGTATTCACTGCCCTAAATTGCTGTAAATAATATTTATCGGACATCACCAGGTTTTTCCCAATGTGCTCAAAATCCTCTGTATCCACCACGCCCGGTACGCAGGTGGTTCTAAGTTCATAGGGGATGCCGGACTCTCTGATCACCCTAAGACTTTCTTTTATATGCCCGGCCACGTTCATCATTCCGGCTACAATACCATATTTCTCAAACGCCGTTTTTATATCCACGGCAATATAGTCCACAGCCTTATTTTGTATAAGGTTCTCCAGAGCTTTTGGATTCGACGCGTTCGTATCAAGTTTGGTTTTATACCCCAGAGCCTTGATGCGAAGCATATATTCGGCGAGATCTTTTTGCAGAGTAGGTTCCCCGCCGCTCAGGACAACAGCTTCGAGCATTTTTCGTCTGGCGGCGAGAAATTCCATCACTTCGTTCTCATCACATTCAAATTTTCGTTCTCTGGTCACCAGATCCCGGTTGTGACAATATGCGCAATGGAAATTACACCCTTGAGTGAATACCACAGCGCATATATGCCCCGGATAATCAACAAGAGACAGTTTTTGCAGTCCGGCTAGTATCATTGCTTTTTACCATGGCCTGAATATCGAATTTTTTCCTATCCTTGAATTCTTCCGCTTTGCCCTTGTTCCACGACTGAACCGGACGGAAAAATCCCGTTACTCTTGAAAAAACCTCTACATTGCATTTCTTTTCCATGCTAATCCCCCTTTTTTGTACTATTCCCCTTTATTTAGCATGTTCTTTCTCATACGGACATTCAAAATGTTCTCCGGGTATATACCCGTGAACCGAACAAATCGTAAACGACGGTGTTATCGTATAGTACGGCATCCGATACGTCTCAGCGATACGTCTTACCAGCTTTTTACAGACCTCTATATCCTCTATTCTTTCTCCGAGAAAAATATGAAACACTGTTCCGCCGGTATATAAGGTTTGCAATCCGTCCTGATGATCCATCGCACTGATAAGATCTTCCGTGTAGCTTACCGGCAAATTCGACGAATTCGTATAGTACGGCTCGTTCTTCCCCTGTGTAACTATGCCAGGATATCTTTCCTTGTCCATTTTGGCCAGCCTATACGAAGTTCCTTCGGCCGGAGTGGCTTCAAGATTGTAAAAATGTCCCGTTTCTTCCTGAAAATCCACCATTTTATTTCTGATATAGTTCAGAACCTCTACAGCAAACGCATTTCCTTTTTTGGATCCGATGTCATCTTTTACGAGATTGAGACACGCCTCATTTATCCCGACCACTCCTATGGTTGAGAAATGATTGGCCCAGAACGTGCCAAACCGTTTTTTGATCCCGTCGAGATAACATTTTGAATACGGATACAAGCCCTGTTCCGTCAGCGTTTCCAGGATCTTCCTTTTTATCTCAAGGGACTCCTTTGCCACTTCCAAAAGTTCATCCAACCCTTTATAGAACGCCTCCTTGCTCCCTGCCGATAAATACGCAAGTCTTGGGATATTCAACGTTACAACCCCTATGGAGCCCGTCAAAGGATTCGATCCAAAAAGTCCGCCTCCTCTTTTCCTTAATTCCCTGTTATCAAGACGCAGCCTGCAGCACATACTTCTGGCATCGTCAGGATTCATATCACTGTTAACAAAATTCGAAAAGTACGGGATCCCGTACTTAGCCGTCATCTCCCAAAGATATTTATGTTCAGGATTGTCCCAATCGAAGGTCTTCGTGATATTGTATGTGGGTATCGGGAAGGAAAAGATCCTCCCTTTAGCATCCCCTTCTATCATCACTTCGCAGAAAGCTTTATTGATCATGTCGGCTTCATGCTGAAAATCCGCATAGGTCTTATCTTTCAGTTCGCCGCCGACAACAACCGCCTCATTCTTAAATGATTCCGGGATGTTAAGATCCAAGGTTATGTTTGTAAACGGTGTTTGGAATCCAACCCTAGTTGGGACATTGATATTAAAAATAAACTCCTGCATGTACTGTTTGACCTGTTTATACTCCAGCTTATCATAATAAATGTACGGCGCGAGTAATGTGTCAAAATTCGAAAAAGCCTGGGCGCCAGCCGCTTCTCCTTGAAGCGTATAGAAAAAGTTCACTATCTGCCCAAGTGCTACCCTGAAATGCTTCGGTGGTTTGGATTCTACTTTACCATAGGCGCCTCCGAAACCACGGGCCAAAAGATCCTTTAGGTCCCAGCCGCAGCAATATGCGCTTATCGACCCGAGATCATGTATATGTATGTCTCCCTCAAGATGTCTTTCGGCTACGTTCTTCGGATAGATCCTGTCCAGCCAATAACTGTTAGATACGGCGGTCGATATAAAGTTATTAAGCCCCTGAAGCGAAAAACCCATGTTGGCGTTCTCTTTAACGCGCCAGTCCTTTTGCTGTATATAGCTGTCCACCATGTTGACAGCATCACTTAATAACTGTTTTGTCTGACGGAGTTTCGCATGTTGTTCCCTGTAAAGGATATAGGCTTTGGCCGTTTTCGCATGCCCGTTCTCGATAAGTATCTTTTCCACCAGATCCTGAACGTTCTCAACCGTCGGGATCCGGTCTCCTTTATACATAACCTCAAGGAAAGAAACCGTCTGCCTGGTTATATTCTGGGCCTTTTCCGGATCTTCTCCGCCTACAGCCTGTGCCGCGCAAAAAACGGCCTTCTCGATCTTGTTTGGGTCGAACTCTTCCAATCTGCCGTCCCTTTTGCGTACAAACTTAATGTCCGTCGAGTACTGTTCCGCCATTTGTTGTCCCCTTTTCCTTGTTCGGTTTAATCTAACTTTTTACAGTTCTTTTTCCGAAAACCTTTATTAAATCTATCGTATCATTCCTGTTTTTTTGTGTTTTTGCATCATTTGCTATTTTTACTGCCACTTGTCAAGCGTGTCAATTAGTACCATATATTGTTGTTTGTGTCAAGACAAACACAATATATAGTTAGGTCGAAAAAAGTTAGCTTTATAATTCTTGACGCTCTCTTTTTTCGTAATTTCTCATAAAACCCTCTAAAACCTGCATAAATCCTGTTAAAAAAATATTTCCCGGTCTAATTTAATTTTCTCTTTTCGCTTATTCTACCCAAATAATATTTAAAAATTAATTTTCTCTTATTTTCTGCTTTCCCTTTATCTTGTTTGAAAGTACCCTTCTGTTATTAATGATACCACAATAGTGTCCTTATGACAAATTTACGGCCCGTTACATTGCTACTTTTCTACACATTTCCGCGCATAATATTCCGACATAAGTTCCCATTATGTTACCCATTACTGCCAATAAAAGCCCTACGGGGGCAAGCAACGGTTGATATATAGCGGCAACTACCGGCGCCGACGCTGTCCCTCCTATATTAGCTTGACTGGCCGTCGCTACAAGAAATAGGGGTGCCCGGACCAAACGAGCTGCCGACAAAAGCACAACCCCATGTATCATTACCCATACTATTCCCGCTATTATCAGCACCGGAGCGTCTCTCAACGCGGCAAGGTTCGCTCGCGCGCCTATCGTGGCCAAAACAAAATAAAGCAGAAAATAACCAATCTGTGAAGAACCATAGCTTTCCAGCCCTTTTATCTTTGTAAACGACAGCCCCATACCTATCGCGGTGATTATCACGATCGTCCAGGTATACGCTGAAACAATATTTTTAACTACCGGCATTTTTGAGGATATATATATCGCCACAAAAGACGATACTATCCCCACCGCCGTGATACGAGCCAATGCGTTCACTGTCATTCGTTTTTTTACTACGACAGTCTCTTTGATCCTGTTATTCAGGTCTTTCATCATTTTAATATCGGCTTTATTCCATTTATCGAATTTTGTCTGATAATTCGACGCCACTATAAGCAGGCCCATCCATAGATACGGCACTATCGCGTCCACAATAACCATAGGCATAAATATCGCGTCAGGAGTACTTATTGCTTCCTTAACTGCCAGCATATTGGCACTACCTCCGGTCCATGACGCCGCTATCGCGCCAAACCCCGACCAGATCCCGGACGGTAAAAAATCCTTAAAAAGCAAAATAACAACCGGTCCGCCTATGAAAATCCCCAGACTTCCGGCAAGCATCATCGCTATCGCTTTAGGCCCCAAACGAAAAATCTGTTTTATGTTGACCGACATCAAGATCAGCACCAGACTGACCGGCAATAAATAATCCGCCGCAAGTTTGTACAAATCGGACTTGCTTGGTATCAATCCCAGAGTCGACGCAAGAAGAGGAATAAAGTATATCCAGAACATGGAAGGAATTATATTAAAAAACCATTTGGTCTTGTTGTGCCCCGACAAAAAATATATAGCCCCTTCTATGGCCACCAGAACAGTAATAATGTAAAAATTTCCGACGTTCATTTATCCTATCCGGTATTTAGGTCCTGTTATATTGATGCATCCGTAATTTTTCCCGTGTTCCATAAAATGTATGGCGTCCAAATCGATATATTCAAACTGCTTCCCTGATGCGAAGAATATCCCATTTGATAAACCTGTCATTGTCTCAGTCATACATCCGATCATGGTTTTCAATCCGTTCTTTTTAGCGGTTTCGTATAATTCTTGCGACCATTTTATCCCGCTTTTTGCCATTTTTATATTTATCCCGCCGCAGAGATCTTCGTCTATAGCCATTTTCAGATCATCCGGCGTGAATACAGTTTCATCAAGCACGATGGGAATCCCCGACATTTTTTTCGCTTCTTTCATCCCTTTGATATCTTTTTTTTTCATCGGCTGCTCAAATAGCTCGGGCATATATCTTTTAAACTTAAGATATTCCAAGATTTCCCTGAATGATTTTGTATCATAGCCCTGGTTACCGTCCAAACGTACGACAGCGCCGCTTCTATAATCAGAAAGAAAATCGAAAACAAAAGATATAATCCGCTTATCGGCAGCAAGGCTCCCGCTCACCTTAAGTTTATATATGTTGAATTTTTGTTTTACGGCGCGAAGTATCCATTTTTTCAGCACACCCGTATCCATACAAAAAGGAATTGTAATATCCGTTTCTATGGATTTGCGATTCGATTTCCAATATCGGACTTCGTCGATCCCTTTATTCACAAGATATGTCCGGAAAAGCGCGGTCTCCAACCCCGACACCGTCATAGGCATATTGTCGTATTTCTTTCGTGCACAGGCGATAAATCGCTCATATCCGTCTATTTCTTTTCCCTGAAGATCGGAGGTCATTTGTTTAAGAGCGGCTTTGATCCGCTCCATAGTCTCATACGGTACGGCAAAACTGGTCGGAACTTCGCCGGTACCGCGCGCGCCGTTTTGCAGACTAACGTTAATTATGATGCTTTTTGCGGTGTTTTTTTTACCAAGAGAGGTGGCGAATGTGGTTCTGAGAACCCGCTCAACGGGAAAGATCCTGATATTTTTTATCGTCGCTCGCATTTATCCCGGATTTTCTTATTACCCGTAAAACTTAAAAAACAAATCTGCTTTTTATCTCCATGCCGGTTCTGTACATCTTGCTGCCATCCGCAGATATTTTTTCCGGACATTCCTTTGTCCAGACAACACGCCCTTCACAGATAATAGGTTCGTCTTCAACATATAACTCTATTCTTACCACGGCGTTCAGAGGAAGCTGTTCGTCCACTATAACCTGAAGACCTTCCTCGCTCATGTCTTCGGTATAAGCGGAAAGTATTTTATCGTCCGGAGAATAAACAAATATCTTGCAGGGTATATTATGCCTGGCGAATCTACGCCGTTCGTGTGACCCGGATCCGAGTTGATCCTGTTCTTTATTATCCTTTTTTCGAAAGAAGAACATCCAAAAGGTCCCTTCTTGAGGTAATCCCTACAAGTTTCTGATTGTCCATGACCAAAAGATGTCGGAATTTCATTTCACAGAGTGTTTTGTATATATTGTTCAGACCTTCTTTTAATTCCACCATAACAACCTGACGCGTCATAACATCTCTAGCTTTGACGCTGTCAACCGGAACGTTATCGGCAAGAACATTGCGTATTATATCCCGTTCGGTCACCATCCCAACGACTTTCCCGTCGTTTAATACAACTATTACACCGATATCATTATCTTTCATTAATTTTGCCACTTGGGGCAGGGGCACATCTTCGGTCACCGTAATTACATCGCCTGTGATGATACCTAAGAATTTACGTCTTTGCATTGTTTTCCTTTTCGTTGTACCTACGAGATATTATTGCATATTTTTTTTATTTTACAATTTATTTATTTAAAAGTCAGACTATTTACGCTTTTCTACCGAGCTCCTGAACGCCGATTCAATTCCCGCATAAAATCCGGCGCCATAACGGCTCCAAGCTCTTGGGCTTTTTTAACATCTTGACGACTTTTATCATACTCACCTTTAAGAAAATATGCCACAGCCCGATTCTTGTATGCTAAAGCATATTTCGGATTTATTTCTATCGCGCTGTCAAAATCGCTTATGGCCTTATCTTTCTCTCCCCGCACCGTATATACTATGCCCCGGTCGCAAAATATCTTGGCATTATCGAGCTTGATCTCAACGATGAATTCCTCGGTCCATACACCGGTTTTCTGCATCAGTTCATAGTACGCGGCTTTTTCGGCTTTGATCCTGAAAAGTATTCCTATCGCCTTGTCGTAATCCATCAGCGCTTTGTCCGTCTCCCCTGACTCATAATATAGAACTCCCCGATTATGATAGCCCCGGACCTTATTCGGAGACTTTTTGATCACATCGGTCCAAAGGCTTATTCCGTCACGCCAGACCGCATTCCTCGCGATCGTCATTCCACCATATATAACCGAAATGATCACAAGTATCACCATCAAAAGCTGTTTATTTTTCCTGCCCGTTATTATCGAAACCGCCTCCGGTAAAAACACGGCGAATCCGGCAAGCGGCAGATATAGCCGATGTTCAAAAATAAGATCTTCGCTGACAAAAAAGCTGGATTGCGGTAAAACCGTAATAAAGAACCACGATACACAAAAAAATAATTTTTTATTATTTTTTCTCATAATGAACGCGGTAAAAATAATGGAACAGAGAACAACCGCCGACGCTATCACCGACGGTTCAAAAAAACTATCCGATACCAGATAGTCATAATCCAGATTCTGCCCAAACGGTACGAACGCCAGCCTTATATACGTACATATAACTTTTAGCTGTGTGAAAAAATATGTAGATACCAGATAGCTATTACTGCGCTGGAATACGTTCAGTATTTGTCCAAGTTTAGTATCGCCAAACAAACCTATCGCCAAAGGAATTATCAATATAGCCGCGGCGGCAGGCACGACATATTTGATCTTTTCCCGAAATTTCTGGCCTTTATTGAAAATAATCTCATAACAAATAATCATCACTGGCAGCGTGACTGAGATCTCTTTTGTAAACATTGCAAAAATACAAAAGCAGCATGCTCCGCAAAAAAACACATATCGGATTTTCCCTCCTCCCCGCGAGGATATTCTTCCTTCCAAATACAAAACAAACGCAGCCAGATAAAAAAACGTCGCAAGTGACGTTATTCTTTGACAGATATATGTAACCGCCTGGGTCTGCACAGGATGCACAGCAAATAAAATACCGGCAAAAAAAGGAACAACCCATGTTTCTTTATTTCCCACTTCGTTTTCTTCTTTTCCGATCAAATACGCCATTCGCCACACGAATAAAGATGCTCCGGCATGTACTGCAATATTTGTCAGGTGATACCAGAAAACTTCCAGCCCCGAAAACCGGTAATTCAATGCAAAGGAAAAATACGCCACAAAACGGGTCCTATTAGCTTTCCACATCGCGGCAAGATCAAACAGATCGCGGATGCTTTTGTTCTGAGTTATATATATTTTGTCATCGAAAACGAAAGGCGAATGGAGCGAGTTCAGATAGACCAAAAACGCGGCCGCGACGATAAGAAACATCAACAGAAAAGGACTTGGAGATTTTATCGTTTTTGATCTTTTCCCCCGGTTTTTAGTCATTTATTTCATCTGCCCTTTCCTGGCTAGGAACACTTTATACAGGGCTATTGTTCCGGCGCACGCTACATTTAGCGAGTCTATTACTTCCTGCTGCATGGGGATCCTTATTTTTAGATCCGCCTCATCCATTACCGGTCTCTCGGCCCCTTCTTCTTCGTTACCCATCACTATACATACGTTCCCGGTCAGCGATACTTCTTCTATCGAACGGCCGGTCTTTGCTGGTGTCGTAACGATCACTTTTGTCTTTTTTTCTTTCCTAAGATATTTCAACACTTCTACAAGATCGTCTTCATATGCAACCGGCATATTAAAAACCGTGCCGATCGATATTCGAGCGGCTTTTCTGTAATACGGGTCGCATGTCCTGCGATCGGCAATGACAGCCGTACATCCGAACGCTGACGCGCTTCTCAGGATAAGACCTACGTTCTGAGGATCGGTTACGCTGTTGAATGCGATCATAAAAATATCTTTTTTTGACCTTCCGATCACATCCCGTATCCCCAGCTTTTCCGGATGCCGCGCCAATGCCAAAGCCCCCTGATAGAATTTAAATCCCGTGATCTTGCCAAGTTCTTTTTTTGTTCCTACGTATACTGGAAAATCTTTACCGGACAGATATGGTTTCATACGTTCATAGCAATTTTCCGTCATCAGGCACGATTCTGTTTTTAGTTTGCTGTCCAGGAGTTTTTGGACCACACGTTCGGTTTCGGCCACAAAAAACCCCTGATCTTCAAGTTCCCGTGCGTTCATGCTCCGATAGGCACTTAATGAGGGGGCCTCTATGTTTTTGATCCTTATTGTTTTTTTCACTTAAACTTTATCTTTCCCCGGAGAGACTTCCGGATCAGCCCCGTTAAATATTTCTGTTGTCCGGAAGAATAAAAGAAAACGTCGTTCCTTTGCCGACTTCACTCTCAACCCATATCTTACCGTCATGCTGTTCGACAAGCTTCTTTACTATCGCAAGTCCGAGTCCCGTGCTTTTTTCTCCGGCGGTCGCTTTCACTGACGTTTTTTTAAAAGCATCGAATACCCCGGCAACTTCCCCCACCGGGATGCCGACTCCGCGATCGGCCACTTGCACAAGGATCCCTTCTATGTCCTTCCGCAACACTACGGCATAGTCCCTGTCCGGCTGCGAATATTTTATCGCGTTGCTGATAAGGTTATCCAAAACCTGTCCCAGACGTTTTTTATCCGCATTCACTAGCACCGGTCCTTTTCCGTTTATTTCATTAACGAACGTTCCGACTATATTCTTCTTTTTCCCTATCAGATTCATAAAATCAACACGTTCTTCTATCAGCGCCGCCATATCCATATCTTCTTTTTCAAGTTCTACCACGCCGCTATCTATACTGGACATATCCAGCATGGAATTCAGAAGATCTACGGTATGATTAGCGATATCATGTATCGTTTTTATCGCGGCTTCTTTATCTTTCCCTTCAAGTATGCCTTCCGAAATCAACGACGCATATCCTATGATCAACCCGATCGGATTGCGCAGATCGTGCGCAGCCATTCCTAAAAGCTTGTTTTTCTGGATATTAAGCGCCTTTTCGTTATTAAGTGCATCCCGAAGTTTTTTCGATAAAATTTCTCTTTTTAAAAGATTCTTCGTCCGCGCGGCGATCTCAAGATGCGCCAGATTCTTATTTATATAATCGTCCGCTCCAGCTTCTAAGAATTCCAACGCCGTCGGTTCGTCCGAAGATATTCCGAGAACAGGGATAGTGCTATATATCTCGTTGTTCCTCAATTCTCCGCACCATTCCACTCCTTTTCCATCAGGCAGAAAATTATCCAAGATAATAATGTCCACCGGGTATTGCTCTATGGTCTCCATCGCGCTAGCGACGCTGTCCGCCTCATATACCCGTACATTGATCCCGGTCAAAAGCTCAGCTATGATTTTTCTCGTCAATTTACTGTCGTCCACAACAAGAGCACTACCCTGGAACGCATGGCGTTCGGTATCAAGATATTGGCTCACATATTTAAAAATAGAGAATTTAACGAATGGTTTTTTAAAAGTTTCCGTGACTCCTGACTGCAGGGCTTTAGCCCTTACGGTGTCATCCAATGTTCCTGAAAGCAATATGAACGGTATCTGCCCGTCACCCGGATACCGTCGGATCGCATGGCAAAATTCGAATCCGTCCATTCCCGGCATCACAAGATCGGATATTATGAAATCTGGGATTTTTGTTTCAATATCGACAAGGGCCTTCGCGGGAGTATCATATTCGTAAACTTCAAAATCATTATTATTCTCGAATTCGGAGATAACCACTTTACGGCTTATAATACTATCATCTACAACAAATATCTTTATTTTTTTCTGGGCCTTATTCATACTCCTCCTTCTCAAATGCCGCCTGCCGATAAAATTACTATATCATACTTTCTTTCGCATGATAAACCGGTTTATCAAAAATGTTGAACGCTAGCGCTTAAGGGGTCTTTTCTTAATTTAAAACGCTAAACTAAACACAAAGGACCGGTTTTTGACCGGTCCTTCGTCTAAATAATATTATTTGTTGGTTTATTTCTTCGCACAGCAGCAGTCGCCCATCGCGCTCCACGGCCATTTTTCATCGAACGGATAGCCTTTGTTATCCGGAGGATTCGGCAGGAAGAACGAAGCCACATCAACCGCACCGTCCATCTCTCGGCTAAGGAAGAACCAGATACCTTTTACTATGCCGGCATCCGGGGCTTTTTCATTTATACCTTTGGCGATCTGTCCGGGTACTTCAATAACCCCGAAAAGGGCGTTACCAAGGCCTCGAAGCAGTTTGTTCCCGATCGGAGCAAGCGTCGCTTCGCCAAAATCAGGATCGATACAGCTGTAATGTGTACCCTCTTCCCAAGCATATTCGGCGTCTAACGGTATGCTTATTCTGTCGTTATTATCCGGATCCGCCGCCCAGAAGCCTGTCAATTCGCCGGCGCCGGAAACCGTTCTTCCTACCCCGTGATACACGCCACGAAAAATGCCGAGGAAAGCTCCGCCGACATTCTCTCTGTTATACCCTTTTACGATCTGCGCCGGTATCTCCACCCATCCCGTAAACACATTTACTATACCCCTGAAAAATTTCTGCCCCATGCCGGTCATAACCTCATTGGCATCGGCATACGCGAATGACGACATCACAAAAACGAATACCGCCACCATAAAACCTGTTAAAAGCTTCTTCATTGTTTCCTCCCGTTTTTATTTGTCCCTTTAACCACTGCTCTTACTATAATTCTATCGCTATTCTTTTTTTCTTCAAGCGTTTTTTGAAAAATATATCACAGCTCGACAGAATACTTTCCTTTTTTTTCGCGCAAGCGGATCCTCATCCCATAGGCTTTAGTTAACATCCGTGAGGTCAATATCCTCTCTTTTTTATCTGATCCTAACACCTTCCCTTTACACATCAGCATTACATGCGTAAATGCGGGTGATATCTCGCTCACATCGTGTGTAATAAGAATGATCGGGATCCGCCTTTTCCCTTTTATCAGGTGCGAGAGAAAATCCATGAAATTTTTTCTAGCAGCCATATCAAGGCCAAGACATGGTTCATCCAGCACTAGTATATCAGGATCCGTCATAAGCGCTCGGGCGATAAGAACTTTCTGTTGTTCTCCTTGAGAGATCTCTCCCCAGGTTCTTCCAAAAAGATACCCGCATTTTATTGCTTTCAGAAGTTTTTCAGCCTTTTCTCTGTCCGCTCTTGAGGGTTTTCCCCAGTAATTGATAAGGGCATGCTTGCCGCTAACCACAGTCTCCGTTACTTCCTCGCCTTTACGTATCCTACGATAAAGGCTATTACTCACGAAGCCTATCTTATCCCGTACTTCCCGCCAGTCTAGATCCCCATATTTGTTCCCAAGGACTTCCACTTCACCTTCGGTAAAAAGACCGTACCCCATCAGTACATTTATCAATGTGGTTTTCCCGGCGCCATTCGGCCCGAGAATAACCCACTGCTCGCCCCGATTAATGATCCAATTGATCTTCTGAAGGATCGTTTTACCCCGGACGACCGTAAGATTTGTTATTTGAATTATTTTTTTGTTCCCATTTATCATGTTCCCGAACCTCTTTATACACCTCGTGTGAGATAAACGCTATGTTGCTCTCTTTTTATCATAATACTTGACACCTTGACACATGACCAAAAAATCACCTTTCCATTCTCTGATAAATGACACTAAAGACAAAGCCACTTGTCTTATACAACAAGTGGCCTCATCTATGTTTTTATTATATATTTTTTTCCGCTATATCACCGGCAACTGGGAATTTAAATTTCTCCCCTTTGTAGGCCTTTATCATCAGAACCAGCCAGATAACCACTTCGATCACCCACAGTACCGGCAGAAACACCCAGCCGATCACGGGAATGAACGGCAGGATCATAGCGATTACAAAGAGTCCGCCGAACACGACAATGGACTGCATCGCGTGAAATCTGACATATTTATTTTCTTTCTCAATAACAAAAAATATGATCCCCGTTATAAAACCAAGCAGATAACTCAACATCGCGGCAAGATTAGCCTGCATCCCTATTGTGGTCTTTCCTAAATCATTATTCTCCGCCATCTTACACCTCCGTTTTTTACCGACCGGTCCGGCCAGTATTACTATTTATACCTTATATTTCTCTCTATGGCAAAACTTTTCCTTTATATCCTGGTTAAAAGTTCTTTCTTTTTTTCCTCGTACTCACCTCTCGTTATCATCCCTTTTTCCTTCAATTCCGCAAGTTTTTCTATCTGCGCGTACACATCGTCTTTCTCGTACCGCCCATGAACCACTTCTTTGTTTTTTTCAGGATCATGCTGCTCTGTCGTTTTTGCCCCTTCTTTTTTATCTTTATGTATCCTGCTTTTCCCTTTTAAGAACAAAGAATGCGGAAAAGCGATGATAAATACTACCACCCCATATCCCCACCATTTCCAGAAACTTCTTCCCTTGCTCTTGGCTATCAAGGCGGGAATACATCCGAGTATCAAAAGGACCGGTATCAACATAAGCCTTACGTTGTCTTTTATCAAAGATAAAAATCGGACATGCTCCGGGGTCCCCATCTTTTTTACGGCTTCTACGGCCGCCTTTTTAGCGCGATCAACGTCTTCGGCCGAAATTTTTCTTTTGGCCTGTTCAGTGCGAAAATTCAGCCAATCCCGGCTGGCGTCCTGTTCGCTAATCCTGGACTCATTCGATTCAGCAGAAACAAGCAGCGCGTACTGTCCTTTTTCATCGATCGAGAACAGATATTTCATCCGTTCACCGTTCAGAATAAATCCGATCTCTACATTCTCTCCTTTTTTCTTAAGCGACGGTTGAAGATCATTTCCGTCGGCATCTCTATAAAGCTGCGTCTCCACAATAAGCCCCCAAAGACTTGTCTCAAAGCTTTTGAAATCTCCGTCCCCGGTCACTACTCCGGCCGTACATTTATTGTATCTGGCGATTATTTGTTCTACGCCAGCGTTTTGTTGTTTAGTTTCTTGTTCCTGAACGGCAGGTTTTTGTTCATTCATCATATTAATCTTTGCCGTTCCGGGATTCGCAGACCCCGCGGACATTGTCTGCTGTTGTGGGACTTTTTGTACCGCCGGTTTACCGTACTGACTCCCCATTTCCCGTTTTACCTGCGCCCTGGCTTCCGCGCGTATCGCGTCCAGATCCATATCGCTGGCAGCAGAAGAGTTGCCCACCGCCAAAACGATCGCGCTTATCCCTATTACACCTATTATAGCTATTTTCCTTATCATCCCCATTTGACCTCCATTTATAGATGTTTTCATTATATTACATCGTTTTACTTTATTGAAACTTTTCTTTTTTGAATATCGTTCACATTGAATCATTGAATTTTTTGTGTTATTATTTTTATATGCTACGCAAAAGGAGATCTTATGCGCTTTATATTTTCGTTGATATTGATCTTGTCGTTCGCAACACCCTTTCTGTCTTCGGCACAAGAAAACACTTCGATCAAATTATCCGCGCCGAGGATAGATGCCGGTAAACCGCTCATGGCCACGCTTAAGGAACGTAAATCTTCCCGCTCTTTCGATCCGAATAAAGAACTTCCTGTCGAAACTCTTTCAGATCTTTTATGGGCGGCGTCCGGTGTGAATCGTGAAGATTCCGGAAGGCTGACCGCTCCCACAGCCTGCAACTGGCAGGAAATAGACGTCTATGTGGCGATGAAAAACGGCCTTTTCCTATATATACCGAAGACCCATTCCCTTTCGCCTGTTTCATCCTCTGACATCCGACAATATACCGGACTTCAGCCATTCGTTAAAACTGCGCCTATTGTTCTCATTTATGTAGCCGATTTTGAAAAAATGGGCAAGGACACAACTGCTCAAAACTTTTATTCGGCCACAGATACCGGATTTATAAGCCAAAATGTATACCTCTTCTGTGCTTCGGAAGGATTGGCAACCGTGGTTTTGGGATACGTGGACAAAACCAAACTGGCGAAAGTCATGTCTCTCAAACCACAACAAAAGATCATACTGACTCAACCGGTGGGATACCCCGGGAAATAGAAGTATCAGGTGTCAGAGTATCAAGTATCAGGTGTCATGTATCAGGGAAAAGTCATCCCCCTCCTATACATGATCCTTGACACTTTGACGCATGATACTCTGACACCTGCCCCGCACGCGCTAATTCTCCTTTGACAGGCTTATACCCCTCAGTGTATAATAGCCGGACTTAGGGCGCGTAACTCAGCGGTTTAGAGTGCTTCCCTTACAAGGAAGAAGTCAAAGGTTCAAATCCTTTCGCGCCCACCATTTGCATAATTGACGCGTAACTCGTTCTATGTTATAGTTTTTATTTCGTGGGGTGGTAGTTCAGTTTGGTTAGAACGTCGGACTGTCGATCCGAAGGTCGCGGGTTCGAGCCCCGTCCACCCCGCCACTTAAATAACAAAGCCTGATCTTGTTAAAGATCGGGCTTTGTTATTTAGTATGTACCTTACGGGGCGAGAAGTGAGAATTTGAGCCTTTAATTTAGCGAAGTTTCCCAGTCAGCGCGGAAACGATCCAAAACAAAGATGCGGATGGCGACTAAAGACGCAATGTCTGAAGAAGTACCTCGAGCTCCGCCGAGCGGGTTCTCCCATACATAGCTACGGCGGGCATGTCAGATTTGCCGTTATCCGATTAAAAATAATTTACGCATCAGCGCGAGTCAAACACCGGAAGCTTAGAAATGAAAAGGCGAATCGGATATGCCCGCCGTAGCTATTTCGCACCTGACACACCTAGAGTCATCCATAATTTAAACATTTGGCATTTCATAGATACGCTGTATAATTGTTTCAATCATGGCGGCATTTTTAACATCTTTTATTTTTGTTCTTCTCGCGGAGATGGGTGACAAAACCCAGCTCCTCGTTATGGCTTTTGCCGCCAGGTACAGCATCGGGAAAGTGCTTTTGGCTGTTTTTCTCGCAACGGTCGCGAATCATTCTTTGGCGGTCGTAACGGGACACCTGTTAACAAAGATCATTCCCTTGAACATCGTATCTTTGCTCGCTTCATTATCTTTTATCATTTTCGGCCTATGGACCTTACGAGAAGAAGAGGCTCATACGGCGGATAAACAGGAAAACCGTTTCGGACCGATACTGACAGTCGGGATAGCGTTCTTTTTAGCGGAAATGGGCGACAAAACCCAACTCGCGGCGATGAGCCTAGCCGCTACGTACAAAAATATGTTTTTCGTTCTCGCTGGGACTACTTTGGGAATGATGGTCGCAAACGCTATCGGTCTTGCCGTCGGAATGCTACTGCATAAACACGTTCCCGAGAAATCCATCAAATGGATCGCAGCGATAGTGTTCATTTTGTTCGGTCTATTCGGGATATTTGAGTATATCCGCACAACATTTTTTATCTAGCAGCGACAGGAACTATCTTCTTATTCCCGCTGCCTGCTATATTGCATTTGGCCACTATATTCAGCGTCTCGCCGGGCTTTATATCTTTGGCTTTATATGCAACGGTTTGTGTTTCCTTGTTATCTTGTTTTACCGGCTTTTGTTCGAAAAGTTTTTCTGATCCCGAAAATATTGTGACATCGTTTATAAAATGTTTTTCCGGATTCGCGACCTTGTGGTAGATCACGGCCGTCACGGTTTTGGTATTTTTATCGTACGTCGCTTCTATTTTCTGAGGTGGATGTGCTAGCGCCGATTGCGCGTACGCCACAACGAACAACATTAGAATTATTACGGTCTTTTTCATTTTCCCTCCTGATCACATTTCAGTCATTATCACTATTACAAAATGCGTGGTTCCAAGAACCAAGGTCGTAACCCCAAGCGCTATGTGCCACGACAATTTGAGCCACGGGATATTGAATTTCATGATCGCGTATCCGGTAACAACGGTAAGAAACAATGTTACATATGTTATCATTCCGAGAGGTGCTATCAATCTGCCCAAACCCATGTCTCCCCCTTTGTTCTCTAACTATTATGTTACCATGCTTTCCCGATTCTTCAAATATTTTGCCTCCTTGTTTTCTTTTTGGATTAATGTAAAATTTATCTATACGAGATAGCGCTATTTTTCAAAAAAGGAGAAAAAATGTTTCGTTCATTTATTCCAAAAAGCTTCTTCGTGTCTTTGATCTGTTGTTCTCTTTTATTCGCGAGTTCCTCTTTCGCGGGCACCGCTAAAGAAATTGACGCCAGCGTCGACGCGGCCTTAGATAAATTCGACGCGATCAAGGGTGGATCCGACATTATTAAAAAAGCTCAGGGCACTTTGATCTTTCCCAGTGTCGTAAAAGCCGGCCTGGGTCTCGGCGGAGAATACGGCGAAGGCGCGCTTCGCATAAAAGGCAAAACGGTTGATTATTACAACACGGCCGCAGCGTCTATCGGTTTTCAGCTCGGGGTTCAGCAAAAAACTATAATTATAGTTTTTACGAAAAAGGATGCTCTCGACAAATTCCGCGCGAGTGACGGTTGGAAAGTGGGCCTTGATGCTTCGATAGCTGTCGTGGCGGTTGGCGCAGGCGGGGCCCTCGATAGCTCTCAGATCAATCAGCCGATCGTGGCGTTTGTTTTAGATCAAAAAGGGCTTATGTACAACTTGACTCTCGAAGGCGCAAAAATAACAAAAATAAAAAAATAGGTTTTGTTTACAAATAAAAAAAGGGGCGCGAAGATTCGCGCCCCTTTTCATTCAGCATTGATATTATCTGTTTTTCTTTCTTCTGGCAAAAGCCAAGGATACTCCGCCTAACAAAAACAAAGCCGATGATACCGGCTCCGGTGTAGAAAGAGATTTCGCCGTAAGTCCGTACAGATACGTTCTTGACGAATACTCCGCGCCCCAATCCGACATAATAACACTTGTAAGATACTGTGATTTAAATTCGTCCGGCAGCGGGATCAGCTGCTTATCTACGCAGGCCCATCCGTTATCGTATACGTTCATACTGTTCGGACTGGATAAACTATTTATGTAAGACCCATGATACCAGTCCCTTATGTCATACCCGCCTACAAATGTTTTAGTATATGTCGCTCCTTCACTACCAATGAACGTCATCGACGCGACCTGACTGCCGTTGTATCCCCACGAAGTATTGATCAATGTATCTACCTCGGTTACGCCGTAAAGATTCATGGCAATGGTCAGCGTTTTGGTTCCACTACCGGTATTGCTGTCCCAAGTATTTAAACCCGTCGGGATAGAAAAAGGAACTCCCCCCAGCAAAATACCGTCTCCTGTCGGGTACTCCGCACAGCGGCCACTGTTGGCGCCGTTATAATCATATGCGATAGTAGTATATTTATAATCTTCCGCATAGAGCGTCGTCCCAAAAGTACCTACTGCCACCATAATAAAAAACACCGCTATAAAAAATTTCTTCATTTAACTGCCTCCTTTTTTATCTCTTACCCGGGCATTTTACCATTTTCTTCTCTTAAAATCTACCGTTTTTTTGGGGAAAATATTTTCTTGTTCCCCATAAGGAATATTTCATTCTACGATTTCGGACTCGGTCGCATCGGGCAAATCCCGATAGACCTCATCCGGAGTGGTCTTTTCTGTCAGTATTTTAACCACAGATAATAATGGTTTTACAAGAATGGGTTTATACACGGGCTGCTCACCGTTGTTCGCGGGAAAAGCCAACTGTTCTTTCGGAGGACAAAAATCAGAACAGATCCCTGGTTTATTTCCCCGGGGATCGACACGGTACCATCCGTATTTTTCAAGATAAACGACATTTAATCCATGTAAACAAAATTTTTTATTTTTCTGATCGATCAGGGTTCTTTGATAACACAGCCCGGCAGGAATACCATTTGCCCGGCATAATGCCGCTAACAAATGGCTTTTCGCAAAACAAAATCCTGTCCGTTCCGCCAGAACATCGGACGCCTTACAGGTTACCTTGTCGGTCTTGATATCCAAACTATGCTTTATCTCATCGCGGACAAACTCGAAACATTTTTTTGCGATCTCTTCTTTATTTTTAGATCCATTAGCGATCATTCTCGCCGTTTCTAAAATCCTTTTATTCCGCCAATCTACCCATTCACTGTTTTCCAAAAAATCTTTCACCTTAAGGCCCCTTACCTTATCGCCTACTTTTAATCTTCCACCTTTATCCCTAAAGAGGATAATAAAGAAAGAACTCCGGGATATGAAAACTTCGCCCCTTTTAACTTATTGCTCATTGGATCTATATAATAATTTTCTGCTTTTTTTAGATTGGCTTTCTCCAAAACCGCATTATGGAACCTTGTCCCTTTAAGATCCGCTCCGGAAAAATCAGATTCCCCGAGATCAACATTAACAAAATCCGTTTCCCGAACAGTCGACCCTGAAAATTTACTTTTTCTCATCTTGAGCCCGTTAAAATTACAAAGCTCTATTCTACTGTTCCGGAACTCCCAGCTCAAAAGAAAAGGATTTATATCCGTGAAACAAATACCGACCAGCTTGCTTTCCTCGAATATCACGCCTCGAAATCCACATTTATCCATTTTGATATTGGCAAGATTGCAGGCCTTAAAAACACTGTCTATGAACGCAGTCCCCGAAAAATCACATCCGGCAAAATCACAGTTCTCGAATCGACAGCCCTGGAATTCTTTGCGGCATATTTTTTCCCCGGACAGGACAATCCCCTTGAATTCTTTATTCTCATACACTTCTTCCTCGAACATGGATCCCTTTCCCGTTACTTTTTTGACATTTTATCCGCACCTACAAAAGATCTCGCAGTAAGCGGATTGGCCATCGTATCCGGTAGCCCCAATTTTTGAAGAACGGTCTCGCAAAGACGCATGGGATCGGCTATTCCCATCGTTTGCGTACAGCTTTGTACCGCCTGGTCGATATTAGTCAGATAGTCAATACTTGCCCCCAAAAGCCCGGCGGCGACATCTTTGCCTCTGGGGTCATCCCACGAAGACAGAATAAAGAACGGATCATTTATTTTATTCAGTTTTTTCACGGACGCGATACTGTCCTTGATATTCTCGTACACTGGCATTTGTCCGGGCAGGAGAACGGCGTCACCGCAAAACAATATTTTTTCTTGTTCGAAATAAAAGGACAGCGACCCGTCCGAATGTCCCGGGGTATATATCGCGGTAAGGGTTATTCCTTTTTCGACCTCTATTCTTTCCATATCCTGTATCAATCGGTCCACTTTTACAGAGCCTTCCACAAATGAGTTAAACCCTGGAACGGGCCGCATGCGGCACTGAAGCGCGACATCCTCTATCCAGTCTTTTTCTCCAGAATGCGCCGCGACAACACATCCCGTCTCTTTTTTGATCGTTGCGAGAGAACCGATATGATCCGGATGTGAGTGCGACAAAAGGACCATTTTGATGTCTTTGGGATTTTTCCCTATCGTTTTAAGATATTCAAATATTTTTTCGGCCGATCCGGATACGCCCGTATCCAGAAGCATTACCTTATCTCCCACTATCGCGTAGACATACACAAACCTGTCCATCGTCCTGCCGGGAGCGATTTGTATCTTGAACGGTATCTTTATCGCGTGCACATGTTCCGTTATTCTCATCTTTCTCACCATTTTTCCCAATGCATAAGTTCCGGTCTGTATTTATCTTTCGGTTGATCCGCTCCCGTCGGACGCCCCACCGGGATCACATTAAGCGGGATAACATTTTCCGGTATACCAAGAACTTTGCGCACAAATATCATTCTGTCCGGGTCAGGATACGCGGCCGTCCAAACTCCGCCAAGCCCCATCGCTTCGATCGCAAGAAGAATATTCTCACTGGCGCACGACGCGTCTAAAATTGCATATTCCGTACTTTTATTATATGCTTCCTCCGGAAGAGCGCAGACAACTATCGCAGCACCCGCTTTATCCAGCATTTTCGCGTACGGCAAACCGCCGGCCAAGGCTTTTAATTGTTCCGGTTTCGTAACAATAACAAAAGACCATGGCTGCCGGTTCACAGCCGTAGGCGCGGCCATCCCGGCTTTCACGATAGCCGTCAACTGTTCTTTCGTAACGGTTTCTCCCGTAAAATTCCGAACGCTTTTTCTCGTGTGTATCACCGTCATAGCGTCGGGGATATTCGTAGTTTCCACGGCAAATCCCGCAAAAGAGAACACACACATCATAACCCATATAAAAATAGTTCCTGTGTAAATACTTTTATTTTTCATTGTTCCCCCTTTAAACACACTTCTCACTTTATTTCTAATCCGCTTTTCCAGGCTGATCCTATTTGTTTTCCAAGTGTCCAGTATTTATTGTCCGGCATGGTCAGCATGAAAGGCCGTACTTTTTCCACATCCGGTTGTCCGTTCACTAGGAATCTGTCTTCGCTATACACACCGGCGATCTCTCCTATATATAGCGTATCTACACCTAACGGGACGGTCTTTACCAGTTTACACTGCATCGAGACAGGACAATCTTCGATCATCGGAGCATGAGCAAGTTCGCCGTCATAGGTTTTGAATATTTTTGATTTATCCGCCTTCGCTCCGGACTTGATCCCGCAATGATCCACTTTTGCCATTATGTCTATGCCGGGGATATTCACACTGAACATCTTATGATCCTCTATCCCTTTATTCGTATAGTGACTGCCCAGCGCGACCCCTACCATCGCCGGTTGATAATTCACCCTCGTTGCCCATGCGGCCGCCATAAAATTAGGCTTTCCGTCGACTTCGGCACCTATCAGGACCATAGTCATGGGGTAAATAAACGCGCTGTTCTCCAGTTTCTTTTTTCCCATTTCTTCCTCCGTTTTATTTTTCTGCGCCATATATCGCGAAATTGTATTTTTTCCAAACCACTTCTATATTTTTAAATCCTGTTTTTTTCAATGTCTCTAACTCGAACATCAGCTCCGCTGGCCGGTCCTCGCGTTTATGTTTATCCAGGACGGATATGATCTGAGTGGGGGATAAATTTTTAGCCATAAAAGCTTTCCAGTGGTCCACGTACATCGTCTTTAAATAATCCCCTGGAGGGATAACGAAATCCGCGGTGTAGAACACCCCGCCTCGCGACATTCCGTTATATATTTTTTTATAAAATTTCGGCTTATCTTTTTTCTCTATATGATGGAGCACGAGCGACGATATCACGGCGTCATACCGCCCCGAAAAATCCTCGTCGGCAATGTTTCCCACACGATATTCCACGTTTTTATATTTTTTAAGTTTAGCCCTGGCCATTTTTATCATTCCCTCCGCCAGATCCACGCATACGACCGACGCTTTCGGATATTTATCCAATAAAGCCTTTGTAATGTTCCCTGTTCCGCACCCCAGATCCACGACTTTGATCTTTTCGGTCTCTTTAAAAGAAAGCGCGGATATCAAAGCCCCTATCGCTTCTTTGTAATAAGGCGCCACTTTAAAAAAGTTCCTGTCAAATTCCCTCGCTTCTTTTTCAAAATGTTCCCTTATCTCGTCCATACGTTGCTTGGGGTAGTTACTCATTTTTCCATCGCTTTCTTTTTTAGCTCAGCCGGCATTTTTTCTATCGCGTATCTCAGCGCCGTGCGCGGCATGCGCTCTTTGTTTTTCATCACATAATTAAATACTTCTTTTTGGTGAGCCTCGCTCGCGGCCTTCAGCATCCACCCGTATCCTTTTTGTACCAGATCGTCCTCATCTTTCAATATAATGTCCGCAATACAAAAAATGTCTTTAAGAAATTTCCCCCGTCTTGCAGGAATGATCAGCGTAACAGCCGCGGCGCGTTTTACCCACCGGTTGTCCGACACCGCCCATTTTTTCAATTCATTTATATACTCCGGGTACATTTCTATAAAAGTTCCAACCGTGTGATTACATAACGTATCGCACGCGGCCCAGTTCGACACGTATTTATGGACCCATTTTTTAAAGACTTCAAAATCTTCCGGTGTAAATTCTTTACGAAGACGGTATGCCCAGTCGCACGCCACAAAAGATTCTTCCATATATCCGGACTTCCATAATTCTTCGCATATTTCAAATATTTCTTTTTTGTTTTTCCCTTCTATCAGCTTTAAACATTCTCGGCCGATCTTTCGAACCAGATCCGTTTTTACCCCATAAAGCTTTATCTCTTCTTTAAAAAATCTTTTCCCGCCTTCTTTTGTTTTTTGATCGGCGTTCTCTTTGAACCGTTCTCTGAGCGTTGTAAGGATTTTTTTCATTGTTCGGATATCCATTCTTTTGTGGTCATTACTTTACTGAAACGCATCGCCTGCGTAACAAGAATGGCCTTGTGTAATTCTTCAGCCGTGACCGCTCCTGCGTTATTCGACACATCCAGCGTTCCTGTCGCGTCGGAAAGGAATTCTACATTGAAACCTAGATGCACGGCCTGCCTCGCCGTTGTGTCGCAACACATCTGTGTCATGTATCCCGCGATCACGATGGTTTTAATTTCATTTGTCTTAAGCCATAATTCCAATCTGGTCCCGGTAAAACTGCCGGGTAAGGTTTTCTCAAACACAACATCACTTCCCCTTTTCGCGACTTCCGGATGCAGATCCCATTCATGGCTTCCTTTTTTAAATCCCGCCATAGTGGATGACGAGTGCTGAATTATCACGATCGGCAGGCCGATCTTCTTCGCTTCGTCCATCACGATTAAAATGTTATCCAGACTGTCCTTCGGATAGGTAACCTTCATTTTTCCGGAAAAATATATATTTTGCGCGTCGATTATTAAAAGCGCTTTGTTGATATTTTTATTCATTTCCTCTCTCCCACCGTTTGATTTTCCTTCGTTCCTAAATGATGCGGACACACCTCTCTGCATCGCCAGCATTGTATTTCAGGCGCTCCGTTTATTTTTTTGAACGCGTATCCCAAACACGCTTTTTGATCCATCATCTCGTCGCCTAACGCCCGTGCCGGACAATTCTCAACACACAACCCGCATGACGTGTTGCACGGAGCGTATTCCGCGGGAGCGTCCGATTCGAGAACAAGTGCGGTTAATACCGCGCCGAACCATATCATGTTCCCGTATGTCTTATTGACAAGCAGGGTGTTCCTTCCGATTTTCCCAATTCCGGCGAGTTCCGCCGCGTGTTTAAAAGAGATCGTCCCGTGATATCTGCCGTTCTCTCCTATTTTCGTCCCTTCGCCCACCGGGTAAACATCAGACCCCGCCTCTTTAATTTTCGCGGCGACTTTTTCCAGCACCTTAGCGACTTTATTGATCGTTTCGTTCCTTATTTTCGTGTATTCCGCGGGGGCCTTATCCAACGCCGTTTTCGGGAATTCACACCCCAGAACTATCACCGATCTGCACGTCGGCATCACATCTTTAGGATGAAACCCTTTAGGCGCGCTACCAAACTTCTCTGCGGATGCTATACCAACAAGGTCCGCTCCCGCTTGCAGGCAAATATCTTTGATCTCAGTTTCTCTCATTCCGATCCTTGCGTTCTTTCAGTCTTCTCATTTTTTCCCGGTTATAATAAACACTTTGAACGCGCTTTGGACTTTATCACGATCCGGTTTTATGATCTCAGCGGCCGTGCCTGCCCGAACATCCTTAAAACCTATCCCGGATAATCTTTTTTTAATTTCGTCTCTATTAAAACCAAAATGAAAGACACCGTCGTTGTTCTCGTGAAACCTCCCACCTTCCTCGTCCAGATCCGCAATAGCTACGTATCCGCCCGGCTTTATCATATCAAAAAAACCGGCAAGACATTTTCCGATATCCTCCACATGGTGCAAGGTCAGGCTTGTGAATATAAGATCATATTTTTCGTCTTTAGAATAAATCTCCGTCAGCTCTTTTATACTCTTCGCTTCCACGTTCCCCATTCTTTGCGCTTCTATCTTACCGAGAAAAACCGATATCATCCCTTCCGAAGTGTCTACTCCCGTTATCTTTTTCACTTTGTCTTTTATCGCGATCGCGACCAACCCCGTGCCGCATCCGAAATCCAGGACCGACATCTCCTTTGTCAACGGTACGCGGCTAATAACGGCCTGCGCGATATCCCGCGAGATCCCAACCCTCGGCGGGGTATCCCAGACAGCGGCTTCTTTATCAAAATCTCGTTTGTTCATTTTTCTTCCATTCCAATTTTTTTGTCAGGCTGCCGAGATCTACTTTGTTTTTTCCAAATACACGATCTCTATGCCGCCACATCCCTTTTGCTCTTTTTTAAATATCCTGTATCCCTGTTTTTGATACAACGCTATATTCTTCAGGCTTTTGGCTCCGGTAAAAAGCTCATACCGCTCAGCCGCGAACATATCCTCGATCTTACGTAACAAAGCCGTCCCTATCCCTTGATTCCTCGCTTCGGACAGCACGGCTAATCGTTCGATATAACACGTTCCGCCATCCTGATATGCGCGAACCGTTCCCACTATTTTGTTTTTAAGAACAGCTTTTAGGATCGTCCTTGTCTTGAATTGTTCTTTCAGGTCTTCTATGGTCTGAGTAAGAGGAGCTATCTTATCATTCCCATATAATGCCGCTTCGCTTTGATATGCTTCTTTTTGAAGTGACAATATTTCTTCCGCGTCACGTATGGATGCGTTAATATATTTTATGCGCGCCGCTTCGGCGCCTTTCGGCCCCTTTCGATCTAAAAGAGCCCGAAAAAATTTAAGAACATTCATTGTTTTACTTTTTGTTTTAATGTCTCGGCCAGTTTTTTTAATCTATCGGAAGTATCGTATTTCTCGAGCCGAACGTCTATGACCGTGGGCGAATTATAGTTATTCTTGCCATGCTCCAAAGCTTCCACCAATTCGTCTTCCCTGAACACCACATATCCTTTTCCTCCGCCGATGAGACGGATCATATCCGCATAATTCCACGACTGGATGTCGTTGAATTCCCCGTCTATCATGGAACGGAACGTCCCATATCCGCCGTTATTCATCACCACAACTATCGGGCTCAGCCCGTATCTTACGCAGACCGAAAGTTCTGTCCCCGTCATCTGGAAAGACCCGTCACCTATCAGCACAAGCGGCCTGCGATCGGGCGAAGCCAATTGAACGCCTATCGCCGCGGGTATAGAAAACCCGAGCGACGCGTAATACGCGGGCGAAAGAAATTCTGCCATCCCGTGCACGCGGATATCTAAAGCCCCAAAAAGCGCGTCCCCCGGCTCGGCAATTACGGTAGTATTGTCGTCCAAAATAGTGTTTATACATTCAAACAATCTTTTTACAGTTATTTTTTCTCCCTTTTTCGGAATGAACGGGATAAGTTCGTGTTTTTTAGGCTGTCCTTTTATTTTTTTCTCCGGCATGGCTTTGATAAGCGCTTCAAGCAGGCTTTTCATTCCTATCGCTTCGTATGAATGATGTTTAACAATGATCTTATCCGGCATCATCACAACGCCGCAGCCCGGATCTATATGATGCGTGAATATCCCGGTGGCGAGATCCGTCAGATACGGCCCTATCGCGATCAGGCAGTCGGCTTTTTCGACTGCGTCCCTCACATCATCGGGGCTCATCCCGCCGACATAAACACCGATGAATTGCGGATGATTTTCCGACATCGCCGATTTACCTAAAATACCCGTCACGAACGGCAGGCCGGTTCTTTCTATAAAATCGAGCGCCATCGTCTGTAATCCGTATCTGTGGACTTCAACGCCGATCATCACTATCGGGTTTTTAGAACGCTTTATCATCCCGATAACTTCGCCCAGAGCTTCTTCCAGCGTAATGTTATCTATTTCGTCCTTTTCTTTAAGAACAGTTTTCGGCAAGTCGATATCAACGTCTACCATATCGCGCGGGATCTCAATATATCCCGGCCTCTTTGTTTCTTTGATGGCGCCGATGACCCTGTTTATCTCATCCGCCGCGTTCTTAGGATCGCCGAGCACGGCCTGGGCGCAGGTCATTTCGCGAAAAACATTTACCTGCGTCTCGAAAGATTTTATCTTGTGGTGGAGAAGCGGGTCGTGTTTGCGTTCGCACATACCCGGCGCGCCGCTGATGATAAGCACCGGCGATAATTCCGCAAACGCCTGAGCCGTGCTATTGGCGAGCTTTAGGCCCCCAACTCCGTACGTAACGCAAGCAACCCCGAACCCGGTCACTCTGGCGTACGCGTCGGCCGCGAACCCGGCTCCCTGCTCGTCGCAGGTATTGATCACCTTCAGCGGGCTTTTGCATAACTGCGCGTAAAAATTCAGGACATAGTCACCCTGTATACCGAACACATGGCGGGTCCCGGTAGCGTAAATCTGCTGTATAAGATATTCTCCGATCTTCATAATTATTTCTTATTCCTTTTTATGATCTCGCCGATCATCTTGTCTAACTGTTCATTGAAAGCATCCGGCGCTTCAAGCATTATAAAATGTCCCAGGCCCGGCATGATACGCAGTTCAAAACCCGGAACATATTTACGATTGTGTTCCATATTGACCGGCCAAAAATCTGAATCAAGCGCCCAAACCTGCGCTTCGGTCCGGGGAAGATCAACATACGACGTTTTCATCAGCTCTTCCATCGAGCTTATCCCGACTTTGGGATCGGTTGACGATATTTTTCCCGCTATCTCATCGATAAGTTTCGGATCCGTTCCTTTAACAAACATTCCTCTTATAAAAGAATCCGCTGTTTTTTGAAAATTTTCCTGAAAAGGTTTTATTCGTTTTTCGATATCGTCCGGAGTCCCGCGCCACTCAAAATCATGTATCGTATCGATCCCCACTACTGCTATAACTTTGTCCGGCATACGTGCGGCCGCCTCGAATATAATCACCCCTGACATCGAATGTCCAAACAAAATAACCTTTGAAGGATTAACTTTGTTCACAACGGCGGCGACATCTTCGCCGAATGCTTTCATCGAATACAACGCTCTTTCTTTTCCGGAAAGTCCGAATCCTCCAAGATCTATCGTGATAACTTTATATTTTTTGTCGAAATACGGCACCTGATATTTCCAAACTGACCGGTCCCCGCCCCATCCGTGTATAAAAACCAAGGCGGGTTCTCCTTCGCCGTAAACCGAATAAGCGATCTTTACCCCATCCTTTGATAGAACTGTTCCATCCTCAGCAGTTACTCTGCCGGCACCCACACAAAAGAAAAGAATAGCCATAGATACTATCGTAAATTTTCTAATATTCATTTTCTGATCTCCTTTTTATCACTATACAACACATAGTCGTACAATGCAAATTTGACGCTTTTTTAGCGCTTTGCTGGTTTGTTTTCCGTTATTTTGAGGCAATAACCAGCATTTCGAAATCTTCCGTGGTTAATTTGTCGTTTCTGGAATACGCCCCGAGCTTCGCGCCGAAAATATCAATCTTTTTATACCCCAGCGTCTTTAAAAGCCATGTGATCTCGCTTGGCACATAGTAGCGTTCGTTACAGGTTAATGCCTTTTTAATTCCCGCATCGTCCTCGAATACGACGGTGTTGTGGTCCCGGAACGTCATCAGATCGAAAGAGCAATCTTTGCACTCCGAATTGCCTTCCTTAGCCGATGACTCATAAAATTCTTTAACAGAATGAAAAAGCGGAAATAATCCGTTCAACGTCGTGAATATAAACTTGCCCTTATCTTTTAACGCCTTTGTCGCGTTCTTTAAGATCTCAAAATTCATCTCGTCCGTTTCCATCAAAGAAAACCCGCCCTCACAGAGCATTATCGCCAGGTCGAACTCGCCTTCAAAAGGAAGGTTTCTGGCGTCTTGTTCCTGAAAACAAATGTTCAGATCAAGTTCTTTCGCTTTTTCCTTTGCCCTCTTAAGCTGTGACTCGGACAGATCAACACCGGTCACTCTATATCCTCTTCTTGTCAGTTCGATCGAATGCCGTCCTGTCCCACAGCCGATATCCAAAATTTTCAAAGACTTATCGTTCCCTATTTCTTTTTCAAGAAAATCGCATTCCCCCGTAGTTCCGTGCACGTAACTTTCGTTATCATATTTTTTCCCGTAATTTTCGAATAGCTCTTCATACCATTGTTTCATCTTGTTCTCCTATAGTTTCGCCAATCTTGTTTCCGGCATAATTTTTAAGATCCACGCTATAAACCGCCAGCGCCGTGTAATATAGACTTTGCTCTTCTTTCGTTCTATCGCACTATAGATCTGCTTCGCGGCTTTATCTACAGGCGCCACCCAGAAGAGCCCTTCCCCTTGCGCCATTTTTGTGTCCACGAATCCGGGCCGGATATCCGTAACGGTTATCGGCATTTTCATTTTTATCATCTTTATTCTCAAGCCTTCCAAATAATTCGAGACGAACGCTTTAGACGCCGAATACGCCGGCGCCGTGAAATCTCCCCTGATGGCGGCCAGCGACGATATGCCGACAAGGTGTCCGCTTCTCTGTGCCAGAAAATACTTGGCCGCGTGATCCGCGATAGCCGTAAAACCGGAGACATTGACATCGATCGTTTCTTTTTCTTTTTCCCACGCGAGCTCCGGATTGATAAACCCCACCCCGGCGCTTATTCCGCACACGTCCATCCCGCCCATTTCCCTGATCAATCCTTCAAAAGCGCGGATCGCCTCGTCGGGTTTGGCCACATCCATGTGTTTAACAAACATTTTCCCGGTAGAATTTTTAGTCATTTCCGATAACAATTCCGTCCGCCTGGCCGTGACACCGACAACGTAATTATTCTGAATGAATATTTTGGACAATTCCTTGCCAATACCCGATGACGCGCCGATTATGACAACTTTCTTCATCCGTTTGACCTTCTCCTTCCGGGATAATACAGTGAAAGCATCGTGTATAAACTACCATAATCCCCGTTGGCGGGAAATATTTTTTTATATCCTTCGCGAACCTTTTAGCACTACCGGCGGAAATCACAGGATAGGCCGAGACCTTCGGTAGCTTGGCTCGAAACCTGACTCGCCGCAGGTATAAATTAGGAGGAGATTTTAGAAATGTATATGGAAATAATATTTTTTTGCTTTTTTCCCGGTCCGGGTAAGACACTCGTCCATTTCTTTCATATACTTCGGCACGTCGTTATATGGCCCGTCAAAAACTTTAGTCACAAAAGCCCCTGAGAAGCGGACATTCCTCGTCCCAAAGAGCGGGTTCAAATTCCGCGCAACACTCCCGTTGATCCGTATTATTTGTCATTGTTCCTCCAAGCACGGTTTGTGGCCACAATTAATGTGGGTGTATTTTTAAAAACTCCCGCGCATGAAACATGGGTTGGCGGATATCCTTGGGCGAACCCATACTCAAAAACCAAAAAACTCATCAAGGAACCGACCGAGACCATAAATAACCATACCGGGGATTGTTCTTCAGTAAAGTCGATACCTCTATGGCTGAAATCCATTCCGGCAGATCGAACTTCTCCGCCGTTTCGCCGGATGAAAAATTAAAATTATTATTTCCCAGATCATTCAAATGTTTTAAATAATTCTGAGTCGAACTCACCGTTTCAGGACACAGTTCTAATGAAACCATGTGAACTTTTTGATTGAGACCTTTTAAAACATTATGTTCATTCCCTTCAACATCAATCTTTACATAATCTGGCAGACCATATTTTTTAATCAGATTATCCAATGTCGTTACTTCAACTTCCACTTCTCTGTTCCAATCAAATTCAGAATACCTCTTACTTTCCTTGCATGCCTTGATCCAATCTGGCGCTACGGTTGACAGCGAATTAACTTCGCACATATAAAGCTTCTTCTTGCCAACACTTGTATCTAATGCCTGCGGAATAATGTCAACTTTGCGGTTAAACCGATATTTTTTTCGCAAATACCGAACGCACTCCGGATTCGGCTCTACAGCAATGACTCTCGCCCCAAGACACAATAAAATATCTGTTACCCTCCCGATATTCGCGCCAACATCAAAACATAGCGGTTCCTCCTTAGACAAAAAAGATCTATAAAACTTTGTTATCTTTGGATTGTTCTTATCCCGGCCATAGATCATGTCTCTTGTAATGTTAAATAAGCCAAACCAATTTAAGATCTTTGCTTTTGTAACTGTTTTCATTCTATTTGACCTTTTTAGTTCGAATCCCCTTCTGCGCAAGCCGAAATCGAACATAACTCTCGATGGAAGGGTTCACTTCAAAACTGGCGGGTAGTCGTGGACGGTAGGCGAACCCTACAAACCCTTGAAATAAGCCTACTTATAAAACTCTACCGTAAACGTAGTATGGGAGCGCTGATATCTTTAGGGGATCCACTCGACACTACCCTGCCGTACAATAAGGGCATTTTATCACAACACCGGCAAAAATCCAGTAAAATGGCCGTTTTGACCCCCTAAAATGACAAATCCCACAACCTTCCCCACCCTACCCTTAAACATCGAACTCTTCCCGATCCTGCAATATTTGCACGTTCTTAAACAATCTCGGGTATTGCCCAGACTCAAAAGTGTGAATCGGAATCAACTTGCCCGGGTTTAACGCTCCGGCAAAAACCTTTAAATCCTGTATTGTGGCATGACCGCTTGTATGAACAGTTTCAATATCCAATCCTTTTTGAGCGATAAAATCCTTAAATTTATCAGTCAAATATCCTTCCCACATTGAATAAATAATCTTTGCTCTCTCTATACCCTTGATATTCTTCACGAGTATGGGGAAAATAGAATTATCCCGTGCAAGCATCAAGACCTTATCCTTGATCGCATTAATCTCATCAATCTCAATCTTCCGAGTGTTGTAAGCATAGAGAAGTTTTACCGAGGCATTCTGAGCCAAAGAATCGGCGTGGCTCTTCAAAAATTTAACTCTGATATTTCGCCAGTTGAATTGAGGGATATGTTTTGATACTTTCCTCAAACAATCAAGAATATACGCTGTATAAATATCAATCACGAATACATGATTTGTTTTAAGACAAGCCTTATACGCTGAAACGATTCGGTCAATATTCTGAGATGATGCAAATAAAAACTTTATATTAGGGGTCGTCTTTAAAACTTTTTCCATGCAAGCTTGCACCGCCTGCTCATCTTTGAATAATTGTTCTCCTCTACCAATCATCGAACCTTCCAATAGCAAACAATCAATACCTTTCGGCGGCTTAGACACCATGCGCCTATAAAGCTCGCTTTTTCTTCCATGCCCCCTAAAATCTCCCGAATAAAAAACTTTCTTCCCATCAGCTTTAATCATGAAAGCGAGAGCGTCAAAAGCGGAGTGATCTACCAGATAAGGCGTGATTTCAAAATCACCAATGACCAGCTTCTTGCGCTTGTCTATAATTCTGGTATTTATTTTGCCGATTTTGTGCGGGGTAAATATATCCGACACCTCAATCAACGTCTTTGCCCCCTCGCTCATATATATAGGTATGCCGGGATGCACATACCGAAGCAATCCATAGTGATCCATGTGAGAATGCGATATGAGGATGGCGTCAACCGACCTCTCCTCATCTTTATAGAGGCCGCTCACGCTGGGAAGAATTTTTAATCTCCTCAATTCTTCCGGAGATTTACCAATCAAAGCCCTTGAATCAAACGATTCTTTTTGGGCGTTAACAAGCGGCAGTCCGAAATCGATCACGATCCGGTTTTTCTCCGTGAATACCTCTACGCAGGTCCCGCCAATTTCGGCTGTGCCTCTATGGATAATTAGCTTCATATTAAATTATTAAACCTGATTTCATTCTTTATGTGTAAAACCTTAATATCAGGATGCTTCGCCTTAAGCTCGGCTATGCTTTTCTCCGCAAGACCGGAATATCCACCAACCACAACTATCCCGAGCACCCCTTCCACGATTTCGATTTTCAATCCACTCGGCATGAGTCCCAGTCCCTGCTTCTGAATGAAATTCAATTCGTAACTCTTTTTATATTGGGGAAAATTTCTTGTGATACGCTCAACGTACCCTTTGAGCTGTTGAAAAACGTCCTCTCGTAATTCCGGATTATTGCCAAGCTTCACCTCTATGACGCAAAATTGGTATTTCCCCGGCTCTGCCTGCTTGAGTCCCAGCAAGTCCATTTTGGTATCGTGATCACGATCAACAACCTGTCTGTCGATAACTATTAAATCTTCCCGGCCTACGTTATCCGTCAAAAGCATTTGCTCAAAAACAATCTCTTCTTGAAACTGAACAGCCTTGACCTTCTGCCCCATGGACGCCAAATTCCTTGAGCTAAAAAGCGGATGCAACTTCTTACTAGGTAAAATAAAAACAGCGTAATCCTTAACAATCGCTGGCGAAAAACGATTAATAATTGAATCATCCACAAATTTGCGGTGTATTTTTATCTCATAGACTTTTTGGCCAGCCCTATAAGATATTTTCCCTATACTATTGCCTTTATAATATAGATTTAAGTAGTCATCTCGAATCTGTAGCCCATATTCAAAACCGGACTCCTTAATTTTATCAATTAGGAAAACGAAATCATCCCTGACAGCATCGTATGTTACGTCTGATAAATATCGACTGATTACGGGCTTGCTCATCGTCCCCCCTTAGGAAGCCCCTTTGCCAGAGCTTGAACTGATGCGCTAGCGTGCCTCAACAGGTTTTTTCTGTTAAATGTAATAAAGTCCGGGTGAGTTGAGAGTCGATACTGCTTCGATGCGTTATTCTCTACAAACTTCTTGGCATCCTTACCCAGCAAACTCCCCTCAAGCGGTTTCCTAACGTGATCAAATATTTGATATTTACCCGCATCAACCTTCTTGGTAAGCCAACCACCTTTTCCTTTCTTAAGCTCAACCAGCAATTCGATAAATAGAGTAAATGGCTTATCCGGCATTTTAATTTTATGCCCGTTTACCTCAAGGTCATTACTCCGCTTCATTGGAGCGGTTCCCGGGATATGGATTTTATCGTAACATTTGTAGTCGAAATCCTTATAATCCTTCGCCTGTTTTTTAGTCAGAGCCGTAGCCCCACCCTCAGGCATAAATTCCTTAATGAGATCCTCAATCGACAATTTAAATGTTTTTAAATCGAGCGCCGTAGCAATGGGAACCGTGACTATCTGGCATTTGCTCAAACCCCAGTTTAATAAAATATCCTCTATCTTCGTGAAAGGAGTAAAAACAACGAGAACCTTGTCATCTTTGCAAATGTCCTTTAACCCGACGAATTTGACCAGCTTGCCGCCCCCAATCTTCGGCACAAAAACAAACCCAACCCGAAAACTATCGTAGAGCTTATACCCTACATAAAAATACCCTTCGGGGATTTCTTGAAACTTTCCCTCGATCTTATTAACCGTCCGAATTTTCTCAAACAAGACCGGTATTGAAAGCTGATAACGCCGCAGATCCGCTTCTGTTACCTCAATAGGCGCACTATCCGCTGACTCCACCGAGTATGCGTAAAATCGACTTCCAACCTTCTTGATCCTTCGCTCGTTACCATTATCCCCCAACGCCAACGAATAATACGGCTCTTTCATATAGTCATACTTCATTCGGTCTAAACATTTTTGCTTGGTCAAAAAATTGAAATCGGTCTTTGAAATACGCACCAGCTCGCTCTCGGCAAACGACGCTGTGGGAAAAGCCTCAAGATTTTTTAATATGAAGTTTATCACGTTAAAAGCACCCCATTGTCCCGCAGATACGTCTCAATGATCCCCTTCTCCGCTTTTTCGGGTAATTTCGTGTTCTCCGGCGGCTTGATCTCAACAGTTATTGACTTGGGCTTCTTACCGCCACGCTTAATGTAAAACCTTAATTTCGCTGAAACATATTCAGCGTCCTGCATGGATATGTTCAAGTCCGAGAACGCCTGCCGCACATCGCCGCAGTTAATCGTCACCTTAATGATCTTTGTGCCTCTGCACTTTACCTTCACCTCGGTTAAATCCACTGACTCGACATCATTATTCCCGGTATAGCTGAAAGTGCCGTTCTTAATGGGATCGAGAACAACCAAGGTGTTATTGAAAGTCGCCTCCGGCACCTGATCCATGCCAAGGATTGCGCTTCCGAATATCTCAATATACTTCTTTTTGTCCGCCTCGCTCCAGCCGCCAGCATTAACACTTAGCACGCAATTCCTCGTGTCAAAAACAAGCATATCCTCTCTGGCCGGACGATAAGATTGGATATCGACTTTCCCATCATTAAAGATCAAGTGCGTTTTCATATAGTCGCCGTGGGCGATTAAAATGACGTGCTTGCCATCGTGCGTCCTGTATCGGATAGCGCAGTTCTCGCTCTTGCCGGTATCCTTAAAATGTTGCTCGATGGCCGTCTTTAACTGAGCGACACGATCCTCGGCGAAGTTACAGTTGTTATGATCGAATTTGTGGTGGCTTAATTTTTCGGAATAGACAACATATAGGTAGAAGTCGAAGGCGAGTGAGAATGCTTCCTCGCTATGCAGAAAAACCCGCATGGCGGTTGTTTCCGACGGCTCATCATCTTGAGTGGTTATGCTATATTGACGTTTCGCCTGTTCAAGATATCCTCTTGCCCGATCAGCGATATCGTTAATGCACTGCAACTCCTCCTCAACATAGGATCGTTTCCCATCATCGGTGATGCCGTCCAAAAAATCGTGGATATTATTCCGGTCAAAAACAAAACCATCGGGAACCGGAACATTGCGCTTACTAAAATACGCCTTGAGTAGGTCGTTATTAACTCCCGTGACAAATTTTTCTAGTTTAAACGACCTATGCTTTGCCATCTAACGCCTCATATTTTTAATGCCTTAATGTGCTTCTTCAGGGCATTGTCGAGCTTAATCATTGCATCAATCATATCGTCCTGCAATCTACCCCATTTATCTGGGTTATTGAGTCCGGCATAATCAAATCGCTTGCTGATCCTGCAAGCTCTTCGATCCTCCAGTCTGTCCCAGTTAAGTTTTTCACCAAACTCTTTATCAATCTCTGCACGATGAGAAACAAGTTCATCAAAAATGCGCTTGTTCTCTTCGTCAGACTCCTTGCCTCGATCGATATACAACTCTGCTTGCCCGTATTTATCAGTAACTGCGTAATTTAACCCCAATCCCCTAACGCCTGAACTGGTTCCAATCCAGTTCGCAATTCCGGGTGATATGCTAGAGTGCAGATTTGTTTTCTTCTTGCTCTTCTCAAGCAATGACTTCCAAAACTCATAACGCTGACTATCACGTTCAGCAATTTCTTTCTTTTCATCCCCAACAATTTTTGTCTTTTCGCTAGGGCCCGTCACTATGGTAAACTTTGCCGCTGGCTCTGAGTTACCAATCTTGTATGCCTCGACCTGCACAAGATAAAACTTCACGCCGCTCCCGGTTTCATTAAGCCACTCGATGGCTCGCATGTGTTCAGCTCGAGGATTACTTGAAACCCAAATAGCAGTTTTTGCATCAAGATTTGAAATATAGGTCAGAATCTGGCCAAGATGTCCATGGTCTGTTTTTTCGAGTTGGTTCTCGATCAATACTTTTTGCCCAGAACTATCTTCGGCAATTATGTCCGCTGAAAACGAACCAACACTCTTCTCTTTTTCGTCAGCGGTTAACTTAAGATCAAGCTCTTCGCCGAGAACTTCCAAGTTTTCAAATAACCAACAGGTAAAATCTTTCGCTTCTTTTTTCCAGACATCACGCAATGGAACACGTTCCATTCTTCCGACCATATTGCCACCTCCCACTGAGCGTTATAAATTAATGTTTTCTATCTTTGGGCGGACACGGATCCTTGCCAAAGCTATCCTTATCCTGAATCTTGCCATCACGCCCATGGATCACGAGCTCAGACTGCTGATGTTTCGCAATCTGCCTTCCGGCATTCTCAGCGGCGTTCTTTGTGCGATGCTCCGATGTTAGCTTTGAATTACCTTCACCACGAACACCCCAGCCAGCATCCGTCTTTACCACATGCTGATTCTTACCCATACCGCACCTCCTGCGTTTGCCAGTAAATAAAAAAACCTCCGCCAAGTGACAATAATAGCACTAGACGAAGGTTTTGCTTTTTTAACGTCCGGGATTTATTCCTTCTAACTCGGGACACTATAATTTTACATAATAGTAGCTGTTTTGTCAATTCATAAATATAAGCAAATGGACAATTAAGGATATTAGTATTATAATAAACAAATTACCGTTTGACTAGTATTTTTTGAGGTGCTTGCATGAAAACAATGGAAATATGGGCAGATAGCTTTCATGAAGGGGAATGGTTTGTTGCCAACATTGCCCCATTCTGTAAAAGCCAGAAGATTGACTATATTTATGGCTTTATCCCTAGCCACACCTTACAGATAGCTGACTCTGTTAATGTGAACTTTACAGTCTTTGGTAGCTATAAATCATGGGAAAACTTACCAGCCAAAATTGAAAAATTATTGGACTATGGTAAACCCGATATCATTATTTACGATCGGGATTCAGATACAGTTATTTTGGCAATCGAAGAAACAGCGGCCGTCCCTACTGGAAATCAGGCCCTACAAAGATGTGAGAGGATTTTTGGAAGCGCCTATCTCAAAACTCCTTTTTCCTACCTACTCCCTGAATATGGCATCCATACTGATGGACAAAATAGAAGAACCAGTATTTGGCCAACTTTGTTGGCTCTCAAGCTATCCATTCAATTTGGAGTGCCGTCCGTTTCATTTATGTATTCGGATTCCGATAATCCCGAGGATTATCACAAAGGCACTGGCCTTAAATCATTATTTGAATATTCATACTTGCAAATAAAAAAGCACCTTAACCTTCTAAGCGAGAATGAAAAGGAACGCCTCAAAAAAGTTCTTAGTGACCAAATAGGTCGAATGTGTACTTTTATTGTTGATCAATACGCAAATATAATTCATTACTTACCAAGCGTGGAACAATTAAAAAATCATGAATTCGTCCATGCGTTAGCCCAGAAGATCTTAGATAAAAGCAATTCTGAAAATTTAAATCTAGACACTTTCTTAAATTGGCCTTGTAAAAAAGATATTGATGGATTATCCCCCCTGCTCGGCTATATAAACAAAGACTCTTTCCTTTCCGGAATTGATACCGCTATAGAAAACAATAACGGGTACGTTATCTCTCAAGGAGTTGGAAGCAAACCACAAAGCAAAGAAAGTATTGATGAGTGGCTTTTATCACAAGCCAAGCAATCTAAAAAAATAAATATTGATTATTTAAGTCCTGTTAAGTCATTCTTGAAAACTGAAAATGGAAATTACCATATTACAACGTCAAAAAATATTACTTACTTCCTTGATAATATTTTACATATCGACACGGCATTCCACGATGCCTTTCCAAAAAGAAACTTTAAGCCAAGCGACCTACTCAACAACCATAAAAACCTACCGGTGTTCTTATACATTTCGAATTCGTTGAAACCAAACCGTATCTTCGGAGATCCCTTTACTGGCCAATTCGCAACATTCTCAAATCTTTTTTGCTTTACATGTTCTTACAGAAGATACCGATCTTCAATTATTTATCTACCCTATGTTTCGGCGGGGTGTTTTTATGATAACTCCAATACTTTAGTCCAAAATAAAGGGCTATCGATTTATCTATTATTAGCAGATTTAATAATTTGTAATAACGGGTATGTTATTTCAATGATGGAGAAAGGCAAGCTCTATGCGTAATAATCAAATAATATATTCAATATCCGAAGAAATCGTGCGCTTCACATTTGAAGTCCACGTAAAACGAAGCGCTCCGGAGTGGAATATTTGTTTTACAAATCCAACAGCGGGTCCATGGAAAACAATTACTTATGAGACGCCGGATAGCTCTATAAAAATTGGTCGATACGAAAGAGAAGAACAACGTCCCGATCTAATTCTTCTAAATAATAGTAAATCGGTTTGTTTAATAGTTGAGGCTAAGGATGAGTTCAGCAAAATATCTTCGATGGATCAAATAAATAAATCTTTTAAGGTTTTTAAAAAAGAGGTTAAACGATTTCAGTCCTGCACAAACCTGACTAATTACTTACGAAATAAGCTTTGTTTTATCGATGGTTTTTTGTGGTATTCATCGGACAAAAAATCGGCGGATATTTTTGCGGAATCTTATTACAAAGAAACAAAAAGCGTCAACCCTCTTGTCTGCATTCTGATCTACAAACTTCCTGACAACTCCCTCGCTTGCGGTGGTTCATTGTTTTTTGCTCCAAACACAGACAAGAGCGATCACATCATCTCTTCCTTTCAGGAATTAATGCTAAAAAGGCTCAGTTGATTATCCGCTCTTAATTGATAAAGTTTCCCTTTTTTCTCTGCAACATTTTTTAACACATCAAGAATTTCTACAATTTCCGGAGCACGACTAAAATCATAATTATCTAAAACGTTCTTTACTATTTCCCACCCATCACAGGATCCCTTTTGCAAGCGATCCTTAACTATAGCCTCAATGTCATTTTGAACCGGCGTCGTCTTTTCGTAAGTGGGAAGATACAATAATCGTGCCTCTTTTAATTCATTAAAATTCTCTTTCAGAAACTCTTCGGCATAATACAAATGATCGCAAGATAGTTGTTTTTTAAGAACGACGCCCACAATCACTCTGATTGCATGCGGCTTATAAATAACGCCTTCCCTTGCGCCCGCCATATTTCCGAACATTTCTTTCAATAAATCATTAAATTCTTTTTGGGACAACTTATTGCGCTGGCATTCACTAACCTTCTTAAACGTTACATAAAAATCTCCTAGATAACTCCCTTGGGGTGAAAATCGTGCCTTTGCAGGGATAACCGCAGGTAATGTCAGACATATATCTTCAAAATTTAGTGAGGCCTGTTCCGAGGCTAAAAGCAACGAATGCCACGCATCAATAACTAAGTGGTTAAATGTAAAAGTTACACATCCATTAAAACAGAGACTATTAACGGCTTTTTTTATACCATCGACCAATTCGTTTTTATAAATATCCCACGATTTATTCCGAGTTTTACTATCTGAAACTACTATTTCTTTTTTATAATTTGGTTCTTTTTTTAACCAAGCGTTCCAGATAGCTGAAAATTCAAGGTAAGGAACACTGTCTCCATAAGGTGGGTCAGCGAAAATATATCCTATTTTCTTCTCAGATATCCTCTCTCCAACAGCATCTATCCCATCGGAATATATATATGTTTTAGTCCCTTCCTTGAGCAACACATTTATTCGAGCCAATGCATCCATTGTTTTTTTGAAGCGACTTTCAAACGCAACGAAAGGATTAGTTTCTAAATGAATAGCGGGAATCCAAAAGCCGGGAACAGACCACGCAGGTCCTCCCGTAGTTAAATCATTACGATAGGCAATAAGACGGCTACATTGTGTTGCTGTAGCAGTAAGATTAAGCAAAAAAATATTTCTTATAGTTTCGTCTTTAATAGCATGGATTTTATTTGCCATCTTCGACAAAACAGTGTATGCCCTAGGTGTATAAAATTTACGCAACGTCGTATCTTGATAACTTAATATCCTTTTGTTTACTATAAACCTCACATCGTAGATTTGCCCGATCTCGTCTTTTTTGTTAGCCTGAACCGTCTGTTGCTCAATATTCTTTTTATTGTTGATATCGAGCTTTGATGTTAACAGAACCTTGATTACGTCAGATCCACTTATGGTGCCTAAATTTGCATTGTTTGCGGTTGAACACTGCGGACAAATATATTTTTTCCCTTTCTTTTTAACTCCCTTAATCGAATAAACATTTTCGCATTTTTGACATTTAAGACACACCTCATGGACGCAATACTTTACCATCCCGTGTTCAGTTTCATATGGCTGAGCATACTCCTTAAATAAATTCTTGAGGTTCTCATGCTCATCAATTATTTTGCTCATTATTACTTTTGTTGTTGAAACATTTCCGATTAAACCAGAAATTGGGTTGATATCAATTCCGATACTATTAATACCTAGTTTTGCTGATTCGATATTAGTAACACAGCTTCCGCAGAATGGATCTAATACATAAGCGTTTTCCAACGCATATTTTTTTATAAATGACGCCACAACATTATGGGGTTTTCTAGCCCAGTATTTGTGGATTAAATATTCAGAAGGATGCGTTTTGGCAACGTAAACTTTCATTTTTTCTTCTCAAATGTAAGTATAAAATCAGAAAGAACAATCCCGACCTTATCACCCTCTCTTCGTTGACTGGCAACCCAAGAAGCTTCGGTAAATTTAGGTCTTCTGATCGCAATATTAATCAATTCAAGATCTATATCCCGTAAACAATCCAACAATAAACGAGTGGTTGGAATGTGTTTCCCCCTTAATCGAGTATCCCCGATCATCAAAGAAAAATAAGTTTTCTTATTAATTTGAGAGGAAAGCGCTCTAATGCTATCCGCCATATCATCAACATATTTATGAACATTCTCTTCTTTCCCGATCTTGAAGAACTCCCTAACTTCGTTTTTTGATAATTCCTTATTCGAAATGCCAAGCCAAGGCAACTCTAGCGAAAATATCGTACTAAATTTATACACATTAAAATACGGCGGATGGCATATTATAAGTTTTGGATTAATTTCCTTGAAATTCACATGACGCACATCCTCTCTTATAAATCGAGGCGAAGCAAAATTTTCCGGGAGAGCAGAAACTGCCTTTATGATTTTTTCGGCACTTTTGTTAAATTCTATAATGGGTTCGGATTGGGCAGACTTAACATCCAGAAATAAACGACCTTGCAAAGACGTTGCCTTTGATACTTTTCTTATAATTGAAATAAAAATACAATCAAATACTCGTCTAGTAATTTCGTCATCAATATCATTAATTAAGCTCTTAATACGTTGTAAATTCTTAAATGTTTGAGGCAAATACCAATGCTCTATTCTGGACTCATCAAACGGAATTTTCAGATCATAGTTTTTAGATGACAATTTTTTGTATTTCTCATTTAAATTACTTAATGTTTGCTTAAGTCGACTTCCTTTCACGTATTGACATTTGACATTAACCAACAACTCGCTCAAAACGCTTACATCTGAACATACCACCTTACGATCCATCAATAAACACTCAAGAGCTGTGGTTCCACTACCACACATAGGGTCAAAAACCATATCACCTATCTTTGTATATCTTGAAATTAAGCCCCTAGCTACGGGTGGAGGGAATTTTCCGAAAAACCTAAATATGGAATGAGTGAGATAGGCTAATTTAATCGAAGAATGGGGTATATCCCAGACATCCGTTATACTGCTATAATCTTCCAATTTAGAATCTCTAAGCAGTTCTTTTTGATAATCCAGAGATATAGGATCCGTTGATATAACAATTTCGGGATACGTATTCATAATTGCTATGCCTTTTCGCTATGTATTCCTGCAATGGTTTAATTAGTATTTTACCGCTTCCTCATTTTTTTTCAAGACTATTTAGCTAATCACATAAGTTTTTTTACCTCAGAAATCATCGCACAAAAATAAAGATTTAAAATATCAGCAACAAACTTCATCTTCCCTCCGACATGCCAATCGGTATTTCGCTCCGGCTCAATCCGTGACTTGTAGTCATAAATCGTGAACACCAGCCCATTGATCCTACCAACCCACTCTGCCTTGATCTTGCCATCTGGTGAATTACCGAACTGCGGCTGGCCGAACACCCGGACGATATCCTCATAACGTGTACCTTCCGGCAAATACCCCTGACAGCCGGTGCCATCATGCGACACGCCGCCCATCTCAACCTTTAAATCAAGTTCCGCCTTAACTTTCATGGCTTACCTTTCTCTTGCCCCAGCCAGCCTTCCATCTGGCGACAGCTCCGGCCACAATCGTATCAACAGCTTTTTGATCGCCGATATTCTTTAACACTTCACTCAACTCCTGCTTATTTAGAACCCGAAAGTTTTTAACCCCTCGTTCCTTAGCCGTCATCATAAGCTCGTTACGAGAAGCCCCGACATGCATAACAATCCCTTCTTTTGGAGATGCTAAACTTTCAGCTGAAACCTTTTTATTTTCTGCGACCTTTTGCTTTTTAGCTTTTTTAGCCATTGCGATATCCTCCTTTAATTTACAGCACCGACTCTTGTAATTTACCGGTTACGACATCAAGCATTTGAAAGTGTGTGACACCGCCTTCCTTCCACTGCTGTTCGATCGTGATCGACCATTTGCCCAGCGGCATAACTCGCTGGATTTCCCGTAAGCGTAACTTAGCGGCCGGAAGATGATCCCGCATCCGCCCGGACACCGGGATATTCTCGACATACGTCTCATCGCCAGAATTATGGACGCTGATATACCGGCTCTTTTTCGCCGTCATGTTTTCACGAACCATAAAAATCCCCTCCTTTCGAGGGGTATAGGGCCATACGTTTTAATAGTTGGCAAGGCGTTTCTTCTAAAATTCCACCCGCACGCCAGCCTTACCACCCACGCCCTTGCGATTATCTGATTCGGCGAATCCATAGCCTTCCACAAAAGGACTGACCTCAATGCCGGGCTTCTCCTGCTTTTTCTGATCCACCGTCACCTGAGCGCCGGACTGAGCGATGATATGCGTTTCCTGCTTTGTGGTTTGCGTCGGCATAAAGAACGCACGATAAATCGTGAGCCCGACAAAACCAAGCAACGCTATGCCAGCCGCATAACGTAATGTTTTCACCCACGGTAATACCTGAGTGAAACTTCCCAAAAACTTCAATAAACTAAACTTCTCACCATCAGCCATATACACCTCACTTTCTTCCCGCTTTAAGATCGCTCCTGAGTTCGTCTATCGCCTTAATAATCCGGTCATTTTCTTTCTCGATAAACCGGCTCTGAATATCAAACTCCGCTTTCGACACATAAAGGCTTCTTGGCATGTGAATCTCGTCATTCGCCAGATGATGAAACAGCTTCTCATCAATACGGTTGACCTGCGCAATAATAACCCCGAGCATGAATATCGTAATTGTCACCAGAACCGGCGTGATGAATTTAGTCCAGTTACCGCTCTGCATGATCGCCTTTCCCTTTTAACGCTTCCAATATCTCCTCGTTCTGCTTGGCGACATCAACCAATACCTTTCCGACCTTATAGAGCATGCGCTCACGCCTGTCAGCCAGCTCAACCGGCAAAAAGCCCAACGCCTGCTCGCTCTCAACAGCACATATCCGGCAATATTTCGTGATCGGCACCGTGAGTTCCTGATTGACCTTGTAGTGCGTGATCACGCAACTGTGACATGTGCGGGCGTGCGGGCAGTTCTTCCAACAGCCGGTGTATTCCTTGTCGATATTCAAAAAGATGCCCCGGATAAATGGTCGCTCGTGAAAGATATTCCCGAGCTTGAATATCCGTGCGCTGGCCGCACGATGACAAGGATAAACGTCACCGTTATCCAATATCGCAATATACGTCTTGCCAGCCTGACAGTATTCCTTCTCTGGTGGCGTCTCATCATTAACGATCCTGAGTGGCTTATCGATAAACGCTATCTCAAGCGGCAACCCCTGACGTTTGCAATACCGGCGGTAATGATAAATCTGCGCCAGCTGATACCGGTACTGCTCGACCGCTTCCTCTGTCCAATCTTGCTCCATTACGGCGTGATGCATAATCTTCGTAATCCCAAGCTCATGCAAATACTGAACGTTGATCGCCAGCCGCCCGACTGTCTTGGGCGTGAACGTCATACGCACGCTCATATCCGGCTTAATCGCCAAAATACTTTTTATGTTCTCAATGATCCTCTTATAGTCGCCATGCCGGTATTCGGTATGCGTGATCTCATCGCCGTCACAGCTGACCTGAACCGCCATCCCCAGCTCGGCGAATTTCTTGAACACGCCCTCATCGAAAAACATACCGTTGGTAGAAATCGAGAATGTGGATGTATGCCGACCCTCTTTATCCGGCGGCCACAGTTCCCGTGCGTATTGAGCAAGCTCAATCACCGTCTGCGGATAAAGTAACGGCTCACCACCAAAGAACGTAATCTGCAACCCCTGCGGGCTTAACTCCTTCATTCGAGCGAGAATCTTTTTTCCATGTTCGACCGAAAGCACCGCCTCAGTCTTTGGATGAAAACAATAATCACAATGCATATTGCACTGCTCGGTAACGAACAAATCAATACTTTTGATTTCGTCTTTGGTCTTACCGCCGACCACTTCCTCGTTAGACATTAACCGCCTCCTTCTTTTCTTTTTCCAACTGAATATATTTATCAATAACCTTCGCCAAAACCTTGTTCATAGCGCAATAACCCGGCTCCGGATTAAACATGTCGCCCATATGCTCAAGATTAAGCCCCAAACATTTATTGCGAGGACACCGTTTATACAACTCGCAATCCTCACAGAACCTGCCGAGAAACTGCTCCCGATTAGCGTCTATCTCCCAAACGTAATCAAGTTTTGAGTAATCAATTCCCTCATACACTGACCCAAGTTTGTTATGCCTGCAGATATACATGTTGTCGCACTGCCAGATGCCACCCTCGGTATCAATAAAAAGCCGCTCAAGCCCTGTCCTGCAAAAATGAAATTCCCGCACCTGCGCCTTTAACCCGAACTCCCGCACATAAGCGTTGCTATGAAGCGCCGGGTTTAATGTTTGAAACATCTCAGCGTCCCGCTCATGCTCAATGAGCAACTCGAAATACTGATCAGCGAACCTCTCCAAATCTTCACGGCTGTGATCGTGCCTTGTGGCGAGGTCAATCGTGATATTGCGGGTGATGTTCTCTGCGATAAAATCAAAATCCTCTTTCAGCTTCTCATACTCCACAACCATGAAATTAACGTTGTGATTCGGATTCTCCCTGACCAGATTCAGCATCCACGACTCAGCCTGCGCCTTCCCTTGAGGCCCGCCGTATTTTTCATAACAGTTCCCAAACGACCACGTGATCCCAATATTGCGATGCTTTGAGAAAAACTTATACATGCGCTCATCGACCAACGCTCCGTTTGTGTTCATATGAAAGAGCATCTGCGGATACTTCTCCATCACATGCTGGATAACCTCGAAATTAACCGTTGGCTCACCACCCCAAAAATAAATAGTGAACTTAGGTGCGAGCTTGAGCTTTGAGAAACAAAAATCTAATATGTCATCCGCTATCTGCTTGGACATCTTCACAGGCCCGAGCGTTGATATCTTGTTGCGCTCAAACAATCCCCTGCGGTAGCAAAACGAGCAATTGGCGTTGCAGGCGTGCGTCAAATACAGATACACTGACTTGTAAATCGGAATCCTCATGCCCGCCCCTTGTAATAAAGCGTATCGACTCCAGTCTCGATCGCTTTCTTTACGATATACTCATACGTCGCAGTCTCAATCCGATTCGCCCAGCAATGATTCGGCGCTGGCTTTAACGGATTGCCGGTGACGGTGTAATTCTCCGCCAAACACATCGCCCTTGGACAACACCTGATATCGCCGTCAAAACAAACCTCGCAATCCCGGCAATGCTCATACAGCTCATCAATCCAATCGCCCATCTTCTTGAAAAAGAACGCTGTGTCGTTAAACCCGTTCCGCACATCGCCAATCTTAAACTCCGGATAATTAGCGAAGAAATCGCAAGGATAAATCTCGCCTTTATTGTTCACCGCAAGATATAAATATCCGCACCCGCAAAAAGTCGGCGGCACGTCCTTAAGCGGCATTCCCTTCATCTTGCGGTAAATGTTATTCTTCAATGCTATATCCCACTGACTCCTGCCAAACTTCGGCTGGTCGCTAAAATAAACGTAATCCGCAATGCGTTTGAATAAATCCTTGAACTGCTCGTTCTTATTCCTAACCATATCCCAATGCCGGGCAGATGATACCCTCACGATCGGCACACCGTATTCATACAACCGAATAATCTCCTCATAAATCCCCGGACGCTCCGGGTCATCAACCACGTAATGCACATCCCCGCCGTTGGCTTTAACCAAATCGAGCACCGCCTTGGCTTTATCCAAATAACCATCACCCAAAACACTGCGTAACGCCGACACGCTGACGCTCAAATTTAAATGATATTTGTGCCGCAATACCCATTCCCTGACATCCTCATTCTCCAAAAGCACAAGACCGTTCGTGGTGACAACGTAACGATACATGCAATAGGTATCACAAAGATATCGAACCATCGGGAAATTCAAAAACGGTTCACCGCCAAAGATGCTGAACTTAATCCTGCGTTCATTGAACGTCCGGGAAACCCAGTCCATCGTTGAATCGATAACATCCTGCGTAATACCGGTATCCTTCTGTCTGAACTCTTTAGGCTGATAACAATAGGCGCATCGCAGATTGCAATCCTGCGTCATGAGAAAATACACTGTGGTGTATTCCTGCTTGCCGTCCGTTATCGAGTCGATATCAAACATCCCCTCGTCTTTATACCGCTTGATAACATCCCTGCACTGTAACGGCAGGTCACCGGCCGCCTTGCTGTTCTTAAGTTCAAATACCGCCATCGATCCTCCAAATCAATTTGCTAAGACCCGCCTCGATCTCAACAATATCCATCCCGAGTCTTTCCGAAAATACCTGCCGGTGTTGATCGGTAATATCGCCCACGTGTGAGGCGTAAAGGTTATCCCTATGCTTCCCGGCAACAAATAAAACGAAGTTTGAGATATTGCCATTCTCTCCCTCAACGCCAAGATCCTGATAAACCTGACGCAAGACATCAACGAAAGCCTGAACACTCATAAATCTCTTATGCGTAAAACACTGCACGGTTAAATCATCAAGATTGTTTTTACTGAAATGAATAAGCTCATCCACTGCGTTCTCGTTTTCCAAAAGAGCCGCCTTGAATGAAGCATTGTCCGCTTTTTCTTGATCTTCAAGCATAGTTATCACCACGAATAAGGGTTACATTTACAATTCCAAGCCGAATGATTATGCCCGCCAGCGTACTCGCACGATCCCCAATTTGAGCCCGGCGGCGTATACACGCACCAATCCCACGGCACATATCCATCCCAAGCAACCGGCGGGTTCGCTGACTTGTAGGGGTGCTCTGCGCTAGACGGTAAATTTATACTGGCGCAATTCCAATAATGATTTATTGAATACTGACACTCAGAATATTTATGGTCATCGCAAGCCACGCCAGCATATGAGCATGACGTATAGTGATATCCGCAATCTGCGCAATACTGACACTGCTCGGTTTCACAAATGCACCCCATCATTAATGCTTGCACCTTTTGCATCATCTGCCGAAAGTGAATGCCCCTGACCTCCGTTGAAAGAGCCGTAATCGTGGGATCCGTGAAATCCATACAACCGGAACTATCCTGCGGGCAATACCCAGACGTTCCCCTGCCGGACTTGCACGCCGCAAGTTCTGTCCTTAACTCATCCACGTGAACCTTTCGGATTTCAGTAACCAACGCCGTGATAGTCGGGTCCGTATAAGACGATTGAGAAAATCCCCTACGCACAAACTCTGCGTTAAGAAATGACCGCAACTCGTCAATATGAACCTTGCGGACTTTCGTTGATAAATCCGAAAGCGCCGGATCCGTCCACGCTGGCATATTCGATGAACATTGTTTTGGTGGCATTAAATGAGCCATGCTTCTCCCTACGAGGCGTAAACCGCCGTCTTATCAAAAAATCCTTTTGTGCCTGATGCGTTCGTTCCGTAATACTTATTGTTCCCGGGCGTTGCCGCACCGTTCTCAAGTTTCACTGTTGACACTCCGCCGTCTTTTATCTGTAACTGATCGCTCGCTGAAACCTGAAATACCGCTGTATCAATCAAGCCATCCAAATACTCCGGTGTGGTGTCGCTCACATCCGCCTTCAATTTATTAGGCGAATTTTCTGTCGGTAAAACTCCCGCCGCTGAAGGAACGCTCGCCAAACCCGTAATCGCCGAACCATGCACCTTATTGAGCGAGATGATCTGCGCAAGTTTCGTATCCTCAATCCCCGCACCTGAGGCGACCTTGTCATTAGTTATCTGCAACAATGGATCCGTTAAAAGCTCCAACGCCTCCCAGTTAGCCCGGCAGGCTGGCGGGAAATTGATCAACAGCATGTCGTTTTCTGGTTTAGTCTTGTCCCAAGCCATCGCCCACCTCCTTCTTTTGATACGACTCAGCGACCTCATTGAGATCGTAAAGCTCAACCCCCTGCTCCCGCAACATCTGAACCCAACAGACATCATGAACAGCCATCTGTTGTGCGTAATTCAACGCTTGCTCGGAACAGGTAAAAACAATGGGCTTTCTTTTCGGCATGCGCAGGATAATATCTCCCCTGACCGACACATACGCCATATCATCAGGAATCTCCTTCTTGCATTTACAACAGATCAATTTATTCATCTTGTGCTCCTTCTGCTTGACTGGCGTGTTTTATGAATTTCTTCAACACACCATTCAGTGTTTGTTTATTAAAATCCGCATCTTTAATACCGATACTTTTGACCCGGCTGATCACGCCGCTGTCATTAACCTTATATAAAATGACTCCGTTTAAGAAATCGCCGTTATCAAACTCAAGAACTACTTTGCATGGAATCAACTTCTTCGCCATTTGATCTCCTCCTAAATCCCGTGGCTGTGCCAATCAAACATACCTGCCTGCGCCACGCCTTGTGCGTCGTATAATTTAACTTTGAAACCTGTCGTGCTTTTATCCACGAACTTTGAGTAAATCCCGTTGCCGCTTCTTATCTCTATGTGAACACTCGGCTCCTCATGATACGTTTTGATGAAAAACACTTCCTTGCCGTCAGCCGCTGAAACAACCGTATCATTACCGCTGTCGTCAACGTCCGGCAAATCGCCGAAATACTCAAACGTTGAACAGGTGATCTCATCACCCAAGTTCTCCCGATACAGCGTCAACTCGATCTGAAAGTACCGGCAGTAATAATCCCCGGGCTGATACGTTTCCCAATCCCCCCATGTGATGTTGTCCTCCGATGTCCGAATACGGAAACTCGTAGCCCGCAAAGTTTCCTGCCCGGTAAAGCGGTACGTAAGGCTGTCGTTAAATTTCATAACACCGTCGCTATTGAATCTACGCCCCAATGAGGTGGCGACAACAACGTCTATGCCGATATAAACACTCGCCACGTATCCGAAATCCCTGACCGGCGTTGTATATGTCCCTGACATGACACCGTCCGTGATCACAATCGACTCATCATTTTTCTCGACATTAACCTTGTTACCTTCCCACAACGGCTGTTCCTGATATTCGGCGACCATATTCCTGAACGGAATCTCTGTAATAGTCACCACCGACTCTTTTGCGTTCATGGAATAATTGCCGGAGGTATCTATCGCCTTGATCCAATAACTCTGCCCAACTCCCTGCTTTACTTCCTTGGTCAAATAATGCGAACCCTGCTGAAGCGTGATAAACTCGCCGCTGTCCCAGTTAAGCCCACGCCTGATCTCATAACCCCACGCATCTACGTCAGAAATCGGTGTCCAGCCAAAGTAAAGCAAATCCCTGTTGCGGTTAGCTAAGAATGAAGAAACATCAGAAGGCGGCGCTGACTTACCCACAACCGTGATTTCGCTTTCCGGGGCCATAGCCAGTGAACTTTCCTCATTCATGGAATCAACCGATGTGACCTTGACCTTGTAGGTATGCCCATCAACGATGTCGCCGATGATGCGAAACTGCGTGCCGGTGGTCTCGCCTCTTGCCCGCCAACTCTGTCCGTTATCATCGCTAATGTAAATCTTCGCCTTAGCGTAAGACTTAACGTAATGATCCACATACGCCGGGCGGTCAAACCAAACATCAATTGCGTTCTCGATCGTGCCGTCTGTTTTCTTAACCAGCGACTCCGTCAAACTCAAGTTATTGACCGCAGGGATCTGACTTGATAACGAGGAATAATTATTCTGCGGCAGGATGATATCCGAATCGTCATATACCGCCTCGTTATACTCAAGAGCCGATATCTGAACCTCATGCTTACCTTCCCGCTGAACCGATACCACCCGGAAATCTTTCTTTACCTTGTTCGTTTCGCCGATAGCGTAAACATCAAACGCTTGCGGATCATCGGAAAACGCCTCACACGCAATCTCGGCATGCGTTCCTGTGGGCGAAGTGATAAGACGCTCCTCAATCGTGTCCTCAGCAAACCGAACCTGAATCTTATAAGACTTGCCGTCCTCAATGACCATCGAACGGTCTAATTTAATAAGCGTGGCTGAACTCCCCGACTGAACCCTGCCTGAAAAACCCCATTGAGGAACGTCGTGTGATATTGAAATAATATCTCCCGCCTGACACGCCACAGCGTCAATCCCCGCCCTGAACACAATCGAACGATTGATGTAGCGTGCGACTTTCAAGGCGTAGCGTGCCGCACGTATGGCGTAACTCGCCCCAGTGGTAAATAGTCGAAGCTGGCTCTTGCGCATCGGCTCACCTGAAGCCAGCGATTCCTCATCGATATAAGCGATCGTCTCCTGCCGGTAATTTTTCTCTTTATCGGTAAACTGAACTTCAATCACGTTCGGCACTTCTTTCATTGTTTTCCAGCTCTGGGCGAATGAGTCTTTGACGATATTGCCCATACCGAATAACTGCGTGGGCGTGGTCGGCTTATCAATCTTGAACGTCAACCCTCCGGCGCTATACACCGGCATAGCGTTGAACGTGGCGCATAGTTGAATTAAAACATCGAGGGCTTTATTGTTACTGTCGATCACCACATCCATCCGGAATCGCTTCTCATACCCGCCCTGCCCATCGGGAACCCGCTCCTCGCAATACTGCGACATCTCAAGTAATGAAGCGTTGTCTAAATTATCGGTTACGATAAACTCGCCCAATCCGTATCTTTTATTCGTGACCAAATCACGCAAGCACCAAACCGGATTCGCTGAATACTTCAAAACATAAGTTGAGCCATCCCACGAAAGAATTGTGTCATCGGAAAACAACCGGTAATTAACTCCGTCCCAGTAATAATCATCCCAATCAACCGGCGTGCCTGCGTTACGCACATCCGGAATAGAAACCTTTTTGCCTTCCACAATAGTCGTTATATTCGGCATGGATCCGCTCAACTGATCTGTCGCTAAAAGTTTTAAGCCCAGCAAAGCGGTGTTGGGATAGCACAGATCGTCTGTTTTAATTTCGTCAATCTGAAACAGCGTGAGATCACCCTGCTTCATAGGTTGAAGCGAACTGTCCTCACTGGTTCGGGTGACACGAATGTCATACTGCCCGGGTGTAAGCCCGGTCTTTCTGAACACCCTGCGCACGCTCGTGCGTGACTGCCCTGAAATTGTCGTCTCACCTAAATCGATATAGACGCTATCGGAATGGAGTTTATACTCAACCCGATACGTCACGCTCCAGCTCTGAATATCCCCTGAACTTGAACTCTGCTGATACAATCCGTTGTTAAGCCGTAGATGAACCTCAAACGCCTCCACATCGGAATCAACCATCGTGTAAATGTATGAATTGTTTTGCGTGAGGTTTGCGCTGATGGAATAAATATTGTGCAGATCCTCAAAGTTTTCGATCATGCTCTGATAATTCGTGCCGAACCGCTTGATTACTGAAACGCTGTCAAAGTTCGCTATCGGATTATCGTTTAACTCGATATCCTCCGCTGACTCAATCTCCCCCTCACAAAGAGCGAGCAAGACGTTGAGATAATGCTTATCCCCGTCCTCCCACAAAAACTGATTGATGATATTACCGCCAACCCTGTGCCTGCCGTAAACCACAGCGACCGGAACCCCAACCTCCTGAATAGTCTGAATGCCGTCCCAGCCGTATGTCGGCGATCCCTCATCCAAGCCGTTCGACGAACCCAAATTGAAATCCGGCATCCTCGGTTGGTTCATGTACTGATAAATGGAATACCCCATCGACAGCACAAAGAAAGCGAACAAGAACGGATGCGCCACAGCCGCCGCCCAGACAGCGGAAATAATCCACGACACGACTGCGATGACTGGAGCCTTTACTTCCGGAATAACGGTAATCTCATCACCGTTATCAATCCGCACGGATAAATCATCAATGCGTTTGCCAGTGACAATCACCCGCTTGTCGTGATAATCAAAGCCCGCCAAATCAAGATAATCCCGCACGCACTTGCTCCGAGAATACTTGACCTTGCGGACTTGGGCTTCCTCGGTCTTAAACGGATTGGCTATATTACGAATTATGACCATGCTCTTAACCTGTAAAATCCTTCTACCTTTTTAATCCATGAAACATCGGCGAGCCGAGACACCACGACACCCTGACGGCAACAATGAATAAACCGCCTGTTACTCAATACAATACCCGCATGATTCGCCACACCTCGTGAATTAAGAAACAAGATGCCGTCCATCGTTTGCGGATCGGCGACCTTAACCCAATCGTGGGCGTAATTATCCTTGAAATAATCCTTGCCCTTTAAACCCCATACCTTGCTGTATTCCAACTCCTCGATATCAAAAAGACGAACACCGACATCCGCATACGCCAGCTTCAATAACCCCCAGCAATCAAGGCCGTCCATTGACCTGCCCCTGTGCCGGTACGGAATGCCAAGATACTTCTCGATCATGCGCTTCTCTACATCACGTAAATCCGCCTTGACGGCACTGACGGAAACGCCCCGTACCGCAGGTAATTCTCCAATTGTTTGCACCGCTGTTTCGTTTTGTTGCATGCGGTCTCTCCTCCCACATACCCACACTCCACTGATTTAAACTTCCATGAGCAATAGTTACGTGCGTACCTGCGTGCGGGTAAATCCACGCCCAGCACGTCAAACTTGCCGGTTAAAGTAAACTCCACGTTCTTCTGATCAGCTGAGTAATTATCGATATAAAACACGTCGTCCATGTGGGCGTCCGGGTCCGCCAGCTGATCCGCCCAAACCATGCGGATAACCACCCGCTTGCCACGAAAGTCATACTGCTCAAGGTAAAGCTCGATAAGCCTCGACACGTTACCCAGCCTCACCTTAACCTGATCAATCTGCCCCTGATTGTTCTCAGAGATAAACTCATGCGTTATCGGAAACTTTGAATACAGCACACCGTCATAAGTGACATCCTGATCGAATCCGGCCAGATGCAGGTCATTGACTCCGTCATACGCCTCAAGCGTGTAAAGAAATAACGGAGCGTTCTCCTGCTTGGCTTTTTCCTGCTTAAATGTTAAATCCACGTTTCTGGGCATTACTTCACCTCGATCACATCAAACTCAAAGTCATATACCTCGTGCGCTTTCATGGTGAACTTAAAACTGTCCTCAACAAAACGCACTGAATACTCAACCGAGTCATTCGGATTCGTCCATGTAAACGCCATAAACGCCCCGTACTTGCTTTTGAAGAAATCACGAACCGCCTGCATATCGGCTTTCACCTTGTTGTTGAATCTCAACCGCCATTTGCGAAGCGGTGCCGCCCATTTACGCCTGCGCTGTTCCGCACCGTTATCAAACTCGGTAATAAGCGTTTTATATTCCAGCGTTTCCTCAAACACAAAATCAGGCAAAAAGATAAAATCGCTCATGCGTAACTCCTGATAATCGACCGAATTTTGCCGTTGTTATAAATGTCATCGGCGATGGCGTTGGATAACATCTTGCGGTTACGCCACACGTCCTGAGCGTCCCACGCTTGAATGACCTGATTGACGTTAATCGTTACGCCCCCGCCCTGAATAGACTCGCCATTATTAAGCGCCCGAAGATTATCCGATCCGCCCACCGCCTGCATACCCCTGCGGGAAAGAACACCTTCTCCGGTCTGAGCGATAATCGGCACCTCATCAGGCGCAAGCCCTGAATGCGCACGTATAAACGCCCGGTTGCGTCTTTCAACCGATCCGCCTTGATGAAACAAACTCGCCACAGGCACACCGAATAACGTGCCGCCAGCACCGGCCATCGCCGTAAACAACTTCATGAGTAAAATCTTCGCCAATATATTTGAGATCATCTGCAAGACCGCCCTGCCAAAATCGGCGAACACTTCTTTGACACTGCGAAGCTCTCCAGTAAACGCCTTGAAGAAAAACTGCGAAAAAGCGTTCTGCATGTTATGCGCTGATTGTTTTGCGAACTCCTCCATCACGTTAAACTGCCTGCCCGCTTCCTCTGCGCTTTTTCCCACCTCTTTCGCCACGTTCTTCAATATCTCCGCCGTCTTATCACCCGTGTCTTTAACCTTGGCAAACACAAGGTCGTACTGCGTCATGGCTTCTCGTGCGCTTTCCTCAGCCGCCAAGTTAAACGCCTGCCGTGCTTCCTCAAGCCCCTGCGTAAGGCCATCGACATTAAACTGAATTGTTTTTGTATCTAATGACTGCGAAAACCGCTCAACTTCCGCCGCCGCCTCACGGTATGTCTCGCCGACCGTGCCGGGAAGTTTTCCTAAAAGCTCATAAAATTTAACAAGCGGCACCATGAGTGATTGAAAAAAGTCTGTCCCGAACTTTAAAAGCCCGTTAAGAGCGTTGATAATCCCTTGAATGAACGCCTTCACCGCACCAGCGCCGTATTCAAGAATCGTAAAAATACCGGCGACCAAATGATTGGCGAACCCCTGCAGAAACCCGAGCACCTGCCATAACATCTGCCCGGCTGATTCCATGAAATCATTCCATTTAGATTTAAGCATCTGCACTTTTTCGTAGCTGGTCATCATCTCAAGATTGACCGCCGCAAGATGCGATTTACTTCTTTCTAAAATGTGATTGGCGATCGCCTGCGCCATGTGGTACTTCTCAACTTGCTCGGTTGTCTTTCCCGTTGCACGAGCGTAAGACTCCACAGCGTCTTTAAGCGATAACTGCAAGCCATATGACCTGCGTAAAGTCGTGACCAGACCGCCGGTGACTGCGCTTGATATGTTCTGAAACGCTTCTTCCGTGGTCGTTCCGAATATCCGTGCCTCCACCCGAGCCTGACGCATGAGCGCCGTGACCTGATCCATATTCAAGCCCTGCGCCATGAGAGCGGAAACCTTATCCGCCACGTTTGAGAAGTTGACCGTCTCCTGCGACGCTTCCATTAACGCCTTCTTCATCTCCCGGGAATTGATACCGACACTTTCCGCCATGCGCTTGAAACTCTCATCGATCTGCTGAGCTTTCGCCCCCATCTCCATAAGATCCCACGCTTGGCGAAGCGCCAAAATACTCGCCGTGATGGCGGCGGTTATGGCGAGCCAATTCTGCTTCCATGAATTAGCGAATCTCTGCAGACTGCCACGCACACCCTCAAGGCGTTTCGTAGCCTCGTCACGCAAACGCAATATGATTGACAACTCTTTATTCGTCATCGCTTAAACTGATTCCTTCTTTTTTCACGTTCCAAGTCTATCGCTTGTAATTCTTTCTCTATGACCTCGAAAGCGTCCAGCATCTTCGCCGACTGATCAATCCAATTCCCGCCGTTGGGAAGATACCCCTGCTTATAAAACTGAAATGCCCTTAGAAAATTCGCCGACTGTCTTGTGACGATTTTGAAAGGGCATCCCCGGTACTGCTCGCCGTATAATTCCCAGACTTCCTGTCCGGGCATTTCATACTCGCATTGAATCTTTCTCCCGCATAAACAATTGCGGCAGTTCATGGTGAGGTCGCCCAAATGAACCGCCACTATCAGTTTTTTTGTTCGCCCTCCGTAAGTTTCGACTCGTTCAAAATCACTTCCGCAAGCTCCTGCCTTAAATCATTAGGAAACATGGCGATAATCCTATCCGGCACAACGTTCCTCATCTTGCCTGCGTAATGAATCGTGTCGAATTTAAGCTCCACCGGTTTATTGGTCTGTGGATCCATAAAATTGTCCATACCTTTGAGCCCGAACTTAATCGCCGTGATCTGCCGCTTATTCCAATTAAGCCGCACCTTCGCCTTGTCATTAGGATTCGTCGAACTCATCTCATAGGTACTGCTCTCATCATCCACCTCCGCCCTCAAAGACGGATCCAACAGCCCGATATGAAACACCGTTGGATTATTTTTGTCCGGGTCCAGCTTTGACACATGCTCTCGTGTCGAATTAATATCAATGCCTGTTAACATGGGATACCTCCTGTTTTATAAAAGTAATATCGCTAATTCGTCGTCACCGGGTTCCATTGAACCGGTCAAATCAAATGATGTCTGCGCCAGCTGAAGCCCGTCACGGTCGCCGTCATCAATTTTGTTATAAATAATCCCGGGTGCGTAAAACCTAAATTTATTGCCTTCTGTTTCTCCATACGCCAAATCAACAACCATCGGCGTGTTGCTGAACCACTTCGAGAAAAAGTCATGCGTCGCCACCGGAACCATCTCGGGATTAAACGATCCCTGCATGTCACGGCCGGTGATCATAAAAGAAAGTATTCCCTTAGCGTCGTCGATCTTGTCCTTTGATGCGAGCGTATTGGAAACGTTAATCTCCATCTCGCCGATATTAAGCGACACTCCGTCACAAGCCATCACGGCGTTCAAAAGCACCGGTGGCACGGTATTGTCAAAACTGACACCCGTAAACATTGGCACGTCAGCCACGCCAGCCTCAACTCCTTTGAAACTGAAATCCAGCGTCGCTGGTTCGCCGATCTTGAAGTTAAACTTCACCGTTCCCCTGCATCCTTTGAGAACTTTCCTGATGCCGTCCTCAAACAAACCCATAGTGAGCGAAACCACCGAACTGCTAACCGGCTTAATCTCAAAACCGGCGCTGGTCGGATCCGCTGATGCCGTGGCCGTCGCCCCTGACGTTCCCCCTGTTATAACTTCGCCCGTCTCAAGCGTTCCGCTTAAAGCGATAAAGTAAAGCGTCGTTGTCCCGTTCACTGTCTTTAAAACCACCCTGCCGGTCGCCCCTGAGGTTTCTCCGGTTATGGTCTCGCCATGCAGATAAGGCCCTGTAGTGATCGCCCCGATTGTTATCTTCTTCAAAGCGTTTGAGGCGAATCCACAAGCCCTGATCAGCCGCAACCATTCCGGCTCAACAGTTACCGAACCTGAACCTTTAAGTTCAATACTGAAATCAATCCCCGCCGAACGCTTTCCGGCGAGTTTACCCATCTTTGTGAGCGAAGCCCGCACCGGGTCCCGCTGGTACATTTGCGGATCGTAACTCGCTTTAGGCGAGAAGTTGACCAGAATGCCTGCGTCCGCCGCCAAGAGAGTCTCCGCAGTACCCTCGACAGCCTCAATCTTTGCCGCAAGCTGGCGTTTTCTTATAAGCATTGACATCGCAATTCCTCCTTGTTAATTCTTTGCCGTGGGATCAGACCGCAAATGTCGGTACCGTATCCTTAACTCCATAATGATCCCGGCGTACGGTTGCGCTTCTGTTGTCTCAAACGGAGTTGTCCCTAAAACATCGGTATCAATCGCATCCCCGCCACGAGTGTGATCCAACAAAATCGCTTTCTTAATATCGCCTTGTAATCTATTCAAATACGTGTCGGTAGGCACAACGTCGTTTTCGTCATTGATAAAAAACACATCCAAATACGCCGTCAACACGCATTCCTCAAACGGATGCGGCGAACTCGACTCGTCCTCATCGCCCGGACTAATAACCGCCATCGGCATATCAACCATGCGGTTGCCGTGCATTGACCAACGCTGGACTGTCTGCGGCGTGAAATCAAAGTTGTAGCCGTTGGCGATCGTAACCGCCTCGATCGTGGTCTTTATGTTCTGAAGTATCCGTTCCCTTACCGTTTCCATTAAATCTTCCTCAATGCGTTGTCGATCGACTTATTCAAAATATCAATGCGGTAATTCACCAGCCCGTCCCACGTGCGGTAAAACCCAAGCCGTGGCTTTATCCTTACCTGCCGCTTTAAGACGTAAAGCGGCAATATCTTCTGCGCCTTTTTTGTCACCCGTGCGAGAAACGTCTCGCCCTTCCACCGCATGGCTCTGACGTTTTTTAATTCTCTCGGGCGTTTATATCTGGCTCGAAGTTTCCCTTGCGGCGTGAACATCTCACTGCGTGCCGATAACGGCACCGCCAGCCGCTTGCCGCCCGGGTCTTTCACCGTGCCGCCTGTCTCATGTAGCTTGGCGATTTTTGACTCGGTAAAAATCTCAAAACCCATTCCCTCAATGTCAGGCATCACGAAAAACACACGTTTAAACGTGCCGAATAATCCATGTCCTGAAGCGCCCCGCACGCCCGGAGGCCCCTGAAGCTGTTGCTGTCTGAACCGCTTCAAAAAACCTCTACCGATACGATCCATACCGTCCGCAAGTTCAAATTTAAGAACCCGGGGAGCGATTTTAATCGCCTTCTCAAGCGCACGAGTGTCAATCTCTGTTATTAACTCAACCATGCCTACCACCCCACCATGAGATACCACATCCCATCATCATGGTTTATGACATCATTAATCCTCGCCTCACGATCAATGCCTTCGGTGTCTTTAAGCGTTATGCGGTCATCTTTTTTATTTACCGTAGTCATGCCGTTTGTCTCGTCGTTAGCGATGAAAACTTCCGCCTGCTTCTTTAGTGAACGGTTGATATTTTCTTCCGCTGGGGCGAGTTCATAACGCACAACAACGGCTTTGATCACCTTGGAAACGCCCGCACCTGTCGTGTAGGTAATATCCTCAGCGAACTCACCGCCGTTTAAAAAACAGCTGACGGCGTCCTTCGGCATTTGTTCTTTCAAGCTCATAGACACCTGCCCTTAACGAGGGCCCGGGAGCGGTTAAGCCCCCGGGCAAACCTCGGAGTTTTAAGCGTCTACTTTCATCAGATGAGCGAAGAACGGATCAATGATCATCTCGTCCACATGCTGACGCACACGGAAGATGTCGCTTCTTGCCGCATCGTCACGGTACTGCTCAACCGTGGCGTTGTCCGGGCTATCCGAAGTCCAAAGGAACGTCCTGCCCATGCTCGGATCAGCGAGACGACTTGAATCGCCGATCACAGCGACCATGGCGTAATCGTCACTCCAGATATCGGCGCTGACGAAAGACTTTCCTTCCTTAGCGGAATTGTAAATGCCCTTGCCGACAAGTATCCTGCGCACGCCAAGAATATCCGCCAAAGCGTTAAGTAACTCCGCCTCGGTCAGTCGTGCGACGTATTTAATTGAATCCTTGATGCTCGTGCTCGCCAGCATACGGTCGATGTTCGCCTTACTGCAAATAAGCGCATTGGGGTCAATACCGCAGTTCGCTCGCACCTTTTCCCTTGCCGCACGCACCTGCGCCGGAATATCAGCGGAAGATGCGTTATCCCAAGGTTGAGATGAATTGTCGGAGTAAAGCGCCGAGCCGGTGAAGGTGGCCAGATTAAACACCGTTGCGGCTATACGCCGTTCTTGCGCCTGCAATACCCTGCGGGTAATAATCTGCACCGTGGTAAGTTCAGCGTCGAAATCAGTCGCATACAGACTTCTCTCGCTGTCGTCAAGAGGCCCCTCAAGGCCGTATTCCTCACAGCTGTACTGCCTGTCTTTTGCCTGAAAGCCGTCACGGTTATAATTACCCCTTGGCGCACGTTTTGTGTCCGCCTCACGAGTGATACTCTCCCGTGTTATAGCGGGAAAGATAGCCGCTTTTTTCTTCGTCGGAAAAATCGGCAACACCTGCGCTCCAATAAACTCATCCTGCTGTTGAATGTATTCCATCGCCGCCTCGCCCAGCTCTAAACGGGGCACCGCTCTTGTCGCTAAATAATCAACTCCCATGTTTTCCTCCTCTTTCTTAAATTCGTTAAATTAAAGTAAAATCGCTTCCACGATCTCACCGTCTGCCGCCGCCGCTTCCAGCACTCGACCTTGAATAGTGCCGCTTACCGTTGCGCTAACTTTCCCATCAATCGCACCGTAAAAATTACCGCCGACCGCAATCACGCCGTTGGCTACTACTTTAAAGGTCATTCCGGTGTTCTTTAATATCACCGAAACCATCTCACCCAAATTGACGGCCGCCGCAGTGAAACCGATAAAGGCGTCTCCAGCGTCAGCGTACTCAACTTGAGTCCCACTCCCCGTGCTTAACTTAACCCGGCGGTATGCTTCCATAGCTTCTCCCGCCGTAAACGCTTTTGATCCGATATTGAATTGAGACATTTTTCTACCTCCTCCTTAAATGGTTATTGTCTTTTATCCGCTGTCGCCTTAAGGGCGTCAGTCATATTGCAACTATGTTCCTTCTGATACTGCCGAGCCCGTTCCAAATGGGTCATCTTTTTCTTTGGAATCTCCTCACCATCAGGCCCGACAACCGGCGCTGACGCTTTTTCGATATCATCCAGCCGCTTTTGCTGAAATTTCACTACCGATTGATCAAGAGTAAGACCCTTTTCAACCGACTCGATAGCGAGTGCGCCCATCCCCTGAAACGTTTCCGCTTTTTTTAGGATTGAGACTGCCCTGATACGCTCATCCTGAACGCCAGCGTCAAAACCCTGCTTGAGAACCGTCTCAAAAACGTCCTTCCGTTCCTCTCTCAATTTCTCCACGGTTAATTCATCCATATCCGATTCCTCCTTCTTGTATTTATGTTCGGTTTCCTTATTCAAACGATATCTATTCAAAAACCCGATGGTTTTCTCTACCGCATCAGGATTGTTAAGAAATTTATCCAAAAACACTGTCATCTCCGCTGACGGCCGGACACTTTCGGAAAAAAACGGCATACCGAAAAAGCCATTATTCGCCGCCGGATCATCCACCACATCAACCGAGAAAAGACTGGTGACACGAATGAACGGCGGTAGCTCGTTGCCATTTGCGTCCAATCCGTCTCGTTTCTCCTCATCCCACGTGATCACCATTGACGCTCCAAACATCTCCGGATCACTTTCAGCGAGATTAAGAACATACCCGGCGAGATCACCGTCCGGCGTGTCAAACGCCGTCTTGTCGATGTGAAGATCCGCCCTGACGATATCGCCATCACGCCTGAAATTACGCACCCTTCCCAAAAAAGTGCCTAACGCCGTACTGCTCATGTTTGGATGACCAAACCTTGACTTAACTCCCATTCTTGCCTTGTTCCCAAACTCAACGATCGAATCAAGCGAGATATCGTCAAACTCTCCCCGGCTGTCTTTGGTAACGCCCTTTGTCACCACGGCGAAACCATTAATAACAGCCGTCTCTCGGCTAATAATGACGTTGCCGGAATGAGTGATATCTGTTCTAAATAAATCCTTTTTCATTTATTCCTCACTTCCACGAACAGCGTCTGCGCTGTCTGCATCTGCGCTCTTACCATTACCTGAATCCGCCTTCGGATTGATTTCAAGCCCGAGCTCTTTGATTTTTTCTTGTTCTCTTTTTCTTTGCTCAAAACACTCCTCCCAATCTTTCCCCTGTGCCGCATATAAATCTGAGTAAGTAACGATCCCGTTTTGAATACCTACTTCCGCCGCTTGGGCTTCTTTTAATGGATCAACCCATTCCCAACCCGGAGTGATCCACGAAGCGTTGACCCAGTACTGCTTGTTCTCATAAAAAGAAATCGACCCCAGCTCACCCCTTAAATACGCCTCCTCTAAAACCATCTCCCAAACCGGCTGACAAAGTTTTCGAGCGAGCCATTCCTGCCGCACTTTGAAATACCGGCGTGCCTCAAGAAGCGCCGCACGTGCGCTTGAGTAATTTGTTTTTGAAAAATCCTTGGCGACCAATTCATACGGCAAACCCAACGCCGCTGAAATCGCCCTAAGCATCTTTTCCACAAACGGCTCAAAAGTCGCCGAAGGTCGTTGCGGGTTAAACGACGTTATAGACTCACCCGGAAGAAGATGCCTTATCATTCCCGGCTCTAATGACTCCAAATATTGCCCTTGAAGGTTGCGGTCATAGCCGGTGTTAAGATCCATCGATGCTTCCGAGGTGATAAATATTGAAAAACACGCCGCAATCCGTGCGGCGACAAGTTCAGCTTCGGCGTACTCCGCTAAATCTTTAAAGTACGTGAGCACTGGTGAGAAAAACGGCACTCCACGTGTCTGCCCTGAACGCTGGACTGGATATAAATGAAACACGTTTGGTCTGCCATATTCATTACGAGCGGGAATCTCAACAAACTCTCGATTCTCAGATTTAGTGAACCTATAATCACCGGGATGCGTTTTCTGAATAAAATAAGAAACTGGCTCTCCGTTAGCTCCTAGCTTGACTCCGGCTCTGATTGTTTTATCCCCGCTTCTGTCGGGCGGCGTGGCGAGCCTGTCCGCCTCGATAACTTGTAACGCAAGCGAATAAGGACGACTTTTATCCTTAAACATAATCGGGATAACAATCGCTTCCCCATTTTCAAGGATCTGCCGGTCAACCAACTGCTGTATCTCGTAAAAGTCCATGCGGTTGCCAGCGTCGGCGTATGGAAGCCACAGCTTCCACGTCCGCTCGGCTTTCTTTTGGAATTTGTCCGCTTTGCTGTCGGCGATTCCCAAAGCCTCTTTGTCCACCCTGCTCTGCGGCCGGATACCAGTGCCAACGACATTCGTTGTCATGGTGTTCGTGATCCCAGAAGCGTGTGCGTCGTTGCGGTTTAAATCACGGCTCCTCTCTCTTAAATCCGGCAAATCAGGAATGATGTCCTGATCCGCAGAACCGCCACCCGGAATCCACGATGATCGCAGTCTGTTCTTTTCCGCTCCACGATAAGATCCGAATTTCTCAGATAACTTAATCGCCTCACGAAACATCCGCCTCTTTAGTCCCGCCCTTGGCGAGAAGAAGCCGATAAAATTGTCTAAACTGTTTGCTACTTTTTCTTTTACGCTCATATCGGATCATCAAACCTTGCGTATGACGTGCGGGAAACCGAACCACCGCTTGAGGCAATTTCCTGCCGCAAGCTGTCCCGCAGTTTTATAAGTTCCGTCAATGTTATGTATTGCAAATTGCGCCCACCGATCGAATACGATTGCACCGCACCGCCGGTCATTCTGGCGTTAATCGCATTCTCGACGTTATCAAGCATTTCCTGTTTTGTTGGTGCGCTCATAAATCTCCTATCAACCCAATAAAAAAGCCATCTCCCGCCAGTCGACTGGAGATGGCTTTCTAACTCTATTGGGTGCGGTGGCAGTGATCAGCTGTCCCGCTTTAATCTTCTAATTCAAGTTTACCCCACTTGAAATCTTTTTCAATTGGGTCGTTACTACAAAATAGTAATAATTATTTTTCATCATTTGCCTCAACGGATTTGAAATTATAACCGCAATCCCGACACGCATGATACCGGATCGGCGGCGAACTTGAATAACACCTCACGTCTTTGCTCCGGCACTTAGGGCACTTCAAAGGAATATATCTCACACCATAATCCTCACTGTCATTAACCGGACGGCCAACCGGGCGCCGTTCAACGCTCTTTTTATCAAGCCAATTCTCATGTCTATTCAGCCATCTGCCGCCCATTAAATCCACGACCCCTCTCTTGTGCGGATCCAACTGGAACGGCTGTGTTCCTGCCGTATATCTTTATGCACCGTTCGCTCGTCCCTGCGTAAATTAAGCGCACGGATTATATCCGCCGCCGCAATGGCGTAGACCTCAGCATCGAGATAATGATTCGCAATCGAAGATCGTTTTTTCTGCCAGACTTCTTTCGCCTTGCCGGTGTTTCTGTTCCTTATCAAAACTTTATGTTCTGCGGTGAACTGAGCGAGATACTCATCTGACGGATTCTTAAACAAATGCCATTTAGTCGGATCCTTACTCGCCACGAGACGGCTGATTTTATCTTTGTACTGCGTGACATTAAGATTCCACAGCACAAGACCATTTTTGATCATGCTTCCCGTGCGTGAATTGATATCAATCTTTGAGGCACGATAAAACCTGCCGTCTGTTAATTCCTCCTGACCCTTGATCGCCTTCGCTCGATCATGCCATTTCCTGCAGAAGTGATAAACCTCATCAGTCCTAAACCCTGAGTCAACGCAGGTCATATAAACCGGAAGCGTTTCCTCTCCTGAGAATTTCCTGTATTCCGTCTTAAACAAAACATTAACTAAATCGTCCCAGTATTCCAGAGAACCACACCGCACTAACCAAGACTGCTCCTCATAACCCCAGCCACGAATGACGTAATAAAAATGATCCTTCTGAACATCGATGCCCGCCGTTAAGACAACCGCATCATCCGGCACGATTCCCTCAGCGTACTCGCAGGCGTGCGCCTTTACCCGGTCAACCGTGGTCTCCTCAATCTTCTCCTCCCAAACCTCCGCCAGCCACGAGTTGACGAAGTTCATCAACAGCTCAATGAAATCTTTTGATTTCAAAAATTCTGCGGCGATATCGCCCCAATTAAGCCACGGCGAATAAAGAGAGTTGATCCAAAACCCTCTGTGCTTACTCTTGATCTTCTCTCCCCATATCTCGCCCTGCTCATTGATATCACAATCCTTGGGCACCCATTTCCCATGAACCAGCATTTGTTGTTTCTGATAATCATCAATACGCTTTTTACAATGCTCGCACTCATACCACGCAAGCCGCTCGTTCCTGATCTTTTCCGCTGACCGCTCATGCTCCGGCCATTTAATCTGACCGAACGCCAATATCTGATACCCGCCGCAATGCGGGCACGGCACAAAGAACCTGCTCTGATCTGATTTCTCAAACTCACGGAAAATATAACCGTCACGAGTTGTCGGCGTTGAAACCTTGACCGTCTTTTTATTCCAAAAAGTTTTCTGCCGCTCAGTCGCCAGCTTAATCGGATCCGCTTCACGTCCCGAGAATCTGGGGTATTTATCAATCTCATCCAAAAACAAATAACGAATCGGTCGTGAGGCGAGATCCGCCGGGCTGTTCGATCCAGCGAAGAAAAGAATCATCCGGTCAAAACGATATTCAAGTTTTGTTATATCGTCTGCGTTAACCGGCATACGGTTGCGAAGAACCGGCGATCCGTTAATCATGGGAATCACCCGGTTATACGAAACGCTCTTTGCGTCGTTTTCTCTCGGCAACACAACAAGCGTGGGGCCCGGGTCTTGATCAATCAGGTATCCCAGCATGTTAAACATGCCCTCAGTCTTGCCGACCTGTGAGGCCGCCATGACCGTAATCTCCTCGACATACGGATCCGTAAAAGCGTCCATGACACCCTGCAGATACGGCGTGCGGATAGTTTTCCACCTGCCCGGCTCGGCTGACGTTACCGCATTAAGATAACGATATTGATCAGCCCACTGGCTGACTGTTATCTTCGCCGGACGCTTCCACGCCTGCCGCTCCGCCTGCGTCCAAATCTGCCTGTCTTGTTTCGCTGTTCTCATTTACAACTCCCGCAAATTCATCGATAATTTCTGATATCGCCTCATAAAGAATTACCTCTATTTCTCTGGGCTCCTGCATAGAAAGAGTCGGGGCGAGCCGTGTCGGTAACGCCAAGAACGCACGCTTTACCGCAATGATTCTTGAAATACGCCCACGCTCTACCTCCTCGCTTGAGATAAGCTCGCCTTGGGCTTTCTTTAAATCAATCTCAAGAAGCGTCGCCCTATACTTCCTGATTTTTTCTTCCCAGTACGCCTTGCCCTCGCCGTCGCCGGTCTTTTCTCGTTCCTCAAACCAAACCCTTATCCGTTCAAGATCGTAGTAACCATCTTTCGTTACCGGCATGCCCTCATTACGCCAACGATAAACCGTACGCTCAGACACGTCCATAAACTGCGCCACTTCCTCGGCGCTCTTAACGACAGTCGGTGCCTCCGGTTCTTTCTCAAACTCCTCAAGCTCTTTAATCTCCGGCTTTGTCAACGGCGTGCCGCTATGCATTTTCTCAATCAAATGCAAGTAGCGTTTCTTCCGGGCGATATCCGCCAAATTCTGTTTCGGCTTTACTTCTTCCATTAAGCTCTCACCGCTTTCTTACCGGTAAATTCTTCCCAGCGTTTAACAGCCACGTCCACAAAGAATGGTTCAAGCTCCATGGCGAAGCACCTGCGATTTAATCTCTCAGCGGCGATTATCTGCGAGCCCGATCCGCAAAAAGGCTCAAAACAAATATTGCCGACCTGCGTATGCACCCGCATTGGTATAGCGAATACCTCGGTCGGTTTAACCGTGGGATGTTCCGCTATCGAGCTTCCCCGTTTCTTTCCCTCCCAATCCAACTCCCAAACATCGGTGTGATACTCCGGCGTTGTGGGATCGCCTGAACGCACAAAGTCAATCGACCAGACGCTTCCGATAGATTTGTCCTTCGGCCGGTAAGGCGGCTTCTGACCTTTGACCCACATCAAAAGACATGGCTCATGCCGCCATGAATAAAACGAATAGGTCAAGATCACGCAAGGCTTAACCCAAATGATTTGCTGGTGAATGAGAATATTTAATTCCTGACATACGCACTCAATCTCGCTCCTGCGCTTCGATGCGTGCCAGAGATACAACGCCGTATGCGGTTTGATAAATTTCAGAGCGACCGAATAAAAACTTTTCATAAAAGCCGATGCGTCCGGGATATCGATCTCGTGATAAACGTTCGACCAATCCCTGCCGCCGTTGGGTCTATCCTTACCGGTATAATCAACGCAATACGGCGGGTCGGTGGCGAGCAGATCCGCCAGCTGTCCGTCCATTAGCCGGGCAACATCTTCTTCTTTAGTGCTGTCCCCGCACAACAAACGGTGATCACCAAGAATCCATAAATCACCGGGCTTCGTGATAAGGTCTTTGGGCGGCTCGGGAAGATCGTCCGGCAAAGTCTTGCCGATATTCTCCTGCTCAAACTCCCGCACCTGATCCCTGAGTTCTTGCATGCGTAAAGCGATATAAGCGTCGCCATTCTCGGTACGCAATTTCTCAAGGAGCGGGATTATCGCCTGAGTCCACTGCCCGGCGATCTCCTGAGAGTTAAGCGTGACGTTCATCGCCATTTCGGCGATCTCATCCACATCGACCATAATGACGGTGACTTTCTCAACGCCCGCTTCCTGTAAAATCTTGTAACGCTGATGCCCCGAGATAATCCTCATGTTTCGTTTATTGACCACCAACAAATCCACCATCCCGAACCGCTCAAGCGACTGCCGAAGCCCCGCCAACGCCTCGTCCGAGATTTCTCTCGGGTTATACGGAGCGGGTTTCAGCTCTGACACCCTGACATCGCAAATGTCCGGATTTACATTAATATTTGCCATCGAAATTCCTCCTTTTTGCCCATCTATTAACGAATCTACCCATGAAACACCCCTTTTTGAGCCCTTTGTGACCGTTTTGGCCGCAAGGTTTTGCCCTTACTGACACTGACACGCATTTCAAATTTTTGTATCACTCACAAAATGCGCCTCGCCCGACCCTCGCCCAAGCCGCCCCCGGAAGGACCCGTAAAAATACTTGCGTTAAAACGTCACGCATAGCGTCAATACTCCTGCGGCCACCCAGTAGATTGCGTGTCGTACATCACCACCGCATGCGTACACAATACCTGCGGCGAAATCTAAAACGATCAATATGATTGGGAATACTTTCTCCATCGCTTCTTCTTCCTCCTGCTTCGTTCCTCATCTTGTTTGTTTGTCTTAACCTCTTCATCGAGGACTATTGTTCCCTCGAACAGATCCACTGCGTACTTAACCTGCTCCCAGCCCGCCTTCTCCTCAGCCGTGAACGTCGCCCATAATGCGTCCATAGGTTCAACCACCCGCTGATTAAACTCATCCTTGTCGTTGTCTGTGGCTGTACCTTCCTGCATCTTCTTGTTGAGCCAGCGTGATCCGTCCACGAATTTCTTATAGAGCCGTTTAAACTGCTCGTGCTTATCCATTACGCCTCCAAAGGGCTAACCCTCTAAAAAACTCCACCGCAGTTTACTCCTTACAAATCAACGACTTGCGCAAATGCGGTGGAGAAAGTGGAGAGATTTTCCATTTCTCCTGTACATATATATAAAAACAAAAACTTTTCTCATACATGAGTTATAGGTAAAAAACTCCACTATCTCCACCACTCGCCAGAACTCGTTGATAATAAAGGATTTATAGCGGTGGACTTTTTGAGCCTAATATGGCCGATCATCCGAATCCTCCCCCTTCGGCAACTCCCGAAGTTTAAGTCCTCGCCAGTAATACCTGCCCTTAAGCCGACCCACTGTGCCTCTGTCCTTCTGGTACCCGTGCTTCTCCATGTAATCGCTGAAGTCTTTCTTGCGCATGAAAGCGTCCGAATTTTCCCTAAACGAATCGTAAAGCTCGGAAACAGCGACCGTCTCCATCTCGCCAAACTCACAGCATTCATCCAAGAAAGCGCCGATGGCGTCCTCATCGGATTTATAATCCTGCGTTGCGCACTGGACGATCTGCGGCGGCTTCATGCCATCCTTCTGCATTCTTAGAAACCCCTCAACAGCCCAGCGCAATATCCCGGGCAATTCCGGATACAAAAACTTCTCGGCGAACTTCTCAATCTTGTTCGCCCCCTCAAATTTATGTTCAAACGGAATTAGCCGGATGCGCCGCCAGATGCCGTCATCTGTTCCCTTAATCGTGGGCTTATAATTCGTGGAAAGATAAATCTTGCCGGTGGGTTTAAACTCGAAAAACTCCTGCCTTAAAAATCGTGCCGATATCGGTTCCTCGCTTGTGAATCGTTTGACCAACGCCTCATCAAGCGTCTTTGAGCGCTCCAACTCTGACGAGATAATGAACCGTGCGCCCTTAAGCCTCGCCACATCATTGGGGATTTCGTTGCCCCGCTTCGCTATCAATGTTGAGGTGGGCGTTATTGCGGCGTAACTGCCGAGAATCTTATAAAACGTCTCAACGAAAGTTGACTTACCATTCGCCCCATCGCCATGCAGGATAAAAAACACCTGTTGCGACACATCGCCGGTAAGCCCATACCCAACAGCCTTCTGAATAAAATCGATTAACTCTTTATCGCCCTTAAAAATAGTATCGAGAAACTTCAACCACTCCGGGCATTGCGCCTTCGGGTCAAAATACGTGTTGCATATTTTCGTGAGAAGAAAATCCGGGCTGTGCGGGATGATCTTTCCCGCCTTTAAATCCAGCACACCATTCTGACAATTCAATAAATACGGATCTGCGTCGAAATCATCTGAGCGCACCGACATCCCCGGCCAGCTTCGAGCCACGTTCGACATCGCCCGAAGCCTCGCCTCATTACCCGAGATGCGCATGTGCTTGATAAAATACTTCTGCTCATCCTCATCCATCTGCTGAAGGTAATCATGAAAAGCCTTTACCGTGTCACGGGAAAGAGCGGTGATAACGTGAATCTCATCGAGCTTCCACGCCTTGCCGTCCCATACATGCCAGCCGCCGAGATTATCGCAATTCCTGATAAGCCCGGAATGCCGCTCAACAAGCCGTTTTGCGTTCCACTCGTCGTTCCATAATCCGTTCGGCAAGTTCGAGTGATCCTCACGCTTGACCTTAAAACCGTATTTCTCCTCCGCCGCTTTAACGGCTCGCTTAAACAAATCACCACGCAAAACTCCCGGTTTCGCCTCTTGGCAATCAATAATCCCCTCAAGCACGGCGATCAAAAGAAGCGTCCCGCCGCCTGAATTACAGCGAAAACATTTCCATACATTCTTCTGCGGATGAACAACAAGGTTCATCCCTGTCTTTGAGCCGTGAATAGGATGCGTGCAGGCGTATTGCCCTGATATTTTTTTAAGCTCAACGCCGTTCTTCTGCAGAACGGACATGATATCCAAATCTTCCGGCTTAATACCGTCAAACAACTGCTTGTCATCAAGCAAAAACTCGGCGAGCGGTGCGAAGATTTCTTCTCGGCTAATGCGGGTTATTCCCATATCACGGAAAAGCTCATACGCTGTCTTTGTGTCCGGATGAATCGAACCGCACCCGACAACCTGAGCGCCGCTTGATATGATCTCGCCGAAATGTTCTTTTTCTTTATTAAGGACAATCTTGCGTGTGATCTCTTGGCATAAAAAATAATAATGATGCCCGCATTTCGGTGTTTTCACCGTGAATGTTTTCGGTAAATCCGACTCGGCAATCTCGCTGATCCTTTTCTGATCAGCGTCAAGAACGATAAGCTCGCCCTCGCCGCCCATCACGCCATAATTGTTGCCGGTGTTGACCCACGCCTCTATATCAATAAAACGGTACGGTTTCTTCTGCCATCCTGTCTCAAACGGTATTTTTGTCTGACCACGGAGTTTGAGGAAGCCGTACCGGTTATCACGTAACTGCTCCGGTATTCTCATAAACACACTCCTATAAAAACAGGGGTGAGGACAAAACGTCCCCACCCCTTATTGTCTTTAATATGGTCTTTCTTCCTCCGTGGCATCCTCAACGTGAACCTGTATATCCTTCGCTTTTGCGGCGAAGTCTTTCCATAACCTCTCGCATACGGCGAACTCCTCAACCGCCGCATTACCCACCGGCGTGACTTTAAGCACAGCGTAAGTGCCGATATCGTTGGTCTCCATCTGCGAGGACAAACGATACTTGCGGGAAAACATATCTCCCCCGCAAAACTTGCCCAGCGACAAAAGCTGTTTGCCGGTGCGATAACTCGTCTTTGAGAAACTCACGATCACCGGCATAGGAACGCCCGGGAAGTATGAGAAGAAATTAAGGAACATCGTCGCCACCGGCTTCTCGCCGTTAGCACCGAACTTTGTCTGTTCCCTCACCCGCTCATCGTTCGGGTCCGCTGAACGCCAAATGATCGCTCCCGGCTCAAACTCCGAATCGAAGTTCGGGTCGTCCTTGCTCCTTGGGTTAAAACGAATGTAATTCTTGAAGGAGAATATCGGAATAAACTCCTCCGGTAACGCTTCTTTTGTGAGCGAATTGATGATCGCCCCGACTTTTACTCCGGGCAATCCTTCCTGCATCTCAGGCGACAACGCCTGAATCAGCTTCGCTCTCGGGATGATCAAGTCCTGCTGATCAACACCGGATTCAAAACCTCTCTGTTCGGCATCCGCCTGCATTAGAGCACCACCTTGCGCTTTTACGATTTCCTGACTCATGTCATGCCTCCTTAGTTTTTCAGGCGTAAAGCCTGATTGTTGGTTTTAAGTAATAACTGATAAACTCCGGAACCTCGACCCCGCCTTCTATGCACTCCTTCGTGAAACTCGAAAGGGTCTGCGGCATGACAGTTGTCTTGATTAAATCCTCACGCTTCTGCTCTTTAAGGAAATCAAAAAGCCTGTCCATATGCTCTTGCCGACAGCTCGCATAAAGTTTTGGTTTCTGAATCTGAGCGTATCCCATGCCCTCATACTTGGCCGTGGATATCGCCCCATTCGCTTCCAAAAACTCAATGAGCCGTGATTCCGCTTTCTCGTATTCCTCCTGCGCCTGATCCAACGCCGTCTTTATTTCTTCCCGGCGTTCTCGTGCGCATTTGAACCGATATAGCAACTCTCGTTCTGTGTCTTTTTCCGGCATTATTTACCTCCCTTTATTTCCTGCCCCATACACGACTGAATATCCTTGTCGTAAATATTCATCGTGTCGTAATGCCTCTCCTTATCCAGCGGAGCGACCTTGTAAAAGACGCCGCTCTCGGTCTCCGTGATACTGATGACCTTGACGGCGATGAGAAGTTTTTCTCCGACCTTAACCATTTAAATCACCTCCTTCGTTAGTAAGTAGATTCCTGACCTGATCCACACTACGACACACAGCCACACGCCCACCGGCACGTTTAATCTGCTCAAGAACGTAAAGCTGTATTCTCGTAGCCTTGTTATTCCCGACCTTAAGCTCGGCCGCAAAAAAGCGTCCTTTCCTGCAGATGAGCACGTCCGGGATTCCCGACTTCCATCGATCTGATGTCTTGTAAACCCACGCATCGTTAAATTCCCTCCTAAGCATTGTGAGGACTTTTTCCTTGAGCCTTTTTTCTGACGATTCCATAGACCACGTCCTGCAATGATTGTTTGCGTTGTAAAACTTTCAAAAGCTCCCCATCTATCGAATTACTTGCGACCAAATAAACGTATAAACAGCTCTTGCTCTGCCCGATCCTGTGAATGCGATCCCTCGCCTGAGCGTGCGCCTCATACGAATAATCCAGACTGAAAAACACCATCGCCGAGCAGTTCACGAACGTAAGCCCGTGCGCCGCTGAGCGGGGATGAGCGATCAGATACCGCACCTCATTGTTTTTGAATTTGTTAATCGACTCGTCTCGATCGGGCGTCTCCGAATAAAGCGTCGTGACCTGATCCGCCCCATACTTGTCGCTGATAAGTTTTTGAATTGCGGTCACCTCATGATGAAACTGCACCCAGATGATGACCGGCTGATTACCAAGCTCCTCAAGCACATCCTCAAGCTCTTTGAGTTTTGAGGAACTGCCGATCTGAAGCGCCGCACCTGTCGCCGAATACAAAAACCCGGCTGTGACCTGACGCAACTTCATGAGTTTCGTGAGAGCGATCTGCGCCGTGACCTCAACGCCATCAATCTCGGTGATGAGCAAGTCCTCCATTTCCTTGTAAGCCTTGCGTTCCTGCGCTGAAAGCGTGACCTCCCGGGTCTCATCAATTTTCTCGGGAAGATCCAACGCCTCCTCCTTCTTTACCCAGTGCGTGAATGGCTTAATCTCACTCATCAACAATTCCCTGTTCTCATCGGTAATGGCGTACTTCCAGCCTTGGCTGAATACTTCCCGAATCTCGTCCTTGCTCATGTACCGGCTTCCCTGCCGCATGATGCCGTTACGCTCCAAATGAAAATAGATATTGCGAAATGCGTAGAACGATTTATGAAGCAACTCCGGCTGGACGAAATTCATCTGCCCCCAAAGCTCAAGCTCGCTATTCGGCATCGGGGTCCCTGAGGCAATCAACCGATAAGGAAAACAACCGGTCAACTCAAGAAGCGTTTTTGTGGTGACGCTCTTATTATTTTTAAGGCGTGAACTTTCATCGAGAATGCACATAAAGCGGTACTTCCAAATAAGCGACTCCACCAGCGGCAAATTCTTTTTCGAGATAAGACACTCGTAATTAATGACCACAATGTCCGGCACCTCGCCCTTGATCTCCTTAAACGGGGCGTACGTGAAATCGGTGAACTTCTTTATGTCCTCACCCCACGCTGAGTTGACCAAGGAAAGCGGACAAACAACCAAGAGCCGAAGTCCGGGGTGCTTCGCCCTGTAATAGCGAAACACCTCAAGCCCTGTGCGTGTCTTACCCAACCCGGGATCGTGAAACAACGCACAGCACCCACGATTGTGTATAGCGAACTCAACAGCTTCTTTTTGGTGCCTGTAAAGACTCACGTCTTTCTCCTTAATTCCTTGCAATTGGCTTCCCGCAATCTCATGCGGTTGTACCAACTCAAGCGCTTATAAATTTCCTTTAGTCCCCGAACTACCTTCATTACGCACCCTCTCCACGGTGAATGACTGCTCACCGTAATCCTTAATAAGAAGCCCAGTAAAAACCTCGGCTATGTGTTCGCCAACCGAACTGGACACATCGATAACGACCTTGTCATCCGCCGCAAGATACGCCGCATTGAGCCTGACCTTCGCTTGTCCGAAGGTGCATTCAGCGGCCACGACCGCAAAGGCGATCTTTTCCTCAATCTGCTCACGGCTTAAACTTCTGTTGAATTTGAACCTGCAAACCTGCATTGTTTTTTCCTCCAAGTCGTACATTCCGGAAAACTTCCAAAAGTGTCGGAACTTTTTTTAATCGAGATATTCATGAAGGTTCTCCTGCCGGAATATGGCCTTGATACGCTTGATGTCCTCGTACAGAGTGCTCCGGGGTGTCTTGAGCAACTCGCTGGCTTCCGAGATAGTCAAACCCTCCTCACCCAAAAGGCGGCACAGCTCCCGCTGTTGCGGGGTCAACTTTTCAACAGTTCTTGAAATATCGATTTTTAGTAATGCGGTGACATGTAGATTTGTGGCGTGGTCTTCATCTTCTGAAAGCTGATCTAAATAGGTGGGTGAGCCTTCCTCATCCGAGATCGACTCATTTAATGAAACGTTGTTGATTCCGGCTTTGCGTTTTCCCGCTGTGTGTTTTTCGATTAGGTGCTGAAGTTTATGCGCCACAACCCGGGACATAAACGTTCGCACATTTGCTCCAGCCGAAGGATTGTAATCATCCTTTGAGAAGTGCCAATCTGTAAGACACTCCTGAAGAAGATCGTCAAACCCTTCCAGCTCCAAACATTTCCACTGCCTTCTGAATCTCTCAATTACGTTTTTCGCTACCCCGATTTCCCAATCTTGAAACAGACCTTCGTACCTTGGACTCATCATGAGACACCTCCGCTTTCTTTTTTTTGCGGTGTCTCAAATGAGCCCAACTAAAGGATATCTCTTTTAACCCCCTCACAAAATCACGGAGGGCTCCGTGATTTAGGATTTCCGACGAGAGTGCGACTCGGATATATCAACAAGCCCGAGCAACTCCTCCTGCGTGGGTTCACGCTTAAGGATCCCTGCGATGACCTGCGTGACGGCTTTCGCCAGCGTCTCCCCCTGCGTTTGCTCATCAACCACAGTGCGGGGCTTGTCTGCGTAAACAGCCGTGATTCGATCGCCAAAGCGTTTCTGGAACTGACTAACTAACGGTTTGCCCATTTGGTATCACCTCTAGGGCGTACATTCCGGAAATCTCCTGAAAGTGTCGGAAAATCCCGACAAAAAACCAAAAAAACCGGAATATACAATTAGGCGGAACTAACAGCTGAGGGGGTCTATATAGCTTGACTTGTCCGAGGGGTTGTTATAGGGGTGTTGTAAAGAAAGGAGAACCATGATCGCACCAGTCCAAGATAAGAAAAGAAAACGATTCATTATTTACACTCGATGCTCCACCGATGATCAGGCGCAAGGCGACTACACCACGCTGGACGCCCAAGCGCACCACTGCAAAAACATGATGGATGCCTTCGGCTACGAGCTGGCGAGTTTTGGGGATAACGGCGTGGTCAACGATGACGGCTATTCAGGAAAAGATCTCAACCGCCCGGGCATACAAGCGATTCTAAAAGACATTCATAAAACGAGGTCTTTCGACGGAATCATTTTCTTCCGCCTTGACCGCCTCACCCGCAACCCTCGTGACCTCTACAGCATGATTGATATTTTCAAGGCGAAGGAAGTGGACTTCTTGTCCGTACGTGAGAATCTGGACAGCTCAACAGCCATCGGCCGGGTTGTTATCGGTATCATCGGTCTACTCTCCGCTTTCGAGCGTGAACTGACCGGCGAACGTGTCAAAGCCTCAGCGATCGCCCGGGCGAGACAAGGCAAATGGGTTGCCGGTAAACCACCGTTCGGCTACAAACAAGTAAAAGACGGCGAGCCCCTGCCAAACGGCAGACAACCACATAAAAACGAAATCGACGAAACGATAGCTCCGCACATACGGCGCATCTTTGAGCTGGCCGCTGACAATAAAACCCTGAGCGAAATCGGACACACGCTAATACAAAATGAAGTGCCGACCGCAAAGAAACTGCTCTGGAGAAAACAAACGGTCGCCAAAATCTTAAAGAACCCATTCTACAAAGGCATGATTTCGTATTCTGGCGAAATCCACAAAGGCAACCATCTCGCCATTGTTGATGATGCACTCTGGGATAAAGCGAACCGGGTGATCACGGCGAACCTGCCCGGTCATAGATTTAAAAAAATAGCCAAGGATTATAACCAGCGTTTGAAAGGATTACTGCGATGCGGGAAATGCGGGAGTAGTTTCGTCTGCGCCATAGCCCACAGCCATAATGGAAACATTTTTTATTATTACGAATGTAGCCGGGCGAGACAGAAACTCGGGTGTGACACTAAGCGGATATCCGCTACAGCGTTTGATGAAGCGGTGATTGCCTTCTTTAGGCGAGCGTCAAAAGACCAAGAAATCATCGTGAAGGCGATGGGAAACGCAATCAAAGACAACGCAACCAAACTGGACATCTACGAAAAAGAAATCAAGATCCTCCAAAAGAAACTCGATAAAGCAAAAAATGCGGCGGCTAAACTGCTAAACCTCGCCATAGACAAAGTGATCTCAAAAGGCGTTACCTACTCCGAGAAAATGGATGCCTACGAGAAAGAAGTCACAGTATTGGAAGATCAACTATCGAAGGCTTTGGCACGCCGCAGAGCCGCTGACATGTCGATCCACTCCAGCGAATACTTATACTCAAACCTGCGGTTTGCCATGGCGCATCTGGACAAAGCCCCGGCAGAGGCCCAAATTACCCTGCTAAAAGCCCTTATTAAGGCCATAGACGTCCATGACGACCACGTGATAATGCGGATGTATATCGGGGAACCGTTCGAGGAACTAACCTGCCAAATTGACCCTAAAAAACAGGAAACCCTGCCCGTTGCTGTTACCAGCACCGAACAGGGTTCGCCTGAGCGTCAACAATGGCGGAGAGACAGGGATTCGAACCCTGGGTACCTTGCGGTACACACGCTTTCCAAGCGTGCGCCTTAAGCCACTCGGCCATCTCTCCGTTAAAACAAAAATACGGATCGGCTCATTTAAAACGCGCTGATCTCCCGGGAAAGAATTTCTATCAGGCAGCTTTTAACGCGTCTTCTTCCGTTCCGTATATTTTAAATATCTGATCTAAACAGGTTATTTTAAAAACCGTTTTAGCGTTATCCGTCAATTCACAAAGCCGCACATCGCTTTTCTGGGCGGCGGCTTGTTTAACAACGGCCACTATAAGAGCGGCCATCATCGAGGACATAAAACCGATCTTCGACAGATTTAGTATAAAACATCCTTTTTCTTTCAAAAGCGCGAAGACCTCGTTTTTCAAGACCTCTCGATCCTGAAGAGAGAGCTCGTTAAAGCTGAATCTTATGATAGTCGCGCCGCTCTTTTTCTCCGTCGTGAAAAATGGCATATCGCCCTCCCTCTAAGGTTCTTCTATTTTACATAGGGGCATAGCCTTTGTCCACGGTTGTTTTACGCGGATCGGCTGAAAAACAGAAAAAAGCTGACTTTCCATATAAAATCTGATATTATTGAAAATCGCGATACATAAAGATCGATCATGCGGAGAGGTGTCAGAGTGGCCGATAGTGGCGGTCTCGAAAGCCGCTGTACCGCAAGGTACCGGGGGTTCGAATCCCTCCCTCTCCGCCAGTAAATGCCAAAATGGAGAAGAAAAGAAATTTTCTTCTCCATTTTTTTTGGCATTTACTGAAAAACAGCCGTTCCGTGGTCTATCTAAGTGGCGGCTGTTTTTGGCATTTCTTCGTCGTCGATTTTCCAAATAAGTTTGTAAAATCTCCTCCTCATTCATGCCTGCGTCGAGGTCGGGGATCCTGCGCCGTCACTTCGTTCCGGCTTGTGTTCCCTCTATTGAACGAAGAAATGCCGCGGAGAGGGAGGGATGAGAAGGGAGCCGAGGAGCCTTTAATTGAGGGAGTTTGCGAACCGGTGAGCAAACGACCACATACGACGAGGCGGATGGCCGACCGGAGGGCGAAAATAAGATCTGATACGAGCGACAGCGAGGATCAGTAAAATATTTAGAGCCCGAAGGCGCCGAATCCCCCAGAGGCTGTCCCTCCAACACACATTCTATTTGTGTAAAAGAAAATGCCCGAGAGGGAGGGGTTCGAACCGAAGCGGCCGATCTTCTACGTTGCGGTTTAATGACTTCGCTGCCTGTTCCTATTAATCTCCATCTCAAAATAAAAAATGCTGGATACTATGCCTCCGGGTGATACAATAAATCAGAGGGATATTCTTATAAAAATGTACAAAAAAACCGATATTACAAAAATTGAAACCTCGCTTTATGACTTAAAAGACAAGTCTGCCAATTTTTTGCAACAAACCTTCTTGTTACATGACAAGCTGAACACCCAAAAAGCTCGGGAATATTTACTCCATGGGGTTGGGCGCCGATTACGAATAATAGATAGATGTTGTGAAAACATTGCAACGGTATATCCTCCTGATAGAAAAGCAAAACTTACACGTGCTGAATTAGCCGATATCGGCATCAACTTACATGCTTTTTTTATTAACATTTCTGGCTATTTTGATAATTTGGCCTGGATAATTGTCTTTGAAAAGAAACAAGAAAAAAATATTGATAAAAAAATGTTGGCCTATTCTCTCCCAAAATAATTAGTTTAATGGATAAAAACTTAAAAGATTATTTAAATGATATTCCCATAAAACAGTGGAACGAAACCCATTTAAAAATCTACAGAGACACCGTGTCTCATCGAATACCTCTGTATGTTCCCCCAGAAATGGTTAATCCGCACTCGGGAACAACTTTAGATGGACCCGCCCCTTTTTACATACATTCCTTAATTGAAGCGGAATTTAAATATGCCCCTTTGCATTTTCAAATCATCTTTGATTTCAACACAGCTCTGGAAATTGGGGAACATTTTTGTGATATGTTTCCAGTGCGATTTGCACGATAATTTCCCTGTCCCTTAAACACTGTTCTATCTGCAATGAGAAGAACCCTCCTAACCTTTTCCCGCGCCCGTGAAATTTTTGAGGCATGCAGGCGGGACAAAATTAGCCGAAAAAATTACACGGCCCTCCTCCATCGTCTAGTATTCAGTGTTGCGGAGGAGGGATTGGCGCTTGTGTCGCGCAACTGTAGGCGACAAGGGTGCGTGGACTCTTTTTTTTAGTTCGACTTGATTGAGTTGTTCCGCTTTCAGGACGACGGATAACAATTGGAGGAGACAGGGGATGCCCGAGAACCGCACGAAGGAGGCTCGCAGGGCGCCCCTGTCTCCTGCGTGTTTTACTTCATTGCATGGATCCCCGATAAAAGCATTCGGGGATGACATCGCTGGCAACGCCGTATAGATTTGCATTTTCTTTCTTGTTTCTTTATGATCTCCGATGTATATTTTTTCTGACAACTGTCGGACAAAATGAGACACCTTACAGAAAAACTTTTTAAGATCAAGGATGTTAATATTCTCCTGGAGGAAAGCCAGGACCCGTCGAAACGTCTCAAAAAAGCCCTCTCGGCCTTCGACCTTATTATTCTTGGAATAGGACTCATTGTCGGCGCGGGCATATTCGCCACGGTCGGGACCGCCGCGGCCGGAGACGCTGCTCGTCCGGGAGCGGGCCCGTCTTTGATCTTATCTTTCGCTCTTACCGGCATCGCCTGCGGATTCGCAGCCCTTTGTTACGCCGAATTCGCGTCGATGGTACCGATAGCCGGCAGCGCTTACACTTACTCTTACGCCTCTTTCGGAGAACTCATCGCGTGGATCATCGGCTGGGACCTTATGCTTGAATACGGCGTCGGCGGCATCGCGGTCGCCATCAGCTGGTCCGGATACTTCATAGCTTTTTTGAAAGGTTTCGGGATAGATCTTCCGGCATGGGCCACTATCGATTTTCGTTCCGCGATGCAGGGTTTTACAACGGCCTCCGAACTCCTTAAGAACGGGACCGCCTTCGATCAATTAAGCTCAGGGCTACAGCACACATGGACGGCGATTCACGGCGCCCCCAGATTATTCGGTTTTCCCGTGGTGTGTAATTTACCCGCTTTCATGATAGTTCTTTTTTTGACCGGTATACTCATCGTAGGAATAAAAGAAAGTGCGCGTTTCAACGCGATCCTCGTCACGATAAAATTATTGGTCCTCGGGCTTTTCATATGGATCGGCGCCTTACATATTAAGCCGGAGAACTGGGTACCGTTCGCACCGAACGGTTTCGCCGGGGTAAAAGCCGGCGCAGCAATAGCGTTCTTCGCGTATATCGGGTTCGACGCCGTTTCCACAGTGGCGGAAGAAACTCATCATCCGAAACGCGATATGCCGATAGGCATTCTCGGGTCTCTGGCGATATGCACTATCCTATATATGCTCGTGGCCGCGGTGTTCACGGGGCTTCTGCCCTTTCGGGAACTATCTTCGGCGCTTGTGCATGAAAAGGCGGAACCATTGGCTTTCGCGCTTCGCCACGCGAATCTGTACTGGGTCGCGGGAATAGTCGCTTTCGGTTCGATCGCCGCGCAAATAGCCGTTCTTCTCGCCCTTATGCTGGGACAATCCCGGATATTATTTTCGATGTCGCGCGACGGCCTGCTCCCTCCGGTGTTCTCACATGTTCATCCAAGATTTAAAACCCCGCATGTGACAACCGTTCTGACCGGCACAATCATCGCCCTTTTCGCGGCGTTCACGAATATAGAAGAGATGGTCGATCTGACGAATATAGGAACCCTTTTCGCTTTCGTCCTTGTCTGTCTCGGGATAATCATTTTGCGTGTCAAGGAACCTCACCGTCATCGCACGTTCAAAGTACCGTTAAATCCGGTCATCCCGCTGCTCGGCGTGGCGGCCTGTGTGTTCCTTATGACGGCCCTGCCCGGCATAACATGGATCAGATTCTTCGTGTGGCTTATCGTCGGCCTTGTGATATATTTCGTCTACGGCCTCCACAACAGCCTTCTTCATAAACATCATCATTTTCAGTAATTCTTTTTTATTATCCGTAAAACAAGAAGCTTTTTCTTTCAAACAATTCAGTGTCCGGAGAAGCTTTGGTTCTTTCTACCGGGGACGCTCGCTCGATTTGTCATGCCCGAATGCTTCTATCGGGCATCTATAATTTTAAAATCGTCTCATTTTCATATTATAGATTCCCGCTAAATGCGTGCGGGAGTGACATCAATATCATCATCCCCGAACGCTTTCCGTGTTCACCGTAGCTATGTAGTGTTTAATATTGAATCGGCAGCGAGAATCTATCGCGTCATTGCTACGAAGGATTGTGTTGAAGCTATCGTGCGGAAATCCGAGCATTGGAGAGAAAAGCCCACAATAGATAGAAGTAAATTACGCATCTGCGCTAGGCGAACGCCGGGAGAATAAAAATAACAGGGCTTTTCTCGAAACGC